>Ga0308159_1002373_pt1 | contig 21977 bp, 15 predicted proteins | sample PhyCR1_FD_201040 | JGI IMG/M metagenome (GOLD analysis project Ga0308159, IMG submission 201040) | Phyllosphere microbial communities from UC Gill Tract Community Farm, Albany, California, United States - DLSLC.R1 | ecosystem: Host-associated > Plants > Phyllosphere > Unclassified | place: USA... | reverse complement strand
GCACGATCACGAAGTCCGGGTTGGAGACCGCGAAGACCGCCTCCCGCTCCGGCGCGGGCGGATAGATCCACACGCCGTTGATTTCCTGCTTCAGCTTCTTGCCTTCCGCCCGGGTCAGGTGGACCTGCCGGTCCCAGCCCTCCGTATAAAGGGCACCCCATGCGCCGAGGTCGAGACAGGTCACGTACTTGGGCTGGCTGTAGGGGTGGAGGCCCAGCCCCACCAGTTCCGCAGCGGCATTGTGGCCCGCCACCCGGCCGAGGCTCAGCGCGTGCTGGCAGGACATGACGGTGAAGTTGCCGATATCGTCGGTCGCCGCTTTCACGGTGTCTCCGGTGACGAAGACGCCCGGCGCCTCGGGCGCACGCAGATAGACGTCGCCGAGCACCCGACCTGCGGCATCATGCTCTCCGGGCACCTGCCCTGCCAACGGATGAGCACGCATCCCGGCCGACCACACGACGGTCGCCGCATCGATCCGCGATCCATCCGAAAGCGTGACCCCGCCTGCGTCCACTGCCGTCACCCGCACGCCGGGCCGCTGCTCGACACCCAGTTCGTCAAGGGCGCCGCGCACGACCACGGCCGCATCGGCGCCCATCTCGGCGGCGATCTGTTCGGCCGGGTCGACGATGACGACGCGGATCGGCGCATCCTTGCCCAGAATAGCGCGCAACCGCTCAGGCATCTCCGCCGCGCCTTCGAGGCCGGTGAAGCCGCCGCCCACCACGACCGCCGTACCGCGTGCCTCGTCGGTGCGGGCAGCCAGCAGCCCGAGGTGCGCGTCCAGCCGCTGCGCCGAGTCCAGCTGGTCGACATCGAAGGCGTGATCCGCAATGCCCGGGATCGGCGGAGTCGACAGGCGGCTGCCGGTGGCCAGTACGAAGCGGTCCCAGGCAATCGTCTCGCGCCCGCCGTCGTTACGCAGGATCGTGGCCTGCTGCGTATTCGCGCCGATCGCCTCGACCAGACCGGCCACGTACCGCGCGCCGACCGCCGCGAGCAGGGCAGAAACGTCGGGGTTCATGTTCTCCAGCACGGCTTCATAAAGGCGCGGACGGATCACCATGGTCGGGCTCGGCGAGACGACGACGACTTCCACGTCGTCCTCCCGCCCTGCAAGCGCAATGGCGCGGGTTGCCGACAGGGCGGCCCAGACTCCGGCGAAACCGGTGCCGGCGATCAGGATGGTCTGCTTGCTCATCGATCTTCTCCTCTTGTGCGCCGGACGCGGCTCATCGTCCCGACAAGCGCCAGGCCCGCGAAGGCAGCGCGCAAGCCGGCGCTTTCCCGGTGCGTCCGGCAGGACGCCGAGAAAGGTGTTCAGGAATGCGGGTGAGAAAGGCTCAGGTCATGAAGGACCGTCCCGCCGGGGACGCCCGATGCGTGCGGTGCGGGTGGTCTGGCGATCGCCCGCCCAGTCGCGGAAATCGTTGAAGAATGTCTCGGGCGCCTTGCGGCCGAAGCGGCTCGCCACGTCGCCCAGGGTCTGCGCGGCAAGCGCATCGCGCATCGCCTTCTCGGCCTGGAGCATGACAGCGTGGACGGCGCAAGTTCCGGCGGTTGCCCAGCCGGGCGCATCGCCGCCGAACAGGGCGCAGCGGCCGCGCACCTCCTGACAATCGAACAGCGGCTTGTCGCCTTCGATCGCGTCGATGATCTGGAGGAAGGTGATCTCGCCCGCCGGCCGCGCGAGGCGGTAGCCCCCGCGCACGCCTTCGCTGGCGGCGACGATGCCGGCTTTCTCCAGCTTGGGGAAGATCTTCGCCACGAAGCTGGGCGAGATGCCCTGGATCTCGGCGATCTCCCGGCTGCTGAGGGCGCGGCCCTCTTCGACCAGCCAGAGCAGACCGTGGATTCCATATTCGACGCTGGTGGTGATGTGGGCCATGAACGCGGAGTTACTCTGTCTGCGTTAAAGCGTCAAGCATATAACGACGACAAATATAGTCTGCGTTTATCGTGCAATCATGCGAAAAGGGGCGAGCCTTTCGGCCCGCCCCCTTCCGGTAGCGTTTGCGGCAGGGCTTTCGCGTTCAGGCGCGAGCCTTGCCGAAAGCGACGATCTGCAGCAGGCCGCCGGCGATCGCGATGTTCTTGAAGAAGTGGATGAATTGGTTCTGGTCGGCCAGGTTGTTGTGGAAGAACGCGGCGGTGGCGAGGCTGAACAGCGCGATGACGGTGGCGACCGCACGGACCTTGTAGCCCGAGATCAGCAGCGCGCCGCCGACCACTTCGACGAGGATGGCGCCAGCCAGCGCCACGGCGGGGAGCGGGAGGCCGACCGAGGCGATGTAGGCCATCGAACCGGCGGGGTCGGCGATCTTGGACAAGCCGCTGATGATGAAGATGGCGGCGATGAGAACGCGGCCGACGAGCGGCAGCCAGGCTTCGAGGGTGCTGGCGGTGTTGGCGGGAGCGACGGGGGCGGTGTCGATGGTGGTGATGGTCATGGCGGGAACTCCGGGTGATCGGGGGCAATAAGGTGACGACGGGCGTGTCGTCCTGACGCCCTCCAGATGCCCTCGATCAGGGTTCCTAAATAGTGTGATTAAACGCGATCATATGTTCGAATTATGCGAACATATGTTTTCGTGACCGCTCCTTCAAATATGTCGTCATGCCCGCGCAGGCGGGGACCCTGCTCGTGTGCTCTCCCGTTGCGCAATGGGGTCGGTCCGCAGATGGGTTCCCGTCTTCGCGGGAATGACAACGAGAGGGTGAGATTGCGCGCGCCGCCCTAAGCGCTCGCCGGGGCCGCCGCGTACAAGGTGATCTGCGTGTGCAGCCCGTCCTCGGAAGACTGGCCCACCCAGACGTCGAACGCGCCCGGCTCCGCCAGTCGCCGGTTGCCTGCGCCGACGAATTCGAGGTCCGTGCGGGACAGGGTGAAGCGCACGGTGCGGCTCTCGCCCGGCTCCAGGGTGACGCGCTCCATCTTCTTGAACTCGCGGATCGGGCGGGTGCGACTGGCCACGCGGTCGCGGGTGTAGAGCTGCACGATCTCGCTGCCGCGCCGCTTGCCGCTGTTGGTCAGGCGCGCGGTGATCGAGACGGTGCCGTCCCAGCGCAGCGCGGGGTCGGAAACCTGCAGCTTGTCCAGCGTGAAGCGGGTGTAGCTCAGGCCGTGACCGAAGGGGTAGCGCGCGCTGTTGTCGGTGGTGGCGTAGCGGGCCTTGTACTCGGTGCTGCCATTGGGGACGGTCGGGCGGCCGGTGGACTTGCGATCGTAGAAGAACGGCTCCTGCCCCGACTCCCAAGGGAAGCTGACCGGCAGCTTGCCCGAGGGGTCGACCTTGCCGAACACCACGTCGGCGATCGCATTGCCCGCTTCGGAACCGAGGAACCACGTCGCCAGCACGGCATTGGCGTTCGCCACTCCGTCATGGATCGCCAGCGCACGGCCGTGACGAAGCAGCACGACGGTCGGCTTCTTCACCGCCGCTATCGCATCGGCGAGCGCCTGCTGCGCGGGCGGGATCTCGATCACGGTGCGCGACTGCGCCTCGCCCGACATGTCCTGCGATTCCCCGAGGGCGAGGATCACCACGTCGGCCGCCTTCGCCGCCTTGACCGCCTCCTCGATCCCGCCGTCGGTGGGGCCGTGAATGGCGCAGCCGGGCACGACGGTCAGCTGGTCCGGATCGACCATCGCGCCGCGCAGCCCGCTGGCCACGTCCACGCCCTTGTCGGGATCGCCGTAGAAAGCCCAGGGGCCGTAGAGGTTCGCCTTGTCATCGCCGAACGGACCGATCAGCGCGATCTTCTGCTTCTTTCCCTTGTCGAGCGGCAGCACCCCGTCGTTCTGCAGCAGCACGATGGAGCGCGCGCCCGCCTCGCGCGCGAGTTCGCGGTGAACGGGCGCGCCGATGCGCGATTTCTCCGCCTCCTCGTCCAGCGAGCGCCAGGGGTTGTCGAACAGGCCCATCGCCATCTTGACGTAGAGGATGCGCCGCACCGCCACGTCCACAGTACCCATAGGCACCGCGCCGCTTTTCACGAGGTCAGGAAGGTAGCGAATGTAAAGGCCGCTCTGCATCGACATATCGACCCCCGCCAGCACTGCCAGCCGCGCGGCGTCGCGGTCATCCTCGGCATAGCCGTGGGCGACCAGTTCCTCGTCGGCGGTGTAGTCCGAGAAGACGAAGCCGGTGAAGCCCATCTCGCCGCGCAGGATATCGGTGAGCAGGGTGCGGTCGGCGGTCGCGGGCACGCCGTTGATCTCGCTGAACGCCGCCATCGTGGTGAGCGCGCCCGCAGCGAAGGCGGAGCCGAAGGGCGGTAGGTGCGTCTCGCGCAGGGTCTCGTCGCTGATGTCGACACTGCCGTATTCCAGCCCGCCCGCCACCGCGCCATAGGCGGCGAAGTGCTTGGGGCAGGCGAGCAACGAGTCGTCGCGCCGCAAGTCGCGCCCCTGAAATCCGCGCACCCGCGCGGCGGAGAGCAGCGCGGTCAGCGTGACGTCTTCTCCGGAGCCCTCGACCACGCGGCCCCAGCGCTGATCACGCGCGACGTCGGCCATCGGCGCGAAAGTCAGGTGCAGGCCCGCCGCCGTCGCCTCCAGCGCCATGGCGCGCGCGGTGCGCTGCGCCAGCACCGGATCGAAGCTGGACGCCTCGGCCAGCGGCACCGGGAAGATCGTCTTGAGCCCGTGGATCACGTCCCCCGCCAGCAGCAGCGGAATACCGAGGCGACTGTCGTTGACCGCGATCTCCTGCGCCTTGCGCGCGCCCGCCACGCCGATACCGTTGAACAGGCAGCCGACGCGGCCCTTGCGGATTTCCTCCGAGAGCTTCTTCACGTCCTGGATGCCGGCCGCCGGGTTGGGCGGGTTGAAGGGGCGGAAGGCGTCGGCAAGGCAGGTCATCTGCCCGGCCTTCTCCTCGATCGTCATCTTCTTGATGAGATCGTCCACCCGCGTCACCTCTTCGGCGGCGAGCGCCCTGAACGAGAAGCCCGATGCGATGGCGCTGGCGATGATACCGGAAAGAACGGTGCGGCGGTCTGGGTTCATGAACTCTTGGCTGTTGGTGCGTCGACTTGCCCCCGTCAAACCGCGGTAGGGCATTTTGTTGCATTGCGGCAAGGCCCGGACGCGCGCCATGGCTTCGGACCACCCTGCCCCCGCGCCACCTCGTCGTACGGCGACACCGGGTTGACGCATCGCGCCGCACGATGCACAAGATATGCGACTAATTCGCAATAGCATATCTTGAGGCACGCGCATGTACGACTTCCTCGACCGGCCGGTCACCGAACTCGACAACGACGGCCGGTTCCTGCTCTGGGCCATGCGCGGATGGGCGCATTCGGCATCCAAGGGCAATTGCCCGGCGCAGTCGCTGGCGCGCGCCTTTGCCGGATACAACGCCGCCGCCGTCCTGCCGGACTTTCACATGGCGATGGCGCTCGTCAGCCGCCGGGCATCCGAAAGGATCATGGTCGCGCCGATGGGCTGCCACCGCATCTGCGAACATGAGGCGTTGCTCCTTGCACTTTGGCGCGATGTCGGTATAGGCCGCCGCGAAAACGTGCGCGCGACTCTCGCGCATGTCGTGCCATGCGACACGGTCGCCGCGGTCGCTCAGGCCATGAGCCGCGCAAGCGCCGCGATGACCATCGCCGGCTTCGGCATTGCACTGATAAACCCGCCCGCGTGACCCATTCGATGAACCAAGGACTGACGTTGATGAACGATAGCAAGGCAGAAGCCGCCACCCTGGACAATTCGGCGGCTCCTGCGACCGTTCTGGAACCCACTGGTGCGCTGACCGTGGAAACGGTGCTTTCGGTCCATCACTGGAACGAGCACCTCTTCAGCTTCAAGATCACGCGCCCGGCCTCGTTCCGCTTCCGCTCGGGCGAATTCATCATGATCGGCCTGCAGGGCGACAACGGCAAGCCGCTGCTGCGCGCCTATTCGATCGCCAGCCCCTCGTGGGCCGAGGAGATCGAGTTCCTCTCGATCAAGGTCGAGGACGGCCCGCTGACCTCCAAGCTGCAGCTGATCCAGCCGGGCGACCAGATCTACCTCGGCCGCAAGCCGGTGGGCACGCTCGTCACCGACGCGCTGACGCCGGGCAAGCGCCTGTTCCTGTTCGGCTCGGGCACCGGCCTCGCGCCGTTCCTTTCGCTGATCCGCGATCCGGACGTCTACGAGATGTTCGAGCAGGTCGTGATCGTCCACTCGGTCCGCCGCGTCGCCGACCTCGCCTTCCGCCAGGAGCTGGAGAGCCAACTGGCCGGCGACCCGCTGGTCGAGGACCAGGCGCTGGTACAGCTGACCTACGTGCCGACCGTCACGCGGGAAGAATTCCACACCACCGGCCGCATCAACGTGCTGATCGAGAACGGCCGCCTGTTCGAGGGCCTGAAGGGCGAGGCCCGCATGGACCCGGCGACCGACCGCGTGATGCTGTGCGGCTCGATGGCGATGAACAAGGACATCGCCGCGATGCTGGAAGGTCTGGGCTTCGTCGAAGGATCGAACAACAAGCCCGCCGACTTCGTGATCGAGCGCGCGTTCGTCGGCTAAGCGACGACTGCTGTGATGCGAGAGCGGCCTGCCCGAAAGGGCGGGCCGTTTTCGTTTGGGTGCGCGCTGATGGTGCCGATACAGTCCGTCATCCCAGCGAAGACTGGGACCGCTCTCGTCACGTCGCGGCGTCTCGGCGAGGCCGGGATGACGATGGTGTTTGAATGACGACTTCGGGTGGGAAGCGGTCATCTACCGCCCATCCCCCCAGTTCGTCATTGCGAGCGCAGCGAAGCAATCCAGGGCAGTCTTGAGCCGCCCTGGATTGCTTCGCTGCGCTCGCAATGACGAACTGGGGGGATAACCGCAATGGGTGGAAAGCGGTCTTACAGTCTCGCCATAAGCACGGGCGCAACCGTAGCCAATGATCCCTGAAGTTCGGGATTCGCCAAGTCGAAAATTGCCGTAGCCGCTGCGGCATCGAAAGCTACATCCTCGCGCCCTTCGAGAAGATTTGCCCAAGCCTCGACATCCCCGTCGGTAATCTCACCTCTCGTCCAGCGCCGAAGAACTGCAAGGACAGCGCCACCATCCAGATGAGCTAACGGTAGCTCGCTCCAGTCCCATGTGAATGCTTGGAGAGCATCAGATAGGGCGTCGAGGGGGAGGTCGAAGCTGATGAGGGAGTTCAATGCATCGATACGGGCCATGCTCAGCTTGTCATAGAGGAACCGAATGTCCGCAAGGGGGCATAACCGGATGCCCCCTATTCTGGTTTTCGGGTGGTAAACCGCCTGCGAGCTGACCCACCCCGTCCGGCTAAGCCCTTCGGGCCAAGCCTCCCGGCCCTCCCGCGAGCGGGAGGGCGAAAGCGGTTTACCCCGCCCGCTTGCGGGAGGGGCAGCGAGACTTGCTGAGCCGAAGGCGAAGTTAGTCGCAGCGGGGTGGGCAAAGCGCAACGTGCGCGCCCTCACGCCTTGACTTCCCCCCACCATTGCGCTGAAATCCCACCAACGGGCACGCGCGGACGCCCGTTCAGACGGCAACGTCCAAGTCCGCTCCATCAGCCGTACCTGCGGCCTGCGGAGCACTTGCATGACGACCGACACCGCCTCCATCACTATCGCGCCGCCCACCCTTTCGCTGCCTGCGCTGTTCCTCAAGTTCCTGCGGTTCGGCGCGCTGGCCTTCGGCGGGCCGGTGGCGCAGATCGCCATGCTGCGTCAGGCGCTGGTCGAGGACGAGCGCTGGATCGACAAGGGCCGCTTCAATCGCCTGCTCGCGGTCCTGCAGGTGCTGCCGGGGCCGGAGGCGCATGAACTGTGCGTCCATCTCGGCATGATCGCGCGCGGGCGGATCGGCGGATTGCTGGCCGGGCTGGGTTTCATGCTGCCGGGGCTGGTGCTGATGCTGGTCGCGGGATGGGCCTACGTCACCTGGGTCGCCGGAAACCTGACTTTGGCGGGCGCGCTTCTCGGCGTGCAGGTCGCGGTGCTCGCGATCATCCTGCGCGCGGTGGTCCGCATCGGACATCATATCGTCGAGAACGCGCTGCTCGGCGTGATCGCGGCCGCAAGTCTCGTCCTGACCCTGCTGGGGGTGCCGTTCTGGATCCTGCTGGCGGCGGGCGGACTGACTTATGCCGTGTCGCATCGGCCGCTGGTGGCTTGCGCGATCCTTGCGGTCGCCCTCGCGCTGGCGACCGCGATCCACCTGCTTTCCGGCTCTGGCGACAGCCTGCATGCCGTGCAGGGCATTCCCGTCACGACCTTCGCGCTGTTCGTCGCCGGGCTCAAAGGCGGGCTGCTGACTTTCGGCGGGGCCTATACGGCCATTCCCTATGTCCGCTCGGATACGGTCGGGCGGGGCTGGATCGGCGACGGCGCCTTTCTCGACGGGATTGCGCTCGCCGGGGTGCTGCCTGCGCCGCTGGTGATCTTCGTGACTTTCGTGGGCTACGTCACCGGCGGCGTAAGCGGCGCGCTGGCCATAACTGCGGGGATGTTCCTGCCCGCCTTCGCCTTCTCGCTGGTGCTGTTCGAGCGGTTGGAGGCCATCGTCGAGAATCCGGCGCTGCACCGCCTGCTCGAAGGCATCGCCGCCGCCGTGGTGGGGATCATCGCCGCCACCTTCGTGCAGCTTGCCTATGCGACCGGACTGCGCGTGACCGCCCCGCTCGGTGCGCTCGCGATCTTCGCGGTGGCCCTGGCGGTCGTGTGGCGGATCAAGGGGGCCTGGGTGACGCCCGCGCTGGTCGCGGGAGGGGCCTTCGCGGGCTGGGCCTTGTTCACGTAAAGGAGCGGGCGCTTTCCTACAGGACGGGCGGCGCGGTACGATGCGCCCATGCCCCGCCCGATCGCTTCCAGTTGCACAAGGTTACACCATAAGGTGACACTTTCTCCTTACAAGGTGACACATCGTCAGCAAAATGTGTCACCTTGCGCACCTAAGGTGACACTTTCCGGCCCAAGGTGACACCTTTTCCCTCTGGACCGTGTAAACCGTGTAAACCTCCCCGGAACCGCCCTGCCCCCCTGCGTGTTAGCGGATGCAGCATCATGCAGGAGGCAGCACGTGACGCAGGGCCCAGCTACCGACCATCCCGCCGACATCGCGTTTTCCCGCCCGGAGCGGATGATCCACGAACTCGGCGCCGAATATACCGGCGAGGGCACGCATTTCGGCGTCTTCTCCGAGAATGCCGAGGCGATCGAACTATGCCTGTTTTCCGAGGACGGCAGCGAGGAAACCGCCCGCCTCGAACTACCATCGCGAGAAGGTTCGATCTTCTCCGGCTACCTCCCCGGCGTGAAGCCCGGCCAGCTCTACGGCCTGCGCGCCCACGGCCCTTACGATCCCGCGAGCGGCCACCGCTTCAACCCCAACAAGCTGCTGCTCGACCCTTATGCCCGCGAGGTTTCGGGCGCGATGCAATGGGACGACGCGCTGTGGGGCTACGACCTGACCACGGGCGACGACACCACCTTCGACGCCCGCGATTCCGCCCCGTTCATGGTCAAGAGCGTGGTGCAGGACCCGGACTTCGACTGGGAAGGCGACAAGGCTCTCTCCCGCCCCTGGACCGAGACGGTGATCTACGAGGCCCACGTGCGCGGCCTGACGATGACTCACCCCGACGTCCCCGAAGCCCTTCGCGGCACGTACGAAGGCATGGCCAGCGAGCCGATCCTCGATCACCTCCGCAAGCTGGGCGTCAGCGCCATCGAGCTGCTGCCCAGCCAGTTCTTCCTCGACGACCGCATGCTGCTTGACAAGGGCCTGTCGAACTACTGGGGCTACCAGACGCTCGGCTTCTTCGCGCCGGAACCGCGCTTCCTGCGCGGCGGCGACGTCGCCCCGCGCGCCATCCGCCAGTTCAAGGACATGGTGAAGCGGTTCCACAAGGCGGGGATCGAGGTCATCATGGACGTGGTCTACAATCACACCGCCGAAGGTTCGGAGAAAGGCCCGACGCTCAGCTTCCGCGGTCTCGACAACGCCGCCTACTACATGCTGAGCCCCGAGAACCCGCGCTTCAGCTTCGACAACACCGGCACCGGCAACACACTGGCGGTGGCGCATCCGATGGTCATGCGCATGGTGCTCGATTCGCTGCGCTACTGGGTGCAGGTTATGCACGTCGACGGCTTCCGCTTCGACCTTGCCTCCACATTGGGCCGCGAGGAAGCGGGCTTCGACCGCGAGGGCGGCTTCTTCGACGCGATCCGGCAGGACCCGATCCTGGCGGGCGTCAAGCTGATCGCCGAGCCGTGGGATATCGGCATGGGCGGCTATCAGGTCGGCGGCTTCCCCCACCCGTTCCGCGAATGGAACGACAAGTTCCGCGACGACACCCGCGCGTTCTGGCGCGGCGACGAGGGGCTGGTGGGCGACATCGCCCAGCGCCTGATCGGCTCGCCGGTCCAGTTCAACCATTCGGATCGCGGTGCCACCAGTTCGATCAACTTCCTCGCAGCGCATGACGGCTTCACGCTGATGGACACCGTCTCGTTCAACGACCGCCACAACGAGGCCAACGGCGAAGGAGGCGCGGACGGGCACGACAACAACCTTTCCGACAACATGGGCGCCGAAGGGGCCACCGACGACGAGGCCATCACCGCCGCACGCGCCCGCCGCCGCCGCGCCATGGTGGCGACGCTGATGGTCAGTCAGGGCGTGCCGATGCTCCTTTCGGGCGACGAGATCGGCAACAGCCAGCACGGCAACAACAACGTCTACTGCCAGGACAACGAACTCGGCTGGCTCGACTGGGAGAGCCGGGACGACGCATTCCTCGACTTCTGCAGCCGCATGATCGCCCTGCGCCGCCAGTACCCGGTGCTCTGCCAGGAGAACTTCCTGATGGGCGAGACCGGCGACAACGAGCGTCTGGAAATCGCCTGGTTCCAGCCGGACGGCCGCGCGATGGACGGCGAGCTGTGGGGCCAGCAAGGCCTGCGCGTGCTCGGCATGCTGCTCGACTACTCGACCCGCGAGGTCTTCCTCGACGGCGGGCGCCCGCTGTTCACCGTGGTCAACGCGGGCGATGGCCTCGACTTCACGCTGCCCGAGGGCGAGTGGGTGCGCCTGCTAGACACCGCGCGCGACGATCCCTTCACCGAGGAGCCGGTCGACCGCGAGGCCGCCGCGATCTCGCCCGGCAGCCTCTGCCTGTTCCGCCCCGCCTGATGGCAACGCACTGGGGCGCCCAGCCGCTGGGCGACGGTCGCTGGCGCTTCGGCCTCTGGGCGCTGGACGCGGAGGAGGCCCGGCTGGAGATTGGCGGCATGGCAATGCCCGCGCAGTCTGCCGGGCAAGGCTGGTGGCTGTTCGAGGGCGAGGCCGCCCCCGGAGACGCCTATCGCTGGGTCATGGAGGGCACGCCCTATCCAGATCCCGCCGCGAGGGCGCAGATCGGCGACGTGCACGGCCCCTCCATGCTGGTCGATCCGGCGACCTACCAATGGCGACACGAATGGCCGGGACGCCCTTGGCACGAGGCGGTGGTCTACGAACTCCATCTCGGCACCTTCACCGAGGAAGGCACGTTCGCCGCCGCCATTGCAGAGTTGCCGCGCCTTGCGGACCTTGGCGTGACGATGATCGAGATGATGCCCGTCGCCCAGTTCGAGGGCGACCGGGGCTGGGGCTACGACGGCGTCCTCCCCTTCGCCCCACACCCCGCCTACGGCACGCCGGACGAGATGCGTGCGCTAGTCGATGCGGCTCACAACCACGGCATCGCAGTGCTGCTGGACGTGGTCTACAACCACTTCGGGCCTTCCGGTAACTACCTCGGCGCGTGGTGCCCCTCATTCTTCCACCCTGAGCGTGCCTCACCGTGGGGGACAGGAATCGCCTTCGAGGTAACGGCCGTGCGCGAATACTTCATCGCCAACGCCCTGCACTGGCTGGACGAATACCGCCTCGACGGCCTGCGCCTCGATGCGGTGCACGCCATCGAGGACCATTCGGAAACGCACTTCCTCGACGAACTGGCCGCGCGTATCCGCGCCTTTGACTTCGGCCGCCCGATCCACCTCGTCACCGAGGACGAACGCAATCTCGCCAGCTATTTCAGCGCAGATGGCCCCTATGACGGAACGTGGAACGACGACTGGCACCACGCCGTCCACTGCCTGCTGACAGGCGAGGATGAGAGCTACTACGCCCCCTTCGCGGTGGACCCGGTCGCCGACATCGCCACAGCACTCGCCGATGGCTACGTCGAGCAGGGCCAGCCGCGCGAGAACGGCGACGAGACCCCGCGCGGCGAACCCTCGGGCGACCTTCCCCGCACCGCCTTCGTCAATTTCCTCGGCAATCACGATCAGGTCGGTAACCGCGCTCGAGGCGAGCGGCTGCACCATCTCGTCACCGACCGCCATGCCTACCGCGTGATGACCGCGCTCACCCTGCTGACTCCCTTCACGCCCATGCTGTTCATGGGCGACGAGTTCATCACCGATGCGCCCTTCCAGTTTTTCGTCGATTTCGAGGGCGACCTCGCGGAAGCCGTCCGCAAGGGCCGGGCGCAGGAATTCGCCCGCTTCAGCAGCTTCGGCGGCGAGGTTCCCGACCCGGTGGCGGCGGGGACTTTCATGGCCTCCAGGATCGGCCGCGCTGTCCGGCAGGAACAGCATGACCACCACGCTTTCGTACGCGAACTCCTCGAACTGCGTCGGACGCATGTGACGCCGCTGGTTGCCTGGAACCCCCAGCCGACGGTGGCCATTCGACGGGAAGCGCTGCTTATCGACGCGCAATGGTCCTTCGCCCCCGGCACCCTGCATATCCGGGCCGCCCTGGGCACGGAGCGCACGCCCTTCCTCCCTCATCGCAGCCCGAACCTGCTGCTTCACGATGCGTCGAGCTCCTTCGCGCTGTCGGCGACAGTCTCACCGGAGTGATACCGATGTCCAAGGCCATCCCTCTCGTCGCCACTTATCGCCTCCAGCTTCGGGACGGCGTGGACCTCGACAAGGCGCGCAAACTGCTGCCGTGGCTGGCCACGCTGGGCATCAGCCATCTCTATCTTTCCCCGCCCTTCCATGCCGCCTCTGGATCGACCCACGGCTACGACGTGATCGATCCCACGCGGATCGATCCGGTGCTGGGCGGGGAAGCGGCGTTCCAGCGCCTTAGCGGAGCAGCACAACGGGCCGGGATCGGCATCATCGTCGATATCGTGCCGAACCACATGGCGTTCACGCCCGAGAACCCGTGGCTGGCCGACGTGCTGCGGCATGGCCGCGGCAGCGCCCATGCCGCCATCTTCGACATCGACTGGGACGCCGGACCGCTGCACTTCCCCGTGCTGGACGGCGCCATCGAAGACCTGCTCGCACAAGGCCATCTCGCCCCGGCGGGCGACGCCGACGATCCGCGCCTGCGGGTTTACGATCGCGAATATCCGCTGCGCCCGAACGACCTCTCGCGCCATCTGTGCGGCGTGACGCGCACACTGGACGCACCGACGCTGGATACTCTCCTCGCCGAACAACATTGGTCTCTGGGCGACTGGCGGACGAGCGCCGACCGCATCACCCATCGCCGCTTTTTCAACATCACCGACCTCATCGGCGTGCTTCAGGAAGATCCCGAAATTTTCGCACTGACACACCGCTGGATCATCGAGCAGGTCGAGGCGGGACACATCCAGGGTTTGCGCGTCGACCACGTGGACGGACTGGCTCGGCCGGGCGGCTATCTCCAGCGATTGCGCGATGCCGTGGGCGACACGCCCATCTGGGTCGAGAAGATCGTCAAGACCGGGGAGGACTTCCCGTCGGCGTGGCCGGTGGAAGGCATGAGCGGATATGAATTCATGACGCCGCTCACGCGCCTGCTGACCTCCCGCGAAGGCCTCGCGACGATGCGTGAGGCGTCGATCGATGCCGTTCCGCCGGACTATGGGCGGGAGGTCCGCAAGGTCCGTCGGGAACTGCTGGAACAAGTGTTCACGCCGGAATTGCGCCGTGTGGCCGGAGCCGCGCTGACGGCGCTTGCGCTTGATGAGGGCGCACGCGCACAAGTGTCCGAAGCAGTCGGCCGACTGGCGACGGGGTGGCCGGTCTACCGCTCTTACGCGGCCGATCTGGCCCCGCTCTCTCCCGCGATCACGCAGGCCATCGACGGGCTGACCGAAGACACGACGGTCGCGAGCCTGATCGGCCTGCTGCGCGCGCCCGACGATCCGCACGCACGCGCCTTTGCCGTTAGGTTCGAGCAGCTGACCGGAGCGCTGACGGCGAAGTCCGAGGAAGACACGGTATTCTTCCGCAGCGTCGCCTTCCTGCCGCTGTGCGAAGTGGGCGCCGAACCGGACCTCGGCGTCATCGACGATGCGACATTTGCCGCCGGCATGGCGAAACGTGCGGACCGGACGCCGCTCGCGCTGGATACCCTGTTCACGCACGACACCAAGCGCTCTGCGGATGCGCGCGCCGTTCTCGTCGCGCTAAGCCACTTCCCCGATTTCGCCCGAGAACTCTACACCGATGCGCGGCAGCGCGGGCGTGAGGCGGGGGTATCGGAGCAATGGGCACTCTATGCGCTCCAGACCGCCTTAATGTTGCGCGCCGAGCCGGATGCGCCGGAGCGCATCGATGCACACGTCGCCAAGGCCATGCGCGAAGGCAAGGACCTGTCGCGGCACGAAGCACCCGATACGGCCGCCGAGGCCGCAATCGCACAGCTATGCCGCGCCCTCCATCACGGACTGGCGACCGGCGAATTGCTTCCCGACCGTCTGCGCGGCGACTTCGAAGCTGCGATCGAGACCATTGTACTGGCACAGACCGCCCTTCAGCTGACTGCGCCAGGCATTCCTGACATCTACCAGGGCAGCGAGGGGCTGGCGGTCACGCTGACCGATCCGGACAATCGTCGTCCGGTAGACTGGGCGGCGCTGGCATCAGGCCAGTTCCCGCCCCTCGCTGCACGCAAGCTGGAACTTACCCGTATCCTCCTGACCCAGCGGCAGGAGCGACCGGATCTGTTCACCTGCGGAACTTATGCGCTGCGGACGGACGACGACAGCTGGATCGTCGAACGTACAGGGGAAGGCGAAGCCTTTTCGGTGCACATCCCAATGCCCAAACGCCACTCCGCCGATTGCCTGAAAGATGTGCGCGCCGTCGACTAGGGATGCACCCATGCGTTGACAACTCCCTGGCCGCAGCCTAGCGGAAATTGCGAGTGCGTCGCAATAGTGAGTTGCGCGACAATAGGGGGCTTCGTGATAGTTCGCATCGCCGGCAGTCATCGATGACCGCACGCAACGGCACCATCGGTCGCGGCGAGATCGTCGCACGGCTGATTGCAGCGATTCCCGCGAACTACCTTCTGACGTCGGCGGCGACGGCCTGCATTGCGCGCCTGCTGTGGCGCGGCATGGGCGTCGATCCCGCCAATGCCAGTGTCGCCGCGACGCTGATCTCCTTCGCCCTGTTCGCTATACTGGCGCTCGTCGCCTTCGGAGCGCGTTCGGTGGTGAGGCTCTGGCTGTGGCTCGCCGGCTCGGGACTGACGCTCGGCATCACCCTGTGGTTCTCGCTCTCGGCTGGAGCGCGGATATGAAGGACAGCCTCCGCCAGTCGATGGCGCTGTTTCATACCTGGAGCGGACTGCTCCTTGGATGGCTGCTCTTCGCGATGTTCGCCACCGGGACCGCAGCCTATTTCCAGGACGAGATCACTCGCTGGATGCAGCCCGAGGTAACCGGCGATGCAGAACCCGCAACCGCCGCGGAGGGCGCGATGCGTTACCTCAATTCTGTCGCTCCGGACGCGAAGAGCTGGTACATCTCGCTGCCCAACAGCCGGAGCGCCACCACCCAGGTATATTGGCAGCCCTCCGGGGAACGCCCGGCGAAGCGCGTCGAAACCAGCGCGCTGCTCGACCGTGGCGGCCACGCCATCACCTCGCGCGAGACACGTGGCGGTTTCTTCCTGTACCGCTTTCACTTCGACCTGCATTACATGCCGGTGTTGTGGGCACGCTATCTCGTCGGCGTCGCGGCGATGTTCATGCTGGTGGCCATCCTCTCGGGCGTGATCACGCACAAGAAGATCTTCGCCGACTTCTTCATGCTGCGCTTCGGCAAAGGGCAAAGGAGCTGGCTAGACGCCCACAACGTCACCGCGGTGCTGGCATTGCCCTTCCACCTCATGATCACTTTCACCGGACTGGTGACACTGGCGTCCATGTACATGCCGTGGGGCATAGCGGCCAATTATGCCGAGCAGACCGCATTCTCCGAAGCGGTGTTCGGCCGCAGCGCCGAGACCGTCCCCAGCGGCAGACATGCTCCCCTGGCGGACCTAGGGCCGCTAGTGCGTAATGCCTCCGCTCGGTGGAACGGCGAGCGGGTCGGCTACATCAGCATCGCCAACCCCAACGACGCGGTCGCCCTGATCGAGATGAGCCGCGCGCCCGAAGCCGCCTTCGGCGCACGCGGCCAGACTGCCACATTCGAAGGCGCTACCGGCCGCGCGATCGGCACGCACCAGGCGACCGGCAGCGCCCTCGCGACCGAGAGCGTCATGATCGGCCTGCACACGGGCCGCTTCGCCGAATGGGGCCTGCGCTGGCTCTACTTCCTCAGCGGTCTAGGCGGCACGGTGATGGTGGGTAGCGGCCTCGTCCTGTGGACGGTCAAGCGGCGCGCCCGCCTTTCCGACCCCTCTTGCCCGCACCTTGGCTTCCGCATCGTCGAGCGTCTGAACATCGCCGCCATTGCCGGGCTGGCGACCGGGATCGCGGTCTATTTCCTCGCCAACCGCCTGCTCCCGCTGGAAATGGTTGACCGCACGGAGCGTGAGATCGACAGCCTGTTCCTCGCTTGGCTCGGCATCGGACTGTGGGGCATCCTGCGTCCCGCCGGACGCGCATGGACGGAGGCGCTGGCGATCGCCGGTGCCTGCTTCGCCGCCATCCCGCTGGTCAATGCCATGACGACTTCCCGCGGGCTGCTCCCTAGCTTGCTGGCGGGGGACTGGACTTTCGTGGCCTTCGACCTGGTGATGCTCGTCCTCGCCGCAGGCTTTCTCCTTGCCGCAGTAAGAAGCGCTCAACTCCGGACAAAGGCAAAGGACGGTGCGAAGCCACGTGGTGCGAACCGGCGGGCAACAAGCGCATGATGCACATTCTTCCTGCCACCGTGATCGTTGCCGGATTCCTCGCGCTCGCCGCCAGCATGAAGCGGCACCAGCGCGATCTCCTGGGTCGGCTCCTCACTCATGTACAGACGCGCTCTACCCGTATGGCAGGGTGGTTTCTGCTCGGCATCGGCTGGGCCGTAGACGCCGCGCTGCTCGGTCCGGCCATGGGCACGATCGTCTGGTGCGGCGAACTGAGCCTAGGCGCCGCGCTCACGGTCACCGCGCTCAACTGGCGCACCCGGCGCCCCTCTCGCTAGCCTCCTTCGGGCAGCACCAGTCTCGCCTCAAGAAAGTCGAGGAAAGCGCGGATGCGGGAAGCCAGTCGCCGATGGCCCACATAGAGGGCGTGAATGTCTTCATGGTCCCCCGGATTGAAGGGGCGCAGTATTTCGACCAGCCTCCCGGCCGCAAGATCGGCAGCGACATGAAACCGCCCCAGCCGCGCGATACCGCCGCCCGCGACCGCCATCAGCCGCACCACTTCCCCCGAATTGCCGAGGAATGCCGCCTCGATCGGCCTTTGGACTAGTGCTTCGTCGATCCGGAACGGCCAGGTGTCGATGGAGCGTCGGAAGCTGAACTGCAGGCAGGCGTGCCCGGCCAGTTCGCGCGGGTGTACCGGTTCGCCATGCATGCGCAGATAATCCGGGCTCGCGACCAGCGCCATCATGCTGCGCCCCAGTTTCTTCGCCTTTAGCCCGGTGTCCCGCAGGGGGCCGATGCGTATGGCAAGGTCGGCCCGTTCCTCGACAAGATCGACCAGTGTATCGGACAGCGCCAGGTTTACTGTGACCCTGGGGTACGCTCGCTGGAAACGAGGCAGGATCGGTAACAGGCACTGCGTCCCGAAAGGCACCGAGGCATTGATGCGCAATGGCCCGCGCGGTGGCTCTTCAGCCGAGCCGAAGCCCCGCTCGACCTCGTCGATTTCCGCCACCAGCCCAGCTACCCGGGCGCGATAGACTTCACCCTCCGCCGTCAGGGCCAAGGCGCGCGTAGTGCGCGACACCAACTGCACGCCCAACCGCCCTTCGAGCCGCGCCATGGCCCGGCTCACCGCCGAGGGCGTCAGGCGCAGCGCCTTGGCCGCGCTCGCGAAACTGCCGTCCTGCGCGACCGCGAGGAATATCTGCATCTCGCCGAAGCGGTTGTCCATGACGCGATCCGTGATTTTGATTCACTTCTGATATGCCAGATGCATCACTATGCATCAATGACGCGACAACCTAGATTTTAGGGCACATCAGCAAGGAATATCCCGTCATGGATCTCAAACTCACCGGCAAGTCCGCTCTAGTCACCGGCTCGACGGCCGGCATCGGCCTCGCCATCGCCGAACGCCTCGCCGCCGAGGGCGTGGACGTCGTCATCTCCGGTCGCAATCAGGCGAAGCTCGACGAGGCCGCAGCGAAAGTCGGCGCGGCGGCGGCGAACGGCGGCAAGGTACGCGCCGTGCTCGCCGACCCTGCAACCGCCGAGGGTGCCGAGACCCTGATCGCCGCAGTCCCGCAGGCCGATATCCTCGTCAACAACCTCGGCATCTACGAGGCCAAGCCCTTCACCGAGATCACCGACGCGGACTGGCACCACTTCTTCGAAGTCAACGTCGTCAGCGGCGCGCGCCTTGCCCGCCACTACTTCCCGAAGATGCTGGAACAGGATTGGGGCCGCGTGATCTTCATCGCCAGCGAAAGCGCGCTCGTGATCCCCGGCGAGATGATCCATTACGGCATGACCAAGACCGCCCAACTGGCGATTGCGCGCGGCCTTGCCGAGCAGACGCGCGGAACCGGCGTAACAGTGAATTCGGTCATGCCCGGGCCGACGCGCTCGGAAGGCATCGTCGAGTTCATCCGTTCGGTCGTCGACAACAAGGATGCGCCGGAAGCCGAGCGCGAGGCGGAATTCTTCACCAAGCTGCGCCCCTTGTCGCTCATCCGCCGTCTGATCGAAGCTGACGAGATCGCGGCGCAGGTCGCGCTGCTCGCCAGCCCGCTCGGCGCCATCACCAACGGCGCGGCGATCCGCGTCGAAGGCGGGATCGTGCCGACCATCGCCTGACGTGCCGATAGACCGCCTGCCGCCGCGTTCAAGTCACATTTCAGTTTTGTAATTTCGATTGCAACGCGGTGGCAGATGACCGAGGGCTCTATCTCCCGCTTATACGGAGATTCCCTTGGTCGGGTCGTTGTCGCGTCGCATCGTCATCCTGTGCAGCGTGCTGTGCCTGTTGCTGGCACTGCTCGCAGGGTTGCTGCTCGAAGGGTCCGCGCAGACGCGCGCCAGCCTCGCGTGGGTCATCCATTCTTCGCAGGTGCTCAAGACCGCAAACCGCGCGATGGGGCATCTGCAGCAAGCGGAATCCGGTGAGCGTGGCTTTGCCCTCACGCACAACCCCGAATTCGGCGAGACGGTAGAGGCCGAAGTCGGCGCGGCACGGGCGGCGGCAGGCGAGCTTGTCATCCTCACCAAGGACAATCCTGCCCAGAACGACCGCGCCGTCCAGATCCGCACCCTCATCGGCCAACGCGCGGACCTGCTGGAGCAGATCGCCAAGCAGACCCGCGCGGGCGATTTCACCGGCGCACAGGCCGCCGTCGCATCGGGACGCGGGCGCTATCTCATGCAACTCGTCGAGGCGCGCGTGAGCGACCTGCTCAACGAGGAACGCGCCCTGTCGACGACGCGAACCGACGTCGTGGACAAGCGCCTGAGCTACATCACCTGGCTGGTGCTGGGCGGCGTGCCGCTGACGATGATCTTCGTCGGCTACACCGCGGCCACGCTGATCCGGCGCATCCGCCGCCCGGTCGATGCGATGATGACTGTCATGGGCCAGCTTGGCGCGGGCGACCGCGCCGCGCGCATTGATGCCCACATGGAATCGAGCGAGTTCGAACGGCTGGCAAACGGCTACAATGCCATGGCCGAGGAACTGGAGGGCGCCGTCGCCGACCAGCACGAAAGCCAGGATCGCCTCCACGTCGCCAATGCGGAACTCAGCCGCAACACCGAAGTCCTGCGCGAACGCGGCGAGGTGATCGAACTGCTCGGCGGCATGGCCCACCGCATGCAGGCAGCGCGGACGGATGACGAACTCGCATCCATCATCCGCGTCTTCGTGCCGCGCGTATTGCCCGAAATCCCGGGTGCGCTTTACGCCCACAACAATTCGCGCAACCTGCTGGTGCCGATCGCGGCCTGGGGTGGGCTGGATGTTGCCTCATCAGGCTTCGCGCCCGATCAGTGCTGGGCTCTGCGCCGAGGCCAGAGCCACTTCGTCGTCGAGCCCGATTCCGACATCGTCTGCGCCCATGTCGGCAACCAGACCGACCATTACCATTGCGAACCGCTGTTGGCGGGAGGCGAGGTTATCGGCGTGCTCTACCTCAAGGGCGTGGTCGGAACCGAGAACCGTTTCCGCCTGACGGTGCTGACCGAGAACATCGCCTCCGCCCTCGTCAACCACCGCCTCCAGCGCGGTCTGCGCGAGCAGACCATCCGCGATCCGCTCACCAGCTTGTTCAATCGGCGCTACATGGAAGAGACGCTGGCGCTGGAAATCGCTCGTGCCTCGCGTTCAGGCAGCCCGCTCAGCCTCGTCATGTGCGACGTCGATCACTTCAAGCGCTTCAACGACGAGTTCGGCCACGACGCCGGAGACGCCGTGCTGCAGGCTGTGGCGACGGAGATGCGCAGCCGCTTCCGTGACGGCGACGTCGTCTGCCGTTTCGGCGGCGAGGAATTCACGATCATCGCGCCGGGTACCTCAGCGGTCACTCTCGCCGCGCGAGTGGACTCCGTACGCCAGTCGATCAGCGAACTGATCGTCCACCAGGGCGGTCGCGCGCTGGGTTCGCTGACGATGTCCTTCGGCATTGCATCGTGGGAGGACAGCATGGAGCGCGACGGCTCCACGCTTATAAAGGCTGCCGACGCCGCGCTCTATCGTGCCAAGCGCGAAGGGCGCAACCGGGTCCTCGTGGACGCGCGTTCGGAAACGCTGGCGGCCTGAGGCCTCAAGCGCTGCGGCGCTGTTCGGCCTCATCCGGCGGGATCATCTGCGCGACCAGTTCCGCAGTGATTGCCGAGAGCGTCCAGCCGAGGTGACCATGGCCGGTGTTGTAGAACACGCGCGGATGCCTGCCCCGGCCGACGAAGGGCATCATCGTCGGCGTCATCGGCCTGAGGCCCGCCCACGGCACCACTTGGCGCGTGCTCATGCCGGGGAAGTGCCGCTCGCTCCAGTCGACTAGCGGGCGGATGCGGTCGGCGCGGATGTCGCGGTTGAAGCCGTTGAACTCCGCCGTGCCCGCCACCCGGAAACGGTCCGCGCCGAGGCGGCTGGTGACGATCTTGGCGTCCTCATCGAGCAGGCTGACCTCGGGCGCGGCGGCGCGGCTCTCTTCGTCGTTCAGCATGACGGTGATCGAGTAGCCCTTGACCGGGTAGATGTTGACCCGGTCCCCCAGCTTTGCCGCCAGTGCGCGGCTGGCGACCCCGGCGCAGACCATCACCATGTCCCCCTCTACGACCGTTTCGGCACCGAGATCATCGGTCGAAAAGTCCTGCAGGCGGCCGGTATCGGATCCTTCCCCAAGGCCGCCCGCCGCCTGCAGCCGGACCGACACGCCGTCGGGCCGAAGCGCTATGTCGTCCACCTCGCCGCCCAGCACAAACCGCGCGCCAAGGCGGGCGCAGGCGCGGGCGAGGCCGGTGGTGAACTTGTGAATGTCGCCCGTGGAATCGGACGGCGTGAAGAAGCCGCCGCAGAAATCGCCTTGCAGCGCCGGTTCGATGCGGGCGATCTCGGCGGGCGAGACTTCCTCGCGCTC
>Ga0308159_1002372_pt1 | contig 21979 bp, 23 predicted proteins | sample PhyCR1_FD_201040 | JGI IMG/M metagenome (GOLD analysis project Ga0308159, IMG submission 201040) | Phyllosphere microbial communities from UC Gill Tract Community Farm, Albany, California, United States - DLSLC.R1 | ecosystem: Host-associated > Plants > Phyllosphere > Unclassified | place: USA... | reverse complement strand
CTACTTCGGCGTGGCCCCCGGCACCAACTACCACACCAACCCCAACTGCATGGCCAGCCTCGACAAGGACGTGATCTTCACGAACGTCGCGCTGACCGATGACGGCGACGTGTGGTGGGAAGGCATGGAAAAGGACACCGGCAGCCTGCCGGACCACCTGATCGACTGGCAGGGCAAGGACTGGACGCCCCAGATCGCCCGCGAGACCGGCGCCAAGGCCGCCCACCCGAACGCCCGCTTCACCGTGGCCGCCACCAACAACCCGGCGCTGGACCCGGCCTGGGACGATCCGAAGGGCGTGAAGATCGACGCCTTCATCTTCGGCGGCCGCCGCTCCACCACCGTGCCGCTGGTGACCGAGGCCCGCGACTGGCAGGAAGGCGTCTACATGGCCGCCACGATGGGCTCCGAGACCACCGCCGCCGCCTTCGGCGCGCAGGGCGTGGTGCGCCGCGACCCGTTCGCCATGCTGCCCTTCATGGGCTACAACATGAGCGACTACTTCCAGCATTGGCTGAACCTGGGCGAGAAGATCGCTGCCTCGGGCGCCACGCTGCCGCGCATCTACACGACCAACTGGTTCCGCAAGGACGAGGCCGGCAAGTTCGTCTGGCCCGGCTACGGCGAGAACATGCGCGTGCTGAAGTGGATGATCGACCGCATCGAAGGCCGCGCCACCGGCCGCGAGACCGCCTTCGGCGTGGCGCCGCAGTACGGCGAGATCAACTGGACGGGCCTGGACTTCTCGGGCGAGCAGTTCGACACCGTGACCCGCATCGACCAGGCCGCCTGGGCGGACGAGCTGAAGCTGCACGACACGCACTTCGAGCAGCTGGCCCACCGCCTGCCGGAGCAGATGCTCCAGACCAAGGCCGCGCTGGAAAAGCGCCTCGCGGCGGCCTGATCGGCGCACGGACGCGTCCGCACCGGCGGACGCCCTTTTGAAGAAAGCCCCGCACCATGCCCATGGCCGGGGCTTTTCTTTCACGCGCCCACGAAAAAGGGCACCTTGCGGTGCCCTGGAAAGTGCCGGAAGAGTTCGGGGTTCGTGGCCCCGCCCGGCCGGTCCGGGCGCATGGCCCGGGACCTGATGGAATCGGATCAGTAGTAGCGGCGGATGTTGTCCACGGCGATGCCGTTCATGGCGCGGCTCAGGTCGGCCATGATGCGGGCGTCGTAGAGGGCGGCGTTCCAGGTCTGCTCGTCCTCGGCGTCGCGGCGGCGGGCTTCCGTCCAGGCGTGGAAGCCGGCACGCAGCATGGCGGCGCCACGGCGCACGGGGCCGGCCAGCAGGGCCAGGGCGGCGAAGGCGATCAGCCAGAGCACCATCCAGGCGGTGAGGGTGTGGCCTTCGCTCCAGGTGTCGATGATCTGGTTGGCGACCACCAGCACGGCGGCCACGACGGCGGCCAGCAGCAGGGAGGAGGCGCCGCGCGCGCCGTCGAAGGCGCTCTTCAGGGTGGCGGCGGCCTGTTCGGCACGGGCCACGCCAGGGTGTTCGGTACGGTAGTCGATGTGGACGAAGCTGGTCATGATGTGTTCCCTTTCGGTCGCTTGTGGCGAAGTTGCCGGGCGAATGCAGGTATCTTAGGGTTTACCCCAGGGTTCTTCCACTTTATATTTTGAATCCCAGACATTCATATCTGTGATGATTCGACGATGGCGCCGATCAATTTCCGCTCGCTCGACCTGAACCTGCTGCGGGTGTTCGATGAAATCATGGCCGAGCGCAACCTCACGCGCGCGGCCGCCAAGCTCGCGATCACCCAGCCGGCGGTCAGCAATGCCCTGCGCCGGCTGCGCGAGGTGTTGGGCGACGACCTCGTGGTGCGCAGCGGCCAGGGCGTGGAGCCGACGCCGCGCGCGCTCGCCCTCTGGCCGCCCGTGCGGCAGGCGCTGGCCCAGTTGCAGCAGTCGCTGGCACCGGGCGCGTTCGATCCGGCCTCGGCCAATTCCACCTTCGTGCTCGCGCTGGCCGACGCCACGGGCGCCACGCTGATCCCGCCGCTGGTGGAAATCGTGGAGCGCGAGGCGCCCGGCGTGTCGCTGCGCGTGGTGCCGCTCACCACGCGCGACCCGCGCGGCCTGCTGGACGACGGCTCGACCGACATGGCCGTGGGCTACTTCCCCGCGGTCATGGCCGACCTCACGGCACGCGCCCAGACCGACAGCGTGGTCGCCTATGAAAGCCTGCGGCTCTACGATGGCGAATACGTCTGCGTGATGCGCCAGGACCATCCGCTGGCGGCCGAGCCGCTGACGCTGGACCAGTACTGCGCGGCGCGCCACCTGCTCGTGAGCTTCTCGGGCAAGCCCTACGGTTTCATCGACGAGGCGCTCACCGCCCTCGGCCGCGAGCGCCGCATCGTGCTCACCGTGAACCAGTTCTTCACCGCGGGCCGCGTGGTGGCCACCACCGACCTGCTCACGGTGCTGCCGCGCCACTTCGTGGGGGTGGCGAGCCTGGGCGGCGAGCTCGTCTGGCGGGCCCTGCCGATGCCGCTGCCCACGGTGCATGTCGATGCGCTCTGGCACCGCAACAAGGGCCACGACGCGGCCCACCGCTGGCTGCGCGGCGCCATGGCGCGCTCGGCCCTGCACACCACGGCGCGCCCTCCGGCAGCCGCGCCGCCGCCCGCACCGGACAATCCGGGCCCATGAAGATCCAACTGCTGTCCGACCTGCACCTGGAGGCCCATCCCGCGTTCCAGCCGAGCCCCGCCCCGGATGCCGACCTGCTCGTGCTCGCGGGCGACATCGGCTCCTACCAGAGCGGCTCGCGCCTCGCCGACGACGATTTCGGGCTGGCACGCTTCTCGCCGTTGCCGCAGCATGCGGGCTGGCCCGTGCCGGTGCTGTTCGTGCCCGGCAACCACGAGTACGACATGCAGGATTTCGATGCGGGGCGCGAGCGGCTGCGCGCCACCTGCGACCGGCTGGGCCTGCAGTGGCTCGACCGCGAGACGGCGGTGCTGCAGGGCGTGCGCTTCGTGGGCACCACGCTCTGGAGCGACTTCGATGCGCTCGCCCTGGACAAGAGCGACCAGGGCGCCGACATGGCCCGGCTGCTGCGCCACCGCGACAAGGCCTTCCGCGCGGCGAACTTCTACCTGCGCAAGACCGGCGGCACGCGCGGTGGCGAGCCCTTCCTGGCCGAGCCCATGCGCGAAGAAGCCCTGCGCTGCCAGGATTGGCTGCGTGCGGCCTTGCAGACGCCTTTCGACGGCCCCACGGTAGCGGTCACCCACTTCGCCCCCAGCCTGCGCAGCGCCGACCCGCGCTACGGCCTGGTGCCCGGCACCGCGGGCTTCTGCAATGCGCTCGACGACCTGCTGCCCCATGCGCAGGTATGGATGCACGGCCACCTGCATGCGCCCAGCGACTACACCGCGCAGGACACCCGCGCGGACGGCAGCGCCTGGGCCTGCCGCGTGGTCGCCAACCCGCTCGGCTATGCGGGCAAGGGCGAGCAGGAGACCTTCCGGCCGCATTTCACCATCACCGTATGATGGGCGCCGGGGCCGCATGCACCCATGCCCGTCCCGGTCCGCACGCGCACGGCAGCACAAAGATGACCCAGGTCAAGACAACAGGCACAGGCGCGCTTTAGTCTCCCTCCATCCCTTTGTGAAAGCGTCTCTACCATGAAGATCCTCCTGGCCGTCGACGGCAGCGCCTATACCAAGAAAATGCTGGCCTACCTCGCCACGCACGACGAACTGCTCGCCGGCGGCACGCACGACGTGACTGCGATCACCGTGCAGTCGCCGCTGCCCCCGCGGGCCCGCGCCGCCCTGGGCAAGGAAGTGGTCGAGAAGTACTACGCCGACGAAGCCGAGAAGGTCATCGGCCCGGTCGCCAAGTTCCTCGCGCGCCACGGCATCACGCCCAAGCGCATCGTGAAGATCGGCCCGGTCGGCGAGACCATCGCCAAGGCGGCCGATGCGGGCAAGTTCGACCTGCTGGTGATGGGCTCCCACGGCCACGGCGCGCTGGGCCAGCTCGTCATGGGCTCGGTCAGCACCCAGGTGCTGGCCAGCAGCCGGGTGCCGGTGCTGCTGGTGCGCTGAGCCAGGCCCTTGGACAGGCAGGGCGCCGACCGATCAAAAGGCCGCGGAGCAGGCCATGCCGGCGGACGCCGTGGAACGGGCCTGGCCCGGCCACCGGCGTCGTCCCCCTTCCCGCGCGCCAGCGCGAGAGCAGGGGGAAGCGGCGCAGCCGCTCAGGGGGTCGACCTGCTTTTCAGGCCATCGAAGCACGCCTGCACCGCCCAGTCCACGATCTGCTCGTCGGTGTACCCGCCCCGCTCCCGCAGCATGGAGAGCAGCGGATCGGCGCTGCGGGCGTAGAGCGAATAGAGGATCACCTCGCACGGCAGCGCCTCGCTCAGCCGGCCCTCGCGCTGGGCCGCGGCGATCCATTCCGTGGCGCGCGCGCTCACTTCCTGCAGCGCGGCCTGGTAGGCCGCGCAGTCCTTGAGCGGGCCCCGCAGGCCCGAATTGCGGGCGAGCATCAGCGGCAGTTCGTCGGTGAGCTGCTGGGACAGCAGCCAGCGCAGCAGCTCGCGCAGGCATTCGAACGCCGGCAGATCGGCGGGCAGTCCGTCGAGGAAGGCGCCGAGCCGGCCCACGGCCTGGGCCATGGCGGTGGCGCACAGTTCTTCCTTGCCGGCGAAATGCTTGTAGAGGCTCGCCTTGGCCACGCCCACCTCGGCGGCGACCTCTTCGAGCGTCATGGCCTCGAAGCCCTTCTCGCCCAGCAGCCGGCCTGCGGCCGCCACGATCGCCTGGGCGCGGGCCTCGTGCATCTGTGCCTTGAAGGAGCGGCGGGGCGGAGCGGGCGTGTTCATGCGCGCATCTTAGGGCCTCCGTCGCTAACTCGACAGTAGCGTAAGGGCTGCCTGCGTCATGGATCGGTGGCGAGCGTGCGGGCCGCGGCGGCCGTGAGCGCCTCGGTCAGCGCGTCGAGCACTTCGGATTCCAGATTCCAGCAGTGCCAATAGAGCTGGATCGGCAGCGCGTGGCCCGGGGCGAGGTCCACGAGCGCCCCGCTGGCGAGCGCCGGGCGCGCGAGCAGCTCGGGCACCACGCCCGCGCCCCATCCGGCGACGACGGCGCGCACCTGGCCTTCGGAACTGGGCACGAACAGGTGGTGCAGCGCCACCCGCTTGAGGCCGAAGGCGCGCATGATGAATTCCGACTGCATGTCGTCCTTGCGGTTGAACGACAGGAAGGGCACGTCGCGGAAGTTGTGCGGCGTGAGCCCCTGCGGCAGGTGCCGCGCCGCCAGGCCGGGCGAGGCCACCGCCACGTAGCGCATGGCCCCCAGCGGCACCACCTTGCAGCCGCGCATCGGCTGCCTGAGCGTGGTCACGCAGCCCAGCACCTGGCCCGAGCGCAGCCACTCCTGGGTGAAATCCTGGTCGTCCGCGATGATCTCGATCGGCAGGCGCTGGCGGGCGAGGTCGTGCAGCGCGTCGAGCGCCCAGGTGGCGATGCTGTCGGCGTTGATGGCGATGGCGATGCGCTCGTCCTCGCGGGCGCCGCCGGGCGCGCTGGGCGCGAGGTCCTGCAGGTCGCGTTCCAGATCCGCGCGCAGCAGGCGCAGCTGCTTGGTGTGCTTGAGCAGCAGCTGGCCCGCGCTCGTGGGCTTGAGCGGCCGGCTGCGCACGATCAGCACCGAGCCCACCTGGGCCTCCAGCGCACGCAGGCGCTGCGAGACGGCCGACTGGGTAACGTTCAGGCGCTGGGCGGCGCGCTCGAAGCCCCCCTCTTCCACGATGGCGGCCAGGCATTCCAGGGCGGCGGGATCGAAGGTGCTCATGGCGTTCGCTTCATTAGGTGAACTGATGAATTTGGAGGAAGTTTAATTCCTCTTCAAAAATAACGGGCTCCGCCGCACACTGCGCAGCTATGAAAACCATCGTCCTCGGAGCCGGCATCATCGGCATCAGCACCGCGTGGCACCTGCTGGAGCGCGGCCATGACGTCATCGTCGTCGACCGCCAGCCCGATGCGTCGCTGGAGACGAGCTACGCCAATGCGGCGCAGATCTCCGTGAGCTACTGCGAGCCCTGGGCGAACCGCGAGGCGCCCTGGAAGGCGCTCAAGTGGATGATGGACAAGGAAGCGCCGCTGCTGTTCCGCCCGCGCATGGACTGGGAGCAGTGGCGCTGGAGCCTGAAATTCCTCGCGCAGTGCAACGACGCCGCCTTCGCCCGCAACGTGCAGCAGATCGTGGCGCTGGGCGCCTACAGCCATGCCGCGCTGAAGGACCTGGTGCGCTCCACCGGGATCGAATACCACCGGCTCGAACGCGGCATCGCGCATTTCTACACCGACCAGAAATCCTTCGACGCGGCCGGCCACGCCGTGGAACTGATGCGCCAGTACGGCGTGCAGCGCCGCCTGGTGAGCCGCGACGAGCTGCTGCAGATCGAGCCGGCCTTCCGCGCCTACGGCGACCGCATCACCGGCGGCACCTACACCAGCACCGACGAGAGCGGCGACGCCCGCGTATTCACCCAGGCGCTGGCGCGCCGCTGCGCCGAGCGGGGCGCGCAGTTCCTGTTCGGGCACGACGTGCTGCGGCTGCAGCGCACGGGCGACGCGATCGATTCCGTGGCCGTGCGCTCCCGCGAGCCCGGCGCGGCCGTGCAGGAGCTGCGCGCCGACGCCTTCGTGGCGGCCTGCGGCTCGTACACGGCGCCGCTGCTGCGCACGGTGGGCGTGGACCTGCCCATCTACCCCGGCAAGGGCTACAGCGCCACCTTCCCGCTGCTGAAGCCCGAGGGCGCGCCGATGGTCTCCACGATCGACGACGGCAAGAAGATCGCGATGAGCCGGCTGGGCAACTATCTGCGCGTGGCGGGCACGATCGAGCTGGGCGGCTACGACCTCTCGCTGGACAGCCCCGTGGCCCGCGCGCGCTGCCACATGCTCTCGCGCCGCATCGCCAAGATCCTGCCCGGCGTGTGCGACACGCGCACGCCCGAGGAAGGCGGCAACCCGCAGTACTGGACGGGCCTGCGCCCCGCCACGCCGACCAACATTCCGTTCATCGGCCGCACCCGCGTGGGCCGGCTCTGGGTGAACGCGGGCCACGGCACGCTGGGCTGGACGCACGGCGCGGGCTCCGGCAAGGCGATGGCCGAGCTGCTGACCGGCGAGCGGCCGGCGATGGATTTCGGGTTCCTGGGCTTCGGCACCGAGGGGCTGCGGGCCAGCGCCACCCCGGTCGCCGCCTGACGCACGTACCGGCCCGCGGCGCTACCATCGCGCGCATGCCGTCCTCGTCCTCGCCCCATCTCCTCTTCCTGAACGCCTCCACCCGCGAGCCGGGCCACGTCGGCAACACCGAATGGCTGGCCCGGCAGGCCGCGGCCGCACTGCCCGCCCCCGCCCTCCAGAGCTGGCTGCACCTCGCCCGCCTCGATCTGCCGCCGTTCGTGGACCTGCGCCACACCGCGGGCAGCTATCCCGCACCGGAGGGCGACCTGCGCACGCTGCTGGACGCCACGCTCGCGGCCTCCGAGATCGTGTTCGTGTCGCCGGTGTACTGGTTCAGCATCCCCTCGCCGCTCAAGACCTACCTGGACCACTGGAGCGCCTGGATGCGCGTGCCGGGCCTGGAGTTCAAGGAGCGCATGGCCGGCAAGGCGCTGAGCCTGGTCACGACCAGCGGCGACCGCGCCAAGGCCCAGCCGATGATCGATTCGGTGGAACTGTGCGCGCGGTTCCTGGGCATGCGCTTCCGCGGCGCGCTCTGGGGCAAGGGCGGGCCGCCGGGTGCGGTGCAGGCGGATGCGGCGGCCGTGCGGGAGGCCGCGGGCTTCCTGGCTGCGCCCCTGCCCTGACGCGCGTCCGCCCTAGCGGACGGCGGTACCGGCGGGCGGCGTGTCGGCCGTGGCGAGGTGGGTGTCCATCCACCTGAGCAGATCCACCCACATCTGGCGCACCTGGCTGTCGTCGGGCATGCGCAGTTCGTGCTGCAGCTCGATGGTGACCACGGGCATGCCCTGGCGCACGCTGCCGTAGTGGCCGAGCGAGCCGGGGAAGATGCCGAGCTGGTCGAGCCGCAGCTGGCCCAGGCGGCTGGGCGGCGGCAGGGGCCCGTCGTAGTCGAGCACGCCGTAGGGCGCGTGGATGCTCACCACCAGGTCGGGCCGGAAGCCCTCCATCTGCTCGTGCAGGAAGCGCGATTCCGGCTCCGACAGCGGCGTGGGGCCCGGCCAGCGGCGCGGGTCGCGGTGCGTGCGCTTTTGCCAGTAGATGGGCGCATCGCGCTCCCAGTTCGGCGTGGGGAAGTTGCGGTTCAAGTCCACGCCCCGGGCATTCACGCGCGTCGCCGGGCGCGCCAGCATGCCGTCGGGGTTGAGCGCCGGGATGAAGCGCCAGTGCACGGGCTGCCGCAGGGCCCGCTCCGGCTGGGCGGCGAAGCCGATCCAGCGCATCGCGAGCGAGGCGGAGGTGGGCTCGTCGCCATGGATGGCACCCACGACGAGCACGCGCAGCGGCGGCGTTGCGGAAGCCCCCGCCCGGCCCGCCCGTGCGGGCGCCGGGAACACGTCGCGCCAGTAGACGGGCAGGCCCTTGCGGGAGTGCGCGCCGCTCTCGGCGAGGCGCGTGGATTCGCACAGGGCCCTGTCCACCGTGGGCAGGCGCGGCAGCAGCAGCTGGCAGGCGGCCTTCGATTCCGGCGCGCCGGGGGATGGCACGGGCACGGGGGCCTGGGCAGCCGCAGCCGCCATGCCACCGTTCCCGGTGCCCGCATCGGCCGGGCCCTGCGTGCCGTCACCACGCGCCATGGCGATCGGCGGCTTTGCCCCGCGCGCCGGAGCGGATCCGGACGCGGACGGCGCCCGGGGCATGTCGGCACCGGCAGGCGCGGCCACCGCGTCGGAGCGCTCGGCGGGCGCGCCGAGCACCACCACCGAGTGGTAGCCGGCGCCCGCGTCGCCCGACCCCAGGTGGCCCCTGCCGACGGCGACCACGGCGTCCGACGCGGTGCCCGCGCCCGGCCGGGCGCCGTCCTGGAAGGCGCGCGGCTCCCAGACGGAAGCGCCCAGCAGGCCGAGCGCCAGCACGGCCACGGGCGGCAGCAGCCACAGCGGGCCGGCGCGGCGGAGGGAAGCGGTCGCCCCGGGAGCGCCCGGGGTTCCGGTGTCCGGCGGCGCCATCAGTGGACCGTCCGCGGAGCGCGGGAGCCCAGGAAGTCGAGCAGCGCGCCGTCGAAACCGTCCGGGTCTTCGAGCTGCGGCCAGTGCCCGACGTGGGGCAGGCTCAGGTGGCGCGCATCGGGCAGCACGTGCGCCAGGGCCTGCAGCGCCTCGGGCGGCATGCAGCGGTCCTGCGCGCCGCTCACGAGCAGCGTGGGCATCGACAGGTGCGCGAGGTGGGAGGCATCGCGCGCGAACGCGGGCAGCAGCTCCAGCGCGCGGCGGAAGGTGGAGGGATGCACCTCGCCCATGGCGTGGCGTGCGAGGCGCACGCCTTCGGGCAGGGCCCCGGTGCCGGTCTGGCGCGGCACCAGCACTTCGGCCAGCCGCTCCATCGACTGGCCCGCGTCCAGCGCGGCGACGCGCGGCTCCACCCAGGTCCGCAGGCCTTCGGCATCCAGCGCCGGGCCGCCCGCGCAGAGCACGAGACGGCCCACGCGGCGCGGCGCCCGGGCAGCCACTTCCACGGCCAGCATCGCGCCCAGGCCGTGGCCGACGAGCGTGGCGCCTTCCGTGCACTGCAGGGCGTCGAGCAGCGCGATGCAGCTCTGCGCCAGCCCCTTGAAGCCATAGGGCTCGATGGGCGCGCTGTGGCCGTAGCCGGGCATGTCCCAGGCGATGGCGCGGTAGCCGGCGCCCGCGAGGGTCTCGACCTGGGGAGCGAAAGTCAGGTGGCCGCCGTCCGCGTCGTGCAGCATGAGCACGGTGGAACCGGCGCCGAGGGTGGAGAAGGTGGGAAGCAAAGCCATGGAGGGAAAGGGGAACGGCAACGCGGCCGGTGGGGGCACGCGGGCCCGGCGGCGGCAGGCCGGTGGATGCCGGCCCATAATAGCCGACCCCTTTCTCCGCCCGGCGCGCGATGCGCCACCGCCCTTCCCGTGACACGTCCCCCGATCCGGCCCGCGCTGGCCCATCCCCCGAGTTTCTCGCCCCGTGAATTCCGCGACGCGCTCGGCATGTTCGCCACCGGCGTGACCATCGTCACCGCGCAGGACGCCGCCGGCGGCCTCGTCGGGCTCACGGCGAGTTCGTTCAATTCGGTGTCGCTCGCGCCGCCGCTGGTGCTCTGGAGCCTGGGCCGCGCGGCCGGCTCGATGAATGCGCTGGCCGCGGGGTCGCACTACGCGATCAACGTGCTGGCCGCCGACCAGCAGGCGCTGGCCGAACGCTTCGCCAGCCGCGGGGTGGACCGGTTCGCGGGCGTGAAGTACGCGCTCGGGGTGGCGGGCGCGCCGCTGATCGAGGGCGCGGTGGCCACCTTCGAATGCTTCAACCGCAGCCGCTACGACGAAGGCGACCACGTGATCTTCGTGGGAGAGGTGGAGCGCTGCGCGCACCGCCCCGGCGTGCCGCCGCTGCTCTACCACGGCGGGCGCTTCTATACCGAGCACCCGCTCTGAGCCGCTCCGGCGCCCTCCCTCCGGGGAAGACGGCGCCGGCAGGCGGCGTTCAGCGCACCGTGTCGGGCAGCTCGATCTTGACTTCGAGCACCTCGAGGTTTTCCTGGCGCTCCAGCTGCACCGTGAGGTCTTCGGGGCTGATCTTCACGTACTTGGAGATCACCGCCACGAGCTCGCGCTGCAGCGCGGGGAGGTAGTCGGGCTCGGAGGCGTTGCGGCCGTTGCGCTCGTGCGCGAGGATGATCTGCAGCCGCTCCTTGGCGACGCTGGCGGTTTTTTTCTTCTCGCCGAGCAGGAAGGAAAGAAAGGATGCCATGCGTTACCTCCCGCCGAAAATGCGCTTGAAGAAGCCGGGCTTCTGCGCGTCGATGAAGCGCAGCGGCTTGTCCTCGCCGAGGAAGCGCGCCACGACGTCCTTGTAGGCCTCGGACACGTCCGTGCCCTGCAGGTGGATGGCGGGCGTGCCCTGGTTGGACGCCTGCAGCACGCTCTCCGATTCCGGCACCACGCCGATCAGCTCGATGCGCAGGATGTCCTGGATGTCCTCCAGGCTCAGCATCTGGCCGTCCTGCACGCGGTGCGGGTTGTAGCGGGTGATCAGCAGGTGCTCCTTGATCGGCTCCTTGCCCTCGATCGCGCGCTTGGTCTTGCTGCCGAGCATGCCGAGGATGCGGTCGGAATCGCGCACCGAGGAGACCTCGGGGTTGGTCACGAGCAGCGCCTCGTCGGCGAAGTGCATGGCCATGAGCGCGCCGCTCTCGATGCCGGCGGGCGAATCGCAGACGATGTATTCGAAGTCCATCGCGGCGAGGTCGTTCAGCACCTTCTCGACGCCTTCCTGCGTGAGCGCGTCCTTGTCGCGCGTCTGGCTGGCGGCCAGCACGAACAGGTTGTCGCACTGCTTGTCCTTGATGAGGGCCTGGTTCAGGTTGGCCTCGCCGTGGATCACGTTGATCAGGTCGTACACCACGCGGCGTTCGCAGCCCATGATGAGATCGAGGTTGCGCAGACCGACGTCGAAGTCGATCACGGCGGTCTTGTGGCCGCGCAGCGCGAGGCCCGATGCGAAGCTCGCGCTGGTGGTGGTCTTGCCCACCCCTCCCTTGCCGGAGGTCACGACGACGATTTTGGCCATGTATGCAAATTCCCTTTGGGGCGTTGGTTCTGGAGTTCGGTGGAGGCGGCGCCTCAGGCGAGCGGCTCGATGATCAGCTTTTCGCCGTCGAGCCGCACCTGGGCGGGCTTGCCGCGCACGTTGTCGGGCAGTTCGGTCTCGGTGGTGCGGTAGATACCGGCCACCGACACGAGCTGCGGCTCCAGGCAGGTGCTGAAGATGCGCGCGGAGGTGTCGCCGCGCGCGCCCGCGATGGCGCGGCCGCGCAGCGGCGCGTAGACATGGATGTTGCCGTCGGCGATCACCTCGGCGCCGAAGCTCACGACGGCCATCACGACGAGATCGGAGCCGCGCGCATAGACCTGCTGGCCGGAGCGCAGCGGCTTGTCCACCACCACCGTGCCGGGCGCGGGGGCGGGCACTTCGCGCACCACCTCGACCTCGCGGACCACTTCGCGGACGGTTTCGCGGACCTCCTCCTGCACGGGCACGGGCATGGCCGCTTCGGCCGTGGCGGGTGCGGGCGCATGCGCGGCGCGGGAGGGCGGTGCCTCGGGCGCGGCGACGAGGCCGGCCGCGAGCGCGGACTCCATCTGTGCGGGATTGCCGCCGCGCACGGCCACGGGCTGGGTGCGGTGCTGGCGCAGCAGGGCGATCAGGGCGGGGAAATCGATGGGCGCGGGCTCGTCGCGCACGGCGGCCAGGTCGATCAGCACCGGATCGTTGTCGAAGAAGCCCGGGTCTTCGCCGAGGCGGGCCGCCAGCTCGGCAGTGAGCGCGTCGGCGTCGGTGGTCCGGAGCGCCACGGCCACCACGGGCAGTTGGGCGCTCTTGAGGTCAAAGCTGGTGCGGGCCTGGCCCACCGTGTCAACGGCCATGGAAGGTAGGAGTGCGGACGACGCGGCTCAAAGCGCCGGAGTTTACCGTTACCGGGGCGGATGGCACGCACGGCGGGGCCGGAGTGCGGGTAAATGTTCTGTACGGAAGAGGAATCCACGGTCGGGGAAGCAGAAGCCCTGGGCGTCTCCATGTTTCGCACGGTAGCGCCGCACGTCTCTGCCCGGCACGCCACTGTGGCCCCCAGTCGTGCAAAGCGCACCTGGAAAAGCCGAAGACCCGCATCCAGCAAGGTAGCCCCTTCAGGCGCGCACGGAGCCTGTCCGGTCAGAAGGCCGCGGAGCAGGCCACGCCAGCAGACGCCGTGGAACCGGCTTCGCCGGGCCACCGGCGTCGTTCCCCTCGGGGCTGAAGGCCGCGGCTCCGGGCCTGCCTGCGCAGGCCTGGACGTGCCTGAAGAGCTGCCGACTCTGGCGGCTGCACGGAGGCGCCGCAGGCGACTCAGGGGGGTCAAAACTTCGGTATGCGGATCCGGCTGATCATCAGCGAGCCCGACACCGCGAACACCAGCACGAACGGGTGCAGGGTGAAGCCGCCCACCACGAGCTGGCCGAACCACAGGTGCTCGCGCACGGCGCCCATCCAGGCGGCCAGCGCCATCAGGCCCACGAGCACGATGGAGGTGGGAATGGGCGTGCCCTCGAAATACTTCACCTTGCCCGATCCTTCGGAGAGGGTTTCGGCGGTGACGTTGTAGCGCGCCAGGCGCGAGACGCCGCAGGCCACGAAGAAGGCCAGCACGATGCGGTCGTAGAGGCCCTGCATGCCGCAGGCATACGCGATGATGGCCGGCGCCACGCCGAAGGAGATCACGTCGGCCAGCGAATCCAGTTCGCGGCCCATGGCGGAGGATTTCTGCCGCCAGCGCGCGACGCGGCCGTCGAGCACGTCGAAGATCAGCGCGGCGAGCACCAGCGCGGCCGCGAAATACACGTGGCGCACGTCGCCCGTCTCCAGGAACGTCATCGACGAGAACAGCGCCCCCACGCCGCACACGGCGTTGCCCAGCGTGAACCAGTCGGCCAGGTGGAACTCGCGGATCATCGAAAAACGCTTGGGGGTCGGGGGGGTCATGGGCGGTCTTTCCTTCCTGGCGGTCCTGCGGATGCGTGCGGCGGCGACGAGAGCAAAAGGCCACCGGCCGATTCGATTATGGGTCGGGGCCGGCGCCGGCCTCGTCAGGCATGTCCTACCGGCGGCCGGTGCCCTGCGGGGGCGGCGCGCGCAGCGTTTCCAGGTGGATGCTGGTTTCGGTGTTGCGGATGCCCTTGATGAGCCGGATGCGCTCCAGCGCCCGCGCCAGTTCGGCCAGCGTGGCCACCTGCAGATCGGCCAGCAGGTCCCACTGGCCGTTGGTGGCGTGCAACGCCAGCACGCTGGGCTCGCCCAGCAGCGAGGCGGTGACGCGGCGCGCGTCGTTGCCTTCGATGGAGATGCTCATCCAGGCCTGCAGCCCGCCGGTCTCGCCCTCGGGCCGCAGCCGGACCGTATATCCGACGATGACGCCGGCGTCCTCCAGCTTGCGGATGCGGTTGGTGACCGTGCCGCGCGAGACGCCCAGGCGCTTGGCGAGGGTGGCGACGCTGGCGCGGGCGTCGTGCCGCAGCGCGGCGATGAGTTGCTGGTCGATATTGTCCATAGTGGCAACGAATGCTGTCATAAAGCCAGCCGAATGTGCAAATGCACGCAGGATTGCCGATATGCATTGATGCTGGGCTGTGGGAACCTCCCTGGAACACCACCGCAAGGAGCCGACCATGCATGCCTCCCCCACCCGCCATGGCCTTGCCTCGGACACGGAATTCCTCGATGCGCCGCGCGCCGCCGAGCTGGTGGGGCGCACGGGCGTCGTCGCCTGCATTCGCGCCATCGCCCAGGCGATCGAGGCCGACTTCATCCGCTGGAACGATTTCGACAAGACGGCCCGCACCGCCGCGCATTCGGCGCACGGTGTGATCGAGCTCATGCCGGTGGCCGACACGCGGCCCGGCGGCAGCTATGCCTTCAAGTACGTCAACGGCCATCCCTCCAACCCGGAACGCGGCCTGCCCACGGTGATGGCGTTCGGCGCCCTGGCGGACGTGGATACCGGCCTGCCGGTCTTCCTGGGCGAGCTGACGCTGACCACGGCGCTGCGCACGGCCGCGGCCTCCGCCGTGGCGGCGCGGCGCCTGGCCCGTCCGGACAGCCGCAGCATGGCGCTGATCGGCAACGGCTCGCAGGCGGAGTTCCAGGCGCTGGCGTTCTTCGGGCTGCTGGGCGTGCGCGAGCTGCGCCTGTACGACACCGACCCCGCGGCCACGCGCAAGCTGGTGCGCAACCTCGCCCCCTATCTGCAGCAGGGCCTGCGCTGCGTGCCCTGCGCGAGCGCGCGCGAGGCGGTGCGGGGCGCCGGCATCGTGACCACGGCGACGGCCGACAAGACCCGCGCCGCGATCGTGCTGGAAGACATGCTGGAGCCCGGCATGCACCTGAACGCCGTGGGCGGCGACTGCCCTGGCAAGACCGAGCTGGCGCCCGAGGTGCTGCGCGCCGGCACCGTGTTCGTGGAATACGAGCCCCAGACCCGCATCGAGGGCGAAGTGCAGCAGATGCCGGCGGATTTCCCGGTGACGGAACTCTGGCGCGTGCTCGCGGGCGCGGCGCCGGGGCGCACGTCGGCGGCGCAGGTGACGGTGTTCGATTCGGTAGGCTTCGCGCTGGAGGATTACGCCGCGCTGCGCACCATGCGCGCGCTGGGCCAGGCGGCCGGCCTGCTGGAACGCATCGCGCTCGTGCCCACGCTCGCCGATCCCAAGAACCTGTACGCGCAGCTCCACCCCTGGCTCGCGCCAGGCCCCCCCGGGGCCGCGGAACCCACGCCGCATGCGCCCGCGCTCCAGCACGAAGCGGCCTGATTTCCGACGCCCGCCCGCCACCGTCCCTGCGCACAATGTCCGCTTCAGGAGAGACGCATCCGATGGAAACCACCCCTGCCTTGCGCCCGGTCACGCTGATCGGCGTTCCCACCGATGTCGGTGCCGCCCGCCTCGGGGCGGCCATGGGCCCGGACGCGCTGCGCGTGGCGCAGCTCGGGCCGGCGCTCGAACGCCTGGGCCTGCACGTGCAGGACCTCGGCAACCTGCACGGCCCGCCGAACCCGCGCGGCGAGCGCACGGCCGAAGGCCTGCGCAACTTCGCAGAATGCGAGGCCTGGAACCGCTCCACGCACGACGCGGTGTTCGGCCAGCTGCAGGCCGGGCGCCTGCCGGTGATGCTGGGCGGCGACCACAACCTCGCGATCGGCTCGATCAGCGCTGTGGCGCGCCACTGCCGGGAGACCGGCAAGCGGCTGCGCGTGCTCTGGCTGGACGCGCATTCCGACAGCAACACGCCGGAGATCTCGCCCAGCGGCAACGTGCACGGCGTGCCGGTGGCCAGCCTCTGCGGGCTCGGCCCCCCGGCGCTCGCGTCGCTCGGCGGCCCCGGCCCGGCGCTGCAAGGCGCGCAGATGTGCCAGATCGGATTGCGCAGCGTGGATGCGGCCGAGAAACGCATGATCCACCAGCTCGGGCTGGAGGTGTACGACATGCGCGCGATCGACGAGCTCGGCATGCGCGAGGTGATGCGCCGCGCGCTCGCCGGGCTGGAGGACGACGACGGCGCGCACCTGCACCTGAGCTTCGACGTGGACTTCCTCGATCCCGAGATCGCGCCCGGCACGGGCACCACGGTGCGCGGCGGGCCGAACTACCGCGAGGCCCAGCTGTGCATGGAGATGATCGCGGACACAGGAAGGCTCGCCTCGCTCGACATCGTGGAGCTCAACCCCGCGCTCGACATCCGCAACCAGACCGCCGAATTGGTGGTGGACCTGGTGGAGAGCCTGTTCGGCAAGAGCACGCTGGCGCGCACCCCCGCCCCGGCCCCGTACGGGCGCTAGGCCCTGCTCAGGCCCGCTCGGGGGAGGCAGCGACGGCGGCCGCAGTGCGCGCCAGGTGCCGCCGCGCGAAGTCCTCGTACCAGCCGAGGCAGCCCGGGTTGGCCATGGCGTCGCGGTTCACCACCTTCTCCAGCGGCTGGCCGAGCAGCAGCTTCTTGATGGGCAGCTCCTGCTTCTTGCCCGTGAGCGTGCGCGGCACCTCGGCCACCTGCACGATCTCGTCGGGCACGAAGCGCGGCGAGAGCGCGGTGCGGATCGCCCCGGCGATGCGGCCCTGCAGCGCGTCGTCCAGCACGGCGCCCTCGCGCAGCGCCACGAAGAGCGGCATGTGGCTCTCGCGGCCCAGGTATTCCAGGTCCACGACGAGGCTGTCGAGCACTTCGGGCAGAGCCTCCACCGCGCGGTACAGCTCGCTGGTGCCCATGCGCAGGCCGTGGCGATTGATGGTGGCGTCGCTGCGGCCGTAGATCACGCAGCGGCCTTCCGGGCCGACGCGCAGCCAGTCGCCGTGGCGCCAGACGGCGCCCATGGACGCGGGGCCGTCGCCGCCGCCGGGCTGGCGGCCGTGGCCGGGCGGGTACATGTCGAAGTAGCTCGCGAGGTAGCGCGGCCCCTGCGGGTCGCCCGGCAATGCAGGTGCGCCCGCGGGCGCGTCGCCCCAGAAATAGAGCGGCATCGAGGGGATGGGCTGGGTGCAGACCAGCTCGCCCACCGCATCGGTGACGGGCCGGCCGGCCTCGTCCCAGGCCTCCACCGCCGCGCCCAGCATGCGGCACTGCATCTCGCCGGGCACCTGCGGCAGCTCGCGGTGGCCGCCGATGAAGGCGCCGCAGAAATCCGTGCCGCCGGAGATGTTGTCCCACCAGACCGGCTCGCTGCCGCCATCGCCTCCGGCCTGGGCCCGGATGCGCGCGAACTGCGCCGTGCCCCACTCCTGCACTTCGGGCGAGAGCGGCGAGCCGGTGGTGCCCAGCGCGCGGATGCGGGAGAGATCGCCGCAGGCCGCGAGATCGAGCCCCGCCTTCATGCAGTTGGCGTAGAAGGCGGCGCCCGCGCCGAAGAAGGTCACGCCGGTCTCGGCGGCGAAGCGCCAGAGCGTGCCCCAGTCGGGACGCTCGCGGCTGCCGCCCGGGTTGCCGTCGTAGATCACGCAGGTGGTGCCCGAGAGCAGGCCGCTGGCCTGCGCGTTCCACATCACCCAGCCGGTGGAGCTGTACCAGTGGTAGCGCTCGCCGAAGGAGTTGGGCGCGTGGCTCGGGCCGATGTCGTTGTGCAGGCTTTTGAGCAGCAGTGCCACCAGCACCATGCCGCCGTGGCCGTGCACGATGGGCTTGGGCAGGCCGGTGGTGCCGCTGGAATACACGATCCAGAGCGGATGGTCGAACGGCAGCCAGAGCGGCTCGAAGGACGCCACCGCGGCATCGTCCCGCGCGGTGGCCCCGGCGTAGTCCACGCAGCCGTCGATGGCGCCCGCGGTGCCGAGCTGGTCCACGACGACGACGTGCTCCAGCGTGGGCAGGGCCGCGCGCAGCTCGGCGAGCACGCCGCGGCGGTCGAGATCGCGGCCGCCGTACGTGACGCCGTCCACGGCAATCAGCGCCTTGGGTTCGATCTGCCGGAAGCGGTCCAGCACCGCGGCCGTGCCCATGTCGGGCGCGCACACGCTCCAGATGGCGCCCAGGCTGGCCGTGGCCAGCAGGGCCACCATGGCCTCGGGGATGTTGGGCAGGTAGGCGGCGACGCGGTCGCCCGGCCCCACGCCCTGCGCGCGCAGGTGCAGGGCCAGCGCGGCCACCTGCCGGCGCAGTTCGGGCCAGGAGAGTTCGCGGTGCTGGCCGCGCTCGTTGCGGCTGATGATGGCCGGCTGCCCGGCCGCGTGCGCGGCGTCGGCATGCCGCAGCGCCTGGCGCGCATAGTTCACCTGCGCGCCGGGGAACCATTCGGCGCCGGGCATGGTGTTGCGGGCCAGCACGGCCGTGTGCGGCGTGGGCGATTCGAGGCCGAAGTAGTCCCAGATGCTCTGCCAGAAGGCATCCAGGTCGGTCACAGACCAGCGCCAGAGGGCTTCGTAGTCGTCGAACCGCAGGCCATGCCTGGCGTGCAGCCATTCCTGGTAGAGCCGGATCTGCGGGACGAAGGGGGCGTGCGCCGCGGGGGCAGCGGCCGCGTTGCGCGGCGGGGGGGTGGTTGTCTCCATGGCCACGCAGCGTACTGCGTGGTGCCCCGGCGTGTCACCGCCGGGGCGTCCCGGGCTTGACAGGCGAAGCGCCGGTCAGTCTTCCTTGAGTTCCTTCACGCTGGTGATGGCGTACTCCTTTTCCTCCAGCTGCCGGGCCGGCTCGGGAATGCCGTAGTCGTTCCAGTGGGAGGCAGTCTCGTCGAGTTCGTGGCCGCGCTCCTGGCAGGTCCAGTCGGTATTGATGGCTTCCTGGGGGATGGGGCGGCCTTCGGGCACCACGAGGTAGGAATGCTTGCCGTCGGCTTCGGGCCGGCGGTAGATGTCGACGCGCATGGGCGGGATCCTTTACTGCGATGGGAGAGGAAACTCCACTCTAGCCAACGCCCCGCCACGCTCCCGTAGGAAAACCGCCCGGCGCCGGGTGGCCGCCGGGGGCTTTCCGGTCACGTGCTCACTTGGCCGCCATGTCGCGCATGCGGTCGGCGCGGCCGGCCGGATCGGGGTGCGAGGAAAGCATCTCGTCGAGCACGCCGCCCTTGCCGCCGCCCTGGGCCGCCAGCTTGCGGAAGGCCGATTCCATCGCGCTCACCTTGTACTTGTGCTTCTTCATGAAGGCCAGGCCGTAGTCGTCGGCGGCCGTCTCCTGGCTCTGCGAGAACTGGCTTTTGACCAGCTTCTCGCCGAGCGCGCCCAGGTCGCTGTCGGCGAGGCGGCCCACGCCGCCGGCCGCGGAGGCGGCCTTGCGGCCGGCCGAGGCGAGGTAGGCGGTGCGCATGGCGGCCAGGGAGTGCTGCAGCTTCACGTGGCCGATCTCGTGGCCGATCACGCCCAGCAGTTCCTGGTCGTTCATCATGTCCATCAGGCCGCTGTAGACGCGGATGGAGCCGTCGGCCGTGGCGTCGGCGTTCACTTCGTTGGCGAGGTAGACCTTGAAGTTGAGCTTCATGCCGTCTTCGTTGACGTGGTTCTTCGTGAGGCGGGCCAGGCGCTGGGCGTACTTGTTCTTGGCCGGCGCGACCTTCTCGGTGCGCTCCTCGTAGGCGCGGAACTGCTGCGAGACGGACTTGAGCTCGTCGTCGGACACGGTGACCGCCTTGAACACGTCCACGGCCGCGCCGACCTTGCTGTCGGTGCTGGAGCCGGTGCCGCCCGTGCCCGCCGCACCCAGCACGGAGCCGAGGCCGGAACCGGCGGACGGGGACCCCGTGGAGCCGTTGGTGGCGCAACCGGCCAGGATGATGGAGAGCGCAAGCGCGCCCAGGCGGAACGTGTTCATGGTTTTTCTACCCTCTTTGGAATGATGGATGGGATGGCCGGAAAGGAAGGGTCCGGGCGCGGCCCGGCATCTTTCGTGCGCATGGGCCCCCAGCGGGGCCGCTTTCCGGCGCGGGACGGATTCTCTTCACACTGGCAGGTCTGCGCGCCCTGCGCCGCCCCGCACTTGCATCCATTTGTATTCAGTTCCAAAACCGGTAACACCCTGCATCCCCGGGGAACTTTCCACGTTTTCCGCTCGCGCACCTTCGCCCTGCAGGCGACATCTTGTTGCTTCTTTTGCAAACACCGTCCGGTCGTTCGGCGACTCAGAGGGACAGAGCGAACAGGCGCCCGGAGAGCGGCGCATTCGCCAGCATGTCGAGCGCGACGGGCTGGCGCGCGCTGGTGACGAACAGGGTGCGGCCGTCCGTGCCGCCGATCGCCACGTCGGTCGGGCAGGGCACCGGCAGGGCCGCCACCCGGTCCGGGCTGCCGTCGGCAAGAAAGCGCACCACGCTCCAGCCGTCCCGCAGCGCCGTCCAGACGCCCCCCTCGGCGTCGAAGGCCAGCCCGCTGACGCGGCCCGAGCCCTTGGGCACGGTGACGAGCCGGCGCACCACGCCGGGGCTCTCCGGGTGCATGTGCAGGATGGCGCCGGTATCGGGCACCGTGGCCAGCAGGGCGCCGTCCTGGGCGCGCCAGCGCAGGCACTGCAGCGGCTCGGCAAGGCGCCACAGCACGTCGAGCGCGCCGCCCCCGCCCAGGCGGCCCACCGCGCTGCCGCCTTCGGCGGCCTCCACCGCCATCCACACGCAACCCTCCGCGCCCAGGCAGGCGGCGCGCACCGGCATGCCGGCCGGCCAGGCGGGCCAGGGCTCGGGCGCCGACGCGCCGGGCCGCCAGCGCAGCGCACGGCTGGCGCCGACGATCGATACGTCCCCCCGGCCGTGTACCAGCACACCGACGATGGGCGCCTCGTCATCGGCCACGGCACGGTCGGTGCCCGCTGCGTCCGGCGCGTCCGGTCCCTGCGGCGGCGCGGTCCAGGCGCGCAGCGTGGGGGCGAGCACGTCCGCCCAATACAGCACGCCGGTGTCCGTGCACCAGTGCGGATGCGCGCCCTGGAAGGCCCAGGGCCCGGCCAGCGCGCGGGCCTCGGTATCGGCGACCGGGGCGCGCACGTGCCGCAGCTGCGCTCCCACGCGGCGGGCCGCCTCGGCCACCTCTGGGCCGAGCAGCTCCAGCCGTTCAGGCGTGAGGCGCCAGGCGGGGCCCGCCACGCTGAGCGCGCCGCGCACCTGCCCCTGGCCGTCCACGATGGGCGCGCCGACGCAGCGCACGCCGGACACGATCTCCTCGTCGTCGATCGCGTAGCCCCGCGCCGCCGTCACGCGCAGCTCGGCCTGCAGGCGGCGGCGGTCGGTGATGGTGCGCGGCGTGAGCGCCTTGAGCGCCAACCCCCGCACCAGAAGTTCCCGCTCGGCATCGGGCAGCACCGACAGGATGGCCTTGCCCTGGCTGGTGCAGTGCACCGGCTTGCGCTGGCCGAGCGCGCTGGAGGAGCGCTCGCTGTGCGCGCCGTCGCAGCGCTCCAGCGACACCACCTCGCGCCCGTCCAGCGCGGCGAGGTAGCTGGTCTCGCCCGTCAGGTCGCGCAGCGCGCGCAGCTCCAGCGCCGCGGCGGCGGCGAGATCGGGCATGGCGTAGACCTGCCGTGCCATCTCGAAGCAGCGCATTCCCAGGCAGTACACCCTGCGCAGGGGATCGCGCCGCAGCAGCCCGCGCGCGACCAGGGTGGCGAGCAGGCGGTAGACCGTCGTGCGCGACCATCCGAAGCGCTGGGCCAGCGCGGCCTGGCCGAGCCCGTCCGGGGTGGAGCCCACCGCTTCCAGCAGGTCGAGCGCCTTGTCCAGGGCAGCGGTGCCGTCGGCGGGAGAAGAAGCCATGTGTGTCTCGAATGGTGGAACGGGCTCGCACTGTAACGGCCCGTGAT
>Ga0308159_1002371_pt1 | contig 21999 bp, 19 predicted proteins | sample PhyCR1_FD_201040 | JGI IMG/M metagenome (GOLD analysis project Ga0308159, IMG submission 201040) | Phyllosphere microbial communities from UC Gill Tract Community Farm, Albany, California, United States - DLSLC.R1 | ecosystem: Host-associated > Plants > Phyllosphere > Unclassified | place: USA... | reverse complement strand
GAAGCCGATCTCCAGCGCTTTCGCGCGGATGAGGGCGGCGTTACCCGCGGCCACGGTAGTTGGGCACGTCCTGCGCCGGAATCCACACGCCGTCCGGCGCCGTGCCGGTCTGCCAGAACACGTCGATGGGGATGCCGCCGCGCGGATACCAGTAGCCGCCGATCCGCAGCCAGACCGGAGAGAGCGTCTCCACCAGCCGCTGGCCGATGCCCACCGTGCAGGCCTCGTGGAAGGCGCCGTGGTTGCGGAAGGAGGTCAGGAACAGCTTCAGGCTCTTGCTCTCGACGATCCACTGGTCCGGCACGTAGTCGATGACCAGGTGGGCGAAGTCCGGCTGGCCGGTCATCGGGCAGAGCGAGGTGAACTCGGGCGCGGTGAAGCGGACGCAGTAGCGCAGCCCGGCATGCGGGGTGGGCACGCGCTCCAGCACCGCTTCCTCCGGGCTGGCGGGCTGCTGCGTGTTCTGGCCCAACATGGTCAGGCCCGAGACATCATGGCTGCTCATGCGGCGATCTCCTGTTTGACGGCCCATCCGGCGTGGATGGCTTCGGCTTCCGCATCGAAGCGGCCGGCGAGGATGGCGGCGCGCAGGCGCGCCATCAGGGTCTGGTAATAACGGATGTTGTGCCAGGTCAGCAGCATCGGCCCCAGCATCTCGCCCGCCTTGAACAGGTGCAGCAGGTAACCGCGCGAGTGGCGGGTGCAGGCCGGGCAATCGCATTCCGGGTCCAGCGGGCTGGTATCCTCGGCATGCCTGGCGTTGCGGATGTTCAGGATGCCCTGGCTGGTATAGGCGCGGCCGGTGCGGCCGGAGCGGGTGGGGATGACGCAGTCGAACATATCCACGCCGCGCCGCACGGCGCCGATCAGGTCGCTCGGCGTGCCGACGCCCATCAGGTAGCGGGGGTGGCTTTCCGGCAGCATGTCCACGCAGAAATCCAGCGTGCGGAACATCTCCTCCTGGCCCTCGCCGACGGCCAGGCCGCCGATGGCGTAGCCCTCGAAGCCGATCTCCGTGAGCGACTTCGCGCTCTCCGCCCGCAGATCCTCGAAGGTGCTGCCCTGCTGGATGCCGAACAACCCGTAGCCCTCACGCGGCACGAACGCGTCGCGGGAGCGCTTGGCCCACGCCATGGAAAGCCGCATGGCGCGCGTGGCTTCCTCATGGCTCGCCGGGTACTCGATGCATTCGTCGAAGCACATGGTGATATCGGCATCCAGCAGGTGCTGGATCTCGATGCTGCGCTCCGGCGTCAGGCGGAACTTCTCGCCGTTGATGTGGCTCTGGAAGGTGACGCCGTCCTTGTCCATCTTCCGCAGCTTGGACAGCGACATCACCTGGAACCCGCCGGAATCGGTCAGGATCGGGCCGTGCCAGTCCATCATCTTGTGCAGGCCACCGAGGCGGCCGACGCGCTCGGCGCCCGGGCGCAGCATCAGGTGGTAGGTGTTGCCCAGCACGATATTGGCGCCGGTGGCGCGCACCGCATCCGCCGTCATGGCCTTCACCGTGCCGGCGGTGCCGACCGGCATGAACACCGGCGTCTGCACCTCGCCATGCGCGGTGTGCAGCGTGCCGGCACGGGCCTTGCCGTCATGGCACTGGCAGCTCCAGGACAAGGTCACTTCGTGTTCTCCCGGAACAGCAGGCTGGCATCGCCATACGAGTAGAAACGATAGCCGGCGGCGACGGCATGGGCATAGGCATCCCGCATCCGCCCCATGCCGGCGAAGGCGGAGACGAGCATGAACAGGCTCGACTTCGGCAGGTGGAAATTGGTCAGCAGCACATCGGCCGAATGGAAGCGGTGGCCGGGCAGCAGAAAAATTTCTGTTAGTCCCCGGAAGGGAGCGACCTTGCCACTGTCGTCCACCGAGCTTTCCAGCAGGCGCAACGCTGTGGTGCCGATGGCGACGATGCGGCCCCCGCGTGCCTTCACCGCATTGATGGTGGCGGCGGCTTCCGGCGTGATCTCGCCCCACTCGGCATGCAGTTTGTGCGCGCGCGGGTTGTTGGTGCGGATCGGCAGGAAGGTGCCGGCGCCGACATGCAGCGTGACCTCGACCTGCGAGACGCCGCGCGCCGCCAACGCCTGCACCAGGGCGGGGGTGAAATGCAGGCTGGCGGTGGGGGCGGCGACCGCGCCGGGCTGGCGGGCGAACAGGTGGGTGTAGTCCTCCCGGTCCTGCTCCGTCGGGCCGTCCGGGCGGTCGATATAGGGCGGCAGGGGCACTTCACCCGCCTTTTCCAGCGCCGCCGCCAGCAGCGCCTGGTCCGGGCCGAAATCCAGCAGCACGGCGCCGCCATCCTGGCGCTCCACCACGCGCGGGGCGAGCTCGGGCGCGCCCTCGATCGTCAGCACGTCGCCGGGGCGCAGCTTCTTGGCGCCGCGCACCAGCGCGTGCCACTGGCCGCCGGCATCGGCGCGGTTCAGCATGATCTCGACCCGCGCCTCGCCCCGGCGTGCATGCAGCCGGGCGGGGATGACGCGGGTGTCGTTCACCACCATCAGGTCACCGGGCTGCAGCAGGCCCGGCAGGTCCGTCACACCCATATCCTGTGTGCCGTCCGCGCCCACCACCAGCAGCTGCGCGGAATCCCGCGGCCGGGCCGGCGCCTGGGCGATCAGCGCCTCGGGCAGCGCGAAGTCGAAATCCTCGGCTCGCAGCTCGGGCAGGCCGGTCCCGGTGGGGCCTGGCTCGGTGAGGCCGGGCTCGGAGGGGGCTTGGGTGTCTGACTGGGTCATGGGAATCCGCGGGCGGTAGCGGAGGGGGGCGCGGAAGGCAAGCAAAGCCTTGTCGGGCCAGCGTTGCGCACGGTCTTGCCCGGCCGCCGGGGCCAGCGCAGGCTGGAGCAAAACCACCAGCGCAGGCTGGAGCAAAACCAAGGGGGAAGCTCAATGATCCGCTACGACTTGCAGGGGAAGCGCGCGCTGGTGACGGGCGGTGCCTCCGGCATCGGGCTGGCCACGGTGCGGATGCTGGCCGGGGCGGGCGCCCGCGTCGCGGTGAACCACCTGCCCGGCGATGCCCGCGCTGAAGCCGTGCTGGCCGAGCTGCGCGCCGAGGGCCACGACGTGCTGGCCGCCCCCGGCAATGTCGGCGATGCCACCGAAGGCCCGCGGATGGTGGAGGCGGCGGTGGCGGCGCTGGGCGGGTTGGACTTCCTGGTCAACAACGCAGGCACGCCCGGGACCTCCAGCCTCATCCCGCCCACGGCGCTGGACCGGTTGACGGATGAGCTGTGGGAGACGGTGCTGCAGGTGAACCTGCTGGGCGTGTTCCGCTGCGCCAAGGCCGCCGCGCCGGCGCTGATGGCGGGCGGCGGGGCGGTGGTGAACGTCGCCTCAATCGCCGGGATCGACAGCCCCGGCAGCTCCATGGCCTACGGCGCCACCAAGGCGGGCGTCATCAGCCTGACCAAGAACCTGGCCCGTGCCCTGGCGCCCGGCGTGCGCGTCAACGCCGTGGCCCCCGGCGCGGTGGACAGCCCCTGGATGGTGGAGTGGACCGAGGAACGCCGCGCCGCCTCCGCCGCCAAGGCGCTGCTGAAGCGGCGTTGCCAGCCGGAGGACCTGGCAGAGGTCATCCTGTTCCTGCTGGCCGGCGCCGGCATGGTGACGGGCCAGACCCTGGTGGTGGATGGCGGGCTGACGCTGGAGGCGCGGTAGCGCCCCTGGCCTCTCGTCCGGTCCCGTCATTCATGCCGCGGGTTGGCTTGGCCTGCGGCGATCACGCTCCGGTGCCCGGACCGCCTACCCCACCGCCGCCACGCATTCGATCTCCAGCAGGAAATCCGGCACCGGCAACGCCTTCACCACCGCCGTGGTGCGGGCAGGGTAGGGCGGCGCACCGAGCCAGGCGGCGTAGAGGCGGTTCATCTCGGCGATGTCCTGCTCCCGCGTCAGCAGCACGTTGGTTTTGACGATGCGGCTGCGGTCCGTGCCCGCTTCCGCCAGAACCTTGTCCAGACAGGCCAGAACCGTGCGCATCTGCGCCGGGAAGTCATCCTTGGCGATGCGCCATTCCTCGTCGAACGGCCCCATGCCGGAGACGAACAGCAGGTCGCCGACCCGCACGGCGAGCGAGAGCGGCGGCATCTTCTCCGGCTGCGGCGGTGGGAAATGGGTAATCATGGCGCGGCCTCCTTAGAGCGTGATGGCTTGCGGTGAATCATCGAGGAGCCTGCATCACGCGACCCAACAAAAGCACAGAGCATGGTGTGTGCACGCATCACGCTCTGGCATGCGCGCGCATGCTGGCACCGGTGCGCGGATGCGGGAAGCCGTCTTGCCCGCCCACGGCGGACGGCGCAGCATCCGAACCTTCCCATTGCCGGAGCCACCTGATGCCGCAAGCCGATACCGCCCGCTTCCTCCAGGACCTCTACGATCTGCGCAAGATCGGCGCCTTCAAGACCGGCGTGCATCGGCCGACCTATAGCCCGCAGGACATGGAATCCCGCCACTGGCTGATGGAACGGATGCGGGAGATCGGCCTGGAGCCAAGCATCGACGGCATCGGCAACGTGTTCGGGCGGCACACCGGCCCCGGGCCGCATTTGCTGGCCGGCAGCCATATCGAGAGCCAGAACGAAGCCGGCTGGCTGGATGGCGCGCTGGGCGTGGTCGGCGCGCTGGCCATGGCGCGGGCCGGGCTGCCCGTGGATGTCTGCGCCTTCGCCGATGAGGAAGGGCATTTCGAGGGCGGGTTCCTCGGCAGCAAGTCCATCATCGGCGAATTGCCGGAGGAGGAGATCGACCGCAGCCGCAATCGCACCGACGGCACGCCTTTGCGCGATGCGCTGAAGGCCGCCGGCCTGGCCGGCAAGCCGCGCATGCAGATTGACCCCTCCCGCTACAAGGGGTTCTTCGAGATGCATATCGAGCAGGGGACCCAGCTGGAGAGCGCCGGGCTGCGCATCGGCGTCGTCACCGGCATTGTTGCCATCTGGCAGTACCGGCTGGTGATCGAGGGGCAGCAGGACCATGCCGGTGGCACCACCATGGCGGAACGCCGCGATGCCGGGCTGACGGCCGTGCGCCTGCTGGCCGCCATCGACCGCGAGTTCCCCCGCATCTGTGGCGAGCGCAGCGTTTGGACCACCGGCCGCATCGCGCTGGAACCCGGCGCGCCTAGCATCATCCCCGGCCGGGCCGAGGTGCTGTTCCAGTTCCGCGATGTCTCGACCGATGTGCTGCGTCGGATGGAGGCCGCCTTGCAGATGCTGGTGCGGGAGAGCAACCGGCGCGAACGCTGCCACACCACGCTGGAGATTGTCAGCCGCGCCACGCCGGCGCTGTGCGACCCGGCGATGATGGCGGCGCTGGATGCTGCCGCGGAGGTCCATGCGCCCGGGAAGTGGCAGCGCATGCCCAGCGGCGCCGGGCATGACGCGCAGTACCTGGCGAAGCAGATGCCGGCGGTGATGCTGTTCGTCCCCTCCATCGGCGGCATCAGCCACCACTGGAGCGAGAATACCAGCGACGAGGACCTGGCCCTGGGTTGCCAGGTGCTGGTGGATGGCGCCGCGCGCTTCCTGGCGGGGTGAGGCTCAGGGGGAGGAAGGAAGGCTGGGGAAGGAATTCCCCAGGCCCCATCTTCTTTCTATCAGTTTAGCGGCACTTCGGCGGGCAGAGGCCGGCCTGCCGATCATCCGCCGGAGGCTATGATCCTGGCCAGCCGCCACACCGCACCGGCCTCCAGCCCCACGCCAAACTCGAAAAGAAAAGAAGGGGCCCGGGGAATTCCTTCCCCGGCCTTCTTCCAAACGCCGCAGGGACGTCGCGCTACATCTCCACCCATTGCCGCAGCAGGTTGTGGTAGGCGGCGGTGAGGGAGAGGACGCCGGGGTGGTCGTCCGGCAGATCGGCCCGCGTCTGGCGGATGCCGTTGTCCAGTTCGTAGAGCAGGCGGCGCTGGCCGTCGTCCTTCACCATGGACTGGGTCCAGAAGAAGCAACCCCAGCGGCTGCCGCGCGTCACCGGCGTTACGCTGTGCAGGCTGGTGGCGGGGTAGAGCACCAGGTCACCGGCGCCCAGCTTCACCGCCTGGGTGCCGTAGGTGTCCTCGATCACCAGCTCCCCGCCATCGTATTCCTCCGGCGGGGTGAGGAAGAGGGTGGAGGAGACGTCGGTGCGCAGGCGCCCGCCGCCCGGCACGTGGCGGATGGCGTTGTCCACATGCGCGCGGAAGGTCATGCCGGTGTCATAGCGGTTGAACATCGGCGGATAGACCCGCAGCGGCAGTGCGGCGGAGGTGAAGGTCGGGTTGCGGCCCAGGGCGCGCATCACCAGCTCGCCCAGCTCCCGCGCCTGGGCGGAGCTCTCCGGCACCTGCAGGTTGAGTTTGGCTTTGGCCGATTGCTCGCCGGCGGTGGCGCGGCCGTCGATCCACTGCGCCGCCTCCAGCACCTGGCGGCAATGCGCGACCTCGGCCGGCGTGAGAAGCTGGGGGATGCGGATCAACATACGCGGACTGCCCTGGCGAGGTGAAAACGGAAACGGGGCCTCGCGGCCCCGTGGTAGCGACAGGTGCCGCCATGCCGGGGCATGGCGGCGCCAGTCTCAGAACTCGGCGTTGACCGAGACCAGCACGGTACGGCCCGGGGAGGGCAGCACGCGGGTGCCGAACAGTGCGTTGTAGTTACGCTCGTCGGTCATGTTGTAGCCGTTGACCTGCACGCGCAGGCTGTCGTTGATGCGGTGGGACGCCATCAGGTCGATGGAGAAGTTCTGCGGCGCCTGCGCGGTGTTGGCCGCGTTCAGGTACACCTTGTCGCGCCAGGTGAAGCCGCCGCCCAGCGTCAGGTTCCAGGGCTCGTTGCGGTTGATCTCATAGGAGGTCCACAGGGCGGCGGCGTGCTCGGGCACATACTGCACCCGCTTGCCCACATTGGCGGCGGTGCCGGAGCTGCGGGTCTCGCTATCCATGTAGGTGTAGTTGGCGTTGATGGTCCAGGCCGGGGTGATGCGGCCCGTGATGCCGATCTCCGCGCCCTGGTTCCGCTGCTCGTCGGAGGACAGGGTGACGTTCCCGTTCAGCGGGTCGACGTCCTGCGCATTCTCTTTCTCGATGCGGAAGATCGCGCCGTACACGCCCAAGCGGTCCTGCGGCAGCAGGCTGACCTTGCCGCCCAGCTCATAGATCGTGTTGCGCTCCGGATCGTAGTTGTCGCGGAAGCCGCCTACGGTGGAGGGCTGCGTGAAGAACAGCGAGCCCGGCGGGGTCGAGGAGGTGGAGTAGCTGGCGTAATAGGTCTGCTGCGGCGTCGGCTGCCAGATCAGCGCGGCGCGCGGATCGACCGAGGTGGTCTCGCCGCTCAGGTTGCTGGTCAGCGGCTGGCCCGGCGTGCCGGCGGTGTATTCCACTTCGTAGCGGGTGACGCGCACGCCGCCGAGGATGGAGAGTTCCGGCAGCAGCCACACGCGGTCGGCCAGGAAGGCGCCATAGGCAGTCGTCTCGCCATGGCGCTTGTTGCTAGCGCCGGTCAGCGCCCGCTCCAGGTCCTGGTCGGTCGGCCGCATGCTGGTCACGCGGGTGGTGGTGTAGCCGTAGCCGGTGCGGTCGGTATCCTCGTGCCAGATATCGATGCCACCGGTCAGCTCATGCCGCAGAGGGCCGGTGGTGAAGCGCGCGGTGGCGGTGGTGACGTTCTGAATCGCCCAGCTCTGCTGCGAATACGGGTTGCCGGCGCCGCTGGGCGTCACGGCGGGGTTGCCGCCGCGGACGAAGCTGGTGGCGCAGGCGGCATCGCAGCCCGGGATGGCGTAGGCGAAGTCCCGGTCCACCCAGGTGGCGCGGGTGTCGTTGCTGATGGTCAGCCAGTCATTGGCTTCGTGGTTCAGCCGGGCGGTGACGCGGTCCACCTGCACCTGGTCCCGGTCGTTCATCGAGCCGTACCAGGTGCTGCGCGGCAGGCCGTACTCGGTGGCCGGGCGCCCGATGGTCTGGCCCTGCGGGGTGATGACGGCGATGCCCGCATCGCTCGGCACGTCGTACTCGTAGTGGACGTACTCGACCGAGAAGGTGGTGTTGGTGCCCAGGCCGAAGGCGATGGAGGGCGCCACGCCCCAGCGGGTGCCGTTGGGCGTGTCGCGGTCCACCGTGCGGCTGGACTGGCCCATGATGTTCAGGCGGATGGCGGTGCTGTCGCCGATCTGCTGGTTCAGGTCCAGCGTGCCGCGCGCGAAGGGCCCCATGCCGCCGGTGAAGTTGCCACCATAGCTGTTGCCCAGGTGCGGCGTGCGGCTGCCGATCGCCACGGCGCCACCGACCGAGCCGGTGCCGAAGGCGAAGCCGGACGGGCCCTTAATGACCGAGACATCTTCATAGGTGAAGGCATCGCGCTGGTAGGCGCCGAAGTCGCGCAGGCCGTCCACGTAGATGTCGTTCTGGGCGCTGAAGCCGCGGATGCGGATCTGGTCGCCGTTGACGCCGCCGTTGCCTTCACCGATCGAGACGGTGATGCCGGGGACGTTGCGCAGCGCCTCTTCCAGCGTCGTGACGTTCTGCTGCTCCAGAATCTCGCGCGGGATGACGTTGATGGTCTGCGGCGTGTCCTGCACGGTGCCGGGCATGCGGTTGACGGGCGCGGCGCGGCGCAGCGTGTTCGCCGGGGCCTGCGCCTGCACGTCCACCGTGGGGAGGGTGGTGACGGCGCCGTCGGCGGCCGGGACGCCCTGGGCGGATGCGCCGCCCGGTAGCGTCATGGCGATGCCAGCCATCATGGCGGCGGGGGACACGCCCCGCGCCAGGCCCTTACGAATGGTCATGGAAAGCCTCATAGATGAGAATGTTTCTCATTATGAGTTGCAATTAAACCTACGGCAACGGCCCCGCTGCATCTCGCGACGGGTGTAACCGCAGAGCAACACTTGCCGTCGTTCCAGGCAGCGGCAGGAGATATACGGTGCAGGGCCAGAACGAAGGGTGTTGCCTGAGCGAGGCCTATGCCCGCGCGACGCCGGCCGAGGCCGCGCTGCAACACGCCATCGATCCATAACGCGCGGGAAGGGAGCGGCGGATCGCCAACTCTTCACAGCTTGTTCGGCCTGCGCTGGCATGTTGTCGCATGATAGGACAGGCTGTCCGTCGCCGTGACCGCACCGCCAGATCCTGCCCACCGCCCGCCGGAAGGTGCTGCCCGCCTTCCTGGAGTTGCCCCTCGATGCACCGCCGCCACCTGCTGTTCGCCGCGCCTGCCCTGCTGCTGGCGGCGCCTGCCCGCGCTGCGCCGGATGACGCGGCCTTCCGCGCGCTGAACAAGGCGGTGGTGGAAGGTGCGATCCTGCCCGGCTACCGCGCCTTCGCCACGGCGACTACCAGCTTCGCCGGTGCCCTGGCGGCATTGGCGAAATCCCCGGCCGAGGCGGCGGCACTGGCCGGGGCGCGCAAGGGCTTCACCGAATCCATGCTGGCCTGGCAGGGCGTGCAGCACCTGCGCTTCGGCCCGGCCGACCTGTTCAGCCGCCACCAACGCGTACAATTTTGGCCGGACCCGGAGGATACGATCGGGCGTGACCTGGCCGAGGCTATCGCACGGCGGGACGCCACGCTGCTGGACGTGCGGCCGAATGCGCTGACCAACGTCACCACGCTGGGCCTGCCGGCGGCGGAGCGGCTGCTGTTCGGCGAGGAAGCCGTCACTCGGCTGGCCGCCGCCGATGCCGAAGCCGCTTATCGCGCGGCGTTGCTGGGCGCCATCGGCGGTACCCTGGCCGCCATTGCGCGGGACACGATGGAAGGCTGGACCAGCGGCGAGAATCCCTATGCCGCCGTGATGATCGAGCCGCGCGCCCCCTATGCCGAGCCGAAGGACGCCACGGTGGAGCTGGCGCGGGCGCTGTTCTGGGCGGTGGAAGGCGTCGCCGGCCGCAAGCTGGCGCGGGCGCTGGAGGCCGGGCAGCCCCACCTGCTGGAATCCTGGCGCAGCGGTCTCTCCGGCCAGAACCTTGCCGCCAACATGGCGGCGGCGCGGCAGTTCTATGCTCCCGGGTTCGCCACGGCGTTGGACAAGGCGGGTCAAAAGGAACTGGCCGCTCAACTTACGGCGGGCTTCGAGGCCGCCGTGGCAGCGGCCAACGCCCTGCCGCTGCCGGTGGAGGACACGATCGCCGACCCGGCAAGGCGTGAACCCATCGAGGCCCTGCGGCGGGAGGCGGAGGGGCTGAAGGTGCTGCTGGGCCAGCGCCTGGCGACGGCGCTGGGCATCCCGCAGGGTTTTGGGGCGCTGAGCCAGGATTGAGGCTTGTCCACCTCGCGCCCTGCGTAATCATGTTCGTGACCTAGAAGCTGCTGGGCCGCTACGCTTTGGCGGCGGGCGCTGCGCGGCTTGGTCCCGGCCATTGCCCCTGGCGCATGGCTCGGCGCCAGGCACTGCCCTTCTCGTGGCCGTTGGCGTGTTCTAGATCGCGCAGGTCTCCAGAGACCGCTTCCGGCCCCTGGGCGGAATGCCCCCTCGCATCCGCCACGGCGGCGGGGCTCCGGCGGCAGTCTCGCATTTCGCAGGAACAGACGGTCATGGCGCAGCAGGATTCCGGCTTCGAAGCCCTCGTGGCTGGCTACCACCAGTTCCGCGAGGATGTCTGGCCCGAGCGGCGCAAGCTGTTCGAGGAGCTGGCGCGGGATGGCCAGAAGCCGCGCGCGCTGGTCATCTCCTGCTCGGACAGCCGGGTGGACCCCGCCATGGTCTTCGGTGCTGCCCCGGGCGAGCTTTTCATCATCCGCAACGTCGCCAACCTGGTGCCGCCGTACGAGCCGGACGGCCAATATCACGGCACCTCCGCCGCGCTGGAATTCGCGGTCCGGGTGCTGGAGATCCCGCGCATCATCATCCTCGGTCACGCCATGTGCGGCGGTGTACACGCTTTGTTGAACGGCTTCCCCAGCACGGCGAAGGACTTCGTCGCGCCCTGGATGCAGATCGCCAATACCGCCCGTGCCCGCGCGCTGGCTTGCGATCGGGTGGACGCGCAGACGGCGTGCGAGGAGGAGACGGTAAAGCTCTCGCTCCGGAATCTGGTGACTTTCCCGTGGGTGGCGGAGCGGGTAGCGGAGGGCCGTCTCTCGCTGCATGGCGGAAGCTTCGATATCCGCACCGGCGTTCTCTCCATGCTGGGCAATGACGGAAACTTTCACCCAGCTTGAGCATTGCATTAGTGGCCTGCCGTATTAACGGCGGGCTTTTGCCGCAACTTCGCCCTGCGCCGCGAGTTGGCTGGCAGCCTGAGAGAGGGGTCCCATCGACGTGAATCGCCGCAACGCACTGCTGGCAACTTTGTCGCTTTCCACCATCTTCCTGGCGGAGGAGACAGCGCATCTGTCCGAGGCCCACGCGGCTGCCCCGGGGGAGATGCCCTTCGACGCCGGTACGGTGCGGGAGGCGGCACGCGCCCTGGCCAACGCCCCTTACAAGGCGCCTGGTGAAAGCCTGCCCGGCCCCCTGAGCGACCTGAGCTACGACCAGTACCGCAACATCCGCTTCCGCCCGGACCAGGCGCGCTGGCGGCCGGAAGGCCTGCCCTTCCAGATGCAGATGTTCCACCGCGGCTTCCTCTACAAGCCGCGGGTGGAGATGTTCGAGGTATCGGAGGGGATCGCCCGCCCCATTCCCTACAGCCCCGACCTGTTCAACTTCCAGAACGTGCCGCGTGCGCCGAACGAGGATCTGGGCTTTGCCGGCTTCCGCCTGCATGGCCCGATGAACCGGCCGGAATATTACGACGAAATCTGCGCCTTCCTCGGCGCCAGCTATTTCCGCGCGCTGGGCAAGGGGCAGATCTACGGCCTTTCCGCGCGCGGCTTGGCGCTGAACACGGCGGATGCGAAGGGCGAGGAATTCCCGCTCTTCCGCAGTTTCTGGGTGGAAAAGCCGCGGGAGGGCGTCAACGCCATCACCGTGCACGCGCTGTTGGACAGTCCCTCCTGCGCCGCCGCCTTCCGCTTCGCCATTCGCCCCGGCGTGACCACGGTGTTCGATGTGGAATCCACCGTGTTCCCACGCACCGACATCACCACGGTGGGCGTGGCGCCGCTGACCAGCATGTTCTGGTTCTCGCCGTTGAATTCCACCGGGCGCGACGATTGGCGCCCGGCTGTGCATGACAGCGACGGCCTGCTGATGCTGACCGGGCGGGGGGAGCGCATCTGGCGTTCGCTGAACAACCCGCGCGACCTGCAGATCTCCGTGTTCGGGGACAGCAATCCGCGCGGCTTCGGCCTGATGCAGCGCCGGCGGGACTTCCACAGCTACGAGGACCTGGAAGCCCGCTACGAGAAGCGCCCCAGCCTGTGGATCGAGCCCATCGGTGATTGGGGCGAGGGTGCGGTGCATCTCATCGAGATCCCGACCAACAGCGAGATCCACGACAATACCGTGGCATTCTGGCGGCCGAAGGACCCTTTGAAGGCCAAGGGCGAGTATCGCTACACGTTCCGCATGCACTGGTGCAACGAGGCCCCGGTGGACCCCGCCGTGGGTCGCATCACCTCCGCGCGCTCCGGCGCCGGGCCGCAGCAGGGCACGCGCTACGTGGTGCTGGATGCCGAAGGCGGCGCGCTGCGCGACCTGCCGGCTGATGCCAGCCCGCAGTTGCTGGTGACATCCAGCCAGGGCGAGATCCGTAACCCCGTGGCCTACCGCAACCCAGAGACCAATGGCTGGCGCATCGCCTTCGAGCTGGCCCCCGGCGACGCACGCTCGATCGAGCTGCGGGCCGAGTTGAAGGGTGGCGCCGCCACCCTGGCCGAGACCTGGCTGTATCGATGGACGGCGTAAGCGGCCAGCCGGCCTGGCAGGCCCTGCCGCCGGAAGCGCCGATGGAGATGCCGGTGCAGTCTTTGCGGGCGCGCCCGCAGAGGCGTGCCGGCACGATGCCGTCCCGGCCGATGGCAAGCTGGCTGCGGCGATTCATCGTCATCGGTGGCGCCATCCTGCTGGCGCTGTTCGCGGCGCGCGAGATGTCGCTGGTGTTGAACAGCGGCAAGCCCACGGCGCTGGAAGCCATCGTGCTGGTGCTGTTCGTGGTGCTGTTCGCCTGGATCGCGCTCTCCTTCGTCAGCGCGCTCTGCGGCTTCGTGCGCCTGCTGCTGGGGCCGGACCGCCGCCTGGGCATCGAGCCGGATGGCCCGCCGCCGATCCCGCAGGGCGTCACCGCCCTGCTGATGCCGACCTATAACGAGGACCCGTCCCGGGTGATGTCCGGGCTGCAGGCCATCCATGCCTCGCTGGCCGCGGCGGGGGCGGGGGACCGCTTCCACATCTTCATCCTCAGCGACAGCACCGACCCCGCCGCCTGGGTGGCGGAGGAAGCGGCCTTCCTGGATCTGCGCCACCGCACGGGTGACGAGCAGCGGATCTTCTACCGTCGCCGCCCGAAGAACCTGGAGCGCAAGGCCGGCAACATCGCAGAATGGGTGCGGCGCTGGGGCGGCGCCTACCCGCAGATGCTGATCCTGGATGCCGACAGCGTCATGGAAGCCGACACCATCCTGCGCCTCGCTGACGCGATGGAGCGGCATGAGGATGTCGGGCTGATCCAGACCCTGCCGATCATCACCGGCGGCAACACGCTGTTCGCCCGCATGCAGCAATTCGCCGGGCGCGTGTACGGGCCGCTGATCGCCGAGGGCATCGCCTGGTGGCATGGCGCGGAAGGCAATTACTGGGGCCACAACGCCATCATCCGCACGGAGGCTTTTGCGAGCGCCGCCGGGCTGCCGGACCTGAAAGGCCGCAAGCCCTGGGGCGGCCACATCATGAGCCATGACTTCGTCGAGGCCGCGTTGATGCGCCGTTCCGGCTGGGCCATCCACATGGTGCCCTGGCTGCGCGGCAGCTACGAGGAAAGCCCGCCTTCGCTGATGGACCTCGCGGTGCGCGACCGCCGCTGGTGCCAGGGCAATTTGCAGCACATGGCGGTGCTGCCGACGCGCGGGCTGCATTTCGTCAGCCGCCTGCATCTGCTGACCGGCATCGGCAGCTACATCACCGCGCCGATCTGGTTGCTGTTCCTGCTGGCCGGCGTGCTGCTCTCCCTGCAGGCGCGCTTCATCCGGCCGGAATACTTCCCCGCCGGGCCCAGCCTGTTTCCGGAATGGCCGACGGTCGACCCGGTGCGCGCCATGTGGCTGTTCATCGGCACCATGTCCCTGCTGCTGGCGCCGAAGCTGCTGGCCTGGATTGCGTTGCTGTTCCACCCCAGCGACCGGCGCGGCTGCGGCGGTGCCTTCCGCACCCTGGTCTCCATGCTGCTGGAAACCGTCATCGCCGGCCTGCTGGCGCCGGTGACGATGCTGACGCAGTCCTACGATGTCGTCTCCATCCTGATGGGGCGGGATTCCGGCTGGTCGGCGCAGCGGCGCGACGACGGCAGCATGCCCTTCGGCCAGATCGTGCGGCTGTACTGGCGCCATACGATGTTCGGCCTGGTCTTCGGCGGCATCGCCTGGCTGGTCTCGCCCTACCTGGCGTTGTGGATGTCACCCGTGGTGCTGGGCCTGGCGCTGGCGATCCCGCTGGCGTCACTGACCGCACGCTCCAACCTCGGGCTGGGGCTGCGCCGCATGGGCCTGCTGCTGGTGCCGGAGGAATCCGCGACGCCGCGGGTGCTGACCGATGCCGTGGCCTTCCGGCGGGAACGGGATGCCGCGCCGCCACTGCCTACGCCGGCGGCGTTGTTCGAGCAGCCCGCCTTGCTGGAGGCGCATCGCAACATGCTGCCGCCGCCGCGCCGGCCGCGCCAGGACCCGTTCGATGCCACGCTGCTGGTCGGGTTGGCCAAGGCGGAGGAGGCGCAGAGCCTGGACGAAGCCTTGCACAATCTGGGCCGTGCGGAACTCGCGGCGGTGCTGGCCGATGCTCGGGGCGTGACCCGGCTGGAGGAACTGCGGGGCCAGGCCCTCGCCGCTGACTGAAGCGCGGTGAGCGGCCATTTGGCTGAGTTGAACGGCATGACGGTGATGACGCCGGTGGCCGCCAAGGGCTGAAGGCGTGGATTTCGTCGGTTCATGCATCCACGAACTCGCCCAATCAGGTGACGCCATCCGCTGAAACCGAAGAAAGGCCGGGGATAACCTTCCCCGGCCTTTTTCAACGTCAAGCCGTCGCTTGCCGCGTCGCGTTGTTGCTGGCCGCGACATTCGCCCCGTAGGCGCGTTCCGCCGCCTGTACCGCCATGATGGATACCGCACCTTCCTGCACTGGCGCGGCCGATGCTAGGAGGGCGGGCAGGTGCGTCACGCCGGATGGCGCCGCGCGCTGCGGCTGGGCGGCGGCGACCGACTGCTCCGCCTGCCGCGTGCTGGCATGGTAGCCCTGGATGGCGGAGAGGCAGGCCGACATCAGCCCGCCTGGAGTACTGGCGCTCGCGATCATGTTCGTATTCCTTCAGGTTACGTCGGTCCGCTCTCGCTGCGTGATCCGTGTTTCCAAAATACGGGACAATCCTTAAGGCATGGTAAATTGGGCGGCCCTTGCCTCGACAAGCCCGGCTGCCGGACGCACTTTGCTTCGGCATCCCTGCCTGCCTTCTTGTCCAAGAGGAACGTCCCATGCGGAACACCGAAGAAATCTGGCGCCTGGTCGATGAACGCCAGCAGCCTTTCATCGAGCTGAGCGATACCGTCTGGGGCATGCCGGAACTGGCCTATAACGAGCACCAGTCGGTCGCCGAGCATAAGAAGGTGCTGGACGCCCAGGGCTTCCGCATCACCGAGAACGTCGCCGGCATCCCCACCGCCATCATGGGCGAGGCGGGTGAGGACGGGCCGGTCATCGCCATCCTCGGTGAGTACGACGCGCTGCCCGGCCTGTCCCAGGAAGCCGGCGTGGCCGAGCACCGCCCGATCCCCGGCGATGGCCACGGCCATGGCTGCGGCCACAACCTGCTGGGCTCCGGCGCCATGCTGGCCGCCGCGGCGGTGAAGGACTACCTGGCGCAGAACGGCATCAAGGGCCGCGTCCGCTACTACGGCTGCCCGGCCGAGGAAGGCGGCGCCGCCAAGGCGTTCATGGTGCGCTCCGGCGCCTTCAAGGACGTGGATATCGCCATCTCCTGGCACCCGGCACCGTTCGCGGCGGTGAACGAGGCCAACTCCCTGGCCAATACCCGCATCGACTTCACCTTCGTCGGCCGTTCCTCCCACGCCGCCGCCGCGCCGCATCTCGGCCGCTCCGCGCTGGATGCGATCGAACTGATGAATGTCGGCGTCAACTACATGCGCGAGCACATGCCGAGCGACGCGCGCATCCACTACGCCTATCTCGATGCCGGCGGCATCGCGCCCAACGTCGTGCAGGGCAAGGCGACCATCCGCTACCTGGTCCGCTCCAACGACCTGCCCGGCCTGCGCTCGCTGGTCGAGCGCGTCCGCAAGATCGCCGATGGCGCCGCGCTGATGACGGAGACGACCGTCACCACCAAGACCGTCTCCGCCGTCTCCAACCTGCTCGGCAACACGCCGCTGGAGCGGGCGATGCAGAACAACCTGGACCGCCTCGGCCCGCCGCCCTTCGACGATGCGGACCGCGCCTTCGCCGCCGAGATCCAGAAGACGCTGAGCGACGAGGACATCGCCAGCGCCTTCAAGCGCATGGGCGTGCCGGTGCGGAAGGGCGTGCCGCTGGCCGACGAGATCATCCCACTCGAAGCCAAGGGCGCCGCCATGGTCGGCTCCACCGATGTGGGCGACGTCTCCTGGGTGGTGCCGACGGTGCAGGCCCGTGGCGCCACCTACGCCATCGGCACGCCGGGCCATTCCTGGCAGCTGACGGCCCAGGGCAAGTCGCCCCTGGCCCATAAGGGCATGGTGCACGTGGCCAAGATCATGGCCGGCGTCGCCGTGGATGCGCTGAGCGACCCGAAGCTGATCGAGGCGGCGCAGGCCGACCTCGTCGCCCGCACGGCCGAGAACCCCTATGTCTGCCCGCTGCCGGACGACCTGCAGCCGCCGATCCATATGGGCAAGAAGTAAGCCGGGAAGGGTTCGCGTCTGCTCGGGGCCAGGCGAGGCGCGGTTATCGTTCCTCGGCCTGGCCTGACGCGGTCGGGCTGCTGCCTGGGGCGGGCCCGCCCCAGGCAGATGCGGCGGACCTTGTTCCGCTTTTTGGCTGCTTGCGTGATCCAGGCCTTCGACTGCTTCAGCCCGCGGCGATCGCGCGCCAGGCCGGGGGAAGGAATTCCCCCGGACCCCCATCTTTTTTTGCGAGTTTGGTGTGAGGGCGGGTGGCGAAGTCTGGGTGATTATACAGGCGGGCTACAGGCGCCGGAGTGTTGGGCGTGAAGGTCCTGGCCTTCGTGGGCTGTAGCGAGATGTCAGCCTGGGCGGTTCTACCAGCAGGGCAAGGGAAGCGAGCGGCCGTGAATTTCCGTCTCCGGCTGCTCCAGGCTTCAGTGGCTGGCGGTCTTTGAGAACAGGTTCACGATCAGCACGCCAACCAGGATGAAGCTGAGGCCGACCACCGCCGGCAGGTCCAGCTTCTGGCCGAAGACCACCCAGCCGATGATCGAGATCAGCACGATTCCCAACCCGCTCCAGATTGCATAGGCCACGCCGACCGGGATGCCCCGCAGCGCGAGGGAGAGGAAATAGAACGCCCCCGCGTAACCCACCGCCATCAGCACCGTCGGCCACAGCCGGGTGAATTGCTGGGACGCCTGCAAGGCGGATGTCGCCATCACTTCCAGCGCGATGGCGGCCAGCAGCGGCAGGTAGATTTTCAGCAAAGGGAGTGTTCCAGATAGGGCGGCGGGGCGGGGAGGCGGCTTGTGGCACTGTGCCGCCTGGCGGCCACGTCTTCACTGGAGAGAAGTTGGTACCCGTGGCCAGACTCGAACTGGCATGCCGTTAAGCAAACGATTTTGAGTCGTTCGTGTCTACCATTCCACCACACGGGCAAGTGCTGGATCGCGCGGCACCAGGTTTTTGCCCGGTAACGCGCGGTGCGGATTTACGCTGCCCGCGCGAAGTTCGCAAGCCATGCGCCCCGCCTTTCCACCGCCCCCGGCTTCAAAGCGGAGGTGGGGGTGGTCGTGCTGCCAAACCCCCGACAACAGCGTCTTTTCTGTTGAAACGGTAAGAAAAAACCCGTGCTGCGGAAGAAGCTGCAGCTTGCCGCTAATATCGACTCATGCGAAGACCTGCGCGCATTTGATGCACCATCGAACTGACGAGCGGGCCATGGGTCGAGAGAACGGGTTTACGGCGTTGCGGCTCTTCGCCGCGGTCCTGGTGCTGGTGACACACAGCTACAGCCTGGCCGCCGGGGCGCAGGACCCGGTGATGAAGCTGACCGGCCTGCTCCCCGCCAGCACCCTGGGCGTGGACATGTTCTTCGCCATCAGCGGATTTCTGATCTGCGGCTCTCTCAAGCGCCAGCCTAGCTATGGCAGCTTTATCAGGAACCGCCTGCTACGGATCCTGCCGGCCCTGGCGGTGCTCTGCGTCATCACCGTTTTCGTGGCCGGGCCGCTGCTCACCACCTCCGCCCGCTACTGGCAGGAGCAGCAGACATACGACTACCTATGGAACGCCACGGTCTATGTCTGGCAGCCCTTCCTGCCTGGCGTCTTCACCGGGAACCTGACGCCCGTGGTCAACGGCTCCCTTTGGACGCTTGCGATGGAGGCGACCTGCTATCTGGTGCTCCTGGTCTTCGCATGGTCGGGGGCGCTCAACCGCCGTGGCCTCGCCGTGCTGATCGCCGCGACCTACATGCTTCATGTCTATGAGGTGTTCCCGCGGGGGCTGATCCTCTTCGGCTATTCCGGTGGCATGGAAGTCTACCACCTCAACCGCTTCCTGCTGCTGTTCGCGGGCGGGGCCTTCATCTGCCTGGTCGGCCGGTCCTGGGCGGTGTCCTGGCCCGTCACCGTGCTCAGCGGCGCGCTGGTGCTGCTGGCGCTCCATCGGGGGCAGGAAGACTGGCGCAACTTCATGCCCATCTACCTGCTGGTCTGGCCCTGGTTCGTCATCAGCCTGGCCTATTGCCTGAAGGGCCTCAGCCGGCTGGATGGCTTCGATGCGTCCTACGGCATCTATCTCTACAGCTTCCCGATCCAGCAGGCCTTCGTGCAACTGAGTCACCAGACCGTCACGCCCGGAACGCTGACACTGCTGGCGCTGCCCGCGACGCTGGTCCTCGCCGGCCTCTCCTGGTTCCTGGTGGAAAGGCCGGCCCTGTCCCTGAAGGGGCGGATGCCGGCACTGGCTAGGCCCGCCGCGCCGCCGGCGAACGCCCTCCCATCCTGAGGAGGGAGCCATGACCAAGCGGCCATTGTATGGCTCGGGGCAGGGCATGCTATAGGGCGGGCAAGGGACTTCGCGTCCATCCGGCCCCGGCTGCCTGCGCCGCCTGCTCGCGACGCGGGGCAATCTGGTCCGCCCCCAAAAGGCTGCCGCCATGACCAAGCACGCCCCGCACGAACCCGAGACCGAGATCCACGCTTCCGGCCTGGCGGTGCTGGACCCTGTCTGGAGCCGTATCCGCCGCGAGGCCGAGGATGCGGCACGGCGGGAGCCGGAGCTGGCCGGCTTCCTGCACGCCACCCTGCTGCAGCACGAGAGGCTGGAAAGTGCCCTGGCCAGCCGCGTCGCCGATCGGCTGAACCATCCCGACCTGCCCGCCACGCTGCTTCGCCGCAGCATGGAGCGTGTGCTGGCGGAGCCCGAGCACGGCCTGGCCATCCGCGCCGACATCATGGCGGTGCTGGACCGGGACCCGGCCACCCAGCGGGCGCTGGAGCCGCTGCTGTACTACAAGGGCTTCCACGCCCTGGCGACGCACCGTCTGGCCCATTCCCTGTGGAACGAAGGGCGGCGGGACTTCGCCTTCTGGCTGCAATCGCGCTGCTCCGTGGTGTTCCAGACCGATATCCATCCGGCGGTCCGCATCGGCCGTGGCATCTTCCTCGACCACGCCACCGGGCTGGTGGTGGGCGAGACGGCGGTGATCGAGGACGACGTCTCCCTGCTGCAGGGCGTCACCCTCGGCGGCACCGGCAAGGGGCATGACGACCGCCACCCCAAGATCCGCCGTGGCGTGCTGATCGGCGCCGGCGCCAAGGTGCTGGGCAATATCGAGGTCGGCGCCTGTGCCCGCATCGCCGCTGGCTCCGTCGTACTGAAGCCGGTGCCGTCGGGCTTCACCGTGGCCGGCGTGCCGGCGCGGGTGGTGGGGCAGGCGGGCTGTGCCGAGCCCTTCCGCTCCATGGACCAGACCCTGGACGGGGTTTAACCGCAACACATCTTGCCCCGGCTACGGCCTGGGGCGAGAAAGCGGGTCATGCCCATCCTCATCGCCCTGCTGGCCGCTGCCGCTCCGCTCTTCGCCATGGCGACGGAACGCTGGGGTGGCCTCAACCCCTGCCTGCTCTGCCTGTGGCAACGCTGGCCCTACTGGGTGGCGGCGGGGTTCGCCCTCCTGGCTCTGGTGCTGCCGCGCCGGTTGATGCTGGCGCTGGCCGGGCTGGCGGTGCTGGCCTCCGGCGCCTTCGCCGTGGTGCATCTGGGCGTGGAGGCGAAGTGGTGGCCATCGCCCCTGCCGGGCTGCATGGCGCCGAATGCCAGGCCCGGCCAGACGGTCGATGAGATGCTGGCCAGCCTGGCCGCCCGCCCGGCCAAGCCCTGCGATGAGCCGACCTACCTGATCCCCGGCCTGCCGGTGACCATGGCGGGCATGAACCTGATCTACGCGCTGGGCCTGGGCGGCTTCGCCTTCTGGGCGGCGGCGCGTCGCAAAGGCTGACGGCGGGCGCCAAGCCTGCCAGGATGCCGGTCATGTCCATTCCGTATCGTCTTTTGGGCTGTCCCCTGCCGGTCCTCGGCCTGCTGCTGCTGGTAGGCTGCGCGCGCCAGGACCCGATCAACGCCGTCGCCCCCCTGGCGGCGCGGCTGCCGGAACAGCTGGCGGAATTCCAGCGGATCGACATCGCCCAGATCGCCACCATGCCGCCCTCGCTGGGCGTGCGCTACCGCCACCCGCAGACCCAGACCACGGTGGCCGTGTTCCTGCGCCAGGGCGCCGATGGCCCCTGGCCGGATGGCGCGGAGTCGCCGGAAGTGCAGATGGAGATCACCGCCAGCACGCTGGCGATGGTGGCCCTGTTGGGCAATGTGCCGGTGGCCCGCGTGCCCGACTACGCGCTGACCCCGGCCGGCGAATCCGCCCCGGCGCTCCGCTGCACCACCGTGCTGGTGCCGTTGCAGCAGCAGATGGTGCGGCGGGAGACGGTCTGCGCCACTGGCCTGAATGGCACGCTGGTGAAGGTGCATGTCAGCGGCCTGCATCCGCGGGACCGGACCGACCAGGCCTTCCAGTTCTTCTCCAGCACCGCGTTGCAGGCGCTGTTCGCCCTGCGCGCCGATGGGCCGGTGGTGGCACCACGCGATGCCAGCGGGCCGGTGTTCCGGCTCTAGCGCGTCGTCGCCACGTTTCCCAGCGGAGCCCCTGCCGGTACTGACGTCGATGCGAAGACAAGGCCGGGGAAGGAAATCCCCGGACCCCATCTTCTTTTTTCGAGTCTGCAGGTCTGGTGGGTGCGGAAGTTCCTCGTAAGGCGCGGCCGGGGCTGAGCGGCAGGCTGGCGAATGCTCTGCTCTTCAAGCCTCCAGCTCGCTGTCCCAGTACAGGTAGTCGCGCCAGCTCTTATGCAGGTAGTTGGGGGGGAAGGCGCGCCCGTTCTCCTGCAATTCCCAACTCGTCGGCTGCCGGGCGATCTCGCGCGGGAACATCTTGATCTCGCGCGGCAGCTTGTTGGCCTTCCGCAGGTTGCACGGCCCGCAGGCGGTGACGACGTTATCCCAGCTGGTGCGGCCACCGCGGGAGCGGGGGATGACATGGTCGAAGGTCAGCTCGTGCGTCGGGCCTTCCTCATTGCAATAGACGCAGGAGAAGCGGTCCCGCAGGAACACGTTGAAGCGGGTGAAGGCCGGGCGCCGCGCGGAAGGAATGTACTCCTTCAACGCGATGACGCTGGGCAGGCGGATGGTGTGGTTCGG
>Ga0308159_1002367_pt1 | contig 22021 bp, 18 predicted proteins | sample PhyCR1_FD_201040 | JGI IMG/M metagenome (GOLD analysis project Ga0308159, IMG submission 201040) | Phyllosphere microbial communities from UC Gill Tract Community Farm, Albany, California, United States - DLSLC.R1 | ecosystem: Host-associated > Plants > Phyllosphere > Unclassified | place: USA... | reverse complement strand
CGTTGCAGCGGCTCATCGAGGCGCGCGGCATCGAGGTGCGCACGAGCTCGGTGACGACCCGGGTGGATGCCGACAAGACCGGCGCCGTGTGCGGCCTCGAGCTGCGCGACGGCACGTGGGAGGCCGTCGACATCGTGGTCTTCACCGTCGGCGTCCGGCCCCGCGACGAGCTCGCCCGCGCGGCGGAGCTGCGGGTCGACCCGCGCGGCGGCGTCGCGATCGACGCGGGCTGCGAGACCTCGGATCCCGCGATCATGGCGATCGGCGAGGTCGCGAGCTTCGACGGCCAGTGCATCGGTCTCGTCGCCCCCGGCTACGCGATGGCCGAGGTCGCCGCTACCCGTCTGCTGGGCGGCGAGGCGGCTTTCCCCGGCTTCGACACCTCGGCCAAGCTCAAGCTCTCCGGTGTCGAGGTCGCGAGCTTCGGCGACGCGTTCGCCGAGACGCCGAACGCCCTCGACGTCACCTACGCCGACCCGGTGTCGGGCGTCTACAAGAAGCTCGTGCTGAGCGACGACGCGCAGACGCTGCTCGGCGGCATTCTGGTCGGCGACGCCTCGGCGTACACCTCTCTGCGTCCGCTCGTGGGCCGCGCCCTCGGGGGAGACCCGGCGGTGTACCTCATGCCCTCCGACCTCGCCCCGGCCCCGCAGGGCGACCTTCCCGCCGACGCGATCGTGTGCTCGTGCAATGGCGTGACCGCCGGAACCGTGCGCGAGGCGGTCACCGAGCACCAGTGCGCGGATGCCGCCGAGGTCAAGGCCTGCACCAAGGCGGGAGCTGCGTGCGGCTCGTGCTTCACGCTCGTGAAGAAGCTCGTGGCGACCGAGCTCGCGGCATCCGGAAAAGATGTCTCCCACGGATTGTGCGAGCACTTCTCGTTCACCCGGGCGCAGCTCTTCGACGCCGTGCGCGTGTCGGGGCTGCGCACCTTCACCTCGATCGTGGAGCGTTTCGGCACCGGCCGCGGCTGCGACATCTGCAAGCCGGCGCTGGCGAGCATCCTCGCGAGCCTCTACTCCGGTCACGTGCTCGATGGCGAGCTCGCGACGATGCAGGACACGAACGACCACGTGATGGCCAACATCCAGCGCGACGGCAGCTACAGCGTCGTCCCGCGTATTCCCGGCGGCGAGATCACCCCCGAGGGGCTCGTCGTGATCGGCGAGGTCGCCCGCGACTTCGGGCTGTACACGAAGATCACCGGAGGGCAGCGCATCGACCTCTTCGGTGCCCGACTCGACCAACTGCCCGACATCTGGAAGCGCCTCGTCGACGCCGGCTTCGAGTCGGGCCACGCGTACGGAAAGTCCCTCCGCACGGTGAAGTCGTGCGTCGGCTCGACCTGGTGCCGCTACGGCGTACAGGACTCGGTGGGTATGGCCGTGCAGCTCGAGCTGCGCTACCGGGGTCTGCGGTCGCCGCACAAGCTCAAGTTCGGCGTCTCGGGCTGTGCGCGCGAGTGCGCCGAGGCCCGCGGCAAAGACATCGGCGTGATCGCGACAGAGGCCGGCTGGAACCTCTACGTCGGGGGCAACGGCGGCTTCACCCCGCGCCACGCGGTGCTCTTCGCCGAGGGCCTCGACGACGACGGTCTGCTGAGGGCGATCGACCGGTTCCTCATGTTCTACATCCGCACCGCCGACCGGCTGCAGCGCACGGCGCCGTGGGTCGAAGAGTACGAGGGCGGCCTCGAGGCGCTCAAGGGCGTCGTGTTCGACGACACTCTCGGCATCGCCGACGATCTCGATCGAGCCATGGCATCTCACATCGACGCGTACGAGGACGAGTGGGCCGCGACCCTCGCCGACCCCGAGAAGCTCAAGCGCTTCCAGAGTTTCGTGAACGCCCCCGACAAGGCCGACCCCTCGCTCGCATACGTCGCCGAGCGCGGTCAGGCCCGACCGGCCACGGCGGACGAACGCGCGTCGGGAGCGGTGCTCATCGGCGGCACGACGCTGGCGGTGCGGTCATGACCCTCCTCGAAACGACTCCGGATGCCGGGACCTCGGCCGTGACGGAGGGCTCGACTCCCGCTTCGACCGGACAGGCGGCGCAGGGCGGCGGCTGGATCCGCGTCTGCCGCGTCGACGACCTGCTCGTGGAGCGCGGGGCCGCAGCCCTTCTCGGCGATCGGCAGATCGCGCTGTTCCGCACGTTCGACGGCCGGATCTTCGCAACCGATCAGATCGACCCGTTCAGCGGGGCGGCGGTGCTCTCGCGCGGGATCGTCGGCGACCGCGGGGGAGTGCCCACCGTGGCTTCGCCGATGTACAAGCAGGTGTTCGACCTGCGCACGGGGGCCTGCCTCGACACGCAGGGCAAGGAGCCGCTGACGGTGGCCGTGCACCCGGTCGCGGTCGCCGAGGGGGACGTGTTCGTGAAGCTCGTGACCGGCGCGGTGCCGGCCGACGGCGCGCACGCCGCCCCCGCGCACGCCGAACCCGCAGAAGGAGACGCCCGATGATCGCTCTCGCCGGACTCGACCTCACCGACAAACTCGTCGTGTGCGTGGGCGGCGGCTCCGTCGCCGAGAAGCGCATCGCGCGGCTGCGCGCCGCGGGCGCCCGGGTGCGGGTCGTCGCCCCCGTCGCCACGACCGGCCTCTCCGCGCTCGCCGCCGCGGGTGACATCGAATGGCTCGCCCGGGGATTCGCCGACGCCGACCTCGACGACGCCTGGTTCTGCCACACGGCCACGGGCTCGGCATCCGTCGACGCCGCCGTCGTCGCCGCGGCCGAAGCGCGGCGCGTGTGGTGCGTCAACGCGGGTCACGGCGGCAAGGGCACGGCGCGCCTGGCCGCCGAGACCACGAGCGGCGACGTCATGGTCGGTGTCGTCTCGACCGCCGGCGCCGACCCCCGCCGCAGCGTCGCCGTGCGCGACGCCATCGCCCAGCGCCTCGCCGAAGGCGCCCTCCCGCTCCGCCGTCGACGTCGCCCGCTCGTGGGGAGTGTGGCGCTCGTCGGCGGCGGTCCCGGCCCGATCGACCTGCTCACGGTGCGCGCCCGGGCGCTGCTGGCCGAGGCCGACGTCGTCGTGCACGATCGCCTCGGACCCACCGGCGTGCTCGCCGAGCTCGGCGACGACGTCGAGCTGATCGACGTGGGCAAGCGCCCCCAGCACCACCCCGTGCCGCAGCACGAGATCAACGCGCTGCTCGTCGATCGCGCGGCCCGGGGCCTGCGGGTCGTGCGGCTCAAGGGCGGCGACCCGTTCGTCTACGGTCGCGGGGGCGAGGAGGTCATCGCGTGCCGCGAGGCCGGTATCGCGGTCGAGGTCGTGCCAGGCATCTCGAGCGCGATCGCCGTGCCCTCGGCCGCGGGCGTTCCCGTGACGCACCGCGGCGTCGCCGGTACCCTTCATGTCGTGAACGGTCAGGAGACCCCGAGCGAAGCGACCCTCGCCGCGCTGCGCGACGACAGCGCGACCGTGGTCGCGCTCATGGGCGTGAGCGCCCTGCCGCGCTTCGTCGCCGCGGCCCGCGCCGCGGGTGCTCCCGAGACCCGACCCGTCGCGTTCGTCGAGAACGGGCACACGCCTGCTCAGCGCACGATCCGCACGACGCTCGCCACGGCGATCCAGGATGCCGAGACCCACCGCCTCGCCAACCCCGCGGTGCTGGTGTTCGGCGAGGTCGCCCGGGCCGATCTGCTGCTGCCGGTGGCGACGCCCGCGGGGGCGGTCGGGGCGCCTCGGGAGCCCGTGCCGCCCGCGGCAACGCCCGCGGCGGCCTTCGCGAAGACCGCGGCGTCGGTCGCGGCGCGCGCGGAGGGCATGGGGTGACGACACCCGCGCGGACGATCAGCACGGTGCTCCTCGGATGCACCGTGCTGCTTCCCGTCGACCGGCGGTCGGGGGAGTTGTCGGCCGCGCTCGAGAGGCACGGCGCGCGCGTGCGCGTGGCGCCGGCGCTCACGATCATTCCGCACGTCGACGACGACGAGCTGATCGCCGCGACCCGTCAGCTGGTGGCCGATCCTCCCGATGTCGTGGTGGCCACCACCGGCGTGGGCTTCCGCGGCTGGATGGAAACCGCCGACGAGGCCGGCCTGCACGACGACCTGAGCGCGGTGCTGCAGAATGCGCGCATCGTCGCTCGCGGTCCCAAAGCACGCGGGGCCATTCAGCAGGCGGGGTTCGAGGCCGACTGGGTCGCCGAGAGCGAGACCTCGGCGGAGTTGCGCGACTTCCTGGTCGCGGAGGGGATCGACGGGCTCCACGTCGCGGTGCAGCACCACGGATCCGGCGCCGACGGCCTCGACGAGGCGTTCGAGGCCGCGGGGGCGCGCGTGACGAGCCTGACCATCTACCGCTGGGGTCCGCCGCCCGACCCCGAGGCCGTGGCCGCGTCCACCCGCCAGGTCGCCCGGGGCGAGATCGACGCGGTGCTGTTCACCTCGGCCCCCGCCGCGCGCGAGTGGGTCCTCGCCGCCGAGCGCGCCGAGGCGCTCGAGGGGGTGGCATCGCGTGCTCGTGATGGGCGGGTGCTGATCGCGGCGGTCGGTCCGATCACCGCCGGCCCTCTCCTCGAGGCGGGGATCGACCCGCTCGTCCCCGATCGCGGGCGCCTGGGCGCGCTCGTGCGCGCCGTCGTCACCCACTACGGGGGAGCCGACGCGCCGCTCATCGCCACGACAGCCGGGCGCCTCGGCATCCGGTCGGCGGGAATCGTGCTCGACGGGGAATTCACACCGCTGCCGCGCACGGGGGTCGAGATCCTACGGGCTCTCGCGAAGAACCCCGGGGCGGTCGTGTCGCGGTCCGACCTGGTCGCCGCACTCTCGAACGCCGAGGCCAGCGGCCACGCCGTCGAGGTCGCGGTGGCCCGCACGCGCGAGGCGCTCGGCGGCACCGATCTCATCCGTACCGTGTACAAACGCGGCTACCGGCTCGACGTGATCGACGAGGAGGACTCATGACCGCGGTACTCATCGCCTGCGCCCACGGCACCCGGTTCGAGGAAGGTCGCGTGGTCGTGCGCGAGCTGCTCGAGGTGCTGCGCGACACCGCGCCCGAGGGCGTCGAGGTGCTCGAGGCCTATGTCGATGTGCACGGTCCCTACGTCACCGACGTCGTCGCAGAAGCCCGCGAGCGGACCGACGACATCGTGATCGTGCCCCTGCTGCTGTCGACGGGGTATCACACCGAGGTCGACCTCGTGGAGGCGGCCGATGGGCTGCCGGTGGCTCCCGCGCTCGGCCCGCACCCCGTTCTCGCGGAGATCCTCGTCGATCGCGTCCGCGCCACCGGGGCCGCCGCCGACGACACCGTGGTGCTCGCCGCGGCCGGCTCCACGCGTCCCGGGGCGGTGGTCGACGTCGAGCGCATGGCGACGCTGATGACCGACGCCGGGATCACCGCACCCGTCGTGACGGCGTACGCCGCGGCATCCGATCCTCGAATCCCGGATGCCGTGGCCACCGCCCGAGCGGAGGGCCGTCGCACGGTCGCGGCGAGCTATGTCCTCGCGCCGGGACATTTCTCGCGCGTGATCGAGAAAGCGGAGGCCGACCTGACCACCGCCCCGATCGGCGCGGATCCGCGGCTGGCGACGGTGGTGTGGGAGCGCTGGCGCGACGCACGCGGCGCGGGTGCCCGATCCATCGGCGCGCGTCGCAAGGAGGCCGAGTCGGTCGACGCCGCTGCGGTCCCGCGTGTCGTCGACGTCCCCGCGGGCGCGGCTCCGGCAGCGCGGGCCACCGGCGCAACCCCGGTGCGCTGGCTCGCGAGACTGCGGACCCTCGTCTCGCGCGCTCGCCGCCGCGCCTGAGGGGCGGGCTGGGACGCCGCGGGTAGGGTTCCTTTCGCCCATGCATCGCCTTCTCATCGCTCTGCTCGCCTCCCTCGACGCCGTCCTGGCCGCCGCGGGTGGCATCGCGGTCGTTCTCGCACCGCTCACGCTGCTCTGGGTCTTCGGCGTCGGCGACCCCGACTGGGGAGCGCTCTGGCCCGCCTCCGCCGCGGTGTGGCACCTCGGCCACCTCGTGCCGGTGACGATCACGCTGCCCGACGCGTATCTGGCCGCCACCGGCATCGACCCGACCTTCGCGACCTTCACGCTCTCGCTCGCGCCCCTCGCCTTCGCGGCGTTCACCGGCCTCTTCGCGGCCCGATCGGGCGCGCGCGCGGCGGAAGCGGGGGCCGGTCTCACCGGCTGGATCTCGGGATCGCTCGTCTTCGCGGCTCTGTCCGCGGGCATCGCCCTCACCTCGGGAGCCTCGCTCGTGGCATCCGAGACGTGGGTTGCGATCCTGCTGCCCTCGCTCATCTTCCTCGTGCCTTCGCTCGTCGGAGCCCTCGTCGGTGCCTGGCGGGTGGGTGACGACGGGCCGGTCGATGCCCTCCGCGGATGGATCGAGCGGATGCCGAGCGCCTGGGCATCCGTGCCCGGACTCGCCGTGCGAGGACTCGCGATCACCACCCTCGGTCTCGTAGCCGTGGGCGGCGTCGTCGTGCTGGCCGGGCTCATCGCTCGCGCCTCGCAGGTGATCGGGCTCTACCAGGCGAGCAACGCCGACGGCATCGGCGCCACCGTCATCGCCCTCGGCCAACTCCTTTACCTCCCGACGCTCATCCTCTGGGCGATGTCGTTCGCCGCGGGCCCGGGTTTCGCCCTCGGAACCGACACCGCGGTGACCCCGGCCGCGACGCAGGTCGGAGCGCTTCCCGGCATCCCGGTGCTGGGCGCGGTGCCCGATTCGACCTCGTCGTGGCTGCTGCTGCTCGTTCTGCTGCCCGTGGCCGTGGGCGCGCTGACGGGGTGGATGCTTCGATCCCGGATGCCGCAGACCACCGGCCCCGAGCCCCTCGGGCCGCGGTTGGTGCTCGCCCTCTCGGTCGCGGCGCTCACCGGCGGGATGGGGGCGCTCGCCGCCGTCGTCTCGTCGGGGTCGATCGGACCCGGCCGGCTCGCCGACACGGGCCCGCAGCCCGGACCGCTCGCCCTGGCTCTCGGTCTCGAGGTGCTCGTGGGGCTGGCCATCCTGCTGCTGAGCCCGCGTTTCGGCGGAGACGACGGCGACCGCCGGTTCGAGGATCGCGACGAGCGCGGCTTCTCGTTCGCGTCGCGGGCCCACGAGCCGTTCGATCACGACGAGCACCGGACCGGCCCGACGCCGACCGGCTCGCCCGTCGGTGCCGGAATCGCGCACGACGTCTGGCCCAGCGCGTACCGCGACCCGGATGCCGTGATGACCGACACCGCGCTGGGCAGGCGGGGGGCTGCCGGGCCGTCGTCTTCGGGTTCTGCGGACTCGTCGTCGTCTGCGGTCTCGTCCTCGGCCTCTGCTCCGTCGGCGTCGGCGGCGCCGGTTTCGTCGCCGTCCGCGGGGGCGGCGGACGGAGCTGCCCCCGGCGAGCTCAGCGACGACGAGGTGCGCGCGCGGATCCGCGCGGCCTGGTCGGAGCACGGCGGCGAGCCCGGCGACACGCGCTGAGCTGCGCGAGGGGTGCCGGGGCGCTGGGCTCTGCGCGGTGCAGGAGCGGCTGGGTTCTGCGCGACCGCAGACGCACCTGCGTAGACTGAGCGCGTGCTCACGGTCGCCGTTCTCATCTCCGGCACCGGCTCGAATCTCCGCGCCCTGCTCGAGGCGGCCTCGGCTCCCGACTTTCCGGCGCGCGTGATCGCAGTCGGTGCCGATCGCGAGGCCGACGGCTTCGCCCACGCCGAGCACTTCGGCATCCCGACCTTCCTCGTTCCGTTCGGAGCGTTCGCGTCGCGCGAGGAGTGGGGCGCCGAGCTCGGAGCCCAGCTCGCCGTGTGGAATCCCGATCTCGTCGTCCTCAGCGGCATGATGCGCCTGCTGCCCGCCGACCTCGTCTCCGCGTGGGAACCGCGCATCATCAACACCCACCCCGCGTACCTGCCCGAGTTCCCCGGAGCGCACGGGGTGCGCGACGCCCTCGCCGCGGGCGTCGATCAGACGGGAGCGAGCGTGATCGTCGTCGACTCCGGCGTCGACACCGGCCCGATCCTCGCTCAGGAACGCATTGCGGTGCTGCCGGGCGACGACGAGGACTCCCTGCACGAACGCATCAAGCCCGTCGAGCGACGTCTGCTCATCGACGTCGTCCGTCGCATCGCCGAGGGCGAGCTCGACCTCGCCGCCACGGCATCCCGAACCGCCTGACCCGCTCGACGGGCGCCGGCCCGTCGCGCATCCGAACCCCGACTCGAGACACAGGAGCCGCACGCCATGGCCGGACCCCGCCACGACCCCGCCGACTACCGCCCCCGCGACGTCGTCCCGATCCGCCGCGCACTGGTGTCGGTGAGCGACAAGACCGGTCTGCTCGAGCTCGGCGCGGCCCTCGCCGCCGACGACGTCGAGATCGTCTCGACCGGCGGCTCGGCCACCCTTCTGCGCGACGCCGGATTCGCGGTCACCGACGTCTCGTCGGTGACCGGGTTCCCCGAGTCGCTCGACGGACGCGTCAAGACCCTGCACCCGAGCGTGCACGCGGGTCTGCTCGCCGACCTGCGCCTGGCCTCGCACGAGGCGCAGCTCGAAGAGCTCGACATCCGCCCCTTCGAGCTCGTGGTCGTGAACCTCTACCCGTTCGTCGAGACCGTGGCATCCGGTGCCGAGGGCGACGACGTCGTCGAGCAGATCGACATCGGAGGCCCCGCCATGGTGCGCGCCTCGGCGAAGAACCACGCCAACGTCGCCATCGTCGTCTCGCCCGAGTCGTACCCTGCGATCATCGAGGCTCTCCAGACGAACGGCGGCACGAGCCTCGTGCAGCGCCGCGAGCTCGCCGCCCGCGCTTTCTCGCACACGGCCGCCTACGACACGGCCGTGTCGACGTGGTTCGCCGAGGGAACCCTGGCCGACGACATCGACCTTCCCGCGCACCTGACGATCCAGGCCGAGCGCCTGTCGACCCTTCGCTACGGCGAGAACGCGCACCAGCGCGCCGCGATCTACACGCGCGTCGGCGGACACGGCATCGCCCAGGCCACGCAGCTGCAGGGCAAGGAGATGTCGTACAACAACTACGTCGACGCTGACGCGGCCCTGCGCGCAGCCTTCGACATGGTCAAGCCCGCCGTGGCGATCATCAAGCACGCCAACCCCTGCGGCATCGCGGTCGCGGCCCCCAACGCCCTCGACCCGATCGCCTCGGCCCACCTGCGCGCGCACGAGTGCGACCCCGTGTCGGCCTTCGGCGGCGTGATCGCGGCGAACCGCACGGTGACGCTGAAGATGGCCGAGAACCTGCGCGACATCTTCACCGAGGTCATCATCGCCCCCGACTTCGAGCCCGAGGCGCTCGAGGTGTTCAAGCTCAAGAAGAACCTGCGCGTGCTGCGGCTGCCCAACGACTGGCAGCAGGAGCGCATGGACGTGCGCCTCGTCTCGGGTGGCCTGCTGCTGCAGGACGCCGACCGCTTCCCCGCCGACATCGAGTCGGTCGCGAAGAACTGGGAGCTGGTCTCGGGCGAGCGTCCCGCCGAGGCCGACATGGAGAGCCTCATCTTCGCGTGGAAGTCGTGCCGCGCCGTGAAGTCGAACGCGATCGTGCTCGCGCAGGGCTCCGCCACTGTCGGCATCGGCATGGGCCAGGTCAACCGCGTCGACTCCTGCCGCCTCGCGGTCGAGCGCGCCGGTGACCGGGCCGCCGGTTCGATCGCGGCATCCGACGCCTTCTTCCCCTTCGCCGACGGCCCCCAGGTGCTCATCGACGCGGGCATCTCGACGATCATCCAGCCCGGGGGTTCGGTGCGGGATGCCGAGGTCGTCGACGCCGCGCGGGCGGCCGGCGTGACCATGTTCTTCACGGGAGAGCGTCACTTCTTCCACTGAGCCATTGCGCTTCGCGCCGCCCTCGTGATCTCGATCGCGGGGGCGGCGCGGCGTTCGGGCGGGGCTGTGGGGCGTGACAAACGCCCGCTGCGCCGAGAGACGGCGTGCCACGGCTGGGGTTTCGGCCCGGGGTTGCGATAAACGCTCGCTGCACCGAGAAACGGCGTGTCTGGGTGCAGTGCGCGTTTATCGTGCGAGGGACGGGAGACGGCGGGACTTTGCGCGGTGCGGGAAGCCGCCGTCTTCAGGCACTCATCGCGACGAGTGCGGCCACCGTGTTGAGATTGCGCGCGGTGCCCGTCACGCCGAGGCGCTTCTCGAACCAGCCGGCCTGCAGCTTCGAGCCGCCGATGCCCTCGGGATAGCGCACGAACACCTCACGGCCGTCGAGCACGGCCTGCTCGGGATACTGGGTGGGCACCTCGAACGTCGTCCCCGCGGGCGGCGGATCGTCGAGGAACACCGTCTGCACCCACCGCCCCTCGGCGGCGTCGGCGAAGGGGTTCCGCGCGTGGGCGTCCGCGAGCTCGGCGTGTGACCTCACGATCACCGGAAGGTCGAAGCCGAACGCGTCGCGCACCGCGTCGCGGACGACCCCGGCGATCTCGCCGGGGGAGCGCCCGCCGTCATCGAGCACGATGTTGCCGGCCACCTGCAACGTCTCGACCTCACCCAGACCCGCGGATGCCAGCACCTCGCGCAGCGCGGACATCTTCATCGCCGTGGGTCCACCGACGCCGCGCATGAGGGCGATCGAGCGAGACATGGGGCGACTCTACGCGGAGGTCGCCCGGGTGGGGAACCTTCGCGCGCGGCGGACGCCGCCGTGCCCTGACCAGGTCTCCCGACTTCGCGAGAATGCCTCGCCGGGAGCGACGCAGGCACGTGCGCGTGTCTCACCCGGGGAGCGATGAGGTGGGCCCTGGGCCGTGGGCCGTGGGCCGTGGGCCGTGCGATGCGTGTCCCGCCGCCCCGACTCAGGCTGAGTCGCGACCCAGGGTCTCGAGCAGGCGCAGCCACACCTCGCTGACCGTCGGGTACGACGGGACGGCGTGCCAGAGGCGCTTGACGGGTACTTCACCGACGACCGCGATGGTCGCGGAGTGCAGGAGTTCGGCGATGTCGGGCCCCACGAAGGTGGCGCCGACGAGGACGCCCCGGTCGAGGTCGACGATCGCGCGGGCCTTTCCGACGTAGGCGTCGGACTGCTCGCTCGAGCCGGCGATGCTCGCGAGGTCGTAGTCGAGCACCTTCACGTTCAGGCCCTTCTCCTCCGCCTTCTTCGCCGTCAGACCGACCGAGGCGACCTCGGGGTCGGTGAAGGTCACCTGGGGCACCGCGTCGTGATCGGCGGTCGCCACGTGCGCCCCCCACGGAGCATCGTCGATCTCGTCGCCTTTCGCCCGAGCGGCGATCACGTCACCGGCCGCGCGGGCTTGGTATTTGCCCTGGTGGGTGAGCAGCGCGCGGTGGTTGACGTCGCCGACGGCGTACAGCCAGTCGAAGCCGCGGACGAGGAGGGTGTCGTCGACGTCGAGCCAGGCGCCCGGCGTCAGGCCCACGGCATCCAGTCCCAGGTCCTGCGTGCGGGGCGTGCGACCGATCGCGACGAGCACCTCGTCGGCCGTGACCGCTGTGCCGTCGGAGAGCTCGAGCGTGACTCGGCCGTCGTCGTCGCGGCGGGCGGAGGTGGTGTCGGCGCCCGTCTTGACGGTGACCCCGCGGTCGCGGAGGGAGTCGGCGACGAGTTCTCCGGCGAACGGCTCGTTGCCGCCGAGCAGTCCCGAACGGGCGATGATCGTGACGTCGCTGCCGAGGCTCTGGAACGCGGTGGCCATCTCGGCGCCGACGACCCCGCCGCCGATGATCGCGAGAGATGCGGGGATCTGCTCGACCGCGGTGGCTTCGCGGCTGGTCCACGGCGAGATCTCGGCCAGGCCCGGGATGTCGGGCAGGAGCGCTGCCGACCCGGTGCACACGGCGACCGCGTGGCGCGCAACGAGGTCGGCGGTCGTGCCGTCGGCGGCGGTGACGCGGACCGTCTTCTCGCCCGTGAGCGTGCCATGGCCCCGCACGAGGTCGATACCCGCGCCCTGCAACCACTGCACCTGGCCGGAATCGTCGTAGTGACTGGTCATGGTGTCGCGCCGACGCAGCACGGCGGCGATGTCGAGCTCGCCCGTGACCGCCTGCTTCGCGCCGTCGACGTCGCGAGCGGCGCGCAGGGCGGCGGCGCTGCGCAACAGGGCCTTGGACGGCATGCACGCCCAGTACGAGCACTCGCCGCCGACGAGCTCGGATTCGACGATGGCGGCGGTGAGGCCGGCCTGCGCGGCACGGTCGGCCACGTTCTCGCCGACGGGGCCGGCACCGATGACGATGAGGTCGTATTCGCGTTCGCTCATGGTGCTCACGCTACCGACGACCTCCGACACCGCACGGGGGTTGCGCGCCCCGCCTCCGACGCGGTGGCGGTCGTCAGGCCGCGCGCAGTGCCGCCAGCAACGCCGCCACGTGCGGTCGCCCGGCCGCCGAGCGCCCCGCGGTCAGCGACACCGTCCACGGCGGGAGATCGTCGGCGATCGGCCGCACCACGCACCCGGTGGTGGCGATGACCGCAGGGGTGACGGCCACCCCCAGCCCGGCGGCCACGTACTCGGCGACGCGGGGCAGTTCGCCGACCTCGGCCACCACCCGCCGGGCGATGCCGCGGCGCGAGAACTCGGCATCCATCTGCACTCTGTTCCCATACCCGGGCAGGACGTCGACCCACTCCTGTCCGCCGAGATCGGTGAGCGTCATCGGAACGCCGTCCGTCCGCTGGGCGAGGGGGTGCGTGGGCGGGAGGAGCACCACGAACGGATACGAGCCGAGCGGCCACGACACGGCATCCGTCACCGGGGGAAGGGCGGTCAGCGCGATGTCGAGCCGGTCACGGCCGAGGTCGTCGAAGAGGCCGGTCGACCCGGCGGGCGAGACGCTCAGGCGGATGTCGACAAGCGGGTGAGAGCGCCGGAAGTCGCCCAGGACGCGCGGGAGGTCGATGATGTCGAGTCCGGCGAACGTCCCGATGCGGACGCGTCCGCGAAGCCCCCGCTGCGATTCACCGGCGATCTGTCGGAGGCGCGCGAGGTCGTCGATGAGGTCGCGGGCGCGGGGGAGGAGCGCCTCACCCGCGGGCGTGAGTCGGACGGACTTCGTCGAACGGTCGAACAAGCGCACGCCCCACTCGCGTTCGAGGCTCGCAAGTCCCGCCGACACCGTCGACTGTGCCGCGTACAACCGGGCGGCCGCCGCGGTGACCGTGCGCTCATCGGCGATGGCGACGAAGTATTCGAGAAGGCGGGTCTCCATGGCTCGATCGTAAATCGAGCAGATCGATGGATTCCATCGAAAACGTTCGCTTCCATCGATCGCTGCGGGAGTGCACGATCGGAACATGACCAGCACGATCGCCGCTTCGACCCCCACCCGTCGCCTCTCGCACCGCGCCGGTTTCTGGGTGACGGCGGCGACCTTCCTCGTGCTGATGGCGTTCAACACCGTCCCCACGCCGTTGTACGCGGTGTACCAGGCCCGCGACGGACTCCCCACCTTCCTCGTCACGGTGATGTTCGCGGCGTACTCGGCCGGCGTCATGATCTCGCTCTCCCTCGCCGGGCACCTCAGCGACCGTCTCGGCCGCCGCCCGCTGATCCTCGCGGCGACCGCGATCGAGATCGTCGCAGCCGTGATGTTCGCGCTGTGGGCCGACGTGGGCGGAGTGATCGTCGCGCGGCTCGTCGCGGGGCTCGGAATCGGCCTGCTCACGGCCTCCGCGACGGCCCACCTCGCCGATCTGCACCGCGCATCGCCGTCGTCATCGCCCGGATTCGCCGCGACGGTCGCGGGCGTGGCGAACATGGGCGGCCTGGCGCTCGGCCCCCTGATCGGCGGGGTGTTCGCCGAGTTCGCGCCGGCGCCGCTCGTGCTGCCGTACGTCGTGTTCCTGCTCGCGTTCCTCGGGTTGGGCCTCGCGTACGCGTTCGTTCCCGAGACCGTGCCCGTCGACGGATCATTCCGCTACCACCCGCAGCGGGTGCGCATCCCCGCGGCTGGGCGCCGTGCCTACTGGGCAGCGGGAGCCGCCGCCTTCGCCGCGTTCTCGGTGACCGGTCTCTTCGGCTCGGTGGCGCCGACCTTTCTGGCTGGCCAGCTCGAGCAGAGGGATCACCTCGTGGCGGGTGCCGTGACGTTCTCGGTCTTCGGCGCGGCGGCTTTGGCGCAGGTGGCCTTCGCCCGTCTGTCGGTGCGAGCGCAACTCAAGCTCGGTCTGGGGGCGATGGTCGCGGGACTCCTCGTCCTCGGTGCGGCCGACCTGCTCGTCTCCGGTGTCCTGTTCGTGGCCGGCGGCGTCATCGCGGGCGCCGGGGTGGGGCTCCTCTTCCGCGGAGCCCTCGCCACCGCGGGCGGCCTCGCCGATGCCCGCACGCGCGGCGAGATCACCTCGGGGGTGTTCCTCCTCGGATTCGCGGGGATGACCGTGCCTCCGCTCGCCGTGGGAGCGGCGCTGCTGGCTCTGCCTCTGGTTCCGGTCTTCCTCGGTTTCGTGGTGCTGGTGCTCGGTCTGGTCGGGTGGGCGGGCACGGTGATCCTGCGCGAGACGGCGCCTCGCGGCTGACGACGCACGCGGCGCGGACGCGGCTCACGGTCGTGTCCGATTTCCGCCAGCCGATGTCGGAGGTCGATGGCAGGGTGGATGCCATGACCACCACCGCCTTCGAGCTTCCGGGCTTCGCCGAGCGCTATCGCGTGATCCAGTCGCGCGACCGTCGCTTCGACGGGCAGTTCGTCACGGCGGTGCGTTCGACGCGCATCTACTGCCGCCCGAGCTGTCCCGCGCGCACGCCGAAGGAAGAGAACGTCACGTTCTACGCCACCTCGGCCGCCGCTCACGAGGCGGGCTACCGTGCGTGCAAGAGGTGTCTGCCCGAAGCGGCCCCCGGCTCGCCCCTGTGGGACGTGCGTGGCGATGTGGCGGCGCGCGCCATGCGCCTCATCGCCGACGGCGTCGTCGACCGCGAGGGCGTGCCGGGGCTCGCCCGCCGCCTGGGATACTCGTCGCGTCACCTCACGAGGCTCTTGGCCGCGGAGCTCGGTGCCGGCCCTCTCGCGCTCGCCCGCGCCCACCGCGCCCACACGGCGCGGGCGCTCCTCGTGGGCACCGACTTGTCGTCCGCCGACGTCGCCTTCTCCGCGGGGTTCTCGAGCATCCGGCAGTTCACCGACACCATCGGAGAAGTGTTCGGCATGCCGCCGCGCGATCTGCGCGCGCGACGCTCGCATGCCTCGGGGATCGAGGCATCCGCGGGCGAGCTCGACCTGGCGCTGCCCGTACGAGGGCCGATCGATACCACCGGCCTGTTCGGGTGGATGAGGGCTCACGCGATCCCCGGAGTGGAGGAGGGTGGCGACCGGTCCTTCTCGCGCGTCGCTCGTCTCCCCGGGGGACCCGCCTGGTTCGAGGTACGCCTCGCCGACGACGGGCGCCTCCGCCTGCGTGCGCGCCTGTCGGCTCTGGCCGACCTGGGCACGCTCATCGCCCGGGTCCGGCGCCTGTTCGATCTCGACGCCGACCCGCTCGCGATCGACGAGGCCCTCGCCCGGCACCCGGAGCTGGCCCCCGCCGTGGCGGCCATTCCGGGGGTACGGGTGCCCGGCGCGATCGACCCCGGCGAGATGCTGCTGCGCGCCATGATCGGCCAGCAGATCAGCGTGGCCTCTGCCCGGACGATGCAGGGCAGGTTGACCGCCGAACTCGGGGAGCCGACCGCCGTCGGTCCCGCGGCTCTGACGCTCTTCCCGACACCGGAGGCGATTTCCGAGCGTGGGCTCGAGGTTCTGCGCGGACCCGCGGCGCGCATGCGGGCGATCGTCGAGGCCGCGGCAGCTCTGGCAGACGGGAGCCTCGAGCTCAGTGCCGGCGACGACGGGGTGGATCAGCGCGACCGGCTGTTGGCGATGCGGGGGATCGGTCCCTGGACCGCCGACTACGTGCGCATGCGGGTGCTCGGCGACCCCGACGTGCTGCTGCCCGGAGACGTGGCTGCTCGCGCCGGTGCCGCAGCCCTCGGCCTCCCCTCCGACCCCGCGGGCTTCACGACCTGGTCCGAACGGCTGGCGCCCTGGCGCAGCTACGCGATGGCGCACTACTGGTACGCCGCTCCGGTCACGCAGGCGTGGCGCGCCCCGGCCGAGACAGCCGCCGCGGTCACCGGGGCCCCTGCCCGTCGACGCGCCACGGGCGTGCGTGCCGACGTCGTCCTGACCCCCTCAGCCGATGCCGCGATAGAGAGCGAGAACCTCGAATGACCGCCGCCACCCTCCAGTTCGTCCAGACCCCCGACGGCCCGTTCGCGATCCTCGCCGACGAGGCCGATCGGGTGATCGTCTCGGGATGGACCGACGACACCGACGCCGTGCTCGCACGGCTGCGACCCGAGCGTCGCCCGGCCGAGATCCGCGCGGGTGGCACCGCGGCGGCCGACGCCGTGCGTCGGTATTACGCGGGCGACCTCGGTGCGATCGATTCCGTCGCCGTCGCGCAATGGGGGACACGTCTGCAACTCGCCGGGTGGAACGCCTTGCGCGCGGTCACCCCCGGCACGCCGCTGAGCTACACCGATTTCGCCACGACCCTCGGCTCGCCGACGGCCGTGCGGGCGGCGGCGTCCATCTGCGCACGAAACGCGGTGGCACTCTTCGTTCCGTGTCATCGCGTGCTGCGCGGCGACGGTTCGATGGGCGGATTCGCATGGGGAACACGGGTCAAAGAGAGCCTGCTGGCGCGTGAATCCGCCGTCTGACGGGGGCCAAGACCGAACGCGCTCTTGCCCCCAGCGTTCTCCCAGACATATTCTGGAGGGCTGCCGTCCCCCCGCGGAAGCTTCACCGAACAAGGAGGATGCCATGGACCAGACCGACGCCCCCGTCGCCCCGGCCGTCGTCGCGCCCTCCATCGCTACACGACCCGGCCGACGCCCGTAGGGCTCCGCGTCCGCGCTTCGGCGCCCCGCTTCGCCCCGACTGACGAGTTTCGTCGCGCCCCCGGCATCCCTTTCCGCGCCCGATCCCGGCGCCCGCTTCGACCCCACGAGGATCATGACTCCCTCTCCCACTCCGCCCCGTCTTTCGACACCGCGCGCGCTCGCGCGGCTTCTTCCTATCGCGCGGCCGGTGCTGCCGCGCCTCATCGCCGGTGCCGTCACCGCTCTCGTCGCCAGCCTGCTGGCGCTCGCGATCCCGCTCGTCCTCGAGCAGATCGTCGCCGGCCCCATTGCCTCTCTCGATCCCGCGGCCCTGGTCTGGGGTTCGCTCGCGGTGCTGGGTCTCGGCCTCGCCGAGGCCGCGATGGTATGGCTGCGCCGTTGGTTCGTGCTCGCCCCGGCGACGAAGGTCGAGTACGACCTGCGCCAGTCCTTCTACTCGCGCCTGCAGCGCCTGCCGGTCGCCTTCCACGATCGGTGGCAATCGGGCCAGCTGCTCTCGCGCATGATGCAGGACATCAGCATGCTCCGCCGATGGCTGGCCTTCGGCGTCATCCTTCTCGTCGTCAACATGCTGACCATCGCCATCGGCGCCATCCTCCTCTTCCGCTGGCACTGGCTGCTCGGCGCACTGTTCCTCGTCACCTCGGCACCCGTGATCTACGTCGGATTCCGCTTCGAGAAGCGCTACGGCGCGCTGACGCGTCAGAGCCAGGACCAGGCCGGCGACCTCGCCACGTCGGTGGAAGAGAGTGTCCACGGCATCCGCGTCCTGAAGGCTTTCGGGCGGGGAGCACACGCGCTGAAGAAGTTCACGCGCCAGGCCGAGTCGCTGCGCGAGACCGAGATCGACAAGGCCCGCGCGATCGGCTGGATCTGGTTCTGGCTGGTCCTCCTGCCCGACATCGCCTTCGCGGTGTGCCTCGGCGCGGGCATCGTGCTGACGCAGCTGGGTCAATTGCAGGTGCCCGAGCTGGTCGCGTTCTTCGCGATGGCGACGGTCCTGCGCTGGCCGATGGAGTCGATCGGCTTCCTCTTCTCGTTCCTGCTCGACGCCCGCACCGCGACCGACCGCATCTTCGAGGTGTTCGACGAGCAGAACACGATCGTCGACCCCGACAACCCGCGCACCATCACGCAACCCCGCGGCGAGCTCACGTTCGAGAACGCCCATTTCCGTTACCAGGACGCCGCGGACACCGAGCGCGACCTGCTCGACGGTGTCGACCTGGTGCTGCGCCCCGGCGAGACCATGGCACTCGTGGGACTCACGGGCTCGGGGAAGACGACCCTCACCACGCTGCCCGGACGCCTCTACGACGTCACCGGCGGTCGCGTGCTCATCGACGGCGTCGACGTGCGCGACCTCACGCTCGCCGAGCTGCGCAGACACGTCGGCATGGCGTTCGAAGACGCGACGCTGTTCTCGCAGACGGTGCGCGACAACGTCCTGCTGGGGCGAGAAGACCTGGCGCCGGGTTCGGACGAGGCTGAGGAGATCTTGCGCGAAGCGCTGCAGGTTGCCCAGGCCCAGTTCGTCCACGACCTGCCCGACGGACTCGACACCGTCATCGGGGAGGAGGGGCTCAGTCTCTCCGGCGGACAGCGCCAGCGCCTCGCGCTCGCCCGCGCGGTGGCCGCCCGTCCGGCCGTGCTTGTGCTCGATGACCCGCTCTCGGCGCTCGACGTCGATACCGAGGCCCTCGTCGAAGACGCCCTGCGCGAAGTGCTCAGCGAGACCACCGCTCTCGTCGTGGCGCACCGGCCCTCGACGGTCACGCTCGCCGACCGGGTCGCGCTGCTGGAAGACGGCCGCATCACCGCGGTCGGCACGCACTCCGATCTCCTCCGTGACAGCGACCACTACCGCTACGTGATCTCAAGCCTCGAAGAGGCCGAGCGCGAGGCCCGTACCGGGGCGATTCCCGTCGTGACCGACGACGCCCTCGCCGACAAGGAGGCGACCCGATGAGCACCGCCACCGTCTCCGGAACGAGCGGGGAAGACCGCTCCGACTACACGCGCGACGAAAGCCGGTCCATCCGTCAGCGTTCGCTGCGGCTGCTCGGCACGCTCGTGTCGCCGCTGCGTTGGCAGCTCGTCTTGGCCGGGGCCGTCCTCGTGGTGTCCACCGCGCTTCGTGTCGCCGGCCCCGCCCTGATCGCCTTCGGCATCGACAACGCCTTGCCCGCCGTCATCGAACGATCCGATTGGATGCCGACCATCGGTGTCGTGGGCGTGTACCTGCTCGCGGGGATCGGCGGCGCCGTGCTCATCGGGTGGTACGTCGTGGTCGCCGCCCGGCTCACGCAGGCCGTCATGCTCGACCTGCGCAAGCGCATCTTCCTCCACACGCAGAAGCTCAGCCTGGAGTTCCACGAGTCGTACACGTCCGGCCGCATCATCTCGCGGCAGACGAGCGACCTCGACACCATCCGCGAGCTTCTCGACGGCGGTCTGAACGAGCTCGTCTCGGGCGTGCTCTACGGCCTGTTCACCCTCGCGGCGCTGTTTCTCATCGACTGGCAGTCGGGTCTGATCCTGACCGTCATGGGGATCCCGATGTACCTGCTCATGCGCTGGTTCTACTCGCGTTCGCAGGTCATCTACCGCGAGTCGCGCGTGATCAGCGCGCAGGTCATCGTGAAGTTCGTCGAGACGATGACCGGTATCCGAGCGGTGAAGGCGTTCCGCAAGGAACCCCGCAACGACCAGGAGTTCGGCACGCTCGCCGCCGATTACCGAGACGTCAACATGCGTTCGATCAAGCTGTTCGGAACCTTCGAGCCCGGCATCATGGCGGTCGCGGCAGTCTCGGTCGCCGTCGTTCTGCTGTGGGGAGGGGGCCGCGTGATCGCGGGACCGCTCGAGATCGGTGTGCTCACCGCCGCGGTGCTGTACGTGCGCAACTTCTTCTCGCCCCTGCAGGAGGTCGCGTTCTTCTTGAACTCGTACCAGTCGGCGACGGCGGCGCTCGAGAAGGTCTCGGGGGTGCTCGAGGAGGAGCCGACGGTTCCCGACCCGACCGACCCGGTGGATCTGTGGAGCGCAAAAGGCCACGTGCGCTTCGACGACGTCACGTTCGGGTACTCCGACGACCGCGTCATCCTCCCGCACTTCTCGCTCGATCTCCCGGCGGGCCAGACCGTCGCGCTGGTCGGGACGACGGGTGCCGGCAAGTCGACGCTGGCGAAGCTGGTCTCGCGCTTCTACGACCCGACGCAGGGGGCGGTGACTCTCGACGACGTCGACCTGCGACGCCTGCACCCTAAGGACCTCCGCCGCGCGATCGTCATGGTCACGCAGGAGGCGTACCTGTTCAGCGGCACCGTCGCGGACAACATCGCGCTCGGAAAGCCCGACGCGACGATGGACGAGATCCGCGCCGCCGCGCGCGCCGTGGGCGCCGACGCGTTCATCTCGAAGCTGCCCGACGGCTACGACACCGACGTGAACAAGCGCGGTGGCCGGGTCTCGGCGGGTCAGCGTCAGCTGATCTCGTTCGCGAGGGCGTTCCTCGCCGACCCGGCCGTGCTGATCCTCGACGAGGCCACGGCCTCGCTCGACATCCCCAGTGAGCGCCAGATCCAGAACGCCCTGCAGACGCTTCTCGCCGACCGCACGGCCATCATCATCGCCCACCGCCTCTCGACGGTGGCGATCGCCGATCGCGTGCTGGTGATGGAGCATGGCCGCATCATCGAGGACGACACTCCCTCGGCGCTCATCGCGGGCACGGGCAAATTCGCCCAGCTGCATGCCGCCTGGCGCGAGTCCCTCGTCTAATCGGGAGAGCACATCGGATGCCACGTTCCCTCGGGAGCGTGGCATCCGTGTTCCTGCCGAACATCGCCGGCGCACCTTCTCGTCGCGCGCGACTCGTGCGGGCGGCTATTCCGGCGAAGGAGCAGCGGGCGCGCCCGGGAACGGCTCAGACGCTGACGCGGGCGATGACCTCGCCGTACTCCGTCTCGCCGACGGGCTGGAAGCCCACGCGCTGGAAGAACGCCTCGGGCCCACCGACGCCGGGCTCGTAGATGACGTCCACGTGGTCCATGCCCCGGCCGCGGGCCTCCTCGAGAACAGCGGCGATGGCGTAGCTTCCCACGCCGCGGCCCTGCTCGTCGGCGTCGACGTTGATCCGCCAGAGCACGGAGCGGAAGTGCTCCTCGTGTGCGTCGGGGTCGAAGTTCGCGCTGACGAAGCCGACCACCTCGTCGCCGTCGAGCACGACGCGCTGCCACGAGGTCTGCGGGTTGCTGACCGTCGCGGCGATCCCGTAGCTCACCGGAGCGAGGAACTGCTCCTGCCCGGGCTTGAGCGACAGGGTGTTCACGGCCACGATGGTGGCGGCGGACAGTTCGACGAGACGCAGGTCAGCCATGCGCCCAGGCTAGCGGCACCCCCACCCCGCCCCCAAGATCGCATGCCGTCGCATGCGGTTCTCGTCGGTGCTGCATACGCTGTGGGGCGTGCACGATGACAACCGACCACTGCGAGCGCCCGAGACGCGGGCGGGGCGCCATCGCATCCCCCTGTCGTGCACCGTGGTGGTTCCCGGCGATCGGCGCGAGGAGGTCGTCGAGGCGTTCGAAGCGGCTCTCCGCCGCGCCTACGTGCGCCCGGCACCACAGCGCGCGCGGCGAGCGAACCCCGCCGCCACGGGGGAGACCCTGCGCGTCTTCGGCCGCGGCAATCTCGTCACCGACGCCCTGCTGAACGGAACCGGCCTCGCGCTTCTCACCACGCGGGTGGGGCCGTTCTCGTCCCAGGCCGTCGTCGTCCTCACCACCCGTGCCGTCGACGGCCGCTCGCGCATCATCGTCTCGACGGTCGTCGGCGCCGAGATCGCTCCCGAGATCGCCCGAGGGATCGATGCCGCGATCGACAGCCTCGTCAGCCGCGGAATCCTGGTCGAGGGGCCGGGCTGGGCGCGCGCCGTCGACGTTCCGCGCGAGAGCCTCGCCCATCCGCAGACCGCTCGAGAGCACGGCATCCGGGGCTGACAAGCCCTCCCCCGACAAGGGACGGATGCCGACAACTATCTCGACATCAAGAGACTTTGCCCCGGTGCGATAGGCTGGATCGCAACCCTGGCCGCCTCTACGGAGAGATCTGACGTGCCCGATTCCACCATCATCTACACGTACACCGACGAGGCGCCGGCTCTCGCCACCGCGTCGTTCC
>Ga0308159_1002366_pt1 | contig 22030 bp, 20 predicted proteins | sample PhyCR1_FD_201040 | JGI IMG/M metagenome (GOLD analysis project Ga0308159, IMG submission 201040) | Phyllosphere microbial communities from UC Gill Tract Community Farm, Albany, California, United States - DLSLC.R1 | ecosystem: Host-associated > Plants > Phyllosphere > Unclassified | place: USA... | reverse complement strand
CGCGGGTCGCGGCGGTGCGACGCACCTGATCGACGTAGACCGCGGTGATGAGCACCGCGCCGACGGCGACCTGCTGCCAGAAGGGCTGCACGCCGGTGATGACGAAACCGTTCTGCAGGACCGCCGGAATGAACAGGCCGACGACGGTGCCCATGATCGTGCCGACACCGCCGAAGAGGGAGGTGCCGCCGATGACCACCGCGGCGATGACGTTGAGGTTGGTCTGCGACTGGCCCGCGATCGCCGTGGTGGAGAACTGGGAGAGCGACAGGATGCCGCCGAGCCCGGCCAGAGCGCCGGAGATCGTGTAGATCTTGATCAGCTGCGCGTCGACCTTGACGCCGACGCGACGGGCGGCGATCTCGCTCGATCCGACCGCCAGCGTGTAGAGGCCGAAGCGGGTGTAGTGCAGCACGACCGCACCGATGGCGACGACCACGAGCGCGATGACGCTGATGATCGGGACGCTGCCGAAGACGTTGCCGTAGCCGATCGAGACGGTCAGCACCGTGGGCACGTCGCGGATGTCGACGCCTCCGGTGAGGATCTGCGCGAGACCGAGGGCCATACCGAGCGAGCCGAGGGTGACGATGAGCGGCGGGATCTTCGCTTTGGCGATGAGGAAGCCGTTGAGAAGCCCCCAGCAGACACCGCTCAGGATCGCGACGACGATGCCGACGATCGCGACGCCCCAGCCCTCGCCGCCCAGCGCCCGCATGACGATGGCCGCGACCACGCCGGAGAAGACGAGCACCGACCCCACCGACAGGTCGATGCCGGCGGTGATGATCACGTAGGTCATGCCGACCGCGAGGACCGCGAGGATCGAGGCGTTCTGGATGATGAGGCGGAAGTTGGTCCACTGCGCGAACGAGTCCGGCGCGATGATGCTGAAGACGATGATGATCGCCAGCAGCACGAGGAGGATCTGGAAGGCCTGCGTGCGCAGGATCCGGCGGACCGGGTTGACCTTCTGGTTGTCGTCGAACGTGCCGATCGCGACGGTCTCGGTGGGAGGGGTCGTGGTGCTCACTTCTGGTCGTCCTTCGTGACGGCGCCGGTCATGAGCCCGACGAGTTCTTCCATGGAGGTGTCCGCGGCCTTGATGCTCGCCACGCGGGTACCCAGGCGCAGCACCTGGATGCGGTCGGAGACATCGATGACGTGCGGCATCGAGTGGGAGATGAACACGACGGCGATGCCCTTGTCGCGGACCCGCCGAATGGTCTCGAGCACGTTCTTCGTCTGGCGCACGCCGAGGGCGGCGGTGGGTTCGTCGAGGAAGACGACGCGCGAGGCCCAGTGCACGGCGCGGGCGATCGCGATCGCCTGACGCTGGCCGCCGGACATCTCGCCCACCGGGGAGGTGAGGCTGCGCACTGTCGCGCCGAGCTCGTCGAACGCGGCACGGGAGGCCTTCGCCATGTCCTTCGTCTTCATGAAGCCCAGGGCACCGGCGAGACCGGGACGGCGGATCTCGCGGCCCAGGTACATGTTCTGCACCGGGTCGAGGTGCGGGGCGAGAGCGAGGTCCTGATAGACCGTCTCGATACCCAGACCCGAGGCGACCTGCGGGTTCGACATGTCGATCCGCTTGCCGTCGAAGAGGATCTCGCCCTCGTCGACCGCGAGGTTCCCCGACAGGGCCTTCACGAGCGTGGACTTTCCGGCGCCGTTGTCGCCGATGAGGGCCGTGACCTCGCCGGGGTAGACCTCGAAGTCGACGTTGTTGAGGGCTCGGACGGATCCGAACTGGCGGGAGAGACCGCGCGCCTGCAGCACAGGCGTGGCCGTGGTGGTGCTCATGAGGAAGCTCCTTCGTGGTGTCCGACGCCCCGCGAGGGAGCGTCGGGGACGGTGATGACGAGATCGGCGCGGTCGCGGCCCCGCTCGACGATGACGGCGTTGGCTTCGTCGACATCGCGGACCCAGGCGACGGCCTCGTCGTGGGGGTGCCCGTGCGAGAGTCGGCGCGCGACGAGACGGTCGCGGCGTTCTTCGGCGTCGACGTCGAGGAACCAGATCTCGTCGAGACGGGATGCCACGGCATCCCAGCCGAACTCGTCGTGCAGCAGGTAGTTGCCTTCGGTGATGACGAGGGGGATGTCGGCGCGAACCAGGATCGCGGAGCCGATGGATTCCTCGAGGTCGCGGTCGAAGCGCGGAGCGTAGACGGTGTGCCCGGCGCGGATGCGGTCGAGCAGGGCGACGTAGCCGTCGACGTCGAAGGTGTCGGGTGCGCCCTTGCGCTGGCGGCGTCCCAGGCGCACGAGCTCCTCGTTGGCGAGGTGGAAGCCGTCCATGCCGACGAGGATCGCGTCGTCGCCGAGCGCGTCGAGGAGCGCGTCGCTGACGGTGGACTTGCCCGCTCCGGGCGTGCCCGTGATACCCAGCACGCGGCGTTCGCCGCCCGCGACGAGGGCGCGGGCGCGGTCGACGAGGGCGTCGAGGCGCACGGCCGCGGCGGGGGTCGTCGCGTCGGGTTCCGAGGTGTGGGTCACAGCGGTGTGGTCCTTCCGGGCGGCGCCGCACATCGGAGTGCTGCGTCGGTGAAGCGGTGTCGGTGGGGGTCCACCGGGTCGAGCTGTGGGTTACGGTAAGCCCATCATGACACCGGTGTCAACGTCCGTGACCAATTCGTCATGACACCGAAGTCATCCGCGTGATTCTGTGGTTATCATGGGCCGCGACGACATCGAGGTCGTCCCCGCCCTCAGGACCCGCGAAAGAGCCTTCCCATGACCGAATTCACCGACCGCACCATCCTCGTCACCGGCGCAGGGGGCGGCATCGGCGGGGCGACCGTGCGCCACCTCGTCGCGGCCGGCGCCACCGTGCTCGCCGCCGGCCGCACGGCTGACAGCGTCGAGGCGATCGCCGCCGAGACCGGAGCCGAGCCCGTCGTGTTCGACCTCGAGTCCGAGGACGAGATCCGCGCCGCGATCGAGGGGCGGGACCTCTACGGTGTCGTGAACTGCGGAGGCTGGGGAGGCGAGATCGCCACCCCGATGGAGACCGACATCGACGTCTTCGACAAGGTCATGAGCATCAACGCCCGCGGCTCACTGCTGGTGACCAAGTACGCCTCGCGAGAGATGATCCGCGTCGGCAAGGGCGGCGCGATCGTCAACGTCTCGAGCCAGGCCAGCCTCGTCGCCCTCACCGGGCACATCTCGTACGGCTCGTCGAAAGCGGCGCTGGACAACATCACGCGCGTATCGGCTCTCGAGCTCGGCGGCTACGGCATCCGCGTCAACAGCGTCAACCCGACCGTCGTCATGACGCCCATGTCGGCCTGGTACTGGGGGCGTCCCGACATCGAGGGCCCCTTCCTCGAGGCGATGCCCCTGCACAAGTGGGCGACCGAAGACGACATCGCGGCCCCGATCGTGTTCCTCCTCAGCGACGGTGCCGGCATGATCTCCGGCGTCTCGTTGCCGATCGACGGCGGGTACTCGAGCCGCTGACCCCGGATGAGCGGGCGCGTCAGCGCCCGAGCGTCCGTTCCAAGAAGGCGTTGCGGAAGACGCCCCGCGGATCCGCCTCGCGGGCCGCGGCGACGAAGTCCTCCGCCCGCGGGAGCGTCGCGCGGACGTCCGCACCGGGCATGGTGAACGCCTTGCCCCAGTGCGGACGCACGTCGAAGGGGGCCAGCGCGGCCTCGATGTGCGGCAGCACCGCCAGCACCCCCTCGGTGTCGTTGCGCCACGTGAAGTGGATCGCCAGGACGTCGCGCTGATACGCGGGGCTCAGCCACAGGTCGTCGGCGGCCACGGTGCGCAGTTCGGTCACCAGGAGCTGCGCGTCGAACGCGGGGGCGATGGCCCGGACCGCGGAGAGGGCGTCGCGCGCGGCGGAGAAGGGCACGAAGTACTCGGACTGGATCTCGTCGCCGTCGCTCGGGAGCGCGTCGGCGCGGAAGTGCGGAAGTCGCGTGTGCCACGGCCCGACGGTGCCGCGGGGGGTCGTGTTGTCGACCGTGCGGACGCGCCCGAGATGGATGTCGTCGCCGACCGGGCGGCCGCCGAGATCCTCCACCCATTCCGGCACGCCCGCGTCGCTCTTGGCCCAGACCAGGTCGTGTGCCGGATCGCCCCAGGTCGTGAAGACGCTCACGCTGCGCGAACCGCCGAACACCCGCTCGGGGTCGCCGGCGATGTCGTCCCACGCCACGCCGGTGTACGCCTGCTGCGTCACCTCGTAGGTCGGCTCTGTCTGCAGCTCGACCGCGGTGACGACGCCGAAGGCGCCGAGGCTCAGGGCCGCCGCCGGGAACCACTCGTGCCCCTCGTCGACGCGGTGCGTGCGGCCCGTGGCATCGAGGATCTCCACCGCCCGAATCGCACTCGAGAGATTGCCGTTGCGCAGCCCCGAGCCGTGCGTGCCCGTGGCGGTCGCTCCGGCGACGGAGATGTGGGGGAGCGAGCCCAGGTTGTGCAGAGCCCGGCCCTGAGCCTCGATCACCGGAGCGAGCTGCGCGAAGGTCACGAGTCCCTCGACGCGCACGCGATCGTCGATGAGCTCGATGCGCGTCGGCAGGTGCTCCAGCGACACGAGGGCCGCGTCGGAGTCGGCGATGTCGTTGAACGTGTGACGGGTCGCCTGGACGCGCAGCGCATCGGCGGACGTCACCACCTCGGCGAGCTCGTCGAGATCGGCGGGAAGCAGCACCTCGGTGGCACGGTAGCGGTGGTTCCCCGACCATGTGGTGCCGGCCGGTCGTGTCTCGGTCATGGTTCTCCTCGCGTCGACGTGTCCATCCTGCCCTGCGCCGCCCACATCGGGGCCGCGGCGCCGCGCCGCGGACGCGCGCGGGAGGGATCCGCGGACGGAGGGATGCCGCCCGCTCAGCGCCCCGGGAACAGCGTGGCCTCGAACACCGTCTCGGCGGCGCCGACCAGCAGGCGATCCTCGCCCAGTCCCGCGACGGCGAGCCGCAGCCCCTCGGCGCACGCGGGGACGGTCTGCGCCCGCACGGCGGCGTCGAGACCGGCGAGGTCGCGTCCGGCCAGCACCGCCAGGAATCCGCCGAGCACGATGACCGCGGGGTTCAGCACGTTCGCGGCGTTCGCGAGGGCGGTCGCGAGGATCCGCCGCTGCCGGTCGGCCTCCGCGAGCGCTGCGGGATCGGACGTGGATGCCAGGGCGGCGGCCAGGGCCGCATCGTCGCCGCCGCTCAGTCCCACCGCGGCGAGCAGGTGCGCGCGACTGACCTCGTCCTCGAGGACGCCCTCCGCCGCGCGTCGGTCGGTCGCGTCGACGATGCCCGGGCGGTTCTGCCCGAACTCCCCGGCGTAGCCGCCCGCACCGCCGAGGAGAGCCCCGCCGACGATGACCGCTCCACCGATCCCGCTCGCGCCGCCGTTGAGGTAGACGACGTCGTGCGCGCCGCGCGCGGCACCGAAGAGGTACTCGGCGAGGGCGCCGAGGGCGGCGTCATTGGCGACATGGGCGGTCAGGCCGGTGGCATCCGTCACCAGATCCGAGAGGGGGGCGTCGGTCCAGCCCAGGTGCGGGGCCTCGCGGACGAGTCCGTCCGAGGCGCGCACCGGACCGGGCACGGCGACGCCGACGCCGACGATCCGCGCGTCGGCGAGGGGGCCGCGGACCCACGTCTCGACGGTGTCGGCGACGAGCGCCGCGGTGCGCTCGGGTGTCAGCAGGGAACGTTGGTCCACGCGCTCGCGGGCGAGGATCGTGCCGTCGAGGGCGACGGCTCCGATGTCGAGGGTGTCGACCTCGGGGTTCGCGGCGATGGCGACGACACGCGGGTCGGGGCCGACGATCGGGGAGGGGCGCCCCACGCGGCCCTGGGCGTCGGATGCCCGCTCCACGACGAGCCCCGCGCGCTGCAGTTCGCCGACGAGATCGGCGATGGTCGAGCGGTTCAGGCCCGTCGCCTCGGTGAGGGCGGCGCGCGACCGCGGGCCCTCGCGATGCACCGTGCGCAGCACGAGCGACAGATTGGCGCGGCGCATGCCGTCGCCGCGGGTGCCCGCTGTGGCCATTCGTCCACTGTGCCACAAGCCGCGCGCTCTCTCGCGCGGCGCGGACGGGGCCGAGATTCCCACCCCGCGCAGAATGAGCGGTGCCAGGATGGATCCATGGACCTCTCCGGCATCCCGATCACGACCATCCGCGGCGAGCAGACGACCTTCGGAGACCTCACCGACGGCAAGGCGGCCCTGGTCGTCAACGTCGCCTCGCGGTGCGGCCTCGCGGGGCAGTACGAGACGCTCGAGGCACTGCACAAGCGCTACGCGGACCGGGGGTTCACGGTCATCGGCTTCCCCAGCAACCAGTTCCTGCAGGAGCTCAGCGACGAGGACAAGATCGCGGAGTACTGCTCCGCGACGTGGGGCGTGACCTTCCCGATGTCGGAGAAGGTGAAGCTCAACGGGCGCAGCGCGCACCCGCTCTACAAGGAGCTGACCGCCACCCCGGACGCCGACGGCAAGACGGGCCGCATCTCGTGGAACTTCGAGAAGTTCGTCGTCGCCCCGGACGGTCGCGTGAAGCGGTTCAGCCCGCGCACCCTGCCCGACGACCCCGAGGTGGTCTCGGCGATCGAGGACGCGCTGCCGCGCTGAGCGGGGCTGTCCGCGTCGGTATCCTGACGCCATGATCGATGCCGTCGTCCTCGTCTCCGGCGGAGCCGCCGTCACCCCCTACACCGACACCCAGAATGCCGCGGGGTCGGGCTCGGCGGCGGGCAACACGATGACCGCCCTCCGCGCGCACTTCGTCGCTCGCGGCATCCGCGTCTTCACCGCTCCGGCCCGTATCGGTGCCGGAGAGGTGCGGGAGGATGCCGGGTGGCAGGGGTTCGGCGACGTCCCCGTCGTGCTGCCGGCCGAGGTGACGATCAACGCGGTCGGCCGCGTCGACGACGCCGGCGTGGCGCTCGCCGGATTCCTCCGGTGGCTCGCGACCGCGCACGGCCTCTCGGCCATCGCCCTCGTGGGGCATTCCATGGGCGGGCTGTTCTCGCGCTCCGCGATCCGCGAGCTCGGCGGCGACGGTCCGCGTATCGATCGCCTCGTCACGCTCGGCACCCCGTGGGACGGTTCCGTTCTCGGCGATCTGCTCGACGGCGAGATCTCGGAGTCGGATGCGCACGACGACCCCGCGACGCGGCAGATCTTCGCCGAGGCGCGCCCGTACGCGGCGGCGAACTCGGAGGGGGCGGCGGCCGAGGTGTCGCGCCGGTTCCTGCGGGAGTGGAACGAGCGGCAGACCGGGGTGCTCGACGGCATCCCGGTGACCGCGATCGGCGCGGGGTACTTCGCGGCCGCCGACGAACCGCGGCAGCTGTGGCCGCACGACGGTCTGGTGTCGCTCACCAGCGGTCGTGCCGACGAGCTGCCCTCCGCGGTGCTGCCCGTCGTGGAGCGCCACTCGTTCCCCGACCACGTGCACAGCATCTTCTTCGCCGAGGCGTTCGGCCTGCCGTGGGAGCGTGCGCTGACGTGGGATCCGGCGGTGTTCGCCGTCGTCGATGAGGCGCTCGGGATCTGACGCGCCCGTCGGTCGACGCGCCCGGATCAGGGTGTCGGGGCGACGTACTCGTGAGCGAGGTCGGTGACGGCGGCGATGTGGTCGAAGTCATGGTCCGCGCTGAGGACCGTCGCCTGGTTCGCGATCGCGTAGGCCGCGATCAGGACGTCGACGGCGCCCGCGGCCCGGACGAGACCGGTGTTCCACAAGGCGGATTGGATGCCGACGGCGAGCGACTCGTCTGGTGCCCGCTCGAGCGGGAACCCGAGAGAGATCTGCTCGAGGTAGTGCGCATGCTCTTTCGGTGACCGAGCGCTGTGGCAGAACTCGAGCACTTGAGGTGGGCACGTCACGAACAGATCGGAGGGAGAGCGGGCGATCTGTTCGAGCCGCGTCCGGATGGCGGGGTCGCCTGAGGCCAGACGTCCCCACACGGAGTTGTCGACGAGGTAGTCCGTCACGACGTCGGCGCGACAGCAGGCGAGTCGAGTTCTTCTTCGAGGTCGGTGAGCCCGGCGATCCCGGCGATCATCGCGTCTTTCTGTTTCGAGGCGATGAGCCGACGCAGGGCGAGATCGAGAACCGCGCGGTTGGACGGTTCTCCGGTGAGGATGCGCGCGCGTTCGATGAGGCGGGGGTCGAGGTCGACACTGGTGAGGGCCATGAGAGGCTCCCTTCGTTATATAGACGATTATATGCCGAACTGCGCCTCTCGCGGGGCTGGACGCCGCGGCATCCGGCGTATATGTTGTGAACACCAACAAAACCGCCGTGCGTCACCGCGCACCCGTGCGTCTCCATGCGAAGGAGCAGGAATGCCCACCCCTACCCGCGATGACAAGTTCTCGTTCGGACTCTGGACCGTCGGTTACAACGGCACCGACCCGTTCGGCGGCCCCACCCGTCAGCCCCTCGACGTCGTGCACGTCGTCGAGAAGCTCGCCGAGCTCGGCGCGTACGGCCTGACGTTCCACGACGACGACCTCTTCGCCTTCGGCTCGACCGACGCCGAGCGTCAGACCCAGATCGACCGCCTCAAGGGCGCGATGAAGGACACCGGCATCGTCACGCCGATGGTCACCACGAACCTCTTCTCGGCGCCCGTCTTCAAGGACGGCGGCTTCACCTCGAACGACCGCCAGGTGCGTCGCTTCGCCCTCCGCAAGGTGCTGCGCAACCTCGACCTCGCCGCCGAGCTCGGTGCGAAGACGTTCGTCATGTGGGGTGGTCGTGAGGGTGCCGAGTACGACTCGGCCAAGGACATCCGCCAGGCGCTCGAGCGCTACCGCGAGGCCGTGAACCTGCTCGGCGACTACGTCACCGACAAGGGCTACGACATCCGCTTCGCGATCGAGCCCAAGCCCAACGAGCCGCGCGGCGACATCCTGCTGCCCACGCTCGGCCACGCGATCGCGTTCATCGACTCGCTCGAGCGCCCCGAGCTCGTGGGCCTGAACCCCGAGGTCGGCCACGAGCAGATGGCGGGCCTGAACTTCGCCGCCGGCATCGCGCAGGCGCTGTACCACGGCAAGCTCTTCCACATCGACCTCAACGGTCAGCGCGGCATCAAGTACGACCAGGACCTCGTCTTCGGCCACGGCGACCTGCACAACGCCTTCGCCCTGGTCGACCTGCTCGAGAACGGCGGCCCCGGCGGCGTGCCCGCGTACGACGGCCCCCGTCACTTCGACTACAAGCCCTCGCGCACCGAGGACGAGACCGGCGTCTGGGACTCGGTCTCGGCCAACATGAACACGTACCTGCTGCTCAAGGAGCGCGCGGCGGCCTTCCGCGCCGACCCCGAGGTGCAGGAGGCGCTCGAGGCGGCCAAGGTCGCCGAGCTCGCGAAGCCGACCCTCAACGAGGGCGAGTCGTACGACGACCTCCTCGCCGACCGCTCGGCGTACGAGGACTTCGACGTCGACGCGTACCTCGGCGGCAAGGGCTTCGGCTTCGTCCGCCTGCAGCAGCTCGCGACCGAGCACCTGCTCGGCGCACGCTGATCCTCGACGGGGCCCGGATGCCGTGGCATCCGGGCCCCGTCGAGTGTCCACGACACGCCGCACCGCCCCCGCGCGAGACGGCGTGTCGTGGACGCTGAACGGGATGCCGCACCGCTGCGGCGCGAACAGAGGGAGTGAGCATGGCGCTCGTCATGGGAGTCGATTCGTCGACGCAGTCGTGCAAGGTCGTCGTCGTCGACGCCGAGACCGGGAGGGTGGTGCGCGAGGGGCGTGCGTCGCACCCTGGCGGGACATCCGTCGACCCGGAAGCCTGGTGGACCGCGCTGCAGGATGCCATCGGCCAGGCCGGCGGCCTCGATGACGTCGCGGCGGTCTCGATCGCCGGGCAGCAGCACGGCATGGTCGTCCTGGATGCCGAGGGCGCCGTCATCCGCGATGCCCTGCTGTGGAACGACACGCGCTCCGCGCAGGCCGCGCGCGACCTGATCGACGAGGTCGGGGCCGCTGACTTCGCCGAGCGCACGGGGGCTGTGCCGGTCGCCTCCTTCACCGGAACGAAGCTGCGCTGGCTGCGGGACGCGGAGCCCGAGAATGCCGCGCGCGTGGCTGCCGTTGCGCTGCCGCACGATTGGCTGACCTGGCGTCTGCGCGGTTTCGGTCCCGACAACGCCGTGCTCGAGGAGCTCGTCACCGACCGCTCCGACGCCTCGGGCACCGCCTACTGGGGCGCCGACGGCTACGACCTCGACCTCTTCCGGCGTGCTCTCGGGCACGACGCCGTGCTGCCCCGCGTGCTCGGCCCGTGGGAGAGCGCCGGGACGCTTTCCGGCGGTGCGCTCGTGGGTCCGGGTGCCGGCGACAACGCCGGCGCCGCTCTGGGGCTCGGCGCGGGTGTGGGCGACGTGGTCGTGTCGCTCGGCACCTCGGGCACCGTCTTCGGCGTGGCGGACACCCCGACCCGTGACACCACCGGGACCGTCGCCGGCTTCGCCGACGCCACGGGCCGGTTCCTTCCGCTGGTCGCGACGCTCAACGCCGCGCGCGTGCTCGACGCGTTCGCGGGGCTGCTCGGGGTCTCGCACGACGAGCTCGGCGCCCTCGCGCTCGAGGCCGAGCCGGGTGCCGACGGGGTGGTGCTGGTGCCGTGGTTCGAGGGCGAGCGCACCCCGAACCTGCCGAACGCCACGGCCTCGCTGACGGGCCTGACCCTGGCATCCACCACCCGTCCGACGCTCGCGCGCGCCGCGATCGAGGGGATGTTGAGCGGCCTCGCCGTCGGCCTCGAGGCGATCCAGGCGCAGGGCGTCGAGGTGCGCCGCGTGCTGCTCATCGGCGGGGCGGCGGCCAACGACGCCGTCGCGCGCATCGCCGCCCAGGTGTTCGACGCGGAGATCGTCGTCCCGGCGGCGGGGGAGTACGTCGCACTCGGGGCCGCGCGCCAGGCGGCGGGGGTGCTCGCGGGCGGCCCCGTGGACTGGACGGTGGCGACGACCCGCGCGGTCGATCCGGATCATCGGCCCGAGATCCGCGCGCGGTACGACGCCGTCGCGGCGCTACGGGCGAGAGAGAGCTGATCCCGCGCGGCGGAGGACCTCCGTGTCCCCGTCGCGCGGAAGAGGACGGAACCCGTCGACGCCCTTTCCGGGGGTGTCGGCGGGTTCTTTCGCGTGCGCTCGTGCGTCCTCACCTCGGTGCGCGGCTCCGCGGCATGAGGTGAGGTCGTCCGAATTGTACGTACAGACTGGACGATATGTACGTTACGCACTACGCTGACGATCACGCGAGACGATTCGCGGACGGATCGACCCGGTGCGCGTGATCGCCCCGCCTCCGTCACGACAACGGAGGGACTGCCCATGCCTTTGGTCAGCGGACACGACGTCATCCAGCAGTGCACGGCCCGCGGGCTCGTCGCGGGGGCGTTCAACACCACCAACATCGAGACGACGATGGGCATCGTCGACGCGGTCGAGAGGGCGGGCGTGCCGACCTTCATCCAGGTGGCGCCCACGAACGTCAAGCTCTCCGGCTACGAGTACGTGTACGACATGGTCGCGCGACGGCTGGCCGACACGACGGTGCCCGTCGCCCTGCACCTCGACCACGGCAAGTCCCTGGACGCCGTCGAAGCGGCGCTGGCCGCCGACTTCACCTCGATCATGATCGACGCCTCCGAGGAACCTCTCGCGGAGAACACCGCGATCTCGGCGACGGCGCGACGCATGTGCGGTGCCTCGATCGCGCTCGAGGCGGAACTCGGCAGCATCGGCGGCAAGGAGGACGATGTCGCCCCCGAGTTCGCCAGCACGACAGACCCCGCACAGGTGTCCGACTTCGTCGCGGCCGTCGGCTGCGACATGCTCGCGGTGTCGGTGGGCAACGTGCACGGGTATGCGCCGAACGCGCGCATCGATTTCGATCTCCTCGAGCGCGTCCGCGCGGCGAGTTCCGTTCCCCTCGTGATCCACGGCGGCTCGGGGCTGCCCGAGGGGCAGCTCGGCCGCTTGGCGGACTTCGGTGTGGTCAAGGTCAACGTCGCGAGCGATCTGCGCAACGCCATGATTCGCAGCTTCGGCGAGGCGTACGCCGCGAACCCGAACGAGAACTCCCTCATCCGTGTCTCCCTCGACGCGGTGGCGGCGATCTCCGAGGTCGTCGAGCGTCGTATCCGCATGCTCAACCCTTCCCTCTGACGCGCATGACCCCCACGATCACGGTCGACATCGGCACCACGAGCGTCAAGCTGTGCGTGTTCGACGGCGACGGCGCCCTGCTCGTCTCTCGCCGCGTCGCGACCCCCACCGTCGGCGACGGGATCGGCGAGGTCTACGACGTCGAGGCGCTGCGGGATGCCGTGCGCGACTTCGTGGCGGACCTCGATCCGGCGCTGCGTCGATCGGTGCAGCGGATCGCCCTCGCGGGTGTGGGCGAATCGGGGGGACTCGTCGGCTCCGACCTGACGCTGCGATCGCCCATGATCCTCTGGCACGACCAGCGCGGCGCCGCCCTGTTGCGCGACATCACCCCCGCCCAGCGAGAACGCGTCTACGCCGTCACCGGCCTGCCCGTCAATGCGAACTACGCGCTGTCCAAGGTGGCCTGGGCGCTGGGCCACACCGACACCGCCGACGCCCTCTGGCTCAACGTGTCGGAGTTCGTCGCCGCGCTGCTGACCGGGCGCCGCTGGTCCGAGCCCTCGCTCGCGAGTCGCACGATGGCTCTCGACCTGCGCGAGCGACGCCCTTCGCGCGAGGTCTGCGCCCTCTTCGGTGTCGATCCGGCGGTCTTCCCGCCCCTGCGACCGGCGTCTCACGGCGTCGCGATGGACCCCGCCGTCGCCCGCGCCTGGGGCCTCGACGAGGTGACCGTCCACGTCGCCGGTCACGACCACATGGTCGGGGGCGTCGGCGCCGATCTGCAGCCGGGCGAGATGCTGGACTCCACCGGGACCACGGAGGGCATCCTCACGCTCCTGGATGAACCCCGAACGGATGCCGCGACCGCGGCGACCAGGATCGCGGGCGGTCTCGCCTGCGACGGTGACCTGTTCACCCTGTTCGCGTCGATCCCGACGGGAGGCTCGGCGTTCGCGACGCTGCGCACCCTTCTCGATCGTGACGAGGCGGAGGTGCTCACCCTCATCGAGCAGGCGTTCGATGCCTACCTCGCCGGGCGGTTCGACCTCGATCGGGTACCCCTGGTCCTGCCCCGGTTCCGCGGTGGCCCGCCCCCCGAGAAGGACGCGACGGCGCGAGGCGCCATCACCGGGGTGGGCACCGACACGACCGCGCTCGAGCTCGTGTTCGGCTGCTTCCTCGGACTCGTCCGCCAGTTCGCCGACGTGTGGGCGCTGTTCGACCGCGAGCTGGACCGTGTCAAGGTCATCGGGCCCGCGGCATCCAATCCCCTGTGGGTGCAGCTCAAGGCCGACCTGCTCGGGGTTCCCGTCAGCGTCGCCGGGGTCGACGAGGTCGTCTCCCGCGGAGCGCAGGCGCTGGCGCACGGGATGCGGCGGCCGTGGGAGAGCTCCCTCCCGCATGACGTCTCTCCCGACGCGGAACGCCACCGGCGGCTGCGGCAGTGGGCTGCGGCCACCGCGGCCCGATGGGAACACCTCAAGGCGATGCCGGCGTGACCGCGGCAGCGTCCTCCGAACGAAAGGCGCAGCGATGAGGCTCGTCGCAGGTATCGACTCGTCCACGCAGAGTTGCAAGGTCACCGTGCGCGATCTCGACACGGGCGTCTGCATCCGCGAGGGATCCGCTCCCCATCCGGTCGAGACGATCGTCGACCCGGAGGTGTGGTGGGACGCACTTCTCGAGGCCGTGCGCGCGGCCGGAGGACTGCATGACGTGCTCGCGGTGTCGGTGAGCGGGCAGCAGCACACGCCGATCTTCCTCGACGAGACCGGGACGCCCGTCGCCGCCTCCCCGCTCTGGAACGACGTGGGCTCGCACCCGCACATGGTCGCGCTGAACGCCGAGCTCGGCCGCGACACCTGGATCCGGCGCACCGGCCTGCCCCTCACGCTCTCGGACACGGTGGTCAAGGCGCGCTGGCTGCGGGACGAGTTCCCGGATGCCGCGGCCCGCACGGCGGCCATCGCGGTCGTGCACGACTGGCTCACGTGGCGCCTGCGCGGTTTCGGCCCCGGGACGGGCGGGGTCGACAACCTCGTCACGGACAGGTCGGAGGCGTCGGGGACCGGGTACTGGTCGGGCGAGACGGGGGAGTACACCCTCGATCTGCTCGCGCACGCGTTCGGTCGACCGGTCGTGCTGCCGGTCATCCTCGGTCCGCTGGACCGAGCGGGGGTCACGGCCGCGGGGCTCCCCGGCATCCCCGCGGGCCTTCCGATCGGGGTCGGCAGCGGAGACAACGCGGCCGCTGCCCTCGCGCTGGGGCTCGAAGAGGGCGACGCCGTGCTCAGCCTGGGCACCTCCGGCGTCGTCTACGCGCGGACGTCCGCCCCGGTCCACGACTACGCGGGGTACGTCTGCAGTTACGCCGACGCCACCGGTGATCATCTCCCGATCGTCGCGACGCTGAACGCGGCGCGGAACCTGCAGGTGGGGGCGGAGCTGTTGGGATGCACGCACGATGAGCTGGCCGACCTGGCCCTGGCCGCGTCCCCGGGGGCGGGCGGTCTGACGCTGCTGCCGTACTTCGAGGGCGAGCGTACGCCCGACCTCCCGCATGCGCGTGCGGCGGTGCTGGGAGCGAGTCTCTCGAACTTCACGCGGGCGAACATGGCGCGCGCGTTCGTCGAGGGGACCGTGGCGAGTCAGGTGGCGATGCTGGACGCGCTCGAGGCGTGCGGCGTGCGGTCCCGGCGGCTGCTGGTGATCGGCGGGGCGGCGAAGAACCGCGGAGTCCAGCGCGTGCTGGCCGAGCTCGTGGACATCCCGATCGCGGTGCCCACGGCGGACGAGTACGTCGCGAAGGGGGCCGCCATGCAGGCGGCGGCGGCGCTCACCGGATCGTTCCCGGTGTGGCCGATCGAGATGTCGACGGTCGCCGCGGCGCCCCCTGCACCGCAGATCCTCCGGCAGCACCGCGATGCGCAGATCGCCCTCGGCTACGTCGCGCCGGCGCCCGCACCCGCGCACGTCTGAGTCGCGCGGATAAGGTCGAGGGGAGGGCGCTCGTCCTCGACACCCGGGAGGAATCGACGGTGACCCTGCGCGTACGCCTTCCCGTCGCGGTGGGCATCGACGTCGGCAGCACCAACACCAAGGTCGTGGCGGTGACCGCCGACGGGGCGGTCGTCGCTCGCGCCAGCCGTCCCACCCGCCGTGCCGGAACCGACCTCGCCGTCGACGCGACCGCTCTGGTGCTCGCGATCGAGGACATGGTCGTCGAAGTCTGCGGCGACAGCCGCGTGATCCACGCCCTGTGCGTCGCCGGCATCGGGGAGGACGGCGTCCTCGTGGATGCCGGGTTGCGCCCGCTCACCCCCGCACTGGCGTGGTTCGACCCGCGCCGTCACGCCGTCTTCGACGCTCTGCGTCCCGAGCTGGTCGGCGACGATACCTTCGATGTCGACACCGACCCGGTCCGCTCGCTCGTCGGGTGGAGGTGGGCGCGTGCACAGGCGGGCGCCGATCGCGCCGCCGCGTGGATCGCCCTCACCGACCTTCCGTCCGTCGCGTGGACGGGCCGCGTCTTCCTCAGCGACACTCTGGCGCCGCGCACGGCGGCGTGGCGCAGCGGTGAGCGCGCCTGGGCCCGCGACCGTGTGACTCTGGCCCTGGGCGACGAGCGTCTTCTTCCGCCCGTCGTCCCGACCGGGGACGTGGTCGGGGAGATCGTGTCGCCCGCGCTCCACGCGGCGGGGGTCGTGGCCTCGGATGCCATCGCCGTGGCGGGCGGCCACGATCACCCGATCGGAGGGTGGGGCGTGCAGCTGATGGTCCCGGGGGCCGTGCTGGACTCGATGGGCACGGCCGAGGTGGTGGTCGCGCAGTCGGCCTCGTCGCGGGTGCGGGGTGACGACCACGTGGATGTCGCTCCCGGTATCCGTGCCGGCGGCAGCACCCTGCTGCGGGTGGAGGAACTGGCGCGCAACGTGCAGTGGGCCTCGCGCGACGGCGAGGTGGCCCGCGCGATCCGGCACCTGTTGATCGGACGCGCCGAGCCCCTTCCGCTGTGGGAGTCGGGCTGGTTCGTGCCGGGGCAGCGGGGCGGGGGACAGCCGTCGTACGCCGCCGATGCGCCGGCGGATCCGCGCGTCCGCGCCTCGGCCGTGCTGGGGGCGCTCGCGGTGGCCGGCCGCGACGCGGTCGACGCGGTGCGTCGTGATGTCGGCGGTGCGGCCGAGGTCCGCATGGCCGGGGGATGGGTGCGCTCTCCCGGATGGATCGCCCTGAAAGCAGCAGTGAACGGCGCCCCGGCGGTACCGGTCCTCGAGCCGGAGGTCACGGCCGTGGGTGCAGCCCTGTTGGCGGCGACCGCGCGGGGGTGGACCCCCGACCCGGTCGACGCGCTCGGGGGTTTCGTCAGCGGGATGCTGGGATGAGCCCGGTCAGCTGGCCGAGACGCTGACCTCGAGGGGGATGACGTCGGTGAGCACCCACGTCTCGTAGTAGTCGAAGCGCGCACCGTCGGCGGCCCACGAGGAGGAGCGGACGCGGAGGACGGGGTGGCCCGTCTCGACGTCGAGGTGGGCGGCGACCGCCTCGGGGGCGGCGAGGGCGTGGATGACACGCTGCGCGCCGCTGCTGATGAAGCCCGCGGCCCGGAGATGGCTGTTGAGCGAGGCGGAGCCGTCGAGCACGCCCGATTCGCTGGCGATCGTGCGCGCGACCTCGCGCGGGAACCAGTTGGTGCTGAACATCGCCCGGCGTCCGTCGAGCGATCGCACGCGTTCGAGGGCGAACACCTCGGTGTCGGGGCCGACCCGGAGGGCGTCCGCCACGTGCGGCTCGGGGGTGACGTACCCCGTCTTGACGACGGCCGTCGTGATCCCGGTGCGTCCGTGGCGCAGCTGCGACTCCAGGAAGCCCTCCTGCACCGTCCACCCGGCGGTCTGGCCGGGGATGCTCGCGAAGACCCCGCGCCGGGGGATACGGTGCGCGTAGCCGTCGTTCTCGAGCTTGGTCAGCGTCTGTCGCACCGTCGCCCGGGAGAGGCCGAACTCGCGGCAGAGCTCGAGTTCGCTGGGGAGCCGTTCTTCCTCGGCGATGTCGCCCTGGGAGATCCGGTCCCGCAGGATCTCGTAGAGCTGCTCGTAGTACGGCACGGGGGAGACCCGTTCGATCGTGTGCGCCACGTGATCCTCCTCGTCGTCGTGCGCATCCTCGCGCCTTCGTCGTACGTTTGGTTCTGACTGTACAGACGGTGCGGATACCCGATCCCGCGAACCCCCGACCTTTCGTCGTTTGCATCTTTCGATTCGCGCTGTACATTCTGTACGTACAAGACGTACGATACGGGCAGGGCTTCGGTCCTGTACAGCGAAACCGCCATCTACCCAGAGGCTTCTGCACTTCAGAGAGGAAGTACGCATGCGAACTTCACCCATCACCGGACTCGCCCTCCTCGGCGCCGGCGCGCTGTTGCTCGCCGGATGCGCGGGCGGTGCATCCAGCGACGCCGGGTCCGGCGCCGGAGAGCCGGCCGACACCCCGCTGAGCTACTCGCAGCCGCACACTGACCCGTTCCAGAACGCCGAGAACGTCGGCTCCATGGAGCGATTCGCCGAGCTCGGATACGCCACCATCCCGGCGACCAACGCCGACCGCGACGCCGCTCAGCAGATCACCGACATCCAGACACTCATCAACAAGGGCGCCAAGGGTCTGGTCATCTCCGTCGGCGACGCCGACGCGATCGTCCCGGCCATCGAGTACGCCAACGACTCCAGTGTTCCGATCGTCGCGATCGACGAAGCCCCCGCCTCCGGAAAGATCGCCATGATCGTCCGCGCCGACAACGTCCAGATGGGCGAGCTCGCCTGCGAGGAGATGGGCAAGCGCGTCGCCGCCGACGCGGTCGTCGTCACCCTCGACGGCGACCCGGTCACCTCGAACGGTCGCGACCGCACGAACGGCTTCAACGACTGCATGGCGTCGAAGTACCCGGGCGTCAAGCTCGTGAACGTGGCCACCGAATGGGACCCCGCGAAGGCGGCATCCGGAATCGAGACCGCGCTGAACCAGTACGGCAACGTCGCGGGCATCTACAACCAGAGCGACGCGACGTTCTTCCCGACGATCCTCGACACGCTCAAGTCGGCCGGCAAGCTCGTGCCCGCGGGGCAGACGGGCCACATCGTGCAGGTCTCGGTCGACGCCAGCCCGATGGCGATGAACGCGATCCGCGACGGATGGCTGGATGCCGCTGTCGCCCAGCCCATGACCGACTACATCGACTACGGCGTCGACTACCTCACCCGCGCCATCAAGGGCGAGACGTTCCAGCCCGGTGCCACCGATCACGGCAGCACGATCGAGGAGCGCAACGGCAACCTCGTCGACCTGCTGCCCACGCCCGTCGTGACCAAGGACAACGTCGAGGACCCGAACCTCTGGGGTAACAAGCAGTTCGCCCTCGACGCGTTCGGCGTCAGCAAGTAATCCGGCCATCACCCCAGCGAGACGGAGACGTCATGACCACCCTTACGACCACCGTGCCTGCCATCCGCATCGACGGCGTGAGCAAGACCTATGGTGCGACCAAGGCCCTCCAAGACGTCTCCGTCTCGATCCTCCCCGGCCAGGTCCACGGCCTGATCGGACGCAACGGCGCGGGCAAGTCCACCCTGTTGCGCATGATCACGGGCCTCGAGACGCCCGACACCGGGACGGTGAGCTTCTTCGGAGAGGCCGCGCCCCCGGCATCCGATCCGAAAGCCTGGCAGCAGCGTGTCGCCTGCGTCTACCAGCGGCCCTCGGTCTTCGCGAACCTCACCATCGCGGAGAACCTCTTCGCCGGGCGTCTGCCCACCACGGGAGCGCGCGTGTCGTGGGCGAAGATGCAGTCCGAGGCCGAGCGGATCCTCGACGCGTGGAACATCCGTCTCGACCCCACGCTGCTGCTCGCGGACGCTCCGATCGAGGAGCGCCAGATGCTCACGATCGCGAAGGCGCTCGAGGCGGGCACGCGCATCGTCCTGCTCGACGAGCCCACCGTCCAGCTCGAGGGCGCGGCCATCCGGCGGCTGTTCGACAAGGTGCAGGAGCTGCAGGCGGCCGGCGTCACTTTCGTCTTCGTCTCCCACTTCCTCCGGGAGGTCACCGCGATCTGCGATTCGGCGACCGTCCTCCGCGACGGCAAGCTGCTCTGGTCGCGCGTGGGTGACGAGATCCGCTCCGACGACCTCGTCGACGCCCTGCTCGCCGGCCAGGAGCAGCGTCGGCACCGCGCCGAGAACACCGCCCCGGCCCTCGACGCGCGACCCGCCGTGCAGCTGCGCGGCGCCACGGATCGCGAGGGGGCGTTCACGGATGTCAGCCTCTCGGTCGCCCCGGGCGAGCTGATCGCCATCGGCGGCGTGGGCGGGTCGGGCAAGTACTCGGTCGGCGAGGCCATCGCGGGACTCCGGTCCCTCGGCGGAGGAGAGGTCGTCGTCGCCGGGGAGCCCATCCGCACGGGAGATGTGAAGGCGAGTCAGCGGGCCGGCATCGGATTCGTCCCGGCCGACCGGCACAAGGACGGCTACGTCCCGCAGCTGAGCGTGGCCGAGAACATGACGATGGGCGTCATGGACCAACTGGCGCCCCGCGGCTTCTTCTCGCCGCGCGCGCAGACCGAGATGTCGCGGACGCTCATCGCCGACGTGGCCCTCGTCCCGCCGGACCCCCGTCTCGCCGTGTCCGGGCTGAGCGGGGGGAACCAGCAGAAGGTCGTGCTCGCCCGCGCCCTCGCGCGATCCCCACGTGTGCTGGTGCTCATCTCTCCCACCGCGGGTGTCGACATCGCGGCGAAGGACGCCATCTACGCCCTCATGCTGCGCGCCCTCGCCGACGGCGTCGCGGTCATCCTCATCTCCGACGACGTCGAGGAGCTGCTCGTCAGCCCCCGCGTCCTGATCATGCGCGAGGGACGGATCTCGTCCGAACTCGCCGACCCCACCGAAGAAGACATCGTTCGAGCCATCGAAGGCCTGGAGTGAACACCGTGCGAACCACCGTCGTCAGAACCCCCGTCAGCGCCCCGAACCCCGTGGTGCGCTCCGTCGTGAAGAACGTGCGCGAGCTGAGCGTCCTCCCGGGCCTCATCATCGTCGCGATCGTCGGAGCCGTCGTCAGCCCGGCGTTCCTCTCCGCCGCCAACCTGACGCTGATCCTGCGTCAGTCCGCCGAGCTCGGGATCGTCGTCATCGGCCTGACGTTCATCCTCATCACCGGCAAGCTCGACATCTCGCTCGAGTCGACCGTGGGCCTCGCCCCGATGGTCGCCGCATGGCTGATGGTGCCCGCGGTGACGGGCGGACTCGGTTCCGAGATCGGCCCCGGCTTCGCGATCCTCGTCACCCTGGCGATCGGTGTCGTGATCGGGTTGATCAACGGCTTCCTGGTGGTGAAGGTCAAGCTCGATCCCTTCATCGTGACGCTGGCGATGCTGATCCTCCTGCGCGGCATCACCCTCGGCGTCAGTCAGGGGAAGACCCTCGCCGGCCTGCCCGAGGCCTTCCGCTACGTGGGCTCGGCCCGCTGGGTCGGCATCCCCGCCGCGATCTGGATCACCGGCATCCTGTTCCTCGTCGCCGCCCTCGTGCTGCGCTACACCGCCTGGGGCCGCGCGCTCTACGCGATCGGCGGGAACGCCGACGCCGCCCGCGCCGCCGGCATCCGGGTGGACGCCGTGCTCATCACCGCGTTCGTCGTGGCCAGCGCGCTCGCCGCCTTCGCCGGTCTCATGCTCGCCGGTCGTCTCGCGTCGGTCACCAGCGGCATGGGCGACAACCTCATCTTCAGCGCCCTGGCCGCGGCCGTCATCGGCGGTGTGCAGCTGAACGGTGGACAGGGTCGGATCGTCGGCGCGCTCCTGGGTGTGCTGCTGCTGGGCACCCTGACGAACGTGCTCACGCTGGCCGGTGTCCCCACCTTCTGGATCAACGCCGTGTACGGTGCGGTCATCCTCCTCGCGCTGCTGGTCGGCCGCTGGGGCGGCCGGACGAACACGCACTGAGCCCGCAGACGAAAGAAAGGACCGCCCATGTCGGAATTCCAGGAGATCAGCTCGACCGTCGTCGCGGAACTCGGGGAGGTGTTCCGCCGCGTCCCGGAGGAGAACCTCGCGGCCGCCCTCGACGCCTTGGAGAAGCACCAGCGGATCTTCGTGCTCGGGATCGGCCGGGAAGGACTCGGCTCCAAGGCCTTCGCGATGCGGCTGACGCACTTCGGCAAGACCGTGCACTGGGGATGGGATGACACCACGCCCGCCGTCACCGCGGACGATCTGTTCATCATGCCCACGGGGCCGGCGAACATCCCGCACCTGCACTACGTCGCCGAGCAGGTCAAGAAGACCGGAGCGACGCTCCTGGTCGCCACGGCGGTTCCCGACGGGCCGACCGCGCAGCTCGCGGACATCGTCCTGACCGTGCCGGCCCACACCTACGGTGCCGACGACCCGAGCGGCCTGGTCCCCACCATCCAGGCGATGGGGAGTCTCTTCGAGCAGTCGCTCTGGATCTTCTGGGACGTGCTGTACCTGATGCTCGTCCGGCGCACGGACGCCAAGTTCGAGGACCTCGTCGCCCGGCACCGCAACTTCGAGTGAGCGAAGGCGGTGGGTCCCCCTCTCGGGCGGGCCCGCCGTCCTCGTTCAGGCGTTGATCATGTGCCCCGTGAGGCCGTGGAACGCCTCCTGCAGTGCCTCGGAGAGCGTCGGGTGGGTGTGGACGTTCCGCGCCGCCTCCCACGCGGTCAGCTCCCATTTCTGGGCGAGGGTCAGCTCGGGCAGAAGCTCGGAGACGTCGGGGCCGATGAGGTGGCCGCCGATGAGTTCGAGGGTCTCGGCGTCGGCGACGAGCTTGACGAAGCCGACGGGCTCGCCGAGGCCGTTGGCCTTGCCGTTCGCGCTGAAGGGGAACTTTGCGACCTTGATGTCGTGACCGGCGT
>Ga0308159_1002365_pt1 | contig 22047 bp, 14 predicted proteins | sample PhyCR1_FD_201040 | JGI IMG/M metagenome (GOLD analysis project Ga0308159, IMG submission 201040) | Phyllosphere microbial communities from UC Gill Tract Community Farm, Albany, California, United States - DLSLC.R1 | ecosystem: Host-associated > Plants > Phyllosphere > Unclassified | place: USA... | reverse complement strand
CAGTAGGGGTGCTGCCTTTATCTGCTTCATCCGAGCCGGTACTTTCAATGGCAATTGCATTGAAAGCAACATTATCCCAACTTCTTAAATTCGCATACATCGCATTAACACCCTTTAAAGCGTCATCCTGAGTTTTCCAGAACGTAACGGAAGGTTGTTGAGCCTGTGGTGGAACATTTAAAAAATCTTTTTTACACGATGCTGTGAAGAGCATTGATCCCAAAGCGGTGGCAATAATGCAAGATTGTAAATTTATATTCTTTTTCATTGTGTGTCGATTAGAAAGTAACGTTAAGTCCAAAATTATAAGTAGCAAATAATGGATACACATTTGTGTCGATCCCAGCATTTGTTGGCGATCCACCAACTTCAGGACTAAAGCCTTTGTAGCCAAAAATATTGATTGCGTTTTGTGCATTTAAGAAAACTCGTAGACGCTGCATCTTCATTTTATTACTGATCGCTTGCGGTAAAGTATATCCTAATTGGATGTTTCTCAATCTAATATAATCGCCTTTCTCTACGTAAAATGAATTTGGAGCATTATTTAAGCCACTTGCTAAACTTGCAGAAGAATATGAGTTTGATGTTCCCGGTCCAGTCCAACGATTAGTGATGAAATCTTTGGTATAGTTTTCATTACCAAAACGGTTACTTAAATTTGCATTAAATACATCTACATCAGCAACACCTTGTATATCAAGAGTCAAATCGAAATTCTTGTAAGCAAAGTTAGTATTCACACCATAAGTGAATTTTGGATTTGGATTACCCAAAACAACCCGGTCTTTTAAATCAATAATACCATCGCCATTGGTGTCTGCGTATTTGAAATCGCCTCTTTTAAATCCAGGCCATGCAGCAGCTTCAGCATCCGACTGAAAAACGCCTTCTACCTGATAACCAAAAAACTCCCCGATGGGGCGGTTATTTACGGTTCTGGTGGAAAGATATCCACTTGTAAGACCTTCACCACCTCTGTAAATAGGATTAGAGCCAGAGGTAACATTTAATACTTTATTGTTATTCATTCCCACGTTTCCACTGATTGAGTAACTAAAACCACCCTCGGTTTTATCTGCCCATGTTGCAGAGAATTCGAAACCTCTGTTCTGGATGTCAGCCTGATTAGCGATTAGTGAACTATTTTGTGTGCCGATACTTCCCAGAACGGGAATATCAAAAATGGCTTGTTCTGTTTTTCTGTTGTAATAATCTGCTTCAACTGTCAATCTATTATCTAAGAAGCCCATTTCCAAGCCTACATCTGTACCGGCACTTCTTTCCCATAATAAAAATGGAGGAACAATTGAACGAATACTAGCACCTGTATATGGTAAACCACCAAAGAATGCAATTAATCCTGCAGATTGATCGACTGTTTGGGTTGATGGATTAAATGGAACCCCAGCGTTACCAACTTTACCCCAACTTCCTCTTAACTTTAAATTACTGAAGATTTTTTGATCTTTCATGAAGTCCTCATTGGTGATCACCCAACCTGCACCAATAGAAGGAAAGTTACCCCATAAATTGTCAGAACCAAAAAACTGCGATGCACCGTCTCTACGAATAGAGGCATTCAATAAGTATCTATTTTTATAACTATAATTTATTCTGGCAAAATAAGAAGCAAAAGTAGAGATTTCGCCCTTATCTGTTATGTTTCTTGTCGCAGCATCACCTAAGGCCAAATATAAATCGCCTTCCGAAGTGTACGGTACATTTAATGCATCGGCATTAATTTCATACATTTTATTTCGTTGTGCTGTTTGTCCAACCAAAACGGTTACGTTATGATCAGTCCATTTTCTATCATAGGTTAAAGTGTTCTCAATAATCCAGTTTCTATTTTCAATACGATCAATATCTAATTTACTGTTTGTATTTTGTTGTGTATTGCTGGCTTTGTAAACAGGTACATAACCCCTAACTTCTTGCTGACCAAAATCTCCACCAAGACTTGTTCTGAATGTGAAGTTTTTTAAAAACTTTAATTCAGCAAATACGTTACCTGTAACTTTATATCTTGTAGTATTTTGGTTGAAGAAGTCTAAAGTAGCCTGAGGGTTCATATTGCTGCCATTACCTAAATTGAAAGCATTTGGATCGCCATAACTACCGTCAGCATTGAAAACTGGAACAACTGGTGAGGCAGCATACAAGGCTCTGAAAATTCCGGATGCGGGATCTTTTGATTTGCTTGAAGTTGCAGTTACGTTATATCCAATTTTTAATGGTTCGAAAACCTGGAAATCGTTTGATAACCTTGCTGTGTATCTTTTGTAATTATTGTTTTTTACAATACCGTCCTGATCTAAATAACCCAATGAGAGGTTGTATGTAGATTTTTCACTACCCCCGCTAATTGATAGCTGGTGATTGGTAATTAATGCATCTCTCAATGCTACGTCATACCAATTTGTACCTTCTCCCAAGTTGGTGTTAGCAAATAAAGGTTGTGCACTTTGAAGCGCATATGCCTCATTCACCGCAGTAGCATATTCACTTGCATTTGCCATTTCTACCTGGTTGGTTACTTTCTGGAAACCCACCGTTCCGTTGTAATTAATAACGGCATCACCTCTTTTGCCTTTATTGGTGGTTACTAAAACTACACCATTGGCTGCCCTGATACCATAGATAGATTGCGCTGATGCATCTTTTAAAATGCTAATATTTGCAATATCGGCAGGATTTAAGAAATTAATGTCGTCATACCAAACGCCGTCAACCACATATAAGGGAACAGTTTTACCATATATCGTTCCTGAACCTCTAATGGTAATCGTTGGTGAACCTCCCGGAGTACCTGTATTGGTAATAGAAACACCGGCAACTTTACCCTGAAGTGCGCCAACCGGGTTGGTGGAAATTTGCTTGGAGATATCTTCTCCCTTCACCGTAGCTACCGATCCGGTAACGTCGATTTTTCGTTGTGTACCGTAACCTACCACCACAACCTGCTCTAACTGTTGTGTTGAAGACGCTAAGGCTACGTTGATTGTAGTACGATTAGCAACCGCTAGCTCCTGCGCAGTATAACCTACGAAGTTAAAGACTAATGTTGCAGTTGATGGAACACTGATGGAGTAGTTACCATTTGCATCTGTTTGTGTACCGCCTTGAGCTCCCTTAATTAAAATAGTGACGCCTGGTAATGGAGTTTTATCGCCCCCATCTGTTACCACACCTTTTACAGTGATGTTTTGCGCAAACGCTACGTTAATTGCGAGTAAAAGAAAGACGGCCAGAACAGAAATTCTTGTAAAAATTCTTTTCATGCTTATTAAAAATTTAGTTTAATTGATAGGATAAATGTGGGGTTGTTTTTCTTTTTGTGCAAGCGCTTTTACCTCAACATTAATACATCATTTTTGCTAGAGAAGTTTTTTCAGAGAAAAACCAATTGGCATTTTGGGCCAAAAACTTAATTTTTAGGCTGTGTAACTAATTAATTACCCAAGTTAAGTGTCTAATTTACACTAAGGCTTTTGTAGGGGTAAAAAAATGGATATGAGAGGTAATGATGTAGTGTTTTTAACGTAATGAAGTTTAAAAATCTACACAATATCGTTTTTATGCAAACGTTCCCGACGTTGGTTCAGCTTTGTTTTCTTTTTTGAAGTTATAATTCCATCAAGAATTCGGTTAGGTTTTTATCGTGTGGTACTTCTAATTTTTTACGCAAGCGATAGCGGCGAATTTCCACACCTCTTAGGCTAATATTCAGCAATGACGACATCTCTTTACTGCTCATGTTCATTCTTAAGTACGCGCAAAGTTTTAAGTCATTCGGCACTAGGTCGGGATGTTGTGCTTTAAGCTTTTTGAAGAAACTCTCATGAGCTTCATTAAAGCTATTTTCGAATAAATGCCAGTCCCGCTCATCATTCATTCCATCGTTAATTACCTTTTGAATTTTTTTAGTCTGATCGTCTGAAAGCTTTTTGCCATTTTCGTCTTTCAACTTGGCAATTTCATCACTGAGTTTTTGAAGCAGCTCATTTTTATAAACCAAGGTCATAGCAGAGTTGGCAAGTTCCCTATTTTTGGAGGCTAGCTCTGCCTGTAGCTTTTCTGTTTGCAGCTTTATGATTTGCTTTTCGTTTACTTCAGCCTCTTGCTTGAGAATTTCATCCTGCTGAGCTTTTAATCTCTCACTAATTTTATGACTATCGCGTTTCAGCTTTGCTTCATACAGCTTTTTGCCCACGATTAATACCACCACAAATAAAATTAAGTATAAAACAATAGCGATGTTGCTCAGATACCAGGGCCGGAGTATGGTGAACTCGAAAGTGGTGATCTCACTGATCAAAGAATCATTGATTTTTGCCCGCACCTTGAATTTATACGTGCCGCTGCTCAGGTTGGTAAAATCTTTTTGGGTAGCTACACTCCAATCCGACCAGTCTTTGGAATATCCTTCTAAATAGTATTGAAATTTGAGCTTTGCCTGTCGGTAATAAGGTAGGGAAAAAGAGATTCTGATATTGTTCCTGTTGTTTGGTATCTCGGTTTTTTCATTTTGATTGCCCGTTTCGCTAATGGTGAAATACTTGTCGGTGATGTCTTCAATTCTTCTTATTAAAACCGCTGGTAGTTTCCTCTTACCAGGGGATTGACTAAGCATATTATTGTAAATGACAAAACCATCGTCAACACTGATCAGATAAATAGAATTTCCTATCTGGCTGATGTTTTCATAGTATTGAACCATCCTGCCATCTAAAAGGCTAAATTGATTGGAGTCAATTTCTATTTTCCCTGGTTCGGAAAAGTTTACCAATGAGGTTTTGCCATGATCGATAAACCAATACTTTTTGTTGCCCGCACTAATAATTTTGTTTGAAGTAGAAAATGAGCCGAGGCTTTTATTGAGTACATCATACAAAGTAAACTTATTACTCAATTGGTCGTAAGTGTAAAATCCTTTATCGGAGGAAAATACAATTCTATTCTCCAGATTGAAAATATTCACGTTATAGTTTCCTGGTAAGCCATTTTGTTCATCGAAATATTTTACGCTGGTTACTTTGCTAAAAGCGCTGTTTAGGGTGAGTTTGTATAAGCCTTTATAGGCATGCGCTACCCAAATATCGCCTTTGTTATCTTGTTCAATAAACCTCGAGGGTTCTGTAAAGCCTAAAACTTTACTGTCAAATTGCAGTCCCGAAGGGGTATTTTGATAAAGAGATAACCCGACATAAGTTCCCTGGATAAAATAGTTGGGGTTAGAATGAAGTTGTTTGATGGTCCAACCTCCACTTACCGAGGAAATCCAATTGATTTGATCGCCTAAAACTTTAAAAGTACCGCTATTGTGCCCACAAATTAATTCGTTGTTAACGATAGCGAGATCCCAAACCTGCCCTTGCGAACTCGGGATAAGGCGAAAATTGAAAGGGGTTAATTCGTTGTTTTTAGACCAATTGCTATAAAACAAGCCCTGGTTAGTTCCCAGATAAATTTTATCCTTAAAAATGATGCTGGAGTAAACGGTTCCGAACTGTCCGGTTTTATCGAAATAGAAATATAGTGGGGAGTTTAACTCAATGCGGTCGATCCCATTATCTAAACCCGTCCAAAGATTTTGCTCATTATCAGCAAAAATACTTAATACCGTATTGTTTTGTAATCCGCTGGTTTTATTGATGCGTTGCACTACCCGCCCATTCTCATCAATGATTATTAAACCGTTTAAAATGGTACCGTAAGCATAATATTTACTTAAAAGCTTTACGCCATTATTCAGTTGATAAGTTTTAAGGTAATCATTTGCTGGCGTAATAAGAGGTGCAAAATCTTTGCCATCGAAAGTAAATAAACCGTTTTTACTGGTGCCGATAATGAAACCTCCATTTTTATAGGGTAATATAGATAACACACCTTGTTTACCTAATTTTTCACTATTTGGAATAAACTTCAATTGGTTTCCTGCTAATTCAAATAAACCTTTATCAAGCACCTCAATGATGAATTTGTTATTTACCTGATGTAGAAAGAGAAAGGAAGATGGTGCTTTAATGATCTCAATTTTCCCGTTCTTATAAATGAATATCCTGGAGAAAGATTGAAAAATAACCCGATCTCTATCTACATATATTTTCCATATTTCATCACTTACTTTATTGTCTTTTGGTAGGAGCGGGGTGAGTGATTTATATTTTAACTTATTGTTGGAGTAAGCCCAGTATCCAAATTCTCCAAAAGCTCCGGTATATATTTTTCCACTATTATCAGCCGCTACCGAACGAACAATTTGTCGGTTTGGCATCTGGTACTTTTGCCAGTATTTGCCATCGAAAGTTAGCAAGCCCTCAGCATTTCCGAAGTACATAATGCCACTTTTATCCTTCGCAATGCTCCAATTTTGATTGCCTGATGCGTAAATCAATTTTGGATAATTTTCGATATACGGCACCCCAATGCTTTTGATCTCTGAAGCATAGCTGATTTGGGCAAACAGGGAAAGGAATAATAAAAGGCAAAAAAATCTATGCATATATAATGGATAATAGCACAATAATAGAAGAGTCGAGAACAAAGGTAAGGTTGGCTAAAAAAGACCTAAACCATTGACTCCCAACTCCCAGTTAGTTAACCCTAACATTAGTGCCTTAGCTTGTTACTGTAAATATCAAACAGCCAAGTTCAATACCATTGAAAGTGCCTTCAAAATATTGTTCAGGCTTGGAGTTTATCGCTAGTAGCCGAACTCTTAGTTGGTTGAAGCATGATAACATTGTCATTTTGCACTACCAGTTTTTGTTGACCAAACTATTGATATCGGAAGCAAAAATACTTTTTAATATGTGAAATAGAAAATTTATAAAGTGGAGAGCAGATATTGGAAATTAAACCCGTATATGTGAATTACCAAAGTGTCACTTAAGCGTTTCTTATTTTAGTAATTTACCACAAATTATTAGTCCACTCCTATTCTGAACTGCCAATGCTGTAGCCATATTAATTGTGCAGATTTTTGATTCGTTAAGGGGTTTTTGTATTTAGGTTGCGAAAAAAATCATCCCTATGATTAGTAATTGTGATTTTCTTGAGAAGAGACAAAATACTTCCTTTAGAAAAGGTTCATGCAAAGATCGCTGCTCTTTTGTTTGTGTTTATCAAATATTATATTTTGTGACCATATTTTTGCGGTACCAATTTCACATTCATTTTTAATATCAAAATAAAGCGTATTTTTGCGCCTAAATACTAAATTAATGAGGCTGGCGATAAATGGTTTCGGGAGGATTGGGAGAACATTTTTGCGTTTGGCATTGGCCGAGGGTTTCGATGTGGTGGCAATTAATGATTTGGCTGATGCTAAGACAATGGCACATTTATTCAAATATGATAGCGTGCACGGGGTTCACTCAAGTGAAGTTTTTGCCAAGCCAGATGCAATTGTTATCGATAAAAAAATGGTCCCTGTTTTCGCAATTAAAAATGCCAACGAACTGCCATGGTCGGCGTTAAGGGTAGACTTAGTAGTGGATTGTACCGGGAAAAACTTAAGCCTTGAGGCTGCTCAAAAACACCTCATTGCGGGCGCCAATCAGGTACTTATTTCTGCACCCGCTGCAGATGAAATACCGATGTTGGTTTTAGGGGTTAACGACGATAAAATCGATTTAACTAGTCCCATTCTTTCTAACGCAAGTTGTACCACAAATAACATCGCGCCAATGATTAAGATTTTAAATGATAATTGGGGTGTAGAAGAAGGATATATCACCACAATCCATTCCATGACAGGCGATCAGAACCTGCATGATTCCAACCATAAAGATTTACGAAGAGCAAGAGCAGCATCATCTTCTATCATCCCAACTACTACCGGGGCGGCAAAAGCTATTACCCATATTTTTCCAGAATTAGAGGGACGTTTAGGTGGCGCGGGTATCAGAGTGCCTGTTTTAAACGGTTCACTTACGGATTTTACTTGTCTCCTGAAGAATAAAACAACAATCGAAGAAATCAATCTAGCTTTTAAACGAGCTTCTGAAAATGAATTCAAAGGAATTTTGGAATACACTGAAGATCCAATTGTTTCAGTTGATATTATTGATAACCCGAACTCCTGTACTTTCGATTCTTTGCTCACTTCCATAGTAGGTGATATGGTTAAGGTGGTAGGCTGGTATGATAATGAGTACGGTTACAGTAGCAGGTTGATTGATGTGGTGAAGAAGATTAGATCTTTACGAGATTCTGCATAAGTTTTGAAATCCTTGGATGAAACTCTAGCATTACTTATCTCTAGATTTTTAAACGCTTTTTTACCACTATAGCAGTGTTTTAACATGAAACTAGATGCCATTATTTGGGTGGGTTGAAAAACACTGAATTTGCCTTAAAACAGGAAAAAATAATTCAAGCACTTTTTAAAAGTGCAGATTTTTGAAAAATGATCGTCATTTCTTTGATAATATTATATGTTCGAAATTGTTGTCTTCCTAGTCGCTGAAAAGAAAACTTTTAGCAAATGGCAGCTCCCAGATTTTGACTTCCTTATTGAGGGTTATATTCATATTTTTTAAAAGCTTCAAAGGCTTGCTTGAAACCGAAATCCTTACAAGGTGCACCGCTTGGACAAATGAGCTTGAAGGGCTGAATTTTAGACTTTAATGCTAAAATTTATCTGTCGGTGTTGATGCAGGATTCTTATTTTTGCGTTAATTTTGAATGCACTGTCAAATGCTTTATTAACTTTGCAAACGTTTGCGAGGCTTATTCAATATCATCTTGACATCTGATATCTGCTACTCGCAACTAATGAGCTATGGTTAAATTTATTCTTCCGGAAGAGGTTCTGCCCTTGAGAAGTTTGGTCTTAAGGAATGGAAAACCTTTGGCCGAATGTGTATTTGAAGGCGACAGGAATTACGATACCTTCCACCTCGGTTATGTAGAAAATGATGAAATCAGGTCAATTGCTAGCTTGATGCGGAACGATTACTTCCCCGAAGAAGGAGAGGGTTACCAGCTGAGGGGTATGGCTACTCATCCCGATTTTGGGTGTAGAGGATATGGTGCAGCATTAATTAATTTCGCGGTAGAATACATGAAAGAATATCAAACCATTTATTTATGGTGCAATGCTCGAAGCAGTGCTGTAACATTTTATAAAAAATTGGGTTTTATAAACGAGTCGCCAGAATTTGATATACCCGGAATTGGCTTCCATTACGAAATGAGACTAAAACTAAAATAAATATAAACATGAAAACGATTGACCAATTAGATTTCAAAGATAAAAAAGCACTAATCAGAGTAGATTTCAACGTCCCATTGGATGACGATTTTAAAATTACCGACGATAAAAGAATGCGTGCTGCTTTGCCTACTATTACTAAGATTTTAAACGATGGAGGATCGGTGGTGCTAATGTCGCACTTAGGCAGACCAAAAGATGGTCCAACCGATAAATATTCTTTAAAGCATATTCTTGGCGATTTGTCTCGCATGCTCGATCTTGAGGTTAAATTCGCCGATGATTGCATTGGAGAAAGTGCGGTTAATCAAGCGAAAAATCTTTTCCCAGGAGAGGTTTTATTATTAGAAAATTTACGTTTTTACAAAGAAGAAGAAAAAGGTGATGTCGCTTTTGCAGAGAAGCTTTCGAAATTGGGTAACGTATATGTAAATGATGCATTCGGGACTGCGCACAGAGCACATGCGTCAACCTCAATCATCGCGCAATTTTTTCCTGATGCAAAATACTTTGGTTATTTGATGGCTTCTGAAGTAAAAAACGCCGAGAAAATTTTAAATCATGCTGAACGTCCGTTCACAGCTATTATGGGCGGTGCCAAGGTTTCAGATAAAATTTTATTGATTGAAAAGTTATTGGATAAAGTCGATAACATCATTATTGGTGGTGGGATGGCTTACACCTTTGCTAAAGCGCAAGGAGGAGAGATTGGTACATCATTATTAGAAGCTGATAAACAAGAACTTTCTTTGGAGCTTGTAGAAAAAGCTAAAGCGAAAGGGGTCAATTTAATTCTTCCTGTTGATACCGTAATCGCTGACAAATTTGCCAATGATGCTGATAGGAAAGATGTAGATTCTGGTCAGATCCCAGCTGATTGGATGGGATTAGATATTGGTCCAAAATCTATAGCTATGTTTCAGGATGTAATCAAAAACTCTAAAACATTATTGTGGAATGGCCCAATGGGTGTTTTTGAAATGGAAAACTTTCAGGTAGGTACAAAAGCTGTTGCAGATTCGGTTGTGGCTGCAACGAAAGATAACGGTGCTTTCTCATTAATTGGTGGTGGCGATTCTGCTGCGGCAATTGCTAAGTTTGGCTTAGAAGACGAGGTGAGTTATGTGTCAACTGGCGGTGGCGCGTTGTTAGAGTATATGGAAGGTAAAGAGTTGCCAGGTGTTAAGGCGATAAACGAATAAATAGTAAGTATTACCTTATGTGAAAGGTTCCCTCGATTTAACGGAAGGTACTAAAAAAGTAGATATAAAATGGTCTGCGAATAGAAAAGCGGATGAATAGCTCTCAAAAGTTGTTCATCCGCTTTCTTTTTTAAGGCATTTCATTTTTCTTATTTGATAACGAACTTTACCTTCGATATTGAGAATTGGGGAACATTGTTAGTTTTTCCACGGAAGATTTTTTGAATTAATATCCTTTTTTTTTAGAATTTGAGAATTCTTTTAAGATTAACCACGAATATCGTAAGCGCACCTTGCATTTTCATGCTTTCCAGGCCACAGGAGTTCGCTCTGCCATATCCATGAACATTTTTCAATTCACTATTTTTGGCCTCCATTTTTTATCTGTGTTTCGATTTCTATTTGAAGTATTTGCTCTGTTGAAATATTTCCTGTTCTTCATGCTCACCTGTTTTTATTGCGACCGAATACGTCCTGCTTTTGGCTTCCGGTTTGTAGCAGCCATGTCTTAGCGGACATACTTTGCATTTTTCGATATTGAAATAATAGGTCATTAACTGATTGCTCTTATCTACCTTTTTGCCCTGCACCTGTTTGTACATAGCCAGGTGCCCTGCAGGGCATACAAACATATCAGCGTCTTTATTATAATCGAACTTTTCTTCCTCTTTTCTGGTGCCATAGGTAATAGTAGGGTTCATCTTGGCAACTATCCTTACTTTATTGCCATTCACATCGCTGAGCTTGAGATTATTCTTCCCGGAATAGGCTGCATCACCTATGATGGTAACTACCTCCATTCCGTTGGCCTGGGCCTCGCTCAACAGCTTTGGCAGTTCAGGACCAGCTCCCTTTTCTGAAGTAACAACAGCAGCTGTTATAATGCGCTCCTCTGTCATTGCTAAATGAGTGTTGTAACCAAAAAAACTGCTATCGGCTGTTTTGTGACCGATCCTCGTATCCACATCTTTGGATATTGCATAATTCTCCTGGTTATCTTCAACTGTTTCCTTCAATAGGTTCAGTTTCTTCCTTACTGCTGGGATTTCGCTTAATGCTTCATCAGACTCGATAAGTTTTTGTAGTTTACTCAGTGTTCTAATATATAAAACTAAAATCTATAAGCTCATTAATCTTGCGCAGTAAGTTCTCTTTGGGGATAATCAGCGCATAAAGCCTGGAAAATTCACTAAGCTGGATTTTTTGTTCTGAAGAAGTATCTCAAATCTTTTTTCCAAAGGACTTTTTCAGTGCCTTCATTCTCTCGAAGGAGCCTTTTTATTCGCTCACTGAAACCCTGTTTTTGCTAATCCAACTGCCAGCTTTACTCAGTATCAAAATTTATATCGCCAGGTGTGCATAGTTTAGTTCTTGAAATTAATGTGATCGAAACACAAATTCAATAAACTAAACTGTTTGACATGAAAACGAAATTAAATTTTAAGTTATTAGCCATACTGATGATAGTGGCATTTTTTCCATTTTTAGGTTGCAAAAAACAGATTGCCCAACAAGGATTAAAAGGTGAGCCTGGCATAGCAGGGCCTGCAGGCAGTACGGTATTAAGTGGAAATGGTGGGCCAGATGCCACATTAGGTAAGCTAGGTGATTTTTATCTAGATCTAGCCGCAGGTAACTTTTATGGACCAAAAAAGGTTGAGGGATGGGGAACGCCGTTTTCGATGAAAGGCGCCGCTGGGCTACCTGGGGCTACCGGGGCGACTGGAGCAACAGGAGCCGCTGGCGCAAATGGTACTAACGGCACTAATGGAGCGAACGGTGTGCCAGGAAGTAAAATCTTAAATGGAACAGTTACTCCAGCTGCTGATTTGGGTGCAGTGGGGGACTATTACCTTGATAAGGTAAGCTATAATTTATATGGGCCGAAAACAGGAACAGGCTGGGGTGTTGCGCTTTCACTAAAAGGAACAGCTAATGTAATTTACTCTGGCTGGAATTATGCCAAAAACTTTAGAGATACTACAATTGATGCTTCATTGCTTCGACTCGGCGATCTTATGGCGCCGGCATTAACCACCTCAATTTTGAACTCTGGTTCGATACAGGTTTATTTGGATTTCGGTGGAGGTGTTTATCCTTTGCCATATACTTCCTATGCCGGCTCAAAACTCAGTACCATCAACTATATGCCAAGACTGGGTAGGTTTACATTTACCCGCTTCACTGCAGATAACACTAGATCAGTTGCGCTATCTACATTACTTCAATATCGCTATGTCATTATTCCTGGCGGTACTGCAACAGCAGTTGCCAAAGAAAATAAGCTTGATATGAAAGACTATCAGGCGGTAGCCAGATTTTACGGTATCGGCAACTAGATTACAAAAAAGGTTCGCTCTCATTTTCGCCCTGATTACATCCGTAGTCAGGGCTTCTTATTTTGTAAGGGATAAAAATTATCAGCCAATATTCAGTCAAGCTGGTTGGTCATTAGAAAATCTTAACGGGATTATAAATTCAATTATCAATTCTCGTGTGCTTTTTTTGTAACTTCAACCCCTCATGAACTGGATTGATGTGTTATTTCTCCCACCGAATCATATTTTTTAAATTTCTTTCACTTCAGTGTTGGTAGCTTGTAATAGCCTAATTATCAGTTTTTAAGGTTTTTATTTATTAGACTAATGTTTGATTTAGTCTCATTTGTCAGGTTAAATGTAACAAAAAGGATGTGGAAAACTTTTTTGTGGTAAAAAGTGGTAAAAAGTGGTAGAACTATTTACTTTTACACTAGATAAAAAGTGTAGATACCACTATGACCCAACTTTTAGGAGAATTCGATTGTAAACTTGACGTAAAGGGACGCCTTATGGTACCCGCTGCGCTTAAGAAACAATTGCCTAATTCGGAGAATGAGGGTTTAATCATCAACCGTGGTTTTGAAAAAAATCTTGTTATTTATCCAAAAGCTGTTTGGGATGCTGTTGTTGCTGATCTTGCCAAGCTAAATATTTACGACGAAGAGAACAGGAGATTTGTAAGGGCCTTTACTCGTGGCGCAACAGAGCTTTCGCTTGATGCTGCCGGACGTGTTTTGTTGCCGAAATCTTTGGTGGAATATGCTGGCATTGGTAGTGATTTGGTTTTAGCATGTCAGCTGGATCGAATTGAGGTTTGGGATAAAAAATCTTACGAAGATATTTTTGACGATGTGCCGGCCAACTTTGCAAGTTTAGCTCAAAAAGTAATGGGCGATAAGAAAGGAGGTGTTGATGGTGAATAATTACCATGTTCCTGTAATGTTGCAGCCTTGTATTGATGGGTTAAATATTAAGCCAGATGGTGTTTATGTGGATGTTACTTTCGGTGGCGGCGGCCATTCGAAGGAAATTTTAAAACATCTTGGTCCGAAAGGAATTTTAATCGCTTTCGATCAGGATCCGGATGCGCAGGCAAATATCGTAGCTGATGATCGATTTATTTTCATTGACCAGAACTTTGGTTTCCTGAAAAATAATCTTCGTTTAAAGGGTTTTCGTCAGGTAGATGGTATTCTGGCTGATCTTGGTGTTTCTTCACATCAGTTTGACGTGCCGGAGCGTGGTTTTTCCATCCGTTCTAACGCCGATTTGGATATGCGTATGGATCAACACCGCGATCTTAGAGCTGCACAGGTATTAAACACTTATTCTGAAGAAAAGCTTCATAAAATATTTGGGATCTACGGGGAGGTTAAAAACGCCAGATCATTGGCTCGAGCTATTGTTACTGCCCGACTTGAGAAGCCTTTTACCGATATCGATAGTTTAAAATCAGCCATTTCAGAATATATCCCGAAAGGTAAAGAAAATAAATATTTAGCACAGGTTTTTCAGGCGCTGCGTATAGAGGTAAATGCTGAAATACAGGTTTTGGAAGATTTTCTTCTCCAAGCTTCTGAGGTGTTGACGACAGGAGGTCGCCTGGTTGTGATGTCTTATCATTCGTTGGAAGATAGGCCGGTAAAAAACTTCATGGCCAAAGGTAAATTTCAAGGTGAGGTAGAGAAAGACTTTTTTGGTAACCAGCAAAAGCCATTCAATGTAATTACCCGTAAGGCAATTGTGGCTACGGAAGAAGAGATTGCGCAAAATAATAGGGCTCGAAGTGCGAAACTTAGAATAGCTGAAAAAATATGAATAGGTTCAGAGAGGAGATAGAGGAAGAGGAAATAGGGCCTGAGCCGGAATTAAAAGCGGCGCCTAAAAGACCGAAAACAGCAGAAGAGAAAATGGATAGTAATTCATTTATCAGTAAGCTTTTTAATGACGGACTGATATCAAAAGAGGCGGCCACTGATGCTTTACCTTATTTGTGTTTTCTGGCATTTTTAGGAATGATATACATCGCCAACAGCCATTTTGCGGTAAACAATGTGCGTAGTATTGACAAATTAAATAAGGAAGTGAAAGAATTGAGATGGGAGTATAAATCCTTGAAAGCGGAGCTGATGTTTAAAAGCAAATTAACAGAAGTAGCGAAGAAGGTAGATACCCTTGGTATAAAGGAACTAATTGAACCACCAAAAAAAATAATTGTTAAAAGCGATGAATATTAGAGCAAACATCTTGCTTCGTGTATATCTGGCATTTGGCTTAATTGTGCTTTTTGCTTTTGCAGTATTTCTGCGTCTGGGTCAGGTGCAGTTTGTGCAAGGTAAAAAATGGAAGGCCATGGCCGATAGTCTTTCTACTCGTTATGTAAACGTAGAGGCTACTCGTGGCAATATTTATTCAAACGATGGTAGTTTGTTGGCAACATCTGTACCCGAATATGAACTTCGTATGGATATGTTCGCAGGTGGAATTGCCGACGATAAGGTTTTTAATGAGAAAGTTGATTCATTAGGGATGAAACTGGCCCAAATTTTTCAGGATAAATCTGCAAAAGATTACGCCCGTTATTTGCGAAAAGGTCGCCAGGATAGTGCCCGTTATTTGCTGATTCACCGCAAAGTAGGTTATTCAGATTTAAAAACCATCAGAACTTTTCCCTTGTACAATATCGGGAAATTTAGTGGAGGTTTAATAGCTGTTCAGCAAAATAAAAGAATTCTGCCTTTTCAGGCTTTGGCTGCCCGCACCATCGGCTATAAAAATGAGAACGTTGCCAATGGGGTGGGATTAGAAGGTGCTTACAAAGAGTATATCAACGGAGAAACTGGTAAAAGATTAATGCAGCGTATTGCCGGCGGAGTTTACATTCCAGTAAACGAGGAGGCAGAGGTTGCGCCTAAAGATGGAGCAGATATCATTTCTACCATCGATGTAAATATGCAGGATTTGGCTCAAAGCGCTTTGGAGAAACAACTCATCAAATTCGATGCTGATCACGGCGTAGTGATTGTAATGGAAGTAGCAACGGGTGAGGTTAGGGCAGTTGCCAACTTTTCAAAAGTCGAAGAAGGCGTTTATAAAGAGAAATTTAATTACGCAATTGCCGGAAATCAGGATCCGGGTTCAACTTTTAAGTTGGCATCATACATGGCGCTGCTTGAAGATGAATTGATCGATACGAACATGATGGTGGGTACCGGAAATTACAAGATTCCTGGTCACATGATCAAAGATTCGCATGGAAGTATTGGTGTAGTAACTGTTAAAAAAGCTTTCGAACAGTCATCAAACGCGGCTATCGCTTATTTAATCAATAGTAAATATGGCGCAGATCCTAAAAAGTTTACAGATCATTTATATGATTGGCATTTAAACGAAAAATTACAGTTGCAAATTCCTGGTGAAGCAAGGCCAACGATTAAAAATCCATCCAACAAAAGCTGGGGTAAAATGACTTTGCCGCAAATGGCTTATGGTTACGAAATGGAACTAACGCCTTTAAAAATGCTTTCGTTTTACAATGCAGTAGCTAATAATGGAAAGTATATCGCTCCGATTTTCGTAAAAGAGATCAGGCGCCTGGGCAATCCAATTGAACAGTTTAAAGCCAGGGTAATTAACGAAAAAATTTGTTCTGACGTTACGTTAAGCAAAGTGAAAAAGATGCTCGAAGGTGTGGTAACTGATGGAAGTGGTAAACAATACGTTCATAACCCACTTTACAAAATTGCTGGAAAAACCGGTACTGCTCAGGTTGCCGATGCAAATAAAGGTTACAAAGCTAAAAAGCAGTATCAAGCTTCTTTTGTAGGTTATTTTCCTGCCGATAAACCTAAATATTCTATGATCGTGGTAATCAATGATCCTCGAGGTGGTTATTATGGTGCATTGGTTTCAGGGCCAGTTTTTAGAGAGGTTGCTGATCGTATTTACGCTAGCGACATGCAAATGTACAACGATGTACCTACGCGTTTGGTAGGCAATACAGGCAATCCACCAACAAAAGCCGGACAAAGCAAAGCCACTCAAAAAGTATTCAAAGCATTTGGTTTTAAACCGCTTTTTGCATCAAAATCTGAATATTATAACATCGTTGATACCAGCGCAGGAGAAGTTTTTCAAGAGAATACGGAACGTAAAGGCATAATGCCAAATGTTTCGGGAATGGGCTTAAAAGATGCGCTTTATCTTTTGGGAAATGCAGGTTTAAAAACGAAAGTGATTGGATCTGGAAAGGTAATCGCTCAATCCATCACCGCCGGTACAAGGGTTGGCAAAGGTTTGGGCGTACAAATAGAATTGAATTAAAAAAAAACAATGAATGATTGAGAGTATGATTGAATGCTAGAATGTTGCGATCGCTGTTAACATTCACTTATTCAAAATTCACTCACTCAAAATTTAAAAGTATGCAATTACAGGATTTAATTTACGGTATTACGATTAAAGAATTGGTTGGTAAAACCGATAGGGAAATCAACAGCCTAAATTTTGATTCTCGTAAAGTTGGAAAAGATGATGTTTTCTTCGCTGTAGTTGGAACGCTTGCTGATGGTCACCAGTTTATTGACCAAACCATTGCTCAAGGTGCTGCTGTTATTATTTGCGAAAGTTTGCCGGAAGTGCATGACTTTACGGTCACCTATATTAAGGTAGAAAATACTGCTGTTGCATTAGGTATTGTGGCAGGTAATTATTTTGGAAATCCATCCGCCGATTTAAAATTAATTGGCATTACGGGCACCAATGGTAAAACAACCATTGCCACTATTTTATTTAAGCTTTTTAAAGATTTAGGATATAAAACCGGCCTTTTATCAACAGTTGAAAATTATATTAACAATACCGTTGTTGCCGCAACGCATACTACGCCAAATCCAATTGCTTTGAATCAGTTATTGCGTGATATGGTAAATGCTGGTTGCGATTATTGCTTTATGGAAGTAAGCTCGCACGCGGTATCCCAACATCGTATTGAAGGATTAGCGTTTTCGGGTGGTGTTTTTTCAAATATCACTCACGATCACTTAGATTTTCATAAAACCTTCGACAGTTATTTAAAAGCCAAGAAGGCATTTTTTGATGTTTTACCAAAATCGGCTTTTGCATTAACCAACATTGATGATAAAAATGGAATGGTGATGTTGCAAAATACACAGGCTAATAAGAAAACCTATGCGCTTAAGCAACTTGCTGATTTCAAAGCGAAAATCATCGAGAATCAATTCAACGGACTTCATTTAGATATCGATAATGAGGAGGTGTTTTTTAAGTTAGTCGGTACTTTCAATGCTTATAATCTACTTGCAGTTTACGGAACAGCGATTCTTCTGGAGCAAGATAAATTGAAAGTTTTGACTTTGCTAAGTCGCTTAACAGGGGCTGAAGGGCGTTTCGACTACATTACTTCGCCAAATAAAATCATCGGCATTGTAGATTATGCACACACACCTGATGCCGTTCAAAATGTTTTAAGCACCATTGCTAATATTCGTAAAGGGACGGAGCAAGTTATTACTGTTATTGGCTGCGGTGGCGATCGGGATAAAGCCAAGCGACCAATTATGGCACAAGTTGCCTGCGATTGGAGTGATAAGGTGATTCTAACTTCCGATAATCCAAGAACGGAAGATGCGCAAGCAATCATCAGCGATATGGAAGCTGGCGTTTCACCAACTAACAAGCGTAAAACATTATCTATTTTAGATAGAAAAGAAGCGATAAAAACTGCTTGCCACTTAGCACAGAGCGGAGACATTATACTAGTAGCCGGTAAAGGCCATGAAAAATACCAGGAAATTAATGGTGTAAGGAACCATTTTGATGATAAAGAGATTTTACTTGAACAACTTAACCCTAATAGCTAATGTTATATTTATTATTCGAATACCTGCATAAGCATTACGACATTCCTGGATTAAGGTTGTTTCAGTATATCACGTTTCGTGCCTCCATTTCTATCATTTTATCCTTGATCATCACCACTGTGTATGGCCGTAGGTTGATTGATTTTTTACACAAGAAACAAGTTGGCGAAACGGTTAGGAACTTAGGTTTAGAAGGTCAAATGCAAAAACAAGGTACGCCGACAATGGGTGGTATCATCATTTTGCTGGGTATTTTAATTCCAACCCTGTTATTCGCCAATATCACAAATGTGTATGTGATTTTAATGATTATCACCACGGTTTGGATGGGTGCTGTTGGTTTCCTGGACGACTATATCAAAGTTTTTAAAAAAAATAAAGAAGGTTTAGCGGGTCGTTTTAAGGTCGTTGGACAAGTAGGTTTAGGTTTAATTGTGGGTTGTACCATGTATTTCCATCCCAATATTGTAGTTCGTGAAACTGTTCAGGATGATGTTAAACCAACCTCGACTGTGCCGATGGTTCTTCGCCAGAAAGGCGAAACTTTCTACTACACGCAGGATGTAAAATCGACTAAAACGAACATGCCTTTTTACAAGAATAATGAGTTCGATTACGCAAAGGTATTTAAGTTTTTAGGTGGCGATTATCAGAAATATGCTTTTCTGGTGTTCATCATTTTTACTGTTTTTATTATCACTGCAGTAAGTAATGGCGCTAACATAACGGATGGTATCGACGGTTTAGCTACGGGTACATCTGCAGTAATTGGGATTACTTTAGGTATTCTGGCTTATGTATCAGGTAATACCGTAATGGCCGATTATCTGAATATTATGTATATCCCCAACTCTGGAGAACTGCTGATTTTTGCAGGCGCCTTTGTGGGTTCCTGTGTCGGTTTCCTTTGGTACAACTCTTATCCGGCTCAAATTTTTATGGGCGATACAGGGAGTTTGGCCATCGGTGGTATTATCGCTTCTTTCGCTTTAATGATTCGTAAGGAGTTGATTATTCCGATTCTTTGCGGAATATTTTTAGTGGAGCTGGTTTCGGTAATTATGCAGGTATCTTATTTCAAATACACCAAAAAACGATTTGGAGAAGGGCGGAGAATTTTTCTGATGTCCCCGTTACATCACCACTATCAAAAGAAAGGTTATCACGAAGCGAAGATTGTCACCAGATTTTGGATTATCGGAATTATGCTTGCCATTATCACCATCGTAACATTGAAATTGAGATAGGGTGGAAGTTAAAAATTGAGGGTTAAAAGTCGAACGTTAAAAGTTAATGCAAAACGCGAACTGAATAAATAAATAAAATTTCAACTGTATAGTCTTTAGCACTTTAAATACTATCTACCAAGTACCTAATACTAATTAAATAATGAGCACAAATCAAAATAACACAATAAGCAATCCTCAGTCAGCAATGGCAGGGCGAGCCCGCGTGGTTATTTTGGGTGCTGGAGAAAGTGGAGTGGGTGCTGCTAAGCTTGCTCAATTAAAAGGCTTTGATGTTTTTGTATCTGACTTTGGTGTTATTACTGATAAATATAAATCGGCATTAGAAAAACTAAACATCCCTTTCGAATCTGAAAAACATACTGAAGAGCTGATTCTAAATGCTACCGAAGTAATAAAGAGTCCTGGTATTCCGGCTACGGCGCCAATTATTAAAAAATTGGTTGCTAAAAATATTTCAGTGATTTCGGAAATTGAATTTGCTGGCCGCTATACAGATGCAAAAATGATCTGCATTACGGGTTCTAACGGTAAATCGACAACCAGTCTGCTTACTTACCACATCCTAAAGAATGCCGGGTTAAATGTGGGTTTGGCAGGCAATATCGGTCATAGTTTTGCCGCTCAGGTAGCCACAGAAAATTTCGACTATTACGTTTTGGAGATCTCCAGCTTTATGCTTGATGATATGTTTCATTTCAAAGCCGATATCGCTGTGCTCTTGAACATCACTCCCGATCATTTAGATCGATATGACTATAAATTGGAGAATTACGCTGCGTCAAAAATGCGCATCATCCAAAATCAAACTGCTAACGATGTTCTTATTTACTGTGAAGATGACGAAGAAAGCAAAAAAGCGTTAGCAAACAACCAGCCACTGGCTAAAACATATCCTTTTTCAATCAGAAACACATTAGAAAAAGGCGCTTACTTACACGAGCAAATCATACATATCCTTACTGAACCAAATAACCAATTCACCATGTCTATTTCAGATTTAGCCTTACAAGGCAAGCACAACATTTACAACTCTATGGCTTCGGGCATTGTAGCGAAGGTTTTAGAGTTACGAAATGCGACCATTCGTGAAAGTATGGGCAATTTCAAAAATATTGAGCATAGGCTGGAGCATGTGGCAAAAATTTCGGGAATTGATTTCATCAACGACAGTAAAGCTACAAATGTAAACTCTACCTGGTATGCTTTGGAAAGCATGACAACCGATGTAGTGTTAATTATGGGTGGCGTGGATAAAGGTAACGATTACAATATGCTTAAAGACTTGGTGAAGAGCAAAGTAAAGGCAATTGTATGTTTAGGTAAGGATAATAAACGTATCCACGATGCTTTCGAGGATGATGTTGAGGTAATTGTGAATACTTTTTCGGCTGATGAAGCAGCACAGATTGCTTTTCATTTGGCTAAACGTGGTGATGCGGTATTGTTATCGCCAGCTTGTGCCAGTTTCGATTTGTTCAAAAATTATGAAGACCGCGGTAATCAATTCAAAGCGGCAGTAAAAGAATTATAAAAGGAGGCTTAATTATATGTTTCAAGCACTACTTAACAAAACTAAAGGCGATAGATGGATCTGGTTGATCATCATCCTGCTTTCGCTTATTTCTGTAATGGCCGTTTACAGTGCAACAGGAACTTTAGCCTATAAAAAAGGTGAGGCGGTAGAAAAGCTGCTTCTAACCAAGCACTTAATTTTTGTTTTAATGGGGATTGGGATGATATACATTGCCCACTTATTAGATTACCGCTATTATGCCGGTATTTCGAAAATTTTGATGATAGTAACCATTCCGCTTTTGGTTTATACCTTAATTTTCGGAACAAATTTGAACGATGCATCGCGTTGGGTTAAAATTCCGGTAATTGGACTTACGTTCCAAACCTCCGATTTAGCAAAGCTGGCATTAATTACCTTTTTGGCCAGAATGTTGACCAAGAAACAAGAAAACATCAAAAACGTTAAAGAGTCGTTTGTGCCAATTATGGGCTCTGTTTGTGTGGTTTTCGTTTTAATTGCATTAGCCAATTTGTCTACGGCCTTAATGTTGTTTGGTGTAAGTATTTTGCTCTTAATCATCGGGCGTATTAGTATTAAACAGATTGCAATTGTTTGCGCTGGTGGATTTGTATTGTTGTTGTTTGTGTTTTTTC
>Ga0308159_1002364_pt1 | contig 22052 bp, 23 predicted proteins | sample PhyCR1_FD_201040 | JGI IMG/M metagenome (GOLD analysis project Ga0308159, IMG submission 201040) | Phyllosphere microbial communities from UC Gill Tract Community Farm, Albany, California, United States - DLSLC.R1 | ecosystem: Host-associated > Plants > Phyllosphere > Unclassified | place: USA... | reverse complement strand
TGTCAAGCGAACTGCAGATTTGACCCCTTGGGCGAACTGAAGAACTGACCCCCTGTCATTGTGCTGCGGTAGCGGTGGCATCAAGCGTAGGTCCGGCCTTCTGCAGAAGGCCGGACCTACGCTTTTCGCGAAGTCGATAGCTGTCGCCCCGGATGGTTATGACAGTGGAGTGGTGCAATACTCTGTCCAAGATCGCCGTCGCGACAACCGGGTCGCCAAAGACATTGCCCCATTCACCAACTGAGCGGTTAGACGTGATCAGAATTGCCCCTTTTTCGTAGCGACGCGACACCAGCTGGAAGAACAAGTGGGCCGCATCTGCCTCAAACGGGAGGTAGCCAAGCTCATCGATAATCAGCAGTTTCGGCCGGCACAGCAGCGTCAGCTGCTTATCCAGCGTGCCATCGCTGTGTGCCTTGGCCAGCAAGGCCACCAGCGTCGCTGCGGTAACGAACTGGACCGAGTAGTTTTGACGGATCGCTTCGCGTCCCAGCGCCACGGCCAAGTGAGTCTTCCCTGTTCCCGGCGGCCCCATGAACAGCGCTGTGTCGCCATGGGCGATCCAACGACAGGTCGCCAGTTCGCGGACCTGGCGAGGATCAAGAGAGGGTTGCGCATCGTACTCGAAGCCATCGAGCTCGCGCACGAATGGGAACTGGGCGATCTTGCTGGCCATTTGGATCCGCCGTTCGTCGCGCCGGGCGATCTCGCGGCCGGCCAGGAACGCCAAGGCTTCGCGCAAGGTCATTTCCGATCTCGCGGCCTCGTCTAACAGCGTGTCCAGTTGGTCCCGGATCGCAGTCAGCTTGAGCCTGTCCAGCATGGCAATAAGCGCTTCGTGGTCGACGGGCATCACCAGGCTCCTCCCACCGCCGCTTCGTATTCGGCAAGTGGCCGCAGCAACGCGGGCGATGGCGGCGGCGCAATTCGCGTCGGCCCCGGCGAGGCGCCGACCAGGCCGGCCAGATGGGCACGATCGGCAACCCGCTGACGCCGCCCCTCACATTGCGGATGATCCGCTACGACCTCACCGGCGTGCCGGATAATCACGCGGCCAGCCATGACCACGACTTGTACGGTTTCGCCAACGAGGCGCCACGGTACCGAGTAGCTGTTCGTGTCCAGATCGATGGCGCAATCGGAGCGCACTTTACGGACCAGGTCTCGCAGTTGGCCGAACGGAGCCCGTTCGCCCAGCGGACGCAGCGCGTTCACCTCATCGGCAAAGCGCACGATCGGCAGTTCGCCAGTAGTTCCATGGACGCGCACGTCGGCGATTTCCCGGTTCCACTGATCAAGGTGCGCCACGAACTCACCCCAGCTGGCAAAGCGACGCCCAGCAACGGCGTTGCGCTTCACATAGCCAACACCCCGTTCATCCTTGCCTTTGGTCCTGGCCCGGTAGGGCGCACAGGCTCGAGGATTGAAACCCCAGTAACGGGAGAAGGCGTGGAGCCGGGCATTGAAGCGCACTTCGCGGGTGGCAATGTCGTGGTGATCAACCAGGGCCCGCGCGTTGTCGAGCAGGATCTCAGCCGGCACGCCGCCGAACCTCAGGAACGCTCCTTCCATGCCCTCGAACCAGTCCGTCTGCCGTTCCCGGATCGAGGGGCGGATGTGCATCCGCCGCGAGTAACCAAGCGTCGCCACAAACAGATGGATCTTGACCCGCTCGTCCCCAATCCAAACCTTCGTGTCGCCGAAGTCGATCTGAAGCTGATGCCCAGGCTGGGTCTCGAAGCGCACAGTTGCCTTCTTGTAGGCTCGCAACTCGCGGCGCCAAGGCTGAACCCGCAACTCCACCGAGCGCAGGCCGATGACAATGCCATGCTCGCTAGCCAGCTCCTGGCGGATCACATCGGCATTGCCATCATGCCGGAAAAACCTCTCGCGCAGCCAGTCGTCCAAGCCATCAAAGGCCGTCTTGCGCGGCGCCTTAGCAAACGGAACGGTCCCGCCAGCACGCAAGTACCGCCGAATGGTGTTCCGCGCGCAGCCAAATTCCTTCGATAGCCGCTTCGCTCCCCAGCCAAGCTCGTGGAGCCGCAACATCGCGGCGACCTCGTCCGGTAGAAGCATCTCGTCTCCCTGCACCGCTCTCGCTCGTGCTGGAGAAATTGGAGTTTCCGTCGTCATTTGTCCCTCCTGTCGTGAAACCAAGAGGGGTCAGTTCTCAATTTCGGCGGGGGGTCAGTTTCTCAGTTCGCCTGACATCGTCCTCAAGGGAGGCCTGCTCGGCTTCATTGAAGACACGATCCAGGTGCTTTTCGCTGCGCGGCGCAAAGCGGTGCAACCGCGACAGCGCCAGTTCCTCCTCAAGCTTCAGGATGCGCCGGGCAAGTGCGTCTCTCTCGGCCGCCAATGCCTCGACCTCTGCGGCTTTCGTCGCCAGAAGCGCCATCAATTCCGCAATAGTGGGGACGCCGCCTCGATCCATCGCAGCCTTGAATCGAAAGCCCGTTCCCGCGTCAACGGCCTTCAACCAACAATCTGATATTGCCGCACCGGATGAGGGGCCATCGCGTCAATATCGATCCCGTCGAGCAGCCATCGCAATTGCTCCGCGGTGAGCGCCACCACCGTTTCCGCTCGTTTGGGCCATCGGAACTTGTCCTCTGTTAGCGCCTTGAGCACCAATACAAAGCCCGACCGGTCAAAGAACAACAGCTTCATCCGGGTCCGGCGCCGGTTGCAAAAGGCAAACGCCGCGCGCTCGAACGGATTAAGGCCCATCGACTGCTCGACTAGGATCGCAAGGCTGTTGATCCCACAGCGAAAGTCGATCGGATCCCGGTGGAGATAGACGCGCAGATCTTCAGCGAGCCGGAACATGGCAATGCCCCAGCGCATCGATCATCACCACCAGCAACTGCGCGTCACACCCCTCCAGCGTCAGAGATACGCCATTTGGCATCGACGCCTGCAACCGCACTGACGGTACCAATCCAGCAGACCGGGGCGCGATCCCACCAGTGTGTCGCTCCGCAGGCGCCGGAGACGTCTCCACCCGGATAAACGCCGACGGATCCGGCAACTGCCCCGTGCTCCGCTGCCCGTTCGCACTCTGCCGCTCTTGATATTTCCTGACCCATTTGCGCAACTGGTTGGCATTGAGGCCATGCTCCAGCGCAAGCCTCGCCACCGATATGCCAGGCTCGAGGCACGCCTCGATCAACCGTGCCTTCCCTGCCCGACCATAATAGCGCCGGCCGTTCCGCGTTACTCTTACAACCTCGAGCCCATAGGAGCCCACCGGTGCCATCTCCATGTGTCCACCTCTTCCTTGGTGGACACATCCTTCATGCCCCGTCACTCAACCGTACAGGTGCGCCGAATTTCGCGCTTACCCATCGCTTCCGGCGACGTTTGTTTAAGGAGTCCCAGCATTGGGGTATCGATAACGCCCGACGGTACTGCCAAAGTCGGCTGCCAAGGCCGATGCTGCAAGTCCATCCTTGAGGATGCGCTTCCGGGCACCATAAGGGTTCCCACGTGCTGCGTCTTCCACCGTCGCCGTGCTTACACCGGCGCCGGGCCAAAAGGATTTGCTTCAGTCATGCAATGAGCTGGGCTCGGTATTGCATTGATCTCATCTCATGACCTGATGCCTCCGCCCGTCCGTTATCAGATCCATCAAACCTTGGACTGAACAGGCGGGCAAGCGGCAATGACGGGATTACTGAAGTCCAAAGCGGGGCAATGGTATCGCAAGTTTTATGCGGGCTTGCTGATCGTGATTGCATTGGTCCTTGTAGCCGGCGGCGTCGTGCTCCTTATGAACGCAGGCTCGGCCTATTACCTGCTTGCGGGCCTCGCGGTTCTGGCCAGCGGCGTATTCATCCTCCGAAGCGATGCGACCGGGATCGCGATGTATTGTGTGATGCTGTGCGCAACACTTGCTTGGTCGCTGTGGGAAGTCGGCTTCGACACCTGGGGCCTGGTCCCGCGCCTGGTGGCACCGATTATCTTGGGTTTTGGCCTGTTGCCGTCTCCGATCCGCAAGCTGAAGATGCGCTGGGTCTCTGTCCCGGCACGCAGGGGATATCCGGCGATCGCAGCCGGCACTACCGCCGCCCTCGTGGTCGGCACGATCCTGCATGCGGCCGGATCGGATCTCCCTGTCGATCCGTTGTGGCACACCGGAGCGCAGATCGCGTTGCCGACCGCCGCGATCGATCGTCCGACCGATAGTGCCAATAGCGAGTGGCGGGCCTATGGCAACGATCAAGGCGGCACGCGTTTCAGTCCGCTCGATCAGATCAATGCCGGCAACGTGGGCGCTCTCAAGGTCGCGTGGACGGCGGACACCGGCGCTGCCCCGGCGGGCGCATCGACGGGAGGTTTGGAAGTCACGCCGATCATGGTCGGGGACAGCCTTTACATCTGCAACGGCTATGATGCCGTCATCGCCTACGATGCGGAGACCGGCAAACGACGCTGGCACTTCGCCATGTCCAATTCCGCATCGGGCAAGCCGTGGCGGGGCGTCACGTACTACCGGGTTCCGGGCGCGACGGGGGCATGTGCCGAGCGCATCTACGCCTCAAGCCAGGTTCCCGATCTCGTCGCGCTCGATGCGCGCACGGGTCGTCCTTGCACAGGATTTGGCCGCAACGGGCGCGCATCGCTGCGCGCCGGTGTCTCGCCTGCGCCTTTTGGCCTCTACTATGTCAGTTCGGCTCCGCAGTTGATCCGTGGCAAGCTGGTCATCGGGGGCAGCGTCTTGGACAACCAGTTCTGGGGAGCGCCTTCGGGCGTCGTGCGCGCGTTCGATGCCGTCACCGGAAAGCTATCGTGGGCCTTCGACGTCGGCCATCCCGACCGGCTTACTGCACCGCCCCAAGGGCAGGTTTATACCCCTTCGACGCCGAATAGCTGGGCACCGATGACGGCGGACGAGAGGCTGGGCATTGTCTACCTGCCGATGGGCAACTCTACCCCCGATCTCTACGGTGCGCAGCGGCGACCGTTCGACGATTCCAATAGTAGTTCGATCATCGCCGTGGACGTCGAGACCGGACGCCCACGCTGGCGCTTCCAGGCGACGCACCACGACCTTTGGGACTACGACATGCCCTCGCAGCCGACCCTGGCCGATGTGCCGACGGCGAATGGTCTTCGCGCCGCGCTGATCGCACCTACCAAGCGCGGTGAGATTTTCGTGCTCGATCGCGCCACCGGTCGGCCGATCAAGACGGTGCGCGAATTGCCGGTCCCGCAGGGCGGCAACGGTCCGGGGGACCGCCTGTCGCCGACCCAGCCGTTCTCGGTCGGTATGCCGTCGCTACGTGGTCCCGACCTGCGGGAAGCATCAATGTGGGGGATCACGCCCATCGACCAGATGCTCTGCCGGATCCAGTTCAAGCGCGCTCGCTACGAAGGCACGCTGACGCCGATCGGCCTCGATCGACCGACGATCGTGCAACCCGGTTACGGCGGGGGCGTCAATTGGGGCAGTATCTCGGTCGATACCGATTGCGGCATCATCATCGTGCCGTGGATGAATTTGCCGACCAAGTCGCAACTGCTGACCCGCGCGCAAGCTCACGACCGCAGCCTCAAGGTCCAACCCATCCGGGGCCCGGTCAATACCGGAAATCCGATGGCCAATACGCCTTATGGCGCTGCGAACGGCCCGTTCATCTCGCCGCTTGGCGTACCTTGCACCTCGCCTGCCTATGCGTCGATGACGGCAATCGATTTGGCGACCGGGCGCGTGATCTGGACCAAGCCATTCGGCACCGCCCGCGATACGGGTCCGCTGGGCATCGCGTGGCACTTGTCGGCAACCATGGGGGTGCCCTTCTCGGGAGGTGGCATTACCACGCGCGGCGGGCTGGTGTTCATTGCTGCCTCGGTCGAGCAGGCGATCCGCGCTTACGACGTTGGCACCGGTGAAGAGCTATGGAAGGCGCGTCTGCCTGCAGGGGGACAGGCAACCCCGATGACATATCGCGGCCCCCGCAGCGGGCGACAGTTGGTCGTTATCGCGGCGGGCGGAAAGCCAAGCCTGAAGACAAAGCAGGGCACGTCGCTGGTAGCGTACGCACTGCCACGCTGAGCGACCATACCAACGACGACGACGAGGAGTAGAAGTTTATGCCCAAGAGCACCTTGATTGCCACGCTGGCATTGGGAGCTTCCATCATCGCGCCCCATGCGGTCGCGCAGTCGCCATCTCCCGACACCGGGATCGTACCTGCCGGCTCGGGTGCAGCCATGGCCGGACCCGCCACGAATTTCACCGGCAAGGTGCGCGTCCGGCCGATCGTCGATGCGACGCGGTTGGGCCGCACATCTCTCGGGGAAGTAACGTTTTCTCCTGGTGCCCGCAGCAACTGGCACACGCACCCGGGCGGCCAGGCGCTCTATGTCCTCGATGGCTGTGGCTGGACCCAGCGCGAAGGGGGCCCGATTACCAAGATATGCAAGGGCGATACCGCCTACGTGCCGGCCGGTGTGAAGCACTGGCACGGCGCTACCGCCGCGAGCCGCATGACGCATCTTGCCGTGACGGAAGTGATAGGCGGGAAGAACGTGAAATGGATGGAACCTGTGTCTAATCAGCAGTACGCCGCCGGACGAAAGGACGCTCCGTAGTTGCGCATGGAGGCATTGCAATCGTACGCCGGCCCGCGCACAAATCCAGGCATGCTGATTGGGCGCTCGGATCTCGCGGACTTTTCCTATTTCCTGGCCATCGCGCGGCACCGCAATTTCCGGCTGGCGGGGCTGGAAATGGGCGTGAGCGCATCGGCCCTCAGTCATGCGCTCAAGGGCTTGGAAACCCGCCTGGGCGTACGCCTGCTCAACCGGACCAATCGCAGCGTCACGCTGACGGCGGCGGGCGCGGAACTGCAGGCGGCGATCACCGGGCCTTTCGACGCGATCGGCCAGGCCGCCGAAGACCTCAACCGCTACCGGGACGCGCCGACCGGGCGCATCCGGCTCAATGTCCCGACCGACGCCGCGCTTCTTCTCCTCAGCCCGGTTTTGCCGGTCTTCATCGAACGCTACCCAGACGTTGATATAGACGTATCGGTGAGCAACCGGCTGATTGACGTGATCGACGGCGGCTTCGACGCAGGGATTCGCTACGGTGGGACGGTCCCCGAGGACATGGTCGCCCAGAGGCTGTCGCAGGACATAACGTGGAAAGTGGCAGGCGCGCCGGGCTACCTCGAACGCTTCGGCATTCCCGAACACCCGACCGACCTTGCCGCGCATCGCTGCCTGCGGTTCCGTCTCGGGGACGACCGAGTCTATCGCTGGGAGTTCGAGCGCGACGGCGAGGAAATCGAGGTCGAGGTGCCGGGCGCGCTGACACTGGACGATAGCCCGCTCATTCTTTCGCTTCTGACCGGCGGAGCCGGGCTGATGTACGGCCCTGAACCGTTGATGACGCCGCTCGTCGAGGCGGGGAGCGTCCGCTTTGTGCTGGAGGAGTGGGCGTCACCGGGGCCCGGTTTCCACATGTATTACTCCAGCCGGCGACAGGTGCCTGCCGGGCTGCGCCTGCTGATCGACCTGATCCGGGAGATGCGCCCGCTCGGGCTATGACACCCTCGGTTCCCCCCGCGATCAATGAGGTGAGCTCAATGACGCATGGACCGCGCATGGGCTAATCCCCAAGCCGCTGAAGCTCTATCTTCACGCTGCAGCACGGCGAATGCCGGCGCATTCAATGCGCTTAGAGACATCGTCTGCCGCGCGAGCCGAAGGAGCAGCACGATGAATCCCGTTTATGATTTCACTGGACAGGTGGCCCTCGTCACTGGCGCCAGTTCCGGCATGGGACTGGCCACGGCCCAAGCTTTCGCACAGGCAGGAGCCGCTGTCGTGCTTGCCGACGTTAACGCGGACGCACTCGCAGCCCAGACCGAAAAGCTCGCCGCAACTGGCCATCGTGTGCTCGGCGTGACGTGCGACGTCGCCGATGAGGTCCAGGTCGAGGACATGCTGGCGCAGACCATCGTCGCTTTCGGCCGGCTCGACATGGCGTTCAACAACGCCGGCATCCAAGTCGACCCCAGCGATGCCGCCGACGAGACCGCGGAGAACTTCGACCGCGTCAACGCCGTCAACATGCGCGGTGTCTGGACTTGCATGAAGCACGAACTCAAAGTGATGCGCGAGCAGGGCTCGGGCGCTATCGTCAACTGCTCGTCGCTCGGCGGGCTGGTCGGTCTGCCGCAGCGCGCGGCTTATCATGCGTCCAAGCACGGCGTGATCGGGATGACCCGCAGCGCGGCGATGGAATATGCACCGCGCGGCGTGCGCATCAACGCGATCTGCCCGGGCACGATCTACACCCCGATGGTCGCCGACATGCTCGAAGGCCAGGCCGATGCGATGAAGGAGATCATGCGCGACCAGCCGATCGGACGCCTGGGGCGTGCGGACGAAATCGCCGCCTCGGTCCTGTGGCTGTGCAGCGAAGGTGCGAGTTTCGTGGTGGGCGTGGCGCTGCCGGTAGATGGCGGTTTCACGGCGCACTGAGCCCATCGAGACCATGCCATTCGATCCCGAGATCTCGCGCCGAACGGCCCTCTTGACGACACTGGCCGCCGCCGTTCCCTGGCCGGCCCTAGCTGGAGACTTCACCATGCCTGCCGAACCTACCGCCGCCCGCCAGTCGTTCGGGGACATCGCGCCCCATCTCGCCGAGATCACCGACAAGGTGCTGTTCGGCGATGTCTGGGCCAACCCGGTGCTCTCGCCGCGCGACCGCAGCCTGGTGACGATCACCAGCCTCATCGCCATGTACCGGGTCAACGAGATGCCGTTCCATATCAAAAAGGCGATTGAGAACGGCGTGACCCGGGACGAGATCGTCGAGACCATCACCCAGCTTGCCTTCTACGCCGGTTGGCCGCCCGCCATGACGGCGCTGCCGATCGTCAAGAAGGTCTTCGAGGAAGCGGGCGTCTGACGGCGCAACGGTTCGCCAGCCTGTCGAGGAGCATGGCCGTCATCGCGGCCATTTTCTCGATCCTTGGAGCAAGTGTCATGGTCGAAGCCCGCCCGTAGCCTTTTGTTCGCATCGCGGAACTGGATATCGATCCGGCCCGGCTCGATGCCTACAGGGCATTGCTGGCGGAAGAGATCGAGGCATCCGTCCGTCTCGAAGCCGGGGTGCTTTCGCTGAACGCGGTCGCCGTCAAAGGCAGCCTCACGCAAATCCGCATCCTGGAAATCTACGCCGACCAGGCGGCCTACGAAGCGCATCTCCGATCGCCCCACTTTCTGAAGTACAAGACCGGAACCGCCGACATGATCCGCTCGCTGCGCCTCGTGGAAACCGAGCCCGTCATCCTGTGCGGCAAATCAGCCGACAGCTCTGCTGGCTCATGCTTCTGAACTAAGCCAACTCTCACCACCCCCATCAAGGACAACACCCATGCAACTCAAGCGCGCCGGATCGCAGCCCTCGCAGAAGGGCCCCGAGGAATTCTTCACCGGCACCGTCCGTATCGACCCCCTGAACGTGGCGCCGGAGCCTTCGCGCGTGTCGTGCGCTGCCGTCACGTTCGAGCCGGGTGCCCGCTCGGCCTGGCATACCCATCCGCTGGGCCAGACCTTGTTGGTGACCGCGGGCTGCGGCTGGACCCAGTGCGAAGGCGAGGCGATCGTCGAAATCCGCGCCGGCGACGTGATCTGGTGCCCGCCCGGCCACAAGCACTGGCACGGCGCCACGCCGACCACCGCCATGACCCACATCGCCATCCAGGAAGCGCTCGACGGCAAGAACGTCATCTGGATGGAGAAGGTCACCGACGAGGAATATCTCGCTGGTCCTGCGGCCGAAGCATGATCGAGGGCAATGCCGACAGGGCGGGCAGGACCGGGGGATCGACTGCGGGCGAAGAGGCCTCGCGCAGTCCCGTGTGCGTATTGGGCATCCTGGCCTTGCTGCTGGGCTTCGCCTCGATCTCCACCGACCTCTACCTGCCGGCATTGCCCACCATGGCCACCGCGCTGCATTCCAGCCCGGGGTCGATGGAGTTCACGATCACCGGCTACCTGATCGGCTTCAGCCTGGGACAGTTGTTCTGGGGGCCGATCGGAGACCGGTTCGGCCGCCGCATTCCCGTGGCGATCGGAATCGTGCTGTTCGTCATCGGCTCGGCCGGTTGCGCCATGGCCGGCAGCGCCTCGGCGCTGATCGTCAGCCGCTTCGTGCAGGCGGCGGGTGCCTGTGCCGGCGTCGTGCTCGCCCGCGCCATGGTCCGCGACCTCTACGCCGGGAGCCGCGCCGCGCAGATGCTGTCCACCTTGATGATCGTCATGGCCATCGCGCCGCTGCTGGGTCCCATCCTGGGCGGCCAGATCCTCGGGCTGGCTGGATGGCGCGCGATCTTCTGGATACTGGTCGGCATCGGCGTGGTGACGTTCGGCGCGGTGCTCTCGCTTCCAGAGACGCTGCCCATGGCACGTCGCAACGAGCAGGCGCTCACGCGGGCGCTGTCACGGTACGGCTTTCTGCTGCGCCAGCGCCGGCTAATGGCGTTCGCGGGCTCCGGGGGCTTTTTTTACGCCGGCACATTCGCCTATGTCGCCGGCTCGCCGTTCGCCTACATCGGCTACCACCACGTCCCCGCACAGTTCTACGGATTGATCTTCGGAGCGGGCATCATCGGCATCATGGCTCTCAACTTCGCGAACGCCAGGCTTGTGCTGCGTTTCGGGATAGAGCGCATGCTCATCGCCGGCGCATGGGTCGCCGCACTTGCAGGCGTCGTCGCCTCGATCGACGCCTGGAACGATTGGGGCGGCGTCCTGGGGTTGGCTGCTCCACTGTTTGCCTTCGTCGCGGTAACGGGATGGATCGTCGCCAATTCGGTTGCCGGGGCAATGGCAGACCATCCCGAGCACGCTGGCGCCGCCTCGGCTCTCGTTGGGGCGATCCAGTACGGCGCCGGCATCTTCGGGTCCGCGCTGGTGGGGGCGTTCGCTGACGGGACGCCATTGCCTATGGCCTTGGTAGTCGCCCTATCTGGGACCGGCTGCCTGCTGTGTGCCAGATTTCTTCCTGTTCACTCACTAAAGGCTGGAGCGTCGACAACATCATCAACGCGGGCCTGACACCCATACTAGCGGAAACGACCTGTTTTCGTGAAACCGGCCGTTCGTGTTCATCCTCGCGAAAGGCGGGTTTGTCCCACGACGCGGCATTCGGTTGCCGGCATCACGCGACCCTTGTCGGACGCTCAGCATCCAATTTTTGATTCCTAGGTGCGGAAGGTCCGGTATCCCGGCAGGTGTCCTCGCGGAGCCCTGAGTTACATCGCCGCCTGCCAATCAATGGGTCCTAAGCCTAGCGCGGCCGACGCCCAACAAGGCCGTCGGTTGCTGCGCTTGGCGGATTACACGGGGAGCATGATTGTCGTTCGGGGACGAAAGGGCAGTAGCCCTTGGTGTTCCCCCGCGCGCAGCGGCCTCCGGGGGAGGGCGAGCGCGCTACCGATGGGGCCGCGCATAGCGCCTGCCAGGGTGTGCCACGTGACGCACCCTTCGCGCGAGGATCGTGACCCGAATGGGACGAGACGCCGCAGGCGGCTCGGTCGGCGCCGTAGGGGCGATAGAGCCGTGTCCGTCAGGGTCGCGCCTTGCGCTTTGCTCTTACGCTCGAAGTGATCCTCGTGGGAGAAAAGAAGGTGCCGTGCACCCCAAAACAAGAAGGCCGCCCCTTGGTGCCAGTAGCAACAGCGGGGACGGCCATGTTGTTTTCGCATTTACCGATCGGAACCCGCCACCGCAAGCGGCACAGGTTCACGGCAACGCACATCAGTCCTCGTCATCGTCCTCATTGAGCGCACCCATCAGGTCGGTCACGGCGGCGAACCGCTCTACCCGGCCTTCGGATGCATCGCGCATCGCAGCCTGGGTGGCGGCATTAGGAGTCCGGATGTCGAAGGGCAAGTTCTTGTCGGAGGCCACGCGCACCAGCATCAGGCGAATGGCGTCGGAGACAGACAGACCCATCCCCGCGAGAATTGCACTCGCTTCCCTCTTCAGGTCGGAATCAATCCGAGCACGTACTACGTCTGCCGCTGCCACTTTACTCACCCCGTCAAAAATCATCTGAGCCACAATGTAGCTACAAATCCTAAATGGTCTCCTAACGCCGGGGAGTCAATAGCACCACCCCTCTCTGCACTCTCCCGGCAGCACGTGGAGCACATGCAGCACGTGGGAGTACCATAAGCACCCATGAGCACAGTAGCACCGGTCCATAACGCTTTGAAAACCCACTGGAAAACGACTGCCGTAAAAAACATATGTTGCAGTACCAGGTTTCAGTTGCAGCATATTGGGTATTTTCGCATGGTCAAAGTGCAACGACCGCACATCCGATGTTGCGCGAGTAAATACCTAAGTAATTGAAAAATGAAGATAAATCGCGCAAAACCTATCTGTCGCCTCAATGGGGCAGCGACATGAGGAGTTGAATAGATGACTACGACAAGGGAGGCGAGCGCGATCACGAAAAAGCAGCTCGCTTTGCGCGAACTGCATTGGCCGGGCAAGGAGGACATGCTGTGGCATCGCCTCGCCAACAAGGGGTTCGCTACGATCCCCAAAACGATGCCCATGATCCTTAAGATCATGGACGACATGACCAAGGGCGCGCCGGTGTCCTCCACCTATCTGACCCTGTGGTGCCACACGTGGGACAACTCGTTCGTGGTGCTCAACAAGCATGGCGACATGGCTACCGCGTCTGGCTTCGGCGGTCAGCGCGGGGAACACACTTGGGCTAACCGGATGAAGAAGCTTCAGGAGCTGAAGTTCATCGACATCAAGGCAGGCAAGTCCGGAGCGATGGGCAATGCGATCATTTGGAATCCGCATCTCGTGCTGCGGTGGCACCAGTCGATCAAGACACCGGGCCTGACGACGACAAGCTATGCAGCGCTGGTGGAAATGGCGTTGGAAATCGGCGCAAAGGACATGCTGGACCCGTGGACGCCGAAGCCCCCGGATGCAGTAGCACCGATAGTTCCTGCGCCACCACCGCCACCGCCCGCAGCCCCAGCTGCCCCAGAGGCGCCGGCGACGGGAGAGGCGAAATGAGGCCGCTGGAGATTACGGGACGCTTCAAACGCGATTACAAGCGTGAGAAGCGATCCGACGCCGATCTGGACGCCGTGTTCCAACCGGTCATCGAAATGCTGGTCAATGACGAGGTGCTGCCGCCCAACCTTTCAGACCACCCGCTATCCGGTGACTGGAAGGGATATCGTGATTGCCACATCAAGCCTGACCTAGTGCTCATTTACCTCAAGACTGAAGAGGCGCTGGTGCTCGCCCGCATCGGTTCGCACAGCGAACTGTTCGGGTAAAGGCCGGCGGCTCCCAAGGGCCGCCAACGTGGGTTTAGAACCCGCCGCCGCTGATGAGATGCTGCAACGATGCGACAGTCTGCGCACCTTCGCGGGCGGCCCGCATGGTCGGGCTGTCCTGCATTTCGCGCATGGCCCGCGCCGTGGGGCTATCCTGAAACTCCCGCATGGCGCGCGCCGCGGGGCTGTCATGGAACGCACCCATCGCTTGCGCCGCAGGGCTATCATAGAAAAGGCGTGCAGCCTCCTGAGCTGCAAGCATGCCCGGCGTGTTCATCAGCTCCTGCGCGGCCCGAATGGAATGCATCATCTCCTGCACTCGGCGACTGGCTTCCATGATCTGGCGCACCGTGCGCGGGGAATGGGAAGCGCTGATCCGCCGCGCGGGCGTGGGGGTGACAGCACGGCGTGCCTGCGCCGCAGCTAGAAATTCAGCCGCCCCTTCCTTCCATTTCACCTGAAGGCGGCGGATCTGCGACGGCCCGGGCTGCCCCAGAATCCGGCGCATCGCAGTGGTCGCCTTGAGCGTGGGCTGTGCCACCATAAGGTCCGCCATCTTCTCGAGAATGGGCGCATCGTTATAGCCAGTCCCAATCGGTCGGCCGCGCCCGCGCTCGTTGCTATTCATGGTCGTTCCTTTCACTTGCTGCGCACAAGATGACCTGGAAAACGGCAAGTTCAAGCGATAAGAAATCGCTTATAAAAGCGAGGAAAATTCGGCGTGGAAACTGCATAGACTGGCCAAGACGCGAAGATAATTCGCTGATTTATCCTCGCTGGCACCAGCGCCATTGCGCCGCTAAAACGGTACTTCGTCCTGATCCCAGGCAGATGGTGCCGTCGGCAGCGCCCCCTTTGGCAGCGGGAGGTTGGTTACGACAAACAAGTTCAGGATGTCATCCCGGTCCATGAACATTACCTGGGAACGTTTGCTGGCATCGAGCTTATTGCCGATCCAGTTGCGCGCCTGCTTGGTAATCTCACCGCCCGCAACAATAAACGCATGATCCACCAGCACCCGCCGGTTGGTCTCCGGATCGAATATCTCATGCCCCAGCATCATTGTTACTTGGTTGTGGATTTCTGCGACGTTGCGAGTGCTGACACCGGAGGCATCAAGCTTCCCTTTCTTCGCCTGAATTCCGAAATAGAGGACATGGAGCGTGGGAAGGGTGAATTTCATCCACATGTCCTTGCCGTATTCAAGCGCCTTATCCTTATGGCCCGCGGCGGTGATCCGGTGAAAGCCAAGCTGGCGGAATAACGGGAGGAGGACGTCTTCGATTAGCTCGTCTTCCGAACAGCCATCGAGATAGGCAACCAGTTGCTCGCGACGCTCCAGTTCGGAGGGTGTGAAGGGGCGATGCGGGTTCGCTACCTGGGCAACAGCGTTGGTCGCGATGTGCTTGATCTGGCCAATGCCCTGCTCATCATAGAACGCTGCCCATCCTTCGCGCGCAAGAACCAAGTTGAGGGCTGCAAGCGCAAGGCTACGTTCCCCATCATCATCTTGGCTCTCACCGCGATCGAGTAGTCGTTGGATCAAACGCACAAAAGCGTTCGGCATCGTTGTGGCCGATGCACTGGGCATGGCCAGGATTTCCTCGATCTTCTCCGCTGCCCATACCGGGCGAGTCTCGCCGCGATGGACAAATTCCAGATCGCAGTCCTCGAAAAATTCAGTGATATATTTGCTGGATCGATACTGAAAATGGTCAGCATCGCCCACCACCATGCGGCCCAGTTCACGAAGGTTTCGCGGTTTCCATTGCATGAGCAGATCATAGCCAAGCATTGGTCTGTAATGCACTCATCCTCTTTGCATTTTTCTCCCTAATGGAAGGGAAAACTGCCAAGCCAGCGTTACTTGCCGATTGCGCCGACAGCGCACCCCTCCGGCACCTGAGCCCGCTGGATGGCAAGCTGCCGCATGCCTTCGTAGTCGATGCCCCACAGCCGGCACGCATTCAGGCTGCCATCGAGAGCGCGGTTTTACGCATCGAGGACATGAAATTGTCGGCCAAGGCCGACCGTTTTACGGTCGGCCGTGCGGGTAGCCCATCCGCAACCGCTCGCCTTTCGGGCAACGTCCGTGGCGAACAAAAAAACGATGTAGCCCGGCAACGGAAACGTCCATGCCCTTGTCCGCAAGCGCCAAACGCAGTTCTCCGAGGGTGATGTCCTTGCGCTCCTCCCAAATGGCCGGAATGTCCGCTGCCCGTTCTTCCATCCGCCGCGAGCGCATATCCCCGCCGCGCGGCTTTTGGGGCTATGTCACCCGTCTCGCGCTGCTGGGCTCGCCAGCGGACTGCCGTTGATGGTGCTACACCGAACCGGTCCGCCGCAGCACGGCAACTCGATCCACTATCTACCGCCGCCAAAAGCCGAGTGCGCAAATCCATCGAAAGAGCCATCCATGCCAGCCTCCTTTACCAGCACGGATTCTGAATCAGAAATCTCGCCCGAAGGGAATCCCACGCCGATTCAGAACGGTCAAAAACCGCTCTAATGTCCGCTTCGCGCGATCTGCCGTCCGGAAGCTACCTGGCGTCGACCGACCCAGCCTCGGTCGTCCACGATCAATTTTCTCCCGGTCGCCAACGTCAGGTTCAGCCGACACCCGACTTCCACAGCCGTGCTCGCGAATGACGGCTGAGTCCCAATGCCGGCCTTTTCCGGTCTTCGCTCACATTGTGGGATGGTTTGCGTCCTTTCGGATTGACGCATTTGCAGCCAACCCTCGCGCACTTCTCGATTAGCACGTCGATTGACACTGGCGCAGACGGTTTTCGCCAGAAATTAGAACCTAGGCTTGCAAAACGCAAAATTATCGTGTCTAAATCCCTTATCACGAAAGGTTGAACGGTGATTGATATGCGTCGCGCGATTCTAGATGCTTTGCCCAAAGACCTCATCCTCGACTTAGAGGACCGTCTGCGCGCAGAAGCGTTGCGGGCGCACGATGTGGTGCGCCGCGAGCTTGCGCTCAACCCGAAACGCAGCCGCGAAGCCGAAGGTCAGATCCGCTTCCGCCTGCAGGAGCAGGGGTACGAAGAAGTGGTGACGCTTCACGGCGGGCATTTGCTCAGCGATGGCGTCATGCTCGGGACCAATTTGAAGGTGTTCCAGCCCTTCGCTCGCTTCGCGGGACCCCAGGCAGGTGTGATCCTGGGTTTTGCCGCGATGCCGGAACCACGCAAGATTCCCCCCAAGAATATGTCTCGCGCCGCTGGTGTGACGTTGAACGTCTCTCTGCAACCCAGCATCTTCGATGCTCCAGACAGTCCACAACCGAGCGACATCTTTGTTCTTTTCCTCACGGCAAGAGACCGCGAGCGCGCCGGGATGATCGAGGAGATCGCCATCGGTGTGATCGGCTCCGACTACAAAGACTTCATCTTCTATCAGTCGCTGGAGACGTTCCTCAGCGGTTATGCCTCCGATCCGCTCGCTCCCGATAGTCCTGACGGTCCCCATGGGCCCGATGGTGGTGGTCAGGTGGTTAAGCTTCGTCAAACCCGCAAGCCGTTCCTGCCTCCAGAGCAGCGACCTGACGATGCAGAAGAGGGCGCAGCCGGCTAGCCGGCACCGAATTCATAACGACATACGGTTGCTCCGCATCTGAAAAGGTGCGGAGCCGATGGGATTCCGGACAATGAGAATTGGCACACCAGGGTTCATACCCGCACGACTGACGGAGGCACGCGAGGCACGCCGGATCGCGAGCAAGTCTGCGCTCGCGAGAAGACTCGGCGTGAGCCCTACTTCAGTCTCTCGTTGGGAGGATGAAACTGCCGATCAAAGCCCTGATCATGCCACCCTAGTGCGTCTTGCCGGCGAATTGTCCGTCAGGCCCGAATTCTTTCTGCGCCCCGAGTATCATAGCGAACGCCCCACCTTCCTGCGCTCACTCGCCAGCACACTCGTACGCGATCTGGCATTCCAAAGAGCGCAGATGCACTGGCTGCAGGAAATTTCTTTCGTGCTTGGGCATTACATAGACCTTCCAGACGTTGACATTCCCGATGTGCTGGAAGGGTCCAGCTATACCGATCTGCGCGATGAAGACATCGAGGCCATTGCCCTGCGCCTGCGCCGACATTGGAACATGGGAGAAGGGCCCTGCGGCGATGTGGTTGCGCTGATGGAGCGTATCGGCATCGTTGTCGCAACAATCCCAATGGGGACAACCAAGCTCGACGGTCTTTGTAGTTGGTCGCCGGTCGATGGCCGTCCGCATGTTCTGCTTGCCACCGACAAGATGTCTTTCCCTCGTCGTCAGATGGATGCCGCTCACGAACTGGCACATGCGGTACTGCACCAGCACGTTCCTCAAGAGGAGTTCGAAGCGAACCTGCGTATGATTGAGAAGCAGGCTTTCCGCCTGGGAAGCGCGCTCCTGATGCCGTCTACAACTTTCCCACTTGAAGTCCGGCACCCCTCACTTTCGATGTTCACCACATTGAAAGAGCGCTGGCGGGTCTCGATCAAGGCTCAGATCAAGCGTCTGGCCGATCTGGAGATCTTGCCTGAGGAGTATGCGCGGCAACTATACAAGCTCTATTCGGCGAAAGGCTGGTCAAAAGGCGAGCCACTCGATCAGCATTGGCCGGTAACGCCGCCCAGGGCCTTACGCGATAGCCTCAACCTCATCGTCGACAATGGCGTGAGGAGTAAGGCCGATCTTCTAGCGACCGAGTTCACAATTTCCGCGCTTGATCTGGAGCCACTTTGTGGCCTTCCGGCCGGTTGGTTCGACCGGGAGGCTGCGGAGGTAGTTTCCCTCAAGAGACGTGCCGACAGCTCATCGCGCGATCCATTCGACACCGGGGAAGTGATTCCCTTCCCCTTTCCACGGTAGGGCTCTTTCGGTAGGTCACGTACCTAGCGTATCATTGAGGCCGATGCCCACCGGGGTTGGCCGTGCAATCGAGCTTGCCCTGCTGGAATGAAAAGGGCGCAGCCCGTTGATCCGGGATCGTGCCGCCACTGAGCGAACGGCTGTTTTCTTCAGGCGGCGGCCGGTAAGCGGACCGTCACGAATGTCCCAGTCCAAGGCATCAAGAATGAGGAAGCAGTCGCTCTGGACTTGGGAGATTAAAATTGGGTGTTGAACGATCTGGAAGGGTCGACAGCCGAGATGGCCGCTACGCCCCCAAGTCCGCCGTTCCGTGCCTGATCCGAAGCGAAAGGGAGCCTACGGCCCTGTTTGCCTTGCCCGCCACGTTCGCCAACGGCGAAGAAGAATGCATCCTACATGGGCTCGATCCGCCCCACCGCCGCCACGCCGGCGAGATGTTCAAGGGCCTTTAGCGCTATGGACAGGAAGATTTATCCGATGCCAAGGGCAAATTGTAGTTACGAAAAGCGATTGACCATCAATCAGATCGTAACTACAAAAAACCATGATCATCGTATGGGATGAGCCGAAACGGCAAGCGAACCTCGTCGAGCACGGGATCGACATTGCTGATATGGGCGCAGAGTTCTTCCTCTCCGTTCTGGTTATCCCTGCGATGGACGGACGCTTTGCCGCTATCGGCGAGATGCACGGCACGATCACGGTGATTTTCGCTGTGGTGGGCACCGAAGGCGTCTCGCTCATCTTTGCCCGCCCGGCTAGCATTACGAAACCGAGCCTCCTGCCATGACCGACCCGAAAAATGCCGCTCCTGGATACACCAAGGCCGATATGGATGCGCTCGGCGATAACCCCGAATGGACAGCCGAGGACTTCGCGAGGGCGGAGCCTTTCGCTGAGGCCTTCCCGGACCTCGCAAAGACGATTCGCGTACGCGGTCCGCAGAGGGCGCCGAAGAAGGTCAGCACCACACTGCGCCTTTCGCCCGAGATAATCGAACATTTCAAATCCGGCGGCCCCGGTTGGCAGTCGCGGATCGATGCGGCCCTCAAGGAGTGGGTGGCTGCGCACTGAGTCCGATTGGATCATTACCCGGTAGGACCATGGCAAGCTGCTGGTCCGCTCCTAGAGAGGAACTCGGCGATTGAACGACCGGCATGGGTCGCGTGCTGACCTGCCTGCTGCTGGCGGAAAAGGTCAGGCGATACCAAAAATGTAGCGCGTTCCAACTACCGAGCGAATTACCCTTTCCGGCATTGCCGCCATAGCGGCAGAGATGAACACCTCTCCGCTGCAATGGCCGGGAATGACGTAGTCCGGAGCCAAGGCTTGCATCATGGTGAGCGTTGCCAGCGCCTGATCGCGGGTTTGCGGAGGAATAAGATGGAAACCGCCGACGATCGCGTGGACCTTGTCGATACCCGACACCGCCTGCGCACGCCGAACCGTGTTGATGATACCGCGATGGCTGCACGAACCGATCACCACCAGTCCGCGTCCCGCTACATTGAAGGCAGTACCAAGCTCATGCTCGGCGTCATCAACCACGAAGGTTTTGCCGCGCTTGGCCGGATCGACCAGCGCGCGATCGCAATTCTGCCCCGGCAACATGGCAGTGGGCACACGCGGATGCTCGGCAGACACAAACGGGATCTTGCCCGTGGTGAAGCCGGATCCCGCAACGAGCTTTGGATCTCCCGAAACGACAAGATCCAGTCCGGCTTTTCGAATAGACGGACGATCTATAGCCCCGAACGAGGGACCATCCGGGGCCGTGCCCCGGATGCGCTCGCAGAACGCTTCCTCGCCGCCGATGAATAGCGGCGTACCATGCCGGACCTTCCCACCGGTCAAGAAGCCATCCAGTCCACCGAAATGATCATAATGGCCATGGCTGAGGACCATCGCGTCGATCGTCTCGGGCGCGATCCCCAGCAGCAGCATATTGTTCAGCAGCGCCGCCGGCGTGTACCCGAAATCGATCAGGATATTGTGCGACTTTCCACCTGCGAATGCGGCCGCAAGCATGGAATAGCCCCATTGGCCGGCGAAAGCCGTGCGATAGTCGGTGGTAAGCGGCGGAGGCATGACATGGAGGTCGGGCCGACTGATTGGCAAACCGAATACGCCGGTTGTGCTATCGATCAACACCGTCAGCTCGAGCCGCTCAACCAACGGGACCGAAATCCGATTGCTCGCACGGAGAGGCGCTACAGGGACGAGTGACGCTCCGGCCAGTGCCAGCAGGGATCGACGGGTTAGTTCCACGATATCCTCCGAGAAATCTCGAGCCGGTGCGCCCAGATCATGAAATCACCACTATCTTGGAATGTCGGCTTTCAGGGGCAGACACAACGCCGACGATAGACTGGCATGGGTCGAGACTGTAAAACGCGCTTTCATTACGGCTGTCAGATGACTTCTCTCCTGGCATCCGTAATTGCAAAGGCCAGTAGATTCTTACAATCGACGATAAATGGAAACTAGCCCGTCAGGCTCTTGGCAAATGCCTGCCAGGCAGGCGTGGCATTAAGCAGAATCCGCAGCGCTTGCGTCGCGACAAAGAACCCACCGCCCCATAGCGTCGCGGGATGCAGCTTGCCGCGCGATCGAATGTCGTAGATCACCAGGGCGGTAAGAAGGACATCGGTCAAGACGATGCCACCGATCGCGGGAGCGAGGCCGATATGGGTAAAGCGCGTGATCCGTGCGAGTGGCGTCGTTAATATCGCCGCTGTCCCGAGCAGCATCAATCTCTTGTGCCAGGCAGCACGCTTGCGCAGCATCAGGGCCGTACCAACGAGTACCGCAAAGGTGAAGATCGCGCCGAGCGGGAAAATCAGGGGTGGGCCTTGAGGCGGAAGATGATTGGCTGCGGCAACTTGCTTGGTGATGATCGCTGTCGCGACGCCCAGCGGCACCATCTCCAGGCCCAGCGCCGATGCTACAACCCCGACGATTCTGTGAATGTCGGCGCGCCCGGCGGCTATCAGTCCGGTTTGCGTTAAATAGAGCAAGATCCAGCCCGTGAAGGCCAAACCGTGGAGGTGCAGCAACGTGGACATCGGCTTGGCGCCGAACATGGGCGCCAGGTAATAGCTTGGCGCGAAGCCAACAAACGTGGCTATCGCGATGACGCACGCCATCGTAGCGAAGAATCGTCGTTCATCCGTAAGGTGTGTCGGAGCCCATTTCGTCAGTGCTACCATGTTTTCCTCCGGTATTACGGGAGAGATCTGCACGCCTTGACAGACGGTCGCAGCTGTAATCTCGAAATATGAGCGCCATATCAATACGATGCTACTGCATTGAAAAGTAATTAATCTCAGATTCGATCTATTATATCAGATTGACCGAATTTTCGGCATAGCATCCGACGGCGACTTGCAATTTGCCCTGTCGTTCGATCAAATCACTGAGGCTGGCGATCCGCTGGTTACATCAGGGGCACAGCGGCAGCTATTTCTGGATAGTACTCTGAAACCTTCTATTCCGCTTGCGGAGATCTTGCGCAGTGCATGGCATAGAAGCGGACGTGCCGATCGCGATAGTATTCCCGCGCCTACAGCATATCACTCGCCCGCGCCTCGGGATTACTTCGGAAATGGTTGCCAAGGAAATTAGCCCGGGTTATTCACGAGCCCGCCGCTCTGGTGTGTCCCGAGCTCGATGGGTGTTTGGCGGCTTGACTTGGGCGAGCGCCTGCGCCGGTGTTTTTCACCGCGTCAGGAGCAATGGGCTTTTCGAGGTTGACGGGACGAGGGCTCGGGTTTCGGCGGCATGGCCGCGCTGGCTATGTCGGCGCTGGCCGAAGACCGGTGGCGATGGCTTTGAACACGCCGGCG
>Ga0308159_1002360_pt1 | contig 22066 bp, 28 predicted proteins | sample PhyCR1_FD_201040 | JGI IMG/M metagenome (GOLD analysis project Ga0308159, IMG submission 201040) | Phyllosphere microbial communities from UC Gill Tract Community Farm, Albany, California, United States - DLSLC.R1 | ecosystem: Host-associated > Plants > Phyllosphere > Unclassified | place: USA... | reverse complement strand
ACAAACTACATTACGCACCAGGTTAAATTTGATGAGGTAAAAGACGAGTTTGAGGGTTGGTTAGATCCTAAAACAGGGGTAATAAAAGCAATGGTAAGTATAGATTAGCTTTGCTTTTTGGAGATTATTCCTACTGGTTGGTATCTCCACCAACCAGAAATATGAAACCCGGAAACTGTCTCCACGAACCAGATACAATCAAAAAAGCCGATAGCAAAAACTATCGGCTTTAAGGTTTGAGCGTTTAAATAATATTATTTATAGAAAACCTCATTCCAGTGTAATTCATTTCTGAACTGGTTAATTTTGGTATCTGCACCAATGTTCACATATTCTAATCCCGCAATGTTGGCAAAATCCAATAGGTGCTCGGTTGTTAAATTCTGACTGTAAGCCGTATGGTGTGCACCACCAGCATAAATCCAGGCAGCACAGCCTGTTTTCATATCTGGAAGTGGTTTCCAAAGTACACGGGCTACTGGTAAATTAGGTAAGTCATTTTCTACTTCAACAGCGGTTACTTCGTTAACTAACAGGCGGAAACGATTTCCCATATCAATTAAAGATGCATTTAAAGCATCGCCTCCAGCAACATTAAATACCAAACGAGCGGGATCAGCTTTGCCGCCAATTCCCAATGGATGGACTTCTAAACTTGCCTTGCCAGATGCCAAACTTGCATCAACTTCAAGCATGTGCGATCCCAAAACCATTGAATTTGAAGGATCAAAATGGTAGGTGTAATCTTCCATAAAAGCGTTTCCGCCAGCTAAACCAGCGCCCATTACTTTACAAGCACGTACCAAGGCTGCTGTTTTCCAGTCTCCTTCGCCAGCAAATCCATAACCATCGGCCATTAAACGTTGTGCCGCAATACCCGGAAGCTGGATCATGCCATGCAAATCTTCAAAAGTATCTGAGAAGCCCTTGAAACCGCCATCCTCTAAAAATTTACGTAAACCCAGTTCAATTTTAGCTGCATCATAAACAGACTGATGTCTGGCACCGCCAGCTTTTAAGTCGGCAGCCATTTCATAAGTTTCTTCGTATTCCTTTAACAAATTCTGAATAGCATCTTCAGGTATCGCATTAATTACCGATACTAAATCACCTATACCATAGGTGTTTACAGAAAATCCAAACTTCATTTCAGCTTCCACTTTATCGCCATCGGTTACGGCAACAAAACGCATGTTATCTCCGAAGCGGGCAAATTTTGCACCCTGCCAATCGTTCCAACCAGCAGCGGCACGGCACCATGTATCAATTTGTTTTGCAACTTCTTCATCTTGCCAATGGCCAACAACAACTTTACGATCCTTGCGCATTCTGGTTACCATGAAACCAAACTCACGGTCGCCGTGTGCACTCTGATTCAGGTTCATGAAATCCATATCAATGGTGCTCCATGGAATGTCGCGGTTAAATTGCGTATGCAAATGCAACAACGGTTTCTGCAGAACATTTAAACCTCTAATCCACATTTTGGCAGGAGAAAAAGTGTGCATCCAGGTAATTACACCGATACAATTTTTATCGATATTGGCTTGTTGCAATGTTTCAAAAATCTCTTCAGTGCTTTTTACAATAGGCTTGTAAACAACCGAAACAGAGATTTTTCCATTCTGGTTTAGTGAATCAGTAACTTCTTGTGCATGCGCTGCAACTTGTTTTAAGGTTTCTTCACCGTACAAATGTTGTGTACCTGTGATAAACCAAACTTGTAATTTTTTTAAATCAATCATTACTATATGTTATTTTAATTTTATTCAATTCTCCTCGATCTGTGTGCTCACAGAGCCAAAGATTTATGATTTCTTTGTGCAGATGAATAGCTTTATCGTTTTTGAAAAGCAGGTTTCTGTTTCAATCAGTTCCGCTAGTCCTGCTTTCCGTTTTATCCCGATGAACTATCGGGATGCTCACTGCAATCAGGTTTATTTTACTTCGGTAAACCTTTCAATCCTAAACCCGACAGCAGCGGCAGCCCCAGCTTTTTCTGCTGGGCTAAAGCAAATGGCGGGACTATCGTAACAGAATCACCACTGCATTTGCTTTCCAAGTCATTTTCAGATTGAGATTTCTACAAAAATTTGAACCTCAACATTCCCAACTCCGAACTCAATTATTGTCCGTAATAAGCGCCTGCACCGTGTTTGCGTTCATAATGCTTTTCAATTAACGAATCTTTTAACTTCGGCGCTTGTGGATTGATCTGCTTGGTTAACAATGCCATTTGCGCAACGGCTTCTAAAACAGCGCTGTTATAAACTGCTTTCTCGGCCGTTTTTCCCCAGGTAAAAGGAGCGTGGTTACCCACTAAAATCATCTCCACTTCCTTATAACTCAAACCCAAACTTTCGAAATGATTCATAATCTGAAAGCCGGTTTCATATTCGTAGTTGCCTTTTATCATCGCATCGTCCATTGGTGGTGCACAAGGAATATCAACCGTTAAATGGTCGGCATGGGTAGTTCCATAAATTGGAATTGCCTTTTGCGCTTGTGCCCAGGCTGTTCCATAAGTAGAATGCGTGTGAACAATTCCACCTACATCTTCCCAATGTTTATACAACACCGCATGGGTTTTGGTGTCAGATGATGGACGTAAACTTCCTTCAACGGTATTGCCATCGAAATCAACAATCACCATTTTATCGGCTGATAAATCTTCGTAAGGCACACCGCTCGGTTTAATGGCAAATACACCTTTAGCACGATCAGCGGCACTTACATTTCCGAAAGTGAACAATACCAAACCCAGTTTAGGCAACTGCATGTTGGCTAAATAAGCCTGTTCCTTTATATCCTGATAGTTGCTCATGATAAATACGGCTTAACATCTTTTTTATTATAACGCTCCAGGTATCGGCCTAAACCAAGATACTGCTGGTAATGCATGCGGTACATTTTTTGTTTCTTTACATTTGGCTTGTACTCTTTTTCAAAACCAGTTCCCATAGCAGCCATGGCATCCTCAATGGTTGGATAAATGCCAGCGGCAACAGCTGCAAACATCGCTGCACCCAAAGCACAGGTATGTTCGAAACGATGGATTCTGATTGGCATTTCCAAAACATCGGCCATCATTTGCATAATGTATGATGATTTTTTAGCTACACCACCAATGCCGATAATCCCTTTAACCGGAACGCCTTGTTCTTTAAAACGATCTACAATTGCTTTAGCTCCGAAGCATGTTGCAGCAGCTAAGGCACGGAAGAAACGAGGCGCATCGGTACCCAGGCCTAAACCGGTAATGGCGCCTTTAAGCTCCTGATTGGCATCTGGAGTTCTTCTGCCATTCAACCAATCTATTGCTAACTCAGCGTAGTCGTCGTCTTCAAGTACCTCAGCTTGTTTACTCAAATTAGCAATTATTTTGCCTTCCAATTCTTCTTTCAAAGCAACTGCTGTTGCTTCATCAATAAGTTCAGATTCAGTTAACAGATGATTTAAAGGCCAGCTGATTAAGTTTTTGAACCATGCGTAAACATCGCCAAAAGCGGATTGACCAGCTTCCAAGCCCGCCATACCTGGAATTACGGAGCCATTCACCTGACCACAAATACCATTAATCAGTTTACCATGTAAATCTTGATTTGGGGCAACCAAAATATCACAAGTGCTGGTTCCCATCACTTTGCTTAAATAATAGGGTTCAATCTGTCCGCCAACAGCACCCATGTGGGCATCGAAAGCGCCAACACCGATGACTACGTCAGTGCCCAAGCCTAATTTTTCAGCCCATTCCTCGCTTAAGGTTCCAGCTGAAACATCAGAAGTGTAGGTATCAACAAAAAGCTTTTCTCTAAATCCAGCCAAAAGTGGGTCTAAACTGCTGAAGAAACTTTCCGGCGGTAATCCGTCAAATTCTTCTGCCCATAAAGCTTTATGTCCGGCAGCGCAGCGACTACGTTTCATCGTTGCCACATCAGTTCCTCCTGTCAGTAAAAAAGGAATCCAGTCGCAATGTTCCACCCACGATTCTGCGTTTTTTTCGATGGACGAATCAATTCTTAAAATGCGAAGTAGTTTAGACCAAAACCATTCTGAAGAATAGATTCCACCAACGTATTTTAAATAGTTTACAGGAAATTTTGTGGCGTGTTCATTAATTTCAGCAGCCTCTTTAACTGCTGTATGGTCTTTCCAAAGTACAAACATAGCATTTGGATTTTCCTCAAAACCTGGCTTTAATGCAAGGGGAGTACCTGATGCATCAACAGCGACAGGACTTGATCCGGTAGTATCAATGGAAATACCCTTAACCAGATGGGCAATATCCACTCCACCGGCTTTTGCCAAACAATCTTTAATGGTGTGGGTTAAACCCTCAACATAATCTAAAGGATGTTGCCTGAATTGATTGATGGGTGGCTTACAATATAAACCCTTTTGCCACCGTGGGTATAGAAAAACGGATGCAGAAATTTCTTTTCCGTTAGCAGTATCTACTAAAACGGACCGAACAGAATCCGTCCCGTAATCAACGCCAATTACATAGTTTGCTGTGCTCATAACAATAAATAATCGTCAAATTAACGTTTATTTATCTAAACTAAAAAATTTTAAACATTTTTTTAATCCACAATTAAGAAGCAAGCTTATTTGCAGGCGTTTAAGTGACTTTTGGTTTTAAACAAGTAGAATCTGTTAAATTGATTTTAATATTGCTTTTACATGCGAAAGCCCTGCTATGCTGCAAGGCTTTTTAGTATTGTGTTTCAAAATTATACCTTTTTTGGAGGAAGATCGAATGCTATAGCTTCATGTTCAAAATGACCATTATGTGCGCCATCGCAAAAAGGTTTGTTCTTTGATAATCCGCAACGGCAAATTGAAAGAACTTCTCTGCCTTGTAAACCATAAGCATTGCCGTTTCTATCTACAATTTCAAAATCACCTTCAATTTTCACTGATCCGTTATTGTTGATCGTTAGTTTTGTTTTTGACATAAATGTTTTGTTAGTATGCTGCAAAATTAACTTAAACAGAATTGATTTACCATATTAGTTTGCAGTTTAGAATTGTTCCGCGTAGGCATTGCTGTTTTACAAATACCAATTGAAGGATGGCGAATAATTAAAACCTGCTGGCGGATATTCATTAAAGGAAATTTTTGCCTTAGTTAATCGTATTATTAAACAAATTCTCTTTAAATACCTTTAATTCGATATATGAAAGAAGTGTTTGGTAAGCGATTTATTTTTATGGTGCTGGCTGGCGCAATACTTCTGGCTTTCTTCTTCCTCTCTTTATTTGACAAAGGGGAAAGTGGGAATAGCGGCATGTCACTCAAGTTGCAAAAGTTTATACCTTTTGTTGCTTTTTTTGTTTTAGAAGCTTTTTTGTTAATTCAAGCTTTGTATTTTTTTGCCAAACGGAGAATTAGTTCTGGACTGCAAAATATTTATGCATCAGCTTTACTTGGAGTACTGTTTTTCTTGATTATGTATATCGAACACACATTTATTACATCTTAAGAACATGAAATTTCTAATCTCCTGTACCTGTTGTTTTTTATTTTTCACTATTGGCTTCGCACAGGAAGTGAAAACAACCTTTTATACCGGTAAAGTTAATAACCGATCGGTTAGATTGTATTTGAAAGAGGAGGGAAATGCTTGTGGGGCAAGCCTATTGTATTCTGGCATTTATCAATATGGAAATGGCAAAAACTGGATCGAATTACTGATTCAAAGTGATGAGAAAGGTCGTTTCGCGATGACAGAATATCGGTTTACGGGTATTTTAATCTTGAAAAAAACTCCTGGTGGTTTGGAAGGGATTTGGATTAGTCCTGACGGTAAAACACAATTAAAAGTTGTACTGAAGAGACAAGCACTATCGCCGAAGTTGAAGGAAGAACTGGAAGATGGTTTAGAACGAACGCACTATGAGAATTATGATTGTTAAAACACACCGGTTAGATCTTCCTGTATGCATCATTTCTCAATTTTACTAATCAATAAAAGATGTTTAAACGCCTCATTAAATTTTTCATTCTCTTAATACTTGGTGTACAGAGTGTTCATGCACAGGTTAACATTCTGGAAGATAACAAAGCACTCCTCAATAAACTTGCACAATTTGCATTTGTTGGTAAATTGGATAGCAATTTCATCAAATACAAAGCCGAAAGTGGCTCTGGTTATGGCATTGCATCTCGAAAAACAGGAGCAGTAATCTTAGCTGCAGAAAAAAAAAATAGCTATTCAATAGCCTCCTACGGTAAATACCTTGCCATAGGAAAGCGTAGTAGTTTGGGAAACGAGTTATTCGGTTTAATCGATGACAAGGGAAAAGTTATTCTCGACTTTAAATATGATTTGATAGGCAACTTTTTAGTTCCCATGCCCGATAGTTTAGTGATTGTGCAAGTGGGAGATAAGTTTGGGGTTTTTAATACGAAGACTGCACTTTTATCACCGATAATTTACGATAACACAAACAATGTGTTAAACGACTATGATGCCAGTCGTAATGGCACTTCGAGTAAAGCGGCCAAAAATATTTACAGCCAATTAGGCTTAGATCGTTTTTATATTCTACCAGTTAGCGTAGACTATATCGAGCCCAATGCAAAAATTATTGTAAAAGATAACTTTGCGTATCTGGTGAACAAAAAGGGCGATAAAATATCAAAAAACTATGATTACGATTTAGAGTCTTTTTATAAGGCACATCCTTATGAATTTTATTTAGGAGCTGTGAAAGATACTGGAAGTACAAATCCGGAGGCTCGAAAATTATTTCTTATTAATGGTCTTGGCCAGGAAGTTGCCGAAATTTCATCTCATCGAAATAGTGGCAATCGCTACCTTATCGATTTGATCCCCAAGAGTAGCTATTATTTCATCAATACCGAGAAAACAATCACCATTCCTGATGGTTATGAGAAATTTGTTGAGCTGTATTTGTCTGAGGGGTTTATCGGTTTTGTAAACTTGAAAACCAAACAAAAATTATTCGTTGATAAATACGGAAATCAACTCACTATTGGCGAACCGCCAGTGCCAAAAGAAGCCATTTTAACTCAGCAATTAAGTGATACAGAAATCAACGATTTTAAGAAGTTGGTTACAGGCCAGCTGTATTTAGGGCGTGTTACGAAATATCAATACACCAACACCGGCAAACTGTTTAAAGAAACCGGTTTCAATTATGAAGGTTCTGACCAGCCCATACTAGGATGGGAAGATACTTACTATTATGATAACAATAATAAGGTAAAAAGGATCACGAGATATCACGGTGTTGATGAACCATTTGATTTGGATCTAAATGAAGCAGATCCTGCGGTAAAAAAAGTATATAACACTAAAAAACAATTGGTAAGTACCATCAGTACAGATGGAGAAACAAAATATGAAGAACGATTTACCTACGATAATTTTGGCAATGTAAAAGAAACAACCAAGTGGTATGATGGAAAGTTGATTTCTAAAAGTATGTTTAAATACAATGGTAAAAAACAGGTTTTAGCTGAGGAGGTTTTTCGCGATGGTAAACATGATTACACCTACACCACTAGTTACGATAAGCAAGACCGAAAAATAAAATACGATATGATTGACAGCCGAGGAATAAGCACAAGCATTTGGTTGTACAGATACAATGGTAAAGGTAAATTGCAGTATAAGATTGATTTGTATGGGATGCCCGAAGAGAAAAAAATGGAAGTAATGGAGGCTGCGCCACCATTGCCGCCAGCACCGAAAAAGGGAAAATAATTAAAAAGGAACATGATTAAGTGATGATCACCCACTAGAAAAAACGCAGGTTAAAGTTTGGCACCAAAAACATCAGCGAACACCAAAATTAGAAGAAGAGTTGGAGGATGCCCTGGGGCGAACGCACAATAAAAATTACGATTATAAACTAAACTACCATTTATGAAGAAATTTATATTAGCAAATCTTTTGCTTCTTACCCTGCTTGGTTGCAACGGAGAATCACAGGAAAAAACGCAGGCCGACAAAATGAAGGAAATTATTGCGGCAAACAGAGCTGATGTCGATTTGCTGCTCGGCAGTAGTCCGAAAAAATTTTCGGCAAAAACGGTTGATGGAAGCACATTCAATTCTGCAGAGCATGACGGTAAGTACTGGATTGTATTTGTTTATCAAAATAGCTACCTCAAAAAATCAGAAAGTTATGATCTGGTAGCTGAACTAAACGCACTGCACCAAAAATATGGCAATCAGTTTCCAATGGTTGGAATTGTGAATGGGTTTTCTGATGATGCTGCAACTATGACGAAAAGTATTGCGGACGCTAAATTCAGTTTCAAACAAATTGACAATACACAGGGGCCAGGAAAAGATGAGGCAATTAAAGAGAATGTTTATTGCACACCGGCAAAAATTCTGATTGATCCGAAAGGAAAAGTAGTTTACAACGGGTGTGGCGGGAAGACAGAAACCTTTGATGTTTTGCTTGATAGTTTGGTTCAATCAAAGAAACTTTAATTTCCATTTTTATGGAACAGAATGAACTCGAATTAAATAAAACGAAAAATAGTAACCTTAGTATTGCATTAATTTTTGCAAATTTTTCCTTGTTAGTGGCTTTTGCTTTCAGCGGAGGCGAAGAAGGAAAAGAGCTAGGCTTTGGTGTTTTGGGGATTGGTATCTTGTTTTTGTTAGGTGGCTACGCATTTAGCTATCATGGAAAAGGTTACAGAATTGGTAAATGGCTATTTGGCATTGCGCTAATCATCGCAATTGTATTTTTTGGATTATTGTGGTATTCATGGAAACTAAGTAAGGGCTTTAACCATTAATCGCATGAAGATAAATAGCATTAATAAATTATATATTGGCTTTGGTATCTTACTGCTTGCAGGTATCATTTATCGTGTTTTAACCTATAAAAGCTGGGAACGATATGATTATTCGGCAACTGTTACCGCACCAGAGACATTTCCGATAGCAATTTCTGAGTTGTACTTGATCACGCCAAATGATGATTTTGAGCACATAGATTCTGAATACTTATCTAGATTTTCAACTAATTGGCAAATTGATCACTCGGCCAGCACACATGCGAGAACACAAAGATTGCCAAGTAGTATTAAAATAAGTTATTTTTCTTTCAGGGATAAACTTTTTTATAAGGATAGCCTGCAACTGCCAAAACGTAAAATAGAAAAAATATTCGATTCAGCTCGGGAGAATAAGCAGTTTTTAGTGTTATCTGATTATGCCGGTAGGCGGAAAGGTTTGTCTTTTATGGTTGGGGTGGCAAATAAAGGCAATGTAATTATATGGTTAAGGGGAGTAAATTTAGAGCAGGAAATTTTGCGTGTAAAATTAAAACCAAAAATCCCAAAAGCTGATGATTTTTACTTCGATGGAAAAATATCGAAAGAAGCGTATTTTAAAGAAGCGTTCAGCAAACTATCAGATAGTGTGAAAACGCTGCTTAAAAATGGTTATGACAAAGATGCGAACTATATCGATTCGCCTTCTCGCTACCTAGAAAATAACAAGGAGCTTTGGCAGTATCAGCGTAAAAATGGTTTTATAGACTAGCCTTAAAATCAATGAGAAATTTAATTATACTTATATTTTTGTTTAGCATAGCTGCTTGTCAATCAGGGGAGAAGAAACACTCAGGTAAAGAATTGAAGACGTTTCCGAAGCAACAGAAGAAGCAAATCAAAATCGAAAATCCAATTGTGGGAAATACGAGTGATAGCAAGGTCTTTTATCAATGCGATCCAAATTGTATCTGGGAATATTACCATCCGTTTGCAGATACCAGTTACGTTTTTGCAGTTCAAAATTGTGGGGAAGAATACCTGGAAAAAGGAAAAACAGCCCGAATTTATTTTGGTATAGATAGGGGGCAAACTGATAAAATAATCTGGGGAGAAAATGTATTTATCAAAACCCAAAAAGACGTTATCGAATACAAAGATTTCAATGGAGATGATGTAGATGATATTGTTATCTTCTCAGAAACGGGTGCCAGAGGTTCAAACTCATATTATTTTTTATATCTGGTAGATAGCAAAAATCATAAAGTTAATCGCGTGCTAAATTTTGAGGATATTGTTAATCCAGAATATAATAAGAAATATAATGTAATTCTAGGTTATGGATATTCTGGGACAAACAACTATAGCGTTTATAAAATTTCTAAAGCCAATAAAGTTTACCAAATTGGTGCAAGTTTTGAGGATGATTTCGATGGAGATGAGGAGGTATTGGATGCTAACATTAAAGAAATTTTAGATAAAAATCGAAAATGAAGAAAATATTGATGCTTTTTGCAGCGTCGCTATTATTTGCATGTAATGGTGGCGACAAAAAGAAAGATACTAATACCCAAAATGTGGTGCAGGAAAAAGTTGCTGATACCACTCAAATAGAGGTATCCAATACTTCAAAATATATTCCCGTGGAAACGTGGGTTGATGATTTTAAAAATTTTAGGTCTGCTGTTTTAACAAAGGATAAGGCCAAGCTTAAAACCTATTTTAAATTTCCTGTAGTCGCTACCGAAAATTCTAGTTTGTGGTATTTGATTCAATTGAACGATGGGGAGTGGAAAAAGCGAAAGTTAAAATATGGAAGCAAAGCCAATTCCTTTTACGAAGAAGATTTAGACCGTTACCTTAACCTGATTTTTGATCCCGACTTTGTGAAGACCATCACAAAAATAAAAACCGCTAAGCTTTTGAATGAGCAGCATTCTGAATCGCCAGTATTTACCAAAGGAGATTATACCTATCAAATGTTAGCTGATTTTTACGTAGAAGAACAAAACGCCCTGTATTTAAATATGAGTTTTGGCAACACCAGTGTTGATGAAAACGGAGAGAATGTAAGTGAAGGGGAACACAACAACATTTATATTTTTGAAGTAATCGACAATAAACGAATCATTTTTAAAGGCTTTACTGTGGCAGGTTAATCGTTCGAAATCTATTAACCAAATAATTTAGACATTAGAAAATATATAAAGCATAAGCGAATAATAAACAATTCCTTGCAAATAATAATTGAGTGATTTCGATAAAATGAAAATTTATAGTTTGGTGTTTATAAAATGATATAAGCATGAGAACGCTAAATTTTTTCTTCCTATTTATAGTCCTATCCCTTGTTTCTGCCTGTTCAAATTCGCCCAAAAGCGATGGAGTTGATTACTTCTCTAAATCTGGTATCGAAATCCCGAAATATAGTAATGACGAAGTAAATAATCATCTAAATGATTTCAAAAATCTTTGGAATGTACTCTCAACTGCGGTAAAAAATGATGACAAATCATATTCTCCGGAGTTAAGCATCCAGTTTTCTGATTGGACGATAAAGGCACTTAAATTAGAAGATAAGCTTAAACGTGATGAGCGCAAGACGTATTACGGATTTATAGAGGACCTTACTAAAAAGTGGGATGAAAAAAGAAACAATCTAGATTAATGAAAATGGCCCCAAAAATGATTTTGAAGATTATTACTTTGTTCCTGCTGCTCTGTTTGGCTAAACCAATTTACGCCCAATTACCAGAAGAAATTAAGTGGAAACACTTGCAAAAGGATTACAATGCAGATAGCAGCGAACTGGTACTCAGTTTAAATAACAAATTGCTGCAAGGCAAGTATAAAATACCTTTTGATGAAGGTGGTTTTGCACTTTACAGTATCAAAAAAGGATTAATTACTGGCGAGGCGTTTTGGTATTCGCAAGGTGGAAGAATGGAATGCAAACTTTACTACAAAAACGGTGTTCGTAACGGGTTAAAAGAAAATTACGATAATGAAGGCAAAGTTTGGTTACGCCAAGAGTATAAGGATGGCAAAAAAAACGGTGACAGCGAAATGTACAGCAATGGCAAACTCTCCAATAAGTCAGTATACAAAGCAGATAAGAAACACGGTTTATCACAAACCTTTTCTGGCGACCAAGTGATAACCGAAGCGTATTATGAAAACGATTTGAAGAACGGAACCTCTAAAACTTATGGTTTAGATGGCAAGTTAACCGTAGAAATCAATTATAAAGATGATAAGCGGAATGGTGTTTATCGTGTTTATAATGATGGACAAATCATGACCGAAACCAATTATAAAGATGATTTACAAAACGGTTTTTCCACCAATTATGCTTTGGGGGAAAAAATATGGATGCCGAATTTTTGAACGGAAAACGTCATGGAGTTTCACACATGTATAAACCAGATGGATCAGTGCTTTTTACACATTACTACCTCAATGGAGAAAAAGTATCAGAAGCAATTTACAAGCAAGCGCAAAAATAGTTTATAATAGATGCTATTTGCTAGTTGAAAACAGCAAAAATTAAACAATTTCTTATGGGATTTTTTGATAAAATATTTAGACAAAACGATATCGCTGAACAGCCAAAAGAAACCTTGCAGACACCAAGTTTGCCAATCTGCAAAACCGAACACGAACTTATTGAGCAGTTTGGCGGTATTGCGTTCGATAAGCAAATTGATTTAGGCGATGTAATTGGCAGCAATAATTGGAATGTTGACATGACGAAGGGAGAAATTAGCTTTGGAGCTGACTTGGTGTTTCCTATTCAAGTTTTAGGAACGTTTTCTCATTCATCTCAAACTTGGCTTTGGGCTTGGGCAAATACAAAATCAGAATTGCCTGAAAGCATAATGCAACAAGCACAACAATTAAGAAAATATGGCACTGAGAACGAAATAGACTTATTAATCATTAACCAATTTGACGCTACAAATGCCGATTTGCACTTAATTGGGTCGGTAGCTTCAGGCATGTTTAATACCAGTGGTTATTACATCGCCGATTATGGAGAAGGTGCAATGGTGGTTACCATACAAAGCGAAAAGGTAGATAAAATTCGTCAGCAAAATCACCACAGAATTGCTACAGTTTTTCCGCAATTGATTTCGCAATTTGAGATGAACCATAACTTAGCGCTAACAAATTATTTAATAGCAAAAGACTATCAAATATCTGAGAATGGAACCAAATTAGTTGCTAGAAAAAACGGACAGACGATTACAGCCGAGTTCGATGAGCTATCGAGATTAACAAAGTTGAACGGATAAAAATCCAGCACAAAAATGGTAGAAATCTTTAGACAAAAAAGCGAACAATTATTTGATCAGGTAACAACCGATGAAAGGTGGGATATCAATAACCAAACCTTGTTTAATGTTTTTGCTTTAAGTTACTATGGCTATAGTTTCGGTGTCGGAAATTTATTATGCTTTCTAGATCCAACCGAAATAAACTCGTTTGTACAACATAAATTAATAGAACTAGGTGCTGGCGAAAAATATGTAAGCGGATTAATTGACTTTGCCTACGATACATTTTTACAGCCAACAGAAGGGGTTAATGCCCAACTGGTAGGAATTGGACACAGTCATTTTTCGGCAGATGATACAACTGAACTAACCAACGCAATATTTAATAATGCAAATAGTATTCAACAAGCTTAGGCTTACAATCTAAAAAACAATCAAAATGAAAAATCCCTATTCAGCTTTAATGCTTTCCCTAATCATAATGCTTTTTGCTGCGTGCGGCCCAACTATTTCTGGCAAAGACGAGCAAGCTTTTAAAACATCGAAAGCTAAAATGGAAGAAAAACTAGACAAAGATGAAAAAGAAAACCTGGAGAAAGCTTTGCGGATAATCGTTGTAAAAGCCATGAAAGAGAAATGGAATTCTCCGGAGAAATATGAAGGTAAATCATTCGACAAAATTTCTATGGAAATGATTGATGGCAAAAGTTACAGCGCAATCATCAGCTATGCTGAAGACTTTTTAAAAGCAGACAGGGATGAAAAAATTGCGAACAAAACAGCCGAAATAGATAGTTTAGAAAAAGATAAACTGAAGGCGGCTAAAATAACTCAGCAGATAGATGCTTTTAAATTAGCAAAAATCTCGATTAGCGAAGACCAGTTTTTCTCTGATGATCCCAAATCACCTTTTTTGGATTTATCTTTCACAAATACTTCTAAAGAAGATATAATTGGAGAGTATATGATCAACATCGAAGTGTACTCTGAAAAAACTGGTGAAAAACTAGCAGCACAGGGCAGCGGAGGTACATGGAATGATGATTTTGCGCTAAAACCCAATGAAAGTTATGATTATCATCAACCGTTATTTAATGAGGCGGTTCAGCATTCTAACTTATGGAAAACTGCAAAATATCCTATCACCGATTTTTCTCCATACGATTTGGTAATTAAAGCTTACGCCACTAAAATAACCACTAAAAAAGGCGGAACCATTGAAAGACCAAAAGCGGATGTGGCTTATTTTGATATCGAAATTAAAAAGCTAAACGAAGAAATTAAAGCACTTAAAGAAACCAAAGCAACTTTAGATGAATTAGAATTGACTGATAAAAAGTAAAAATATGCAAAAGTTTAAAGCACATTTATGTTTGATATGGTTGGGTTGCATTTTGCTTAGTTTTCAATCTTGCATTTCGCGGCTTAGGCGACCAGAAATTACTGGCGTAATTGTAGATTACGATAAAAACCCCATTGCCAATTGCAAGGTTGGTGAAGCTTTAACAGATAAAAACGGAAGGTTTAAATTAGCTGAAGAGCGTTACAAGGCATTTTTGTTGACTGAGATATTTGCTATGGAAGCTCCTCCCTTAATGGTTTTTGAGCCAGTAGAAAAAGAAGGCTTTGAAAAAGATGCTATTTCCATTTTCCATAAATGGGGTGGCGGACGAAGGAAAGGTGCAAAAACGACGATAGACACCATCTTTTTAAAAAAACTAAACCAAGCTTTTGACATCTCTGCTTTGCTAAAAAATAGCGATTGGAAATTAGCCTTTACCAAACAGGCTGATACCATTTATTTGCTTAAAGATGGTTTCAGAGAATGGTGTAAAACAGATAGGTGCAGTCCATTTTACAGCGAGTATCAAGGGCTTGTAGACAACGCCTATACTGGTGCTAAAAATCTTCCAGAGGGAATGATTAGGAGAATGATAGAGGTGAGGTTTGATGCAAAAAAATCACCATTTAAAATAAGTATGATTTGCGAATATAATAGCACTTTCGATGGGCCAAACAGACCAGCAGATATCACAAATACAAAAGGGAGCTATCAGGTTTTGCACAATACGAAAATAATATTCGATGCAGGCAAAATCAAAGAGCTTACCGGAAAATACAATATCTCTGATGTAGATTTATATCAAATGAAATTAACGAAGGTGAAATGAAAAAAATCGGCTTACTCTTATGCGTTTTATTTGGCTTAGCAAAAATAGTTACGGCCCAAACTAAAACAAACAGTTTATATAAAAAAGCTGATGAACTCGCTCGTTTGGTTTATAGCATCGATAACCCCTATGAATACGATCCGGTAAGAATTATTTATACGGATAGTATCAAACCCAAACCTTTTAATGAGGTCAGCTACAATTGGGCCTTATCACTTTTTAAACTGCAAAAAGATAGGATCGAAACATTTGGAGATAAGTTCTCTATCTCAATAAGAACATCAAAATTGAACTTTTTAAACCTATTAAACAGGTGATCTCCATGTGTCCAACATTGGAATTGAACTCAGATGATGGTAAAAATTTTCGTTCCAAAAATGGTTTGGTTAGCCTTTCCACTGTTAAATATAAAGGTGTTGATTATATCGTTGAAATGCAGGTTAATGACAGTAAATTGAATGACAGGGAAGTAAAAAATTATGGTATTATATTGGTCGATGGGTTTCCGGTAACGCATAACCATGATCCAATAGAAACCACGGATGCATTTAATAAGAAAGCAATTGATATGGCCCATCAAATTAGTGGTTATGGTAGATATGGATCTTACAGGTTTAGGTTGCGGAAGACAGATAATGAATTGCTACAGATTGCCAATTTAAATTATTCGAAAGCTTATTCGAAAAATTACAACAGAAAAGCATTAATTTTTCTTTAGATGGGAAAATGATTTTACAAGACATATTTATAAAATTGGTTTTTATATTGATGGTATCGATCCATATAAAAAAGAACTAGAAGCACCAAGAGGGAATTAAAATGACGGTAATCATCATCTTGTTTTTTATTATTTGCCCAGTTGTGGGCTACTTTTTTTACAAAACATTAAGGCAAAATGCAAAACCTGCAATTGTAGTTGGGGAGTTTATTTTTATAAGTCTTTTTATCCTGTCTGCCGGTTTATTTGGTTTAGGATGGCTAATTAATGGAGATGACTATTACGATGCAATAGACCCTGTAGATGGTGGTTATACCCCTTTTGCGTCCAGACATTTGCCAACGCTTTTAGTGTTTTTTGTACTCGCAGTTTTTGGCTTAATTAAACTTTGGTATAAAGGCAGGTCATTGCCGCCTTTACTATTTTCGCTATTTGTGGTTTTTGTAATCATCGGCATCCCAATTAGCATTGCTGTAATTATGCAAGCCAGTACCAATACAGAGCAAAGTGGCGAAACATTTTTATTTGCACTCTTGCCTTTCTCCTATATTGTTACTGCCGTCGTGGTATTAACTAAAATAGTTATTGCCGAAGCAGGTACAGCCAATACCAAAACTTATCGAAATAAATTTTTAAATTACTTAAATCAAAAATTAGCTAAAACAGGAAGGCAACCCTTATTGATTTTTGCCATGCTCATTCCTGTTTTCGCAATCATAGTGGCTATCTTAATGCTTTTTGGTCAAGATGCCAACTCCATAACCAAAGTGTTTACCGAAACCACCACATGGGCATTTTCACAAAAAACACATCCGCCATTTTTAGATCATAATGGACATTATTTATGCACTGTTGCCGTGTGTGGAACGCCTTCAATTGTAAAACCTTTACGCCTTGGCAAAAGACATGGACATGAAATTATTGTGAACAGACAGTTGTTAATCGCCAATGCTTTTGAGGAGCTGATACAAGAAAATGCACCTCGTTTACACAAAGTGATTAGAGATTTTTACGATAAATATGGTTATCCGCTATCGCGAAAAATTACAACAGCTAAGGCTTCAAACGCAGTTTATATCTTAATGAAACCTTTAGAATATTTCTTTTTGATGGTGCTGTACTTGTGTAGTGCAAAACCCGAAGAAAAAATAAACAAACAATATGAAATTTAAGAATAAAGCTGAAAAACTAAAGATCAAAGCAGATAGACGAAAATAGAAAATAAACAGACAATATGCGATTTAAAGTAACTTCTCTTTTCCTGTTGTTTGTCTCGTTTAGCTGCATCGGGCAAGAAGTAAAACCTACAAAAATGGAAGAGAAAACGAGCACAGTTTCTGTAGAACCTTTAGGTTTAATTAAACAGCGTAAACCAGTTGGCGATTTTATTCCCGATTTTAATGTAGAAACAGATTTTTTAATTGCAAAAATTGGTAATCAGCAATACGCCATTAAATCTTCCGACTTAGTGCCATTAGTTTTAGATGTGAGTTGGATGAGCAGTATTCCAAGTTGGAACGCCTACATTAGTTATTACAAGGAAGGCAGAAATGTCTACACCAATGCGCAATATGTATTAAATATCGACCCGAAAAACCTCGACCCGAAAATTTTTAAAAAGCTTAAATACCATAAAGAAATTATTGAGAATGAAGCGAATTATGTAGCCAAGCGAAAAGAACTTGAAAAATCTAATGAAGGGAGATGTATGAAAGAAAACGTTCTTTATTGAACACGGGACGAATAAATACTTCCTGTATTTTATTGCATATCCCTTTAACTCTTGCCGAATTAACGGCCTTGCCCTCAAAGTTAGCAGATTATGATCCCGCTGAATGTTATCGTGCTAATGGTAAAGAGAAATTCGAGAACAGTATTAGAAGTAGGACTATCGAATATAATCGTTGCGAACATTATTTTACAACAGCTGATAAAAACGAGAGAGTTTATGGAGGTTATAATGCCAACAACGAGGGACAGTTTCTGGTGCCGGTAAAAATTTATTGCAGGTTAACTATAGATGATTGTGTTGCAAAATTTGATGCCAAAGCGATGCAGTTGTTTTACGGCAAACCGATTGATATGTATCAATTAGCAGAGGGGAGAAATGAAGCGTATATTTTAGAATGGTTCGATTATTAAAAACGGTTGAATTCTCTACTAGAAAGGTATTGGTCATGTGTCCCGCTTAATTAAGCTAAGGTTTTTAAAGCGGTCGTCATTGTGAGGAACGAAGCAATCTCATTCCTGTTTAGCGTTCTACTTCCGAAAAGGAGATTGCTTCGGACGATGAAAAATTGACCCTCGCAATGACGAAGCTTTTTAACTTGATGACATTGAGGAGGAAGCAGCGAAGATTAAACAAAATACACTGAAAAACAAACAATGAAAAAAATACTTATCATACTATTAACAGCACTGTCTTTTGAATTAAAAGCCCAAGATGCCAAAGTTACTTCAATTATAAATTTCACTGGATTAATCGATAAATATCCGATAGAAATGAAATTGGAAATGAACCAAAAGAACGATAGTATAGCTGGTGAATATTACTACAAAAAGAATGGCAATACCGAGAAAATAATTCTTGAGGGCAAATTAATAGATGGCGAACTAAACCTGCAAGAAAGCACCTACAACATCGCAAAGCGGAAATATGAAATCACAGGGAAATTCAGACTTAATTATATAGACCAGATTTATTTGAGCGGTAGTTGGCAAAAACCTGGTAAAAACGCAGCATATCTAACCGTAAAACTGACAGGTAGAGAAAATTTAAAGGCATTTAATCCTTCCAATTACGTTTTTCAGTACGCCAGAAATCGAGCGAAGATAGATAACCTTCCCGCCGATGCGCAATATTATTTCAATTTGGTTTTGCTTAAGGTCTTCGTAAACAAAAGCCAGCGCTGGATTTTTACAAATTTTCATGACGTTTTTATGAAAGAAGCCGAAGTTTTGCTCGAGGATCTGAATTTTGATGGTTACCTCGATATTAAAATTCCCATCTATTACCCAGGCGTAGCCAAAGGCGATTACTCTTTCTTGTATTTTATCTATCAACCCGAAAAACGTGGATTTACCCAAAGCAAACAGTTGAATGATTTAGGTGTAATATTTTTTGATGCCGTTAAAAAACAAGCCCAAACCATAGATGCAGATGGTAGCGGAAACGAAGGAACTCAATATTACCGCTGGCAAAATGGAAAACTGTTTCTGGTGAAAGAAGAACGGGTTTACGAAAATGACAGCTACACGCATTTAACCTATTACAAGATCGAAAACGGAAAATCTGTATTGGTTAAAACCGAAAAGAAAAAGTAAGGGGTTTAAGGCATTTATTTTTGCGAATAATAAATCAAGAGCAACACATTTATACAATGCTAGAGCGAATAATTATTATCTATAGAGAGAATAGAAAAGGAGGTTATCTTCAATAAAAAAACTCTCAAATATGGAAAATAACAAGGCAATTCAAACTGCTGAGCGAATAAAGTCTGCTGCGATCGGATTTATTGGCGCCGGAATATTTAGTCAGGGTACATTGTATTTCCAACCTCAATCAAACTACAACGTTCCCCGTATTTTATATCCTGTATTTATTTATTTAGGAAATACTGGTCTGGCGGTAACAATGGTTTTGCTTGGGCTTGCACTATTGCTTTTCGGCCTTAGAAAATGGATGGGCCATGGAGGGAAAACTGGCTTATACGCGTTAGTTTCGTTGGCCTCGCTTGCACTGTTTTTCTCGATTTTAATTTTTACGGGAAAGAAAAAAACGAGTACAGAAGATTTAGTGAAAACTTCGGAAGAAAACCGACAAAAGGGAATTGATAAAATCAATGCCATGGAAAAACCAGATTTCGGTAATCCAGAAGTTGATCAGCATTTCGCTGCTTTCGAAACACTTTTACAAGAGTATTCAACTGCCTTTAAAAATAAAAACAAAGCCGAAATTGAAGCAAAGGAACAAGCCTATATGGATTGGAGTAGTAGATCAGCAGGTTTAATTCAAAAGCTAGAATCGTCAGAACAGAAACAGCAGTTTGCCCTGTATTTGGCCAAGTTATCCATGAAATGGCAGGAAGTGAAGTAGATACAACCGTTTAACGCGTCATTCCGAACGAGTTTTCACGAGGAGGAATCTCCATGCTATGAGCACAAAATGGTGTTAAAGCAGTGAAAATAGGGAACAGATATCTCCTCGCTGCGCTGCGTTCGATATGACGAGAGAGCCAAGCCAGAAACAAAAATTAACCTCCCCAAAAAATGCAAATCACTTCAAATTACGCTTACAATCAAGACCGGCTTAAACGAGCTTACGGCTTTAACGTTTTCCCAACGCCACGGGCGAAGTTCTTTTACTATTTCTAAGCTGTTTTATTTTTGGGGTAGGCCATTTCATACTTGTTTATATCTGAGCCATCTACATCAAATATCCTGCTTATAAAAGCTTTAAAAAACATAATACTAGCGACATGTTAATTTGGTTGTCTGTGCTGCTCGCTGTTGCACTAAATTATTATTACCTGCCAATCTATACTTTTAAACAAAGCCCGTTTTACAGAGGTAATTTTACCGTTAATTTATTAGAGGAAGGACTGGCTTACAAACAACAGATTTTTGAAGAAAAAATCAGAAGCGAAAAAGATGGCTTTGTTGATTGGGGAGCATTTACCAAAAAAACCGAAAACGATGAGTTTATCTTGCTATTCATCGGCAGAAAGCATTCAATTTTGCCCAAGTCATCGTTTTTAAGTATTGCTGAGTTGAAAGAATTTAGGTCGTTTTTAATGGAACAAAAACACATTAAAACAAAGAAGTTTAATGGAACAGAAATTTGGATAAATAACTAATGTGATGGCTATTTATAGGAAAAATATCTTAGTAATCTTACTGACAATTGCCGGATTTACCTTAAGTATTGCCTATGGATATTTTTTTCGCAATTTCATCCATCAACCTGACTTCACGTCGAAAGACAGCCAATATAAATTGCTGCCAGAAGGGGTAAAGACGGAAAGATACAGTGTGACTCGTCTTTTCAAAAATTCCTACAGAGATAATCTTTCGAAGCCTTATTATTTCGCTTCAAGAAAAAATATCATTTTTATTAAGCATGATGAAGATAAGAGGAAACAATCATTTTATAAATTAGATAGCTCAGGAAATGTGGCCGATAGCATTACGTTCAACAACGATTATAGTACTATTCTCCGTGGCGATTATATTTTGCAAAACACAGGATATTCAAGCTGGATATTAGATGGCGGTACGACCACTAAAAAATACATTGAGCTTAATGCCAGTGTTGACTGGACGGAAGATAAAGTTGAAGAGGAATTTTCCAGACTAAATCAAAAAGCGACAGACGTGTTCTATTTCAAATTCGATCGCTTATGGAAGTACGATGATCCAAATAGAAATCGTGAAATAGATAAGGCCATATTTTTAATTAACGGAAAATGGGTTGCACTTTATGGTAAGAAATTGTATGTAAATCTTGATGACCTTCCTGACGCTCAGCTACCAAATCTGGTTCCCGATAGTAAAGCCTTTGACAAATCCAACTCAATCGTCTATGTTGCTGATTATCAAAAAATAAACCGGGTAAAAGAAAACAACTGGTATGGGTTCGCTTACATCAATTTATTTTATAAAACAGATACAATTAAAATTAAGGCGAAGTTATTCCAGAATGAAAAGCCTAAAAACGATCAAGGGAAGTATCCCACATACAATTTTGGCTACTATAAACCTAAAAATCTGCCATACGCACTCCTCTATGAAGATGATGTTTATTATATAATTAAACCCAAAAATAGCAATGAAAATTAAGCTGTCATTTATTAAAGCCTTTCTAATTGCATTAACAACTACCATTGGTTTTCTGATTTATGTATTCATAAATCCTGAATTAAATAGTGGTTATGGTGGCCTGTTTTTTTTAAGCATTAGCCCAGCTATATTAGTTGGTGTAGTTGTTTATTGTTATCTCATTAAATTTTTAAATCATGCAGGTTTATTGGCGCCACATTTCATCTTTAGGTTCTTGGTGCCATTTTTGGTGATCTCGCTGGCGATTTGGATTGCTGTAAATACTGGAGAAGATCCCCTGATCGAGGCTTTTCAA
>Ga0308159_1002359_pt1 | contig 22067 bp, 13 predicted proteins | sample PhyCR1_FD_201040 | JGI IMG/M metagenome (GOLD analysis project Ga0308159, IMG submission 201040) | Phyllosphere microbial communities from UC Gill Tract Community Farm, Albany, California, United States - DLSLC.R1 | ecosystem: Host-associated > Plants > Phyllosphere > Unclassified | place: USA... | reverse complement strand
TATACGCTCAACACCAACTTCGGCAGCGGCATCGTCGCCAAGGGCACCGGCATCCTGCTCAACAACGAGATGGACGATTTCGCCGCCAAGCCGGGCGTGGCCAATGCCTACGGCCTCGTGGGCGGCGACGCGAATGCGGTCGCCGGCGGCAAGCGGCCGCTCTCGTCGATGACGCCGACGCTGGTGCTGAAGGACGGCAAGCCGGTGCTGGTCACGGGCAGCCCCGGCGGCGCGCGCATCATCACCACGGTGCTGCAGACCGTGGTCAACGTGATCGACTTCGGCATGAACCCCGCCGAGGCCGCCGCGGCACCGCGCATCCACCACCAGTGGACGCCGGACGAGCTGCGCATCGAGAACGGCCTGTCGCCCGACACGCTGGCCATTTTGAAGTCGCGTGGTCACGACCTGGCCCTCAAACCCTCCATGGGCCGCACGCAGACCATCCAGTTCAAGGACGGCGTGCTGTTCGGCTATTCCGATCCGCGCAATCCGGACGGGCTCACGCTGGGGTACTGAAGCGGGGCCGCACCACCCGCCGTCGGTCCATGGGCCGCATCGGGGGGCGGGGAGGAACCGGAGCATTTCCGCGCCAGCCTGCCAGCGGGGCTGGCGCACCGGCCCGCTGCGCCCATCTGTATGCGGCGTGCTGTCCCACGGCATCGACATGCGGCCAGGCGCACCATGGTTTTCACTTTATGGAAAACACCATGGCCATCAAAACCGTCGCAGACCTGTTCATCCACGAACTCTCGGACACCTACAGCGCGGAAAAGCAGATGACCCGCTCGCTGCCGAAAATGGCGCGTGCCGCCACGTCCGAAGAACTCTCGCAGGCCTTCCTGGACCACCTGGAGGAGACACGAGGCCAGGTCGAACGCATTGACGAACTCGTGGCGGTTGCCGGTCTCAAGCTCAAGCGCGTCAAGTGCGCGGCCATGGAAGGCCTGGTCGAGGAAGGCAACGACCTGATCGATGGGATCGCCAAGGGTCCCGTGCTCGACGCCGCGCTGATCGGCGCGGGCCAGCGGGCGGAGCATTACGAGATCGCCAGTTACACCACCCTCGTGCTGCTGGCGACCAAGCTAGGCTACGACCACGCGGTGCCGCTGCTCCAGGCCACGCTGGCCGAAGAGAAAGCAACGGACGAGCGGCTCGGCTTGCTGGGCCAGGCCGCCTCCATCGAAGAGGCCGCCGATCGCTGAGCGCACCGGGCGCTGCACCATGTCTCCTGCCGCAGGACATGGGCGCTCAGGCACTGGGCCCGGCCACGATGCGCGCCCCTTTCTCGGCTTCTGGATGGGCGGCTTCGAAGGTGCCGACCACGTCAACGGCCATGGACAGCCGCTGGACCCGAACATGCGCAACGGACATGCGGTGCGCTTTGCGGAAGACTACGCGGCAGCGAAACGCCTGGGCCTGCACGTCGTCCGTGAAAGTATCGGATGGCGGATTTTCGAAGCCGGCGGCGCGGCAGCGATGCTGTCGCTGCAGGCCCAGGCGCGCGCGGCGGCGTCCCACGGGGTGCAGGTGGTGTGGAGCCTGATGCACTACGGCTGGCCGGACCGGCTGGATCCCCTGGCCCGTCCCGGGCAGTTCATCGATGCGTTTTCCTGGCACTGCACGCGGGTCGCCGAACTGATCGCGGACGTCGAAGGTCCGCCCCCCGTCTATCAGCCCATCAACGAAATCTCCTTCCTCGCCTGGGCCGCCACCAGCACCGAGCTGATCCACTGCTGTCGGCCACCCGCTCCCGAACGCGGCCCCGAACTCAAGCGGGTCCTGGTGGGAGCGGCACTGCGCGGCATCGATGCGCTCTGGTCCGTCGCGCCCGGCGCGCGCATCGTCCATACCGACCCGGCCATCCACGTCGAGCCGCCGCTCGGCGCCGGCCCCGCCGAGAGCGAGGCCGCCGCACGGGAAACCGCCAGCCAGTTCGAGGCCTGGGACATGCTCTGCGGCCGCGCGTCGCCCGAACTGGGCGGTGCGCCGCGCTACCTCGATCTGGTCGGCATCAACTATTACCACAACAACCAATGGGAGCACGGTTCCCAGGCACGGCTGCACTGGCACCTGCAGGACCGCCGCAGGCGCCCCTTCCGCGAGCTGGCCGGCACGCTGTGGCGCCGGTACGGCAGGCCGTTGTGCATTTCGGAAACAGGGCACGTCGGAGAAGGCCGCGGGGCCTGGCTCGACGAGATGGCGGCGCAGGTCGCCGACTGCCGGTCGCGCGGCATTCCGATCGCGGGACTGTGCCTGTATCCGCTCATCGACCGGCCGGACTGGCAGGACGCGCACCACTGGCACCACAGCGGGTTGTGGAACGTTCCCGGTGCCGACGCCGGCGACAGCACGCGCTCCCTCTGCCTTCCCTACGCCGAGCGATTGCGGCACTGGCTGAAGGCGCTCGACGCCCCCTCTCCTCCTTTCACCGCCTCTCCAACGGACAACCCCATGACCCCTCTCATCGTCTTCTCCCACCTGCGCTGGGACTTCGTCTACCAACGCCCACAGCAGCTGATGTCCCGCCTGGCCGCCGGTCGCGCGGTGCTTTTCGTGGAGGAACCCGTGCCCGACGCGGACCGCCTCCGGCTCGAACGCTACAGCCCGTGCGCAGGGGTGGAAGTGCTGCGCATGCACGTGCCGGGCCGCGCCACCGGTTTCGCCGACGAGCACATCGACGGCATGCGCGCCATGCTCGCCCGGCACCTGGTCGATCGGGGCATCGATGAATACCTTCTCTGGTTCTACACCCCCATGGCCCTTCCCCTGGCGCGGGGGCTGGCTCCGCGCGGCAGCGTCTACGACTGCATGGACGAACTCTCGGCCTTCGATTTCGCCCCGCCAGCCCTGATCGCCCGCGAAGAAGCGCTGTTCGGCATGGTGGACCTCGTGTTCACCGGAGGGCGGAGCCTCTACGAATCCAAGCGCGCCAGGCATCCGCACGTGCACTGCTTCCCGAGCAGCGTGGACCACGCGCATTTCGGCCGGCGCGGTGTTGCGGACCATCCCGACCAGGCGGTTCTCGCCGGCCCGCGCCTGGGTTACTACGGCGTGATCGACGAGCGGCTCGATCTCGCGCTGGTGGCGGCCCTGGCGGACGCGCATCCGCAGTGGCAGATCGTGATGGTGGGCCCCGTGGCCAAGCTGGATCCGGACAGGCTGCCGCGCCGAGCCAACCTGCACTGGATGGGCCAGCGGCGCTACGACGAACTGCCGGCGTTCCTCGCGGGCTGGGACGTGTGCCTGATGCCGTTCGCATTGAACGCCTCCACGCGCTTCATCAGCCCGACCAAGACCCTGGAGTACCTGGCCGCAGGCAAGGCGGTCGTCAGCACCGCGGTGCGGGACGTGGCGCAGCAGTACGCCGCCGTGGTGCCGATCGCCGCGTCGGCCGATGAATTCGTGGCAGCCTGCGAAAGCGTACTGGCGCGCTCGCCGCAGGAACAGGCGGCGTTTCAGGCCGCGGCCGCCGCCGTGGTGGCCGCCACGTCGTGGGATCTCACATCGGGCGCGATGCATGTCCTGCTCGAACGCTTCGACGGTCCCACGTCCGCCCGGCCGGCGAGGCCGCAGTGGCTGCCGGCCTTCACGGCGGCCGCCGCGACGAAGCCGGCCGCGGTTCCCACGGCCTGAAACGGCTGCATGCAGGCCCGCCCCATCCCGGATCCCACCCCATGACCCATATCGCCATCGCAGGCGCCGGCTTCTCCGGCGCGGTGCTCGCCCAGGAGCTGGGCCGCGCGGGCCACCGCGTCGATGTCTTCGACACGCGGCCGCACGTTGCCGGCAACTGCCACACCGCCCGCGACGCGGCCAGCGGCGTGATGCTCCACACCTACGGCCCGCACATCTTCCACACGAGCGACGAGCGGGTGTGGGACTACATTCGCAAATTCGGCGAGTTCATGCCCTTCGTCAACCGCGTCAAGGCGATCACCGGCGGCCGCGTGTTCTCGCTGCCGCTCAACCTGCTGACGATCAACCAATTCACCGGCAACACCTTCTCCCCCGCGGAGGCGGCGGCGTTCTTCGATGATGTCGGCGAAAAGACGGAGCACGCACCCGCCAACTTCGAGGAGCAGGCCCTGGCGCTGATGGGCCGCAAGCTCTACGAGGCCTTTTTCGAGGGCTACACCACCAAGCAGTGGGGCATGCCGCCCTCGGCGCTGCCCGCCAGCATCCTGAAGCGACTGCCGGTGCGCTTCAACTACGACGACAACTACTACAACAGCAGGTTCCAGGGCATTCCCCGCGACGGTTACACCGCCATCGTCGAGAACCTGCTCGACCTGCCGAACGTGGAAGTCCACCTGGGCACGCGTTTCGAGCGGTCGCAGGCGGCGGACTACGACCACGTTTTCTGCAGCGGGCCGATCGACGCGTGGTTCGGCCACGACGCGGGCCGATTGGGCTACCGCACGCTGGATTTCAAGCGCGAGGACCACGAGGGCGACCACCAGGGCAACGCGGTCATCAACTACTGCGATGCGTCCGTGCCCTGGACGCGCATCTCGGAGCACAAGCACTTCGCTCCCTGGGAACAGCACTCGAAAACGGTGACCTTCAAAGAATACAGCCGCTTCTGCGAGCCGGACGACACGCCGTACTACCCCATCCGGCTCGTGGCGGAAAAAGCGCTGCTGGCGCACTACGTGGAGCGGGCCCGCGATGAACGCGGCGTCACCTTCCTCGGCCGGCTGGGCACCTACCGCTACATCGACATGCATGTGACGATCGCCGAAGCACTGGACGTGGCCGACTGCTACCGGCGCAGCCTGCAGGCCCAGGTGCCACTGCCGGCATTCGTCGTCGATCCCCTCGCATAGGGCCGCGGACCGGAGACATTCTGTCGGGCGCCTCCATGCGCTCCGAGCAACTCCTGCTACAGCACCAGCAGCGCGCGGAAGTCGTTCACGTTCGTGTGCGTCGGCCCGGTGACGACCAGGTCGCCGAGCGCCTCGAAAAAACCGTAGGCGTCGTTGCGCGCCAGGTGCTCGTCCACGCGCAGGCCCGCCGCCGCCGCGCGGGTGAGCGTGTCCGGCGCCACCCGCGCGCCCGCGTTGTCCTCCAGGCCGTCGATGCCGTCGGTATCGGCGGCCAGCGCCCAGACGCCCTCCTGGCCCCGCAGCGCGCGTGCCAGTCCCAGGCAGAACTCCCCGGCCCGCCCGCCCCGCCCGCGCACCGCGCCCGGCGCGCGCTCCCGCACGGTCACCGTGGTCTCGCCGCCCGAGAGGATGACGCAGGGCCGCGCGAACGGAGCGCCGTGCCGCGCCACCGAGCGGGCGAGCGCGGCATGCACGGCCCCCACCTCGCGCGATTCGCCCTCCATCTCGTCCGACAGCAGGTGCACCGCCAGGCCCGCGGACCGTGCCGCCGCGGCCGCCGCCTCCAGCGACTGCCGCGGCGTGGCGATCAGGTGGACTTCCGGCGCCTGGCCCGGCTCGGGCTTGGGCGTCTCCAGCGCACCGGCCGCCAGCGCCGCGCGCACGACCGGCGGCAGGCCGATGCCGTGGCGGTCCAGGATGCGCAGCGCATCGGCGCAGGTCGTCGCGTCGGGCACGGTCGGGCCGCTGGCGATCACGGCCGGATCGTCGCCCGGCACGTCACTGATCGCGAGCGTCACCACGCGCGCGGGTGCGCAGGCCGCGGCCAGCCGCCCGCCCTTGATGCGCGAGAGGTGCTTGCGCACGCAGTTCATGTCCGCGATGCCCGCGCCGCTCTCCAGCAGGGCGCGGTTGATGCGCTGCTTGTCCTCCAGGGACAGGCCTTCGGCCGGCAGCGTGAGCAGCGCGGAGCCGCCGCCGGAGATCAGGCAGAGCACGAGATCGTCGGCGCTCAGCCCCTGCACCAGTTCCAGCATGCGCCGCGCCGCCGCCTCGCCCGCCGCGTCCGGCACCGGGTGCGCGGCCTCCACGACCTCTACGCGCGCGGGCGTTCCCTCGGGCCGCGGCGGCACGTGGCCATAGCGCGTGACGACGAGTCCGGAGAGCGGCGCCGCGGCCGGCCACAGCGCCTCCAGCGCATGCACCATCGACGCCCCCGCCTTGCCCGCGCCCAGCACCACCGTGCGGCCCCTGGGCGGCGCGGGCAGGCGCGCCGCCATGCGCACCGAGGGCAGGGCCGCACGCACCGCCACGTCGTAGAGGTGGCGCAGGAAGCGCGCAGGGTCGGCGGCGGGATCGGGCACCGGCGAGGAAGTGGCGGCGGCGGACGGCGTGCGGGTGGAGGTCATGCGCGGATTCTGACGCAAGGCGTCCGCTGCGCGCACCGGCCCGGTGCGGGTATGCCCCGATGCCCATCCCCACCATGGTGCACAAAAACTGCATACAAAATCAGGCCACGGCGGCTATCATGGACCGATGGAGACTTCCACCACCAGCGCCATCGTCGCGAGCCTGACCAAAGCCATCGTGGAGCACCGGCTGCAGCCCGGCGCCAAGCTGGCCGAGCAGAAGCTCGCCGACCATTTCGGCGTGTCGCGCACGCTGGTGCGGCAGGCGCTCTTCCAGTTGTCGCAGAACCGGCTCGTCACGCTGGAGCCCGCGCGCGGCGCCTTCGTGGCGGCACCGTCGGCTGAGGAGGCCCGGCAGGTCTTCGCCGTGCGCCGCATGCTCGAGGCCGAGATGACGCGCGCCTTCGTGCGCGAGGTGACGCCCGCGCGCATCCGCGCCCTGCGCGAGCACGTGGCGCGCGAGCAGCAGGCGGTGGAGCAGGCCGATGTGCCGGGCCGCACCGAACTGCTGGGCGACTTCCATGTGCGCATGGCCGAACTCATGGGCAACGAGGTGCTCGCGCAATTGCTGGGCGAGCTCATCTCGCGCTGCGCTCTCATCACCCTCATGTACCAGAGCGCCGCCGAGGCCGCCCATTCGCACGAGGAGCATGGCCACATCGTCAAGGCGCTGGCCGCCCGCGATGCCGACCTGGCCGTGCGCCTCATGGACGAGCACCTGCGCCACGTGGAGGCCAGCCTGGCCTTCGACCGCGCGCACCCGCCCAACGAACTCTCCCGCGCGCTGTCCTGAACCCTTCCCCCATTCCCAGCCGATCCACCGACATGACCGCATCGCCGCTCTACGACGCCACCCTGCCCTACCCGCGCGACCTCGCAGGCTACGGCCGCAACCCGCCCCACGCCCGCTGGCCCGGCGGCGCGCGCATCGCCGTGCAGTTCGTGCTGAACTACGAGGAAGGCGGCGAGAACGCCACGCTGCACGGCGACGCGGGCAGCGAGCAGTTCCTCTCGGAGATGTTCAACCCGGCGAGCTACCCCGACCGCCACATCAGCATGGAAGGCATCTACGAATACGGCTCGCGCGCGGGCGTCTGGCGGCTGCTGCGCGAGTTCGAGCGCCGCGGCCTGCCGCTCACCGTGTTCGGCGTGGCCACCGCGCTGCAGCGCCATCCCGACGTGGCCGCCGCCTTCGGCGAACTGGGCCACGACATCGCCTGCCACGGCCTGAAGTGGATCCACTACCAGAACGTGCCCGAGGACGTGGAGCGCGCCCACATGGCCGAGGCCATGGACATCCTCACCCGGCTCACCGGCAGCCGGCCGCTGGGCTGGTACACCGGCCGCGACAGCCCCAACACCCGCCGCCTCGTGGCCGACTACGGCGGCTTCGCCTACGACAGCGACTACTACGGCGACGACCTGCCGTTCTGGATGAAGGTGAAGAAGACCGACGGCACCGACGCCACGCAGCTCATCGTGCCCTACACGCTCGACTGCAACGACATGCGCTTCGCGCTGCCGCAGGGCTACTCGCACGCCGACCCGTTCTTCCAGTACATGAAGGACACCTTCGATGCGCTCTACGCCGAAGGCGATCCGGCCGGCGACGACCGGCCCAAGATGATGAGCATCGGCATGCACTGCCGCCTGCTGGGCCGCCCCGGCCGCATCACGGCGCTGCAGCGCTTCCTCGACCACATCCAGCGGCACGAGCACGTCTGGGTGTGCCGCCGCATCGACCTCGCGCGCCACTGGGCCGCGACCCATCCCTGCCCGAAGGTGACGCCATGACCCTGATGACCCTCGACCAGCTCAACGCCGCGCCCGCGGCCGACGCATTGCAAATGCTGGACGGCCTCTACGAGCACTCGCCCTGGATCGCCGAAGGCGCGCTCGCCGAACGCCCGTTCCGCTCGCTCGCGCAGCTGAAGCACGCCATGGTGCGCGTACTCGCCGCCGCCCCGCGCGATGCGCAGCTCGCGCTCATCCGCGCCCACCCGGAGCTTGCCGGCAAGGCCATGGTGGCGCGCACGCTCACGGCCGAATCGACCGGTGAGCAGTCGCGCGCCGGCCTCACGCACTGCACGCCCGAGGAATTCGGCCGCCTGCAGCAGCTGAACGCCGACTACAACGCGCGCTTCGGCTTCCCCTTCATCCTGGCCGTGCGCGGCCCGCGCGGCACGGGGCTGCCGCGCCAGGAGATCATCGAGACCTTCGCGCGCCGCCTCGTGAACCATCCCGACGCCGAATTCGACGAGGCGCTGCGCAACATCCACCGCATCGCGGAAATCCGCCTGAACGACAAGTTCGGGGTGGAGCCCACCCTCGGCAACGACGTCTGGGACTGGCAGGAGAAACTCGCGCAGCACAGCGACCCGGGCTTCGCCGAACAAGGCCAGCTCACCGTCACCTACCTCACCGACGCGCACCGCGCCTGCGCGCAGCGCATCAGCCACTGGATGCGCGACTGCGGCTTCGATGAAGTCGAGGTGGACGCCGTGGGCAACGTGGTCGGGCGCTACCACGGGGCCGATCCCGAGCGCCAGAAATGGCTCATGACCGGCAGCCACTACGACACCGTGCGCAACGGCGGCAAGTACGACGGGCGCCTGGGCATCTTCATCCCCATGGCCTGCGTGCGCGAGCTGCACCGCGCGGGCCGCCGCCTGCCGTTCGGCATCGAGGTGGTGGGCTTCGCCGAAGAGGAAGGCCAGCGCTACAAGGCCACCTTCCTCGGCTCCGGCGCGCTGATCGGCGATTTCCGCCCCGAGTGGCTCGACCAGCGCGACGCCGACGGCATCGCCATGCGCGAGGCCATGCAGCAGGCCGGCCTGTGCATCGACGACATCCCGAAGCTGCGGCGCGATCCGGCCGGCTACCTGGGCTTCGTGGAGGTGCACATCGAGCAGGGCCCGGTGCTCAACGAACTCGGCCTGCCGCTGGGCGTGGTCACCTCGATCAACGGCAGCGCGCGCTACGTGTGCGAAATGCTGGGGGTGGCGAGCCACGCGGGCACGACGCCGATGGACCGCCGCCGCGACGCGGCCAGCGGCGTGGCCGAACTCGCGCTCTACGTGGAGCGCCGCGCCGCGCAGGACGGGGACTCGGTGGGCACCATCGGCCAGCTGAACGTGCCCGGCGGCTCCATCAACGTGGTGCCCGGCCGCTGCGCGTTCAGCCTGGACCTGCGCGCGCCCACCGACCCGCAGCGCGACGCGCTGGTGGCGGACGTGCTGGCCGAACTGGCCGCGATCGCCCAGCGCCGCGGGCTGCGCTTCACCGCCGAACGCGCCATGCTCGTGTCGGCCGCCCCGAGCGATGCCGGCTGGCAGCGGCGCTGGGAGGCCGCCGTCGAGGCCGCGGGCCTGCCGGTCTTCCGCATGCCCAGCGGCGCGGGGCACGACGCGATGAAACTGCACGAGATCATGCCCCAGGCCATGCTGTTCGTGCGCGGCCAGAACGGCGGCATCAGCCACAACCCGCTGGAGAGCACCACGAGCGACGACATGCAGCTCGCCATCGATGCCTTCTCCCACCTCCTGAACCAACTCGCCCAAGAAAACAACCCATGAGCAGCCACAGCACCTACGCCCACATCGACGCCTGGATCGACCAGCACTTCGACGAGGAGGTGCAGTTCCTGCAGGCCCTCGTGCGCGTGCCCACCGACACGCCGCCCGGCAACAATGCCCCGCATGCCGAACGCACCGCGGAGCTGCTGCAGGGCTTCGGCTATGCGGCGGAGAAGCACGCCGTGCCCGAGAGCGAGGTGCGTGCCTACGGCATGGAATCGGTCACCAACCTGATCGTGCGCCGCCCCTATGGCGGCGGCGGCAGGACCATCGCGCTCAACGCGCACGGCGACGTGGTGCCGCCCGGCGAAGGCTGGACGCACGACCCCTACGGCGCCGAGATCGTGGACGGAAAGATGTACGGCCGCGCCACGGCCGTGAGCAAGAGCGACTTCGCCTCGTTCACCTTCGCGGTGCGCGCACTGGAGGCCGTCGCCCCACCCGCGCAAGGCGCGGTGGAACTGCACTTCACCTACGACGAGGAATTCGGGGGCGAACTCGGCCCCGGCTGGCTGCTCGCACAGGGCCTGACGAAGCCCGACCTGATGATCGCCGCCGGCTTCAGCTACGAGGTGGTGACGGCCCACAACGGCTGCCTGCAGATGGAAGTGACCGTGCACGGCAAGATGGCCCATGCCGCCGTGCCGCACACGGGCGTCGATGCGCTGCAGGGCGCCGTGCGCATCCTGAACGCCCTCTACCAGCAGAACACGCTCTACCGGCAGGTCACGTCCAAGGTCGAGGGCATCAAGCACCCCTACCTCAACGTGGGCCGCATCGAAGGCGGCACCAACACCAACGTCGTGCCCGGCAAGGTGGTCTTCAAGCTCGACCGCCGCATGATCCCGGAAGAGAACCCCGTGGAAGTGGAAGCCGCGATCCGCCGCGTGATCGACGAAGCCGCCGCCGGAATGGAGGGCATCCGCGTGGAAGTGCGCCGCCTGCTGCTCGCCAACGCGATGACGCCGCTGGAAGGCAACCGCCCGCTGGTGGACGCGATCCAGCGCCACGCGGAAGAAGTGTTCGGTGAACGCCCGCCCGCGGTGGGCACGCCGCTCTACACCGACGTGCGGCTCTACGTGGAGCGCGGCATCCCCGGCGTGATCTACGGCGCGGGCCCGCGCACGGTGCTGGATTCGCACGCCAAGCGCGCGGACGAACGCGTGGAACTGGAGGACCTGCGCCGCGCGACCAAGGTGATTGCGCGGGCGCTGCACGATTTGCTGGCGGATTGACGCGCGGCGCGCTGCGCGACCGATACACCTCAGCCGGGCACCCGCCCGGCTTTTTTTCGCCCGCGCGACACGCAACCCGGGATTACCCCCAGCGGGCTCTACCGTTTCCTGTCTACATTTTTTGTATGCAAGTTCGGCGCACAAGTTGACGATGCGCCCCTTCCAGGAACCCTCATGCACTTTCTCTTCCGCACCCTTTTCGGCCGCGTGGTCCTTGCGCTCGTGGCTGGCGTTCTGCTGGGCCTGTTCGCGCCGCACTGGGCGGTGCAGCTCAAGCCGCTGGGCGACGGCTTCATCAAGCTCATCAAGATGCTGATCCCGCTGGTGGTGTTCTGCGTGGTGGTGCACGGCATCGCCGGCACGGGCGATCTGAAGCGGGTGGGCCGGGTGGGCATCAAGTCGCTGATCTACTTCGAGGTGGTCACCACCGTCGCGCTGGCGCTCGGCCTGGTGCTGGCGTTCGTGTTCGAGCCCGGCGTGGGCATGAACGTGGACCCGCGCGGGCTGGACGCCTCGGCGCTGAGCGCCTACACCGACAACGCGAACAAGCTCTCGGGCGGCGGCTTCAGCGATTTCGCCCTCAAGCTCATTCCCACCACGGCCGTGAGCGCCTTCTCTTCGGGCGACGTGCTGCAGGTGCTGCTGTTCTCGATCATCTTCGGCTGCGCGCTGGCGCTGGTGGGCGAGCGCGGGGCCCGCGTGGCGGGGCTCATCGAGGATTTCTCGGTGGTGCTGTTCCGCGCCATGGGCCTCATCATCCAGCTCGCGCCCCTCGGCGTGCTGGGCGCCATCGCCTTCACCGTGGGCAAGTACGGGGTCGGCTCGCTCAAGCAGCTCGGCATGCTGGTGGGGCTGTTCTACCTGGCCGTGGCGCTGTTCGTGGTGGTGGTGCTCGGTCTCATCATGCGCTTCTCTGGCTTCAGCCTGTTCAAGCTGCTGCGCTACCTGCGCGAGGAACTGGCCGTGGTGTTCGCCACCACCTCGTCCGACAGCGTGCTGCCGCAGATCATGGCCAAGCTCAAGCACATGGGCGTGCGCGACTCCACCGTGGGCCTGGTGATCCCCACCGGCTACTCGTTCAACCTGGACGCCTTCTCGATCTACATCACGCTCGCGGCCGTGTTCATCGCGCAGGCGACCAACACGCCGATCAGCATGGCCGACCTGCTGACCATCCTCGCGATCTCGCTCGTGACCTCCAAGGGTGCGCACGGCGTGCCGGGGTCGGCCATCGTGGTGCTGGCGGCCACGCTGCACGCCATCCCGGCCATTCCCGCGATCGGCCTGGTGCTGGTGCTGTCGGTGGACTGGTTCATGGGCATCGCGCGGGCGCTGGGCAACCTCGTGGGCAACTGCGTGGCCACGGTGGCGATCGCCGCATGGGAGGGGGACATCGACCGCAGCCGCGCGCATGCCGTGCTCGACGGCAAGGATGTCCCCCCGCTGACATGAGCCCGTTGCCTGCAAACTGCTTACTGCCGAGCGGCACATACGCAACACTTTGGATATTTGCGTAAACGAAAGAAACATACTGGGGTGTAATCCAAACGCTTCTTTGCAAGAAGGTTTGACATGCTCCAGACACTGCGCTCCAAAATTCTCTTCATCAGCACCGCCACCGTGGTATGCGCCCTGGCGGTCACCGGGGCCGCCACGTACAGCATCACCCGCTCCAGCACCTTCGAGACCATCGAGCAGGACCTGAATGCGGTGACGGCGGGCAATGCCATGGCCGTCGACCAGTGGGTCGCCGCCAAGGCCCGGGCCGTGGAGGCGACCGCCGCGGCCGTGGAGATGGGCGATCCGCAGCGCTACGTGGCCCTGATGGGCAAGGCCAACGGCTTCCCGATCACCACCGTGGGCTGGGAGGACAAGACCTTCTTCTCCACCACCACCACCCCGGCGGGCTACGACCCCACCGCGCGGCCCTGGTACAAGACCGCGGTGCAGGCCGGCAAGCTGGCCGTCACCAAGCCCTACGGCGACTCCACCACCGGTGTGCCCTACGTGGCGTTCGTGGCGCCCATGCTGCGCGCCGGCAAGCTCGAGGGCGTGCTGAGCGGTGCGGTTCCGCTCGACGGCGTGCGCGACGTGGTCTCCGCCATCCGGCCCACGCCGGGCAGCTTCGGGTTCGTGGTGAACAGCGACGGGCAGGTGCTGGCCCATGCCGATGCCAAGCTGGCGCTCAAGCCCGTCACCGAGATCTCCCCGCTGCTCACCCCCGCCACCATGGCGTCGCTCGCCACGGCCGACAAGCCGGTCGAGGTGGAGATGGGCGGCGCCGCCAAGCTGCTGAAGGGCCGCCCCGTGCAGGGCACGGACTGGACGCTCGTCGTCGCGCTGGACAAGGCGGAGGCCACGGCCGGCCTGCGCAGCGTGCTGCACACCCTGGCCATCGCGATCGTGCTGCTGGCGCTGGCCGCGGCTGGTGTCGCGGCGCTGCTCACGGCCACGTCCTTCCGCCGCCTGTCGCAAGTGCGCGACGCGATGGACCGCATCGGCTCCGGCGGCGGCGACCTGACCCAGCGCCTGCCCGTCTCGGGCCGCGACGAGGTGGCGCAGATCGCGTCCTCGTTCAACGCTTTCGTGGAGCAGATCGGCACCGTGCTCAAGGACGTGCGCCACGGCGTGGAGTCGATGAAGACCGCCACCGACGAGATCCGCGCCGGCAACCAGGATCTTTCCAACCGCACCGAAGGTTCGGCCAGTGCGCTGCAGGAGACCTCGGCCTCGCTGTCGCAGCTCACCGTGACCGTCAAGCAATCGGCCGACGCCGCGGCCCAGGCCACGCGCCTGGCCAATGCGGCGAGCGCCTCGGCCCTGAAGGGCGGCGAGGTGGTGGCCAGCGCGGTGAGCACCATGGACGAGATCTCCGGCGCATCGTCGAAGATCGGCGAGATCATCGGGGTGATCGATTCCATCGCCTTCCAGACCAACATCCTGGCGCTGAACGCCGCGGTGGAGGCGGCCCGCGCGGGCGAGCAGGGCCGCGGCTTCGCGGTGGTGGCCGGCGAGGTGCGCAGCCTCGCGCAGCGCAGCGCCGAAGCGGCCAAGGAGATCAAGACCCTGATCGACGCCTCGGGAGCGAGCGTGGTCACGGGCACCCAGCGCGTGCGCGCCGCGGGCGAGACGATGGGCGAGATCGTGGACGGCATCCAGCGCGTCACCCAGATCATCGGCGAGATCAACGGCTCGATGGCCGAGCAGAGCGCGGGCATCGGCCAGATCAACCAGGCCGTGGCCGAGATGGACCGCGCCACGCAGCAGAACGCCGCGCTGGTCGAGGAATCGACGGCGGCCTCCGGCGTGCTCAACGACCAGGCCCACCACCTCTCGCGCACCGTGGCGGGCTTCACGCTCGACGACGCGGCGCACGGCGGTTCCGCGCCGGCGGGCCATCTGGTGGCGCTGCCGCGCTGACCCGGGGGCGCGGGGCCGCACTGCGCGGCCGCGCCCTCCCCTTTTTCACGCCTCTCCCTCCGCCCGCAGCGCACCCCCCCCGTGCGCCAGCGCGGCGGCCGCTCCTGCACCATCCGCGTGCAGCCGCAGCGCCTCCCCGGCTTCCTGCACTCCCCTCCGTGGCGCGCTTCGGGCCCCGTATCCGCACCTGGATGCGCACCCGCACCGCAGCCGTACGCACACCCGCGGCGTGCGCACGCATCTTGCATACACCGCTGCCGGCATCCGGGTAAGCCCCAGGCCACGCACCATGAATGGGCCTTTTTTTGCATCCTTTTTTTGTATACAAACATGGATGCATCGCTTGCAGACGCAGGCACCGCCGGCCCGAACCCCGCCACGAGGAGAACACCATGCAGTCCGCCACCCATCCCGTCAGCGCCGCCGGCTCGGAGCCGCCGCCCATCGCCACGGCGCCCGCGGCGTCGTCCGGCGCATCGCCCCACGCGGGCAATGCCCTGATCAAGCCGGGCTACGACCCGCGCCTGACCAACGAAGACCTGGCACCGCTCAAGAACCAGACCTGGGGCCAGTACAACATCTTCGCGTTCTGGATGTCGGACGTGCACAGCGTGGGCGGCTACGTCACCGCCGGCAGCCTGTTCGCGCTGGGACTCTCCAGCTGGCACGTGCTGGCGGCGCTCTTGATCGGCATCGTGATCGTGCAGTTCTTCTGCAACCTGGTGGCCAAGCCCAGCCAGGTGACCGGCACGCCCTACCCCGTGATCTGCCGCGCCTCCTTCGGCGTGCTGGGCGCCAACATCCCTGCCATCATCCGCGGCCTGATCGCGGTGGCGTGGTACGGCATCCAGACCTATCTGGCTTCCAGCGCCTTCATGATCCTGGCGCTGCACTTCTACCCCTCGCTGGACGCTTACGCCGACGTCGCGCAGCACGGATTCGCGGGCCTCTCGACGCTGGGCTGGGTGTCGTTCATGGTCATGTGGGTGCTGCAGGCACTGGTGTTCTGGCACGGCATGGAAGCCATCCGCCGCTTCATCGACTGGGCCGGCCCGGGCGTGTACGTGGTGATGGCCATCCTGTGCGGCTGGCTGGTCTGGAAGGCCGGCTGGAAGAACATCGACCTGAACCTGGGCGGCGTGCGCTTCCAGGGCTGGGACGCGGTGCCGGTGATGCTCTCGGCCATCGCGCTGGTGGTGAGCTACTTCAGCGGACCGATGCTGAATTTCGGCGACTTCTCCCGTTACGGCAAGAGCTTCGACGCGGTGAAGAAGGGCAACTTCTGGGGCCTGCCGGTCAACTTCGTGTTCTTCTCGCTGCTCACCGTGGTGACCACGGCCGCCACGCTGCCCGTGTTCGGCGAACTCATCACCGACCCGGTGCACACCGTGGGCCGCATCGACTCGACCACCGCCGTGGTGCTGGGCGCGCTCACCTTCATGATCGCCACCATCGGCATCAACATCGTGGCGAACTTCGTGTCGCCGGCGTTCGACTTCTCCAACGTGGCGCCGCAGCACATCAGCTGGCGCACGGGCGGCATGATCGCCGCCGTCGGCTCGATCTTCATCACGCCGTGGAACCTCTACAACAACCCGCAGGTCATCCACTACACGCTGGACGTGCTGGGCTCCTTCATCGGCCCGCTGTTCGGCATCCTGATCGCCGACTACTACTTCGTGCGCCGCCAGAAGGTGCTGGTGGACGAGCTCTACACCATGGAGCCGCGCGGCGCGTACTGGTACAGCGGCGGCTACAACCCGCGCGCCGTGGGCGCTCTGGTCCCCGCCGCCCTGATCCCCATCCTCTGCGTGATCGTGCCGTCGTGGCGCGGCGCGGCGAGCTACGCCTGGTTCATGGGCATGGGCCTGGGCTTCATCTTCTACCTCGCATTGAACCGAAAGAACTGACCGACGTGCGCATCCAGATCATCAACCCCAACACTACCTGGAGCATGACCGAGAAGATCGGGGCCTGCGCGCGCGCCGTGGCGCGGCCGGGCACCGAGGTCATCGCCGTGAGCCCCGCCATGGGCCCGGCCTCCATCGAGAGCCACTACGACGAGGCACTGGCCGTGCCGGGCCTGCTGCAGGAGATCGCCCGCGGCGAGGCGGCCGGCGTGGACGGCTACGTGATCGCCTGTTTCGGCGATCCGGGCCTGAAGGCCGCGCGGGAACTGGCACGGGGGCCGGTGATCGGCATCGCCGAGGCCGCCATGCACCTGGCGAGCATGGTGGGCACGCGCTTCTCCGTGGTCACCACCCTCGGCCGCACCATGGGCCAGGCCTGGCACCTCGCCGAGATCTACGGCATGGAGCGCTTCTGCGCCAACGTGCGGGCCTGCGAACTGCCCGTGCTGGAGCTGGAGGTGCCGGGCTCCAACGCGCGCGAACGCATCATCGACGAGTGCCGCCGCGCGCTGGCCGAGGACGGCTGCGACGCCATCGTGCTGGGCTGCGCCGGCATGGCCGACCTGTGCGAGCACATCGGCCAGGTGCTGGGCGTGCCGGTGATCGACGGCGTGGCGGCCGCCACCACGCTGGTCGAATCGCTGGTGACGCTGCGGCTCGCCACGAGCAAGCACGGCGAGCTGGCGCGGCCGCTGCCCAAGGCGATGGCAGGGGCGCTGTCGGGATTCACGCTGGCTGCCACGCCCGCGACGCCCGCAGCCCCGGCGGCGGCGTCGGAGGCCCTGGCGCCCCCGCCAGCGGCGCTCAGGCGGGCCTGATAGCGGCGCGGCGGCAGGAAGCGACAATCCCAGCCATGCCACGCGCCGCCCCTGCTCCCAAGTCCCGCCCCTCCCCCAAGACCGACTCCGCACCCGCCGGCACCCCCGATGCCGCCGCTCCCGAAGCGGCCCAGGTTTCCATCGAAGGCATCGCGCGCGACCTGGCCACGGCCATCGTCGAGAAGCGCCTGCCGCCGGGCACCTGGCTGCGCGAGGAGGCGCTGGGGCGCATCTATTCCGTGAGCCGCACGAAGGTGCGGGCCGCCCTGGTGATGCTCGCCAAGGACCGGCTGATCGAGACCATACCCGACAAGGGCTCGTTCGTGAGCCGCCCGAGCGTGCAGGAGGCGCGCGAGGTGTTCGCCGTGCGCCGCATCCTCGAGAGCGAAGTGGTGCGGCTCTTCGTGGCGCAGGCGGGCCGCGCCGAATACCAGCTGCTGGAGCAGCACATCCGCTTCGAGCGCACCACGCTGAACTCCGCCACCGGCCGCGTGCAGGAGAAGCTGCTGGGCGACTTCCACGTCGCGCTCGCCGAGGCCGCGGGCAACCGCACGCTGGCGCAGCTGGTCCAGGAGATGGTGGCGCGCAGTTCGCTGATCGCCATGCTCTACCACTCGTCGAACGATCCGCACTGCTCGTCCGGCGAGCACGCCGCGTTCCTGCGCGTGTGCCGCAGCGGCGACGCCGAGGCCGCCGTCGCCTGCATGGTGGACCACCTGAACCGCATCGAATCCAGCCTGGAGCTCGACAGCGAGCGCGCCGACCGGCAGCTCGACCTCGTCAAGGCCCTGCTGGCCTGACGCACCACGCCCGTGCCGGTGCCGCGCACCGCGGCGGTGCATGGGCGCGCGGGTTTTCCTGCGTGCGGTGGGCACCCAAATTGCATACATTTTTTCCATACATCGATGTGTGCAACTTCGCCCTGCCCGGGATTCCCGCCATGCCCTCCAGCCCGTCCGACCTCCATCCGGTAGACCAGCGCCTGCCCGCGGGCCAGCTCACCGCCCTGGGCCTGCAGCACGTGCTGGTGATGTACGCGGGCGCGGTGGCGGTGCCGCTCATCATCGGCCGCGCGCTCAACCTCACCCCCGATCTGGTGGCCAAGCTCATCTCGGCGGACCTGTTCTGCTGCGGCCTGGTCACGCTGATCCAGGCGCTGGGCGCCACGCGCTGGTTCGGCGTGCAGCTGCCGGTGATGATGGGCGTGACCTTCGCGGCCGTCGCGCCCATGGTGTCGATGGCGCAGACGACCGCCGGGCCGGCCGGCGCGGGGCTGATCTTCGGTTCGGTGATCGGCGCGGGCGTGGTCTCGATCCTGATCGCGCCGCTCGTCAGCCGCATGCTGCGCTTCTTCCCGCCCGTGGTCACGGGCACGATCATCGCGGTGATCGGCATCAGCCTGATGCGCGTGGGCATCAACTGGATCTTCGGCAACCCGGCGGGCCCCACGGCGCCCACGGTGGTGAACCCCGACCACGTCAAATGGCTGGCCGAGGCGCAGGCCGCGGCCGGCGCGCCGGGCTCGTCGCTGCCGCCGATCCCGAAGGGCCTCGCCGTGGTGCCCACGGTGCCCAACCCGCGCTACGGCGACCTGACGGGCGTGGGCGTCTCGGCCCTGGTGCTGCTCTCTATCCTGCTGATCGCCAAGTTCGCGCGCGGCTTCGTCGCCAACATCTCGGTGCTGCTCGGCATCTGCATCGGCGGCGTGGCCGCCACGGCGCTGGGCCTGATGAACTTCGACAAGGTGGCCAAGGCGCAGTGGTTCGACCTGGTGCTGCCCTTCGAGATCGCGCTGCCGATCTTCGACCCGGTGCTGATCCTCACCATGACGCTGGTGATGGTGGTGGTGATGATCGAATCCACCGGCATGTTCCTCGCGCTGGGCGAGATGACCGGCCGCAAGGTGGACCAGGCGGCCCTCACGCGCGGGCTGCGCACCGACGGGCTGGGCACGCTCATCGGAGGCATCTTCAACACCTTTCCCTACACGAGCTTCTCGCAGAACGTGGGGCTGGTGGCGGTGACGGGCGTCAAGAGCCGCTTCGTGTGCGTGGCCGGCGGGCTGATCCTGATCCTGCTGGGGCTGCTGCCGAAGATGGCGGCGCTGGTCGAATCCCTGCCCACCGTGGTGCTGGGCGGCGCGGGGCTGGTGATGTTCGGCATGGTGGCGGCCACCGGCATCCGCATCCTGGGGGCGGTGGATTTCAAGACCAACCGCTTCAACGCGATGATCGTGGCCGTCTCCATCGGCGTGGGCATGGTGCCGCTGGTGGCGCCCAACTTCCGCCAGTGGATGCCGCACGCCATCCATCCGCTGATCGAATCCGGTATTCTGCTGGCCTCGATCACTGCCGTGCTCCTGAACGTTTTCTTCAATGGCGCCAGCCGCGACACCTCCGCGGCCGTGGACGCCGCCCGGCAGGCCGACGCGCACTGAGCCCGGCCCCGCCCGCACCCACCCCGCTCCGCACCCGGCGCGGGGCGTTCGTCCCCATGCACACATGGCATGGGCAGAGGCTGCTTTCCGCGGGCACGGCGGTTAAGCTTCGACTGGCACTGCAATTGCGCCCCTTTTCCGGAAAACCCGTATGACCCAGCCCCTCTCCGCCGCGGAAGCGGCCCTGCGCGAAGCCGCGCTCGAATACCACCGCAACCCCGGCCGCGGCAAGATCTCCGTCACGCCGACCAAGCCGCTGTCGAACCAGCGCGACCTGTCGCTGGCCTATTCGCCCGGCGTGGCCTATCCGTGCCTGGACATCCAGGCCGATCCGTCGCTCGCCGCCGAATACACCTCGCGCGGCAACCTCGTGGGCGTGATCACCAACGGCACCGCCGTGCTGGGCCTGGGCGACATCGGCCCGCTGGCCGGCAAGCCGGTGATGGAGGGCAAGGGCTGCCTGTTCAAGAAGTTCGCCGGCGTCGACGTGTTCGACATCGAACTGGCCGAGCGCGATCCGGACAAGCTCGTAGAGATCATCGCCAGCCTGGAGCCCACGCTCGGCGGCATCAACCTCGAGGACATCAAGGCGCCCGAGTGCTTCTACATCGAGCGCGAGCTCTCCAAGCGCATGAACATCCCGGTGTTCCATGACGACCAGCACGGCACGGCCATCATCTCCAGCGCCGCGCTGCTGAACGGCCTGGAGCTGGTCGGCAAAGACATCGGCGCCGTGAAGGTGGCCGTGTCCGGCGCCGGCGCCGCCGCCATCGCCTGCCTGGACGTGATGGTCGGCCTGGGCGTCAAGCGCGAGAACATCTACGTGGTGGACTCCAAGGGCGTGATCTACGACGGCCGCGGCCCGCTGGACGAATCCAAGGCCCGCTACGCCCAGAAGACCGAGGCGCGCACCCTGGCCGACGTGGTGAACGGCGCCGACGTGTTCCTGGGCTGCTCGGCCCCCGGCGTGCTCACGGCCGACATGGTGAAGACCATGGCCGACAAGCCGATCATCCTGGCGCTGGCCAACCCCGAGCCCGAGATCCGCCCGGAACTCGCCAAGGCCATCCGCCCCGACTGCATCATCGCCACCGGCCGTTCGGACTATCCGAACCAGGTGAACAACGTGCTGTGCTTCCCCTACATCTTCCGCGGCGCGCTCGATTGCGGCGCCACGAAGATCACCGAGGCGATGAAGCTCGCCTGCGTGCGCGAGATCGCCGACCTCGCCAAGGCCGAGATGAGCGACGAGGTGGCCGCCGCCTACGCGGGCAAGGAACTCTCCTTCGGCCCCGACTACCTCATCCCCACGCCGTTCGACGTGCGGCTGATCCTGCGCATCGCCCCCGCCGTGGCCCGGGCCGCCGAGGCCTCCGGCGTGGCCACGCGCCCCATCCAGGACTACGACGCCTACCGCGAGAGCCTGACGCGCTTCGTCTACCAGACCAGCATGTTCATGCGCCCGGTGTTCGCCGCCGCCAAGGCCGCGCAGCAGCGCGTGGCCTATGCCGAGGGCGAGGACGAGCGCGTGCTGCGCGCCGCCCAGGTGGCGGTGGACGACGGCCTGGCCCGGCCCATCCTGATCGGCCGCCCGGCCGTGATCGAGGTGCGCATCAAGAAGGCCGGCCTGCGCATCCAGCTCGGCAAGGACGTGGAGGTCTGCGACCCCGAGGACGATCCGCGCTTCCGCCAGTACTGGGAGGCCTACCACCGCCTGATGGGCCGCGACGGCATCACGCCCGAGGCCGCCAAGGCCGCGGTGCGCCGCTCCAATACGCTGATCGGCGCGCTGATGGTGCACCTGGGCGACGCGGACGCGCTGCTGTGCGGGCTGGTCGGCCGCTTCGACCACCACCTGGAGCACGTGCGCGCGGTGATCGGCCTGAAGGACGGCGCCGCCGGCCTCGCCACGGTGAACGCCCTGACGCTGGAGCAGCACACGCTGTTCATCGCCGACACCTACATCCACGAGGACCCGAGCGCCGAGCAGCTCGCGCACATCGCGCAGATGGCGGCCGAGGAAGTGCAGCGCTTCGGCCTGCCGCCCAAGGTGGCGTTCCTCTCGCACTCCAACTACGGCTCGTCCACGCGGCCCTCGGCACGCAAGATGCGCGCGGCGCGCGACCTGTTCGCGAAGGCGGCGCCCCACATCGAGAGCGACGGCGAGCTGCACGGCGATGCCGCCCTGTCCGAGACGATCCGCCAGAACGCGCTGGAGGACAGCACGCTCACCGGCTCGGCCAACGTGCTGATCTGCCCGAACCTCGACGCGGCGAACATCCTGTTCAACGTGCTCAAGACCACCGGCAGCCACGGCACGACCATCGGCCCGATCCTGCTGGGCGCGGCCGCCTCCGCCCACGTGCTCACGCCCTCGTCCACGGTGCGCCGCGTGGTCAACATGACGGCGCTGGCCGCCGCCGGCGCGGCCGCCGCC
>Ga0308159_1002358_pt1 | contig 22069 bp, 20 predicted proteins | sample PhyCR1_FD_201040 | JGI IMG/M metagenome (GOLD analysis project Ga0308159, IMG submission 201040) | Phyllosphere microbial communities from UC Gill Tract Community Farm, Albany, California, United States - DLSLC.R1 | ecosystem: Host-associated > Plants > Phyllosphere > Unclassified | place: USA... | reverse complement strand
GTGCCGGGCGGCGTGGCGCGGCTGTCGCTGGGCCCGTCGGCGGCGCGGCCGCAGGCCCATGCGGGCGACGTGCCGCTGCTGGTACTGGGCGATCCGATCGAGTGGACGGCGCTGGTCGGCATCGCGCTGTCCGCGCCCACGGGCACGGCGACGATCCGGGTGCAGGCGGCGGACGAGGCGGCACGCGACATCGCCTACCGCGTGGAGCCGAAGCGGTACAGGGAGCAGCGGCTGACGGTGGCTCCCCGCACGGTCGATCTTTCCGCCGAGGACAACGCGCGCTACGAGCGCGAGCGCGCGCACCAACAGCAGGTGATGGCCACGTTCTCCACGCCGCTCCCGCGCGCCGCGGACCTGGCGATGCGCCAGCCCGTGCCCGGCCGGCGTTCCAGCTCGTTCGGGCTGCGGCGCGTGTTCAACGGGCAGGCGCGCAATCCGCACAGCGGCATGGACATCGCGGCGGCCACCGGCACGCCCGTGGCGGCCCCGCTGCCGGGCAAGGTGATCGACACCGGCGACTATTTCTTCAACGGCGGCACCGTCTGGCTGGACCATGGCGGCGGCCTGCTCACGATGTACTGCCACCTGAGCGCGATCGACGTGCAGGTGGGCGACACGCTCGCCGCCGGCCAGCCGTTCTGCAAGGTGGGCGCCACCGGGCGCGTCACCGGGCCTCATCTGCACTGGGGCGTGATGCTGAACCGCACGATGGTGGACCCGGCACTGTTCCTGCCCGCATGACGCGCCGCGACCACCGCACTCCGCCACCGCCATCGCGGCCCGCAGGCGCGGGGCGCGGGCCGGGCGCGCTCTCCCTGCCACGGTCCGCGCGGGAGCCGGTATCCGCCGCGTCCGCGCGCCTGCTGCGCTTCCACAAACCCTATGGCGTGCTGAGCCAGTTCACGCCCGAGGGCCGCTGGCGCGGGCTGAAGGACTTCATCGATCTGCCCGGCGTGTACGTCGCCGGCCGGCTGGACGCGGACAGCGAGGGGCTGCTGCTGCTCACCGACGACGGCGGGCTGCAGGCGCGCATCGCCGATCCGCGCTTCAAGATGGAGAAGACCTACTGGGTGCAGGTGGAAGGCGTGCCGGACGCGGCGGCGCTGCAGACGCTGGAGCGCGGCGTGCAGCTGAACGACGGCCTGACGCTGCCGGCCCGCGTGCGGCGCCTGGACACCCCGCCGGCCATCGGAGAACGCGAGCCGCCGATCCGCGTGCGCCAGCACATTCCGGACACCTGGATCGAGCTGGTGATCCGCGAGGGCCGCAACCGCCAGGTGCGCCGCATGACGGCGGCGGTGGGCCACCCGACGCTGCGGCTGGTGCGCGCGGCGATCGGGCCCTATACCCTGGAGGGCCTGGCCCCGGGCACTTGGGAAGCAGTGCCGATACCGGCGTCCCTCGCGGCGCCCCGCCCCTCCGGCAGCGGGCGCGGATAGCGCGGTCGCCCGCCGCCATCCCATCATGTGGGCGGCACGGTACGTGCAGGAGGCCCCCGATGCCGGCACCGGCATGCCGGTCCGCCGTTTCCGAGGCGCCGCGCCCCCGAGGGCGTAGCATGCGCGCTCCCATTCCTTTTCCGCCCGGGCGGCCTGCGTGGCTCCGGGCTGCCCGCCGTGTCCGCTCTACCGCCCCGCTCGCCTTCCACCCCTGCTCCGGACGCTCCGGCGCCCCGTCCCGCCAGCATCTACCGCGACCCCGGTTTTCTCGCATTCGCCATCGCGCGCGTGGCGGCGATGTTCGCCACGCAGGTGCAGGCCGTCGTGGTGGCCTGGCAGGTGTACGACCTCACGCGCGAGCCCATGGCGCTGGCATTCGTGGGGCTGGCGCAGTTCCTTCCCATGCTGGCGCTGCTGCTGCCGGCCGGCGACCTGATCGACCGCGTGCCGCGCAAGCGCATCCTCTGCGCGAGCTGGGGCGTGGGTGCCGTCTGCAGCGCACTGCTGTGGTGGCTGTCGGGGCACGGGACCGCGGGCGTGGCGGGCATCTACGCGGTGCTGGTGCTGTTCGGCGCCTCGCGGGCGTTCTCGGCGCCGTCGCTGCAGAGCCTGCTGCCGCAGGTGGTGCCGCGCGAACGGCTGGCATCGGCCATCGCCGCCAACTCGATGCTCATGCGCACGGCGGCCATCGGCGGGCCGTTCATCGGCGGGCTGCTGTACGCGGCGGGCGGGGGCGAGATGACCTACGCCGTCTGCTTCGTCTCTTTCGCGGTGGGAGCGCTGCTGATGCTGCGCGTTCCGGTGGCGCACGCCGCACCGCTCGGGCCGGTGCTGGGCACGATGCGCGAGCGCTTCGGCGAGGGCATCCGCTTCATCCGCTCGCGGCCCATCATCCTGGGCACGATCTCGCTGGATCTGTTCGCGGTGCTGCTGGGTGGCGTGATCGCGCTGCTGCCCATCTACGCGCACGAGGTGCTGCACGTGGGACCCGAAGGGCTGGGCGCGCTGCGCAGCGCGATGGCCATCGGCGAGGTCGGCACGGGCTTCTACCTGAGCATGCGGCCCTTCAACCGCCGCGTGGGCGCGACGATGTTCACGGCCGTGGCGGTCTTCGGCGCCGCGAACCTGGTGTTCGCGTTCTCGACCGTGTTCGCCCTGTCGTTCGCCGCGCTGATCGTGGCGGGGGCGGCCGACATGGTGAGCGTGTACATCCGCGGCTCGCTCGTGCAGTTCTCCACGCCCGATGCGATGCGCGGCCGGGTGAGCGCGGTCAACATGCTGTTCATCGGGTCGTCCAACGAACTCGGGGAGTTCCGCGCGGGCACCAGCGCGGCCTGGCTGGGGGCGGTGCCGGCGGCCGTGGCGGGCGGGCTGTGCACGCTCGGCGTGGTCGGTGCGTGGGCGTGGATGTTCAAGCCGCTGCGGCGGGTGGACCGCTTCGAGGAGGCATCGCCCCAAGCGGCCCCACTCGCGACGCATTCGCGGAAGTGACGTGGTCGCAGGAAGACGGGTGAGACCGTGCCCCGCACAGCGGAATAGTGATTAATATATATTACTGTTGAGTCGCATTTTTATCGATTGAATGGGAAGATTCTCGGCAGCACTGACCCTTTGCTGTGAAATGAATGGTTCAGCCGAAAGTGGATCGTGCAATTTCATAAGAAAGAGAATTCGATGAAAAATGCGAAAGTGCGAACGCAGTTGCTGATGGCTTTCGGCACCATGGCGGGACTGATCTTTTTCATGTCCTTGTTTGGCGTGCTGGCTCTGGGTCATGCCAGGGACCGGTTCGATGGGTATGTGGAAGGCATCGACGCGCGCAACCAATTGGCCGCGCAACTGCGCAGCGCCATCAACGACCGGGCGATCGCTGCCCGCAACACGGTGCTGGCCATCTCGCCGGCCGACATACAGGCCGAGAAGGCGCGTGGCGAGCAGGCCCATGCCCGCGTGCAGAAGGCGCTGGCCGCGCTGAAAGAGCGCATCGCCGCCGCCGACGACACCTCCGAGCAGGCGCGCGCCCTGGTCGCGGAAATGGACCGGATCGAGCAGAGCTACGCGCCCGTCGCCCTGGGCATCATCGACCTGGCGGTGCGCGGCGAGCGCGCCCAGGCGATCGAAAAGCTCAACCGGGAATGCCGCCCGCTGCTCGACCGCTTCTCCGTCACCGCGACCGAGTATGCGCAGCTGTCCGAGCAGACGGCCCACCGGCTGACGCAAGAGGCCGCCGGGCGGCTCGCCAGCGAGCGCTCCGCCATCATTGCGGCGGCGGTGCTGGCGTTCGCCATTGCCACCGTCGCGGGCATCGTCATCACGCGCAGGCTCACCCAGTCCCTGGGCGGAGAGCCGGGCGAGCTGCGGCAGATCGCCGAACAGGTGGCGAGCGGCGATCTCTCGCCGATGCAACGCCATGGCGACCCCGTGCCCGGCAGCGTGCTGGCCTCGCTCGCGAGCATGCACGCGACCCTCGCGCACCTCGTGGGCGACGTGCGCCTGGCGTCGGACTCCATCGCCACGGGCTCCAGCGAGATCGCCACGGGCAATGCCGATCTGAGCCGGCGCACCGAGATGCAGGCGAGCGCCCTGGAGGAGACCGCCTCGGCCATGGAGCAGCTGGGCGCCACGGTGCGGCACAACGCGGACAACGCCCGCGTGGCCAGCCAGCTCGCCACCGGCGCGACCGACGTGGCCGGCCGCGGCGGCAGGATCGTCGAGCAGGTGGTCAGCACCATGGAGGAGATCAGCGCCAGCTCGCGCGAGATCGCCGAGATCACCGGGGTGATCGACAGCATCGCCTTCCAGACCAACATCCTCGCGCTCAATGCCGCCGTGGAAGCGGCACGCGCGGGTGATCAGGGGCGCGGCTTCGCCGTCGTCGCGGCGGAGGTGCGCACCCTGGCGCAGCGCAGCGCGGAGGCGGCCAAGGAGATCCGCGCACTGATCATCGGCAGCGTCGAGAAGGTGGACAAGGGTGCCGGCCTCGTCACGCAGGCCGGCACCACGATGTCGGAGATCGTCGCCGAGATCCGCCGCGTGAGCGAGATCGTGGGCGAGATCAGCGTCGCGAGTGCCGAGCAGAGCGACGGCGTGCTGCAGGTCGGCCAGGCGGTGTCGCAGATGGACCAGGCCACGCAGCAGAACGCCGCGCTGGTGGAGGAAGGCGCCGCAGCCGCCGCCAGCCTGCGCGAGCAGGCGCGGCGGCTGGAGACCTCCGTGGCCGTGTTCCGCGTGCCGCTGGCCCTCGGCGGCATGGAGGGCGCGGCCCTGTCCCGTCTGCCCGCGTAAGCGGATCCGGCGCCCCGGCCTCGGGCCGCCGTCAGCGGCAACCGGCGGCAGCGACCCGTCGCGGCGGCCGGCTCCCTGCGCAGCGACTAAAAAAACGGGGGTGGCTAGAATCCGCGCCACCCTTGTCCACCCCGCCCCGCGCGCCCGCCTTTTGCCCTGCCACGCCTCCACTCCCTACCGCCTGCGCCACCCTGCACTGCAGCCACGCCCATCCGCACCACGCGGCGTGAAACGGCTCGGCGGGCTGCTGCTCGCGGCCTGCGGGCTCGCCTTCTCCGGGATCGCCGCGGCCACGCCGCACGCGAAAGCCGCCGGCGCCCATGCGACCAAGGCCCCGCAGGAGGGGCAGCCGCTGCACGTCTGGCACTGCTGGGCATCGCCCGGCGAGCAGCGGCGCAGCGAGGTGCTGGCCCGGCATCTGGCGCGCCACGGCGTGCGCTGGACCATCGACGAGCCGGTCTGCGTCAACGGCAACAGCGCGCTCTCGGTCTTCACCCAGCGTTTCCAGCACCGCCTGCCGCGCCCCGCCGCCGTGATGACGGCCGGTGAAGGCGCGCCGCCCCTGGCCGCCAAGGGACTGCTGCTGCCGCTGGACGCCGTCGCGCGCGAGCAGGAATGGGAAGAGGTGGTGCCCTACGCGCTGCAGGACTGGGCCCGCTACCGCGGCCACTGGATCGCCGCGCCGCTGTTCGTGCATTCCACCAACCTGCTGTGGTTCAACAAGCCGCTGCTCGACCAGTTGGGCGGCACCGCGCCCGACACCTGGGACGAGCTGATCGCGCTGCTCGAACGCGCCCGGCAGGCCGGCATCGTGCCGGTGGGGATCGGCTCCGACGCCTGGGAATACTCGTTCTGGTTCGAATCGGTGGCGGCCGGCGCGGGCGGTGCCGAGTTCTACCGCCGCTTCTTCCTGGAGCACGACCGCCGCGCCTACGACGAAGCCGTGGTGCGCCGCATCTTCGCGCGCATGGCGCAGTTGCGCCCTTACCTGCGGGCGAACGCCGCGTCGCGGGACTGGAGCGGCGCCAGCAGCCTCGTCGAGCAGGGCAAGGCGCTGCTGCAGATGCAGGGCAGCTGGCTGAACGGCGAGCTGCGCCAGCGCGGCATGGAGGCGGGCCGCGACTACCTCTGCCCGCGCTTCCCCGACACGCAGGGGATGGTGCTCTACATCGGCGACCAGGTCGGCTTCGTGCGCAGCGCCGCGGCGGACCCGGCCACGCAGCGCGCCTTCATGCGCATGGTGATGGACGTGGATTTCCAGCGCGAGATGGGCATCGCCAGCGGCGCCGCGCCCGCGCGCGTGGATGTGCCCGACACCGGCGCCGACCTGTGCGGCCGCCAGGCCATCCGCGACCTGCGCAGCGCGAACATGCGGCGCACGGTGCTCGCGGCGTTCTCGGCGCTGTCGCCGCGCTCGGTACAGCAGCACATCAACGACATCGTCATGCAGCACCTGCAGGGCCGCATCGACGATGCGCGCGCCACCGAACGGCTCAAGGACCTGATCCTGGGCACCGGGCCGGTGGGCCCCGAGCGCTGAGCGCGGATCGTCCGGTGCGGTTCGCGGCGTGCCGGGCACCCGGCGCCCCGGCACCGCGGCCTGCTGTCGCGCTACCGCTTCGATAGCGTACCGACGAGCATGGGGGCGCCTCCTGGCGCGTTTCTCCTGATGAGATGGAAGGCACGCGGCGATACATCTGTGTCCGGTGGGTAAAACCTTCCGCGCCCCCTTGCGGGGCCCCGTGCGGCGGCGCACCATGCGCTCCACAGCCACTCCTCCTCCAACACCATGCTGTCCTCCGTGAACCCCGCCGGCCTGGGCGACACGCTCCCGCCCGCCGCCTTGGGACGACGCCAATGGCTCGCCACCGCCGCCATCGGCCTGTGCGGTGCCGCGGGCCTCACCCTGGTGGCGCCTCCGGGCGCATTCGCGGCCGAGGGCCCCGACGCGCAGCCGCTGCGCGACGCACCGCGTTCGCCCGCGGAAAGCGCGCGCCTGCTGGACCGGCTCACCTGGGGCGCGGACGCCGCATCGATCGAAGCGCTGCAGCGCGTCGGCCCGGCCGCCACGGTGGCGGCACTGCTGCGGCCCGCGCCCCATGCGCCGCTGCCCGCGCAGGCCCAGGCGCAGATCGACGCGATGGCGATCACGCGCACGCCGATGGAAGCGCTCGCGATCGATCTGCAGGCGCGCCAGCAGGCGATCAAGGCGGAGCCCACGGAAGACGCCCGCAAGGCCGCGCAGGAGGCCTACCAGCGCCAGATGCGCGGCCTGCAGCGCGAGGCCGAGCGGCGCTTCGTGCTGCGCGCCGTGTACTCGCCCGCGCAGCTGCAGGAGAAGATGACCTGGTTCTGGATGAACCACTTCAACGTGTTCGCCGGCAAGGCCGACATCCGCGCCATGGTGGCCGACTACGAGGACCGCGCGATCCGGCCGCATGCCCTGGGGCGCTTCCGCGATCTGCTGGGCGCCACGGTGCGGCACCCGGCGATGCTGCGCTACCTCGACAACGCCCAGAACGCGGCGAACCGCATCAACGAGAACTATGCGCGCGAGCTGATGGAGCTGCACACGCTGGGCGTGGACGGCGGCTACAGCCAGCGCGACGTGCAGGAGATGGCGCGCGTGCTGACCGGGCATGGCGTCTCCCTGCGCCCGCTGGACGAACCGTCCCCGAAGCTCAGGCCCGAATGGGCGCAGCAGTACGTGCGGCGGGGCCTCTACGAGTTCAACCCGCAGCGCCACGACTGGCAGCCCAAGGAGCTGCTGGGCCGGCCGCTGCAGGGCCAGGGCATGGCGGAACTCGACGAAGCGCTCGACCGGCTCGCCCGCGCGCCGGCCACCGCGCGCTTCGTGACGCGCAAGATGGCCGCCTACCTCGTCGGCGACGCGCCGCCGCCCGCGCTGCTGCAGGCGCTGGCCGAGCGCTTCCAGCAAAGCGATGGCCACATCGGAGCGGTGCTGCAGACGCTGGTCGCGAGCGAGGCCTTCCAGGCATCGCTCGGCACGCGGCTGCGCGATCCGGTGCAGTACGTGATGGCCGGCCTGCGCCTGGGCTATGCGGACCGCGTGCTCGCCAATCCGGACCCGGCGATCTCCTGGCTGCAGCGCCTGGCCGAGCCGCTCTACGGGCGCGTGACGCCGGACGGCTACCCGCTGGACTCGGCCGCCTGGACCAGCTCCGGCCAGCTCGCCGTGCGCTTCGAGATCGCGCGCGCCCTGGGCGGCGCCGGCACGGGCGCGCTGTTCCGGGCCGAAGGCGCGCCGCCGCCGAAGGTGCAGCCACCCGCCATCGCGCAGAGCGCCGCCTTCCGCGCGATGGAGCCGCAGCTCGCTCCCGCCACGCGCGTGGCGCTGGCGCGCGCGGGATCACCGGCGGAATGGAACACTTTCTTGCTCTCTTCCCCCGAGTTCATGTACGCCTGAGGTGCGCGCCGGTCGTTGCAACCCAGAGCGCACGCGGGCACCTGCCCCACGCGCCGCCGATGAATTCGTCACCTTCCGTGCCGTCCCCGATGTCCAGGAAAGGCCTGCCATGACGCCTACCGCCTCCCCCCGATATGCCAGTGGAGCCGCCGGCACCACTCCGACGCGCCGCCGCTGCCTGCAGGCGCTCGCCGCCCTCGCGGCGCCCGGCGTGCTGCAGGCCAGCCTGGCGGCCACGCCGCAGGGGAGCGCGGACGCGCGCTTCCTGCTGGTCTTCCTGCGCGGCGGCTACGACTGCGCCAGCCTGCTGGTGCCCACCGCCAGCGATTTCTATTACGAGAGCCGCCCGAACATCGCGATCGCGCGGCCCGGCGGCGACGGCAGCGCCCTGCCCCTCACGTCCGACTGGGGGCTGCACCCGGCGCTCGCCGGCTCGCTGCTGCCGCTCTACGCGAAAAAGCAGGTCGCCTTCGTGCCGTTCTCGGGCACCGACGATCTCACGCGCAGCCACTTCGACACGCAGGACAGCATCGAGCTGGGCCAGCCGGTGGGTGCGCGGCGCGACTACCGCTCCGGCTTCCTGAACCGGCTGGCACTGGAGCTGGGCGCGCAGCCGCGCTGGCACGATCACCTTGCGCCCATGGCCTTCACCGACACGCTGCCGCTGGTGCTGCGCGGCGGCTACGACGTGCCCAACACGGCGCTGGCCGCGGCCGGCGCGGCCAGGCCCGGCATCGACGAACGGCAGGCCGCGCTCATCGCCTCCATGTACCAGGGCACGCCGCTGGCGGGGCCGGTGGCCGAGGGCTTCCAGACACGCGACGAAGTGGCGCGCACCATGCAGGGCGAAATGGACGCCGCCAGCCGCAACGCGCTCAGCACCAAGGGCTTCGAGGGCACGGCGCGGCGCATGGCGCGCCTCATGCAGTCGCGCTACAACCTGGGCTTCGTGGACGTGGGCGGCTGGGACACGCACGTCGGCCAGGGCAACGCCACGGGCGCGCTCGCCAACCGCTTCGAGGAACTGGGCCGCGGCCTGGCCGCCTTCGCCGACGAAATGGGGCCGGCCTGGGACCGCACCACGGTCGTGGTGGTGAGCGAATTCGGCCGCACCTTCCGCGAGAACGGCAACCGCGGCACCGACCACGGCCACGGCAGCGTGATGTGGGTGCTGGGCGGCGGCATCGCCGGCGGGCGCATCGCGGGCGAGCAGCAGGCGCTCACCGCGGCCACGCTGTTCCAGAACCGCGACTACCCGGTGCTCAACGACTACCGCGGCGTGCTGGGCGGGATCTTCGGGCGGATGTATGGGCTGAAAGGGAATGCGCTGGCCCGGGTGTTTCCGGGCGCGAAGCCGGAGGACCTGCGGCTGGCGTGAAGGGTCTCAGCCCTGTGCGGGCGAACCCGACTGGAACGTGCCCGTCAGCAGTTCCGGCAACCGGTCCCGCCCCATGCGGAACCCGCAGGCCTGTGCGTGCCCGCCGCCGCCCATGCGCGTGGCGAGCACCGAGCAGTCGTAGCCGCGCTGCGAGCGCAGGCCGACCTTGACCTGCCCATCCTTGCCGACGGCCCACATCAGGGCGAAGGTGCCCGACTGCTTGGACAGCATCTCGCCGATCAGGCTGTGGAAGGCGCCCGGGGCGTTGACCATCAGGCCCTGCTCTCCGTCGAACACCAGCGGCTGGGCACCGCCGGCCACGTCGGCCGCGAGGTGGCGGAACTTCTCGTCCATCGCCTCGCCGCGCGCGACGAAGGCCTGCGTTTCCTCCGGCGTGAAGCGGGCGATGGCATCCCAGCGCGCGAAGTCGAACGGCTCCATGTCGAGCGCGGCGACGTAGCCGGCGGTCTCGGGGTACTTCCAGTTCCAGAGATCGCGGTCTTCGATGAAGCGCACCAGGTCGGGCAGCGGGGCATCCGCATGGAAGAAGTCCCAGGCCAGGCGCGCGCCCGACTTGTCCATGTCGAAATGCACCACCCCGCAGCGGCAGGCGAAGCCGGTGAGCTGTTCGGCGGCGCTCTTGTGGTGGTCCAGCATCACGAGGCGCGCGGCGCGCTCGTCGATCGCGCGCAGCAGGTCGGGCGGGAACGAAAAATCCAGGACGTAGACGTAGCGGCCCTCGAGCGGCGGCAGGTCCTCCACCGACTGCGCCTGGCCGTGCGAGAGGCCCACGCACTCCACCTGCCCGCCGTAGTAGCGCCATGCGGCCAGCGCGGCGCCGAAACCGTCGGCGCAGCGGCCATGGTAGAGCACCAGGGGCGAGGGATCGGTGGGCGACGGCGCCATGAGCAACGTCTGGGGCAGCAGGCTGCGGGCGGGGGCGGACGGGGCCGGCGCGGCCGAAGCGGCGCCGCCGGGAGCGGAATTCATCGTGGTCATAGGTGCCGGATTGTCGGGCACGCGGCCTCCTCGTGGCCGGCGGGGCTGGCGCGCGCGGCTGCGGCGCGGAACAATGGCGCCGTGCGCAAGGCCGCCGGGCACGGCCCTGCACGGCGGCTTTCGCCGCATTGCCGCCCCGCCGAGGAGTCTCCATGCGCCTGTTCCGAAATACCCGCCATCCCGCCTCCGCGCGCCGATCCACGGCCCGATGGCCTGCACTGTCGCCAGCGGCGACGGCGTGCCCGATCGCGCTGGCGCTGGCGCTCGGCGGCTGCGCTGCCACCGCGCCGCAGGCTCCCTACGCCGCGGTCGATCCCGCCGATGCGGCACGCCAGGCGGCCGACCTCGCGGAGTGCCAGCGCTACGCGCAGCAGATCGGCGTGGCCCAGGAGACGCTGGACGGCATGTTGACCGGCGCGCTGGTGCTGGCCTCGCTGGTCTGGTCCGCCGGCGGCGGCCATGGATCGGTGCGCGACGGAGCCCTGGTCGGCGGCGCGCTGGGCGCCACGCAGGGCCTGAAGCCGCTCGAGCGCCGCCGGCACGCCGTGGAATCCTGCATGCAGGCGCACGGGTATGCGGCAGGCCCCTACGCGGTGGCGCCCGTGCCGCCGCCTGCCGAGCCTTCCGCAGGCCCCTTCCCGGCAGGCCCCGCACGCCCCACCATCGCGGTCGGTGCCGATGGCTTCACGGCGCAGCAACTGGCCCGCACCCAGTCCTGCAGCGCGCAGCCCATCGCCGCGCTGGCGGCCAAGGGTCCGGGCTTCGAGACGTACACCGTGGCCTGCGACAGCGGCGACGCGCTGGCGATACGCTGCGAATTCGGCAACTGCCGCGTGCTGCGCTGAGGCGGGCCCACCGCCCCTTCCGGCGTCGCTGCTGCAACGCGCCGCGGCCGGCAGCCGGTATGCTGCGCGCCCGATGATGCCCCTCCTGCCCGATACCCACCCGCCGCGCCCGGCCCATCCGCCCCTGCAGATCCTCTGGCGCGACGACGACCTGGTCGCCGTCTACAAACCGGCCGGCTGGCTGGTGCACCGCACGGGCCTGGATGCGGGCGAGACCCGCTTCGTCATGCAGGCGCTGCGCGACCAGCTGGGGCAGCGCGTCTACCCCGTGCACCGGCTCGACAAGGGCACCTGCGGGGTGCTGGTGATGGGGCTGCACGCGGATGCCGCCCGCGCGCTGTCGCAGGCTTTCGAGCACCACCGCGTGGAGAAGCGCTACCTGGCCCTGGTGCGTGGCCACGCACCCGCCGGCATCCGCGTGGACCATGCCCTGCGGCCGGACGACGCACCGCCCCATGCCCCGGTGCAGCCTGCCCGTACGGAACTGCGATGCCTGGCGCGCCTGGAGCTGGCCGAAGCGAGCGACACGCGTTTCCCCACCACGCGCGCCGCCCTGGTGGAGGCGCTGCCCGAAACCGGCCGCCGGCACCAGATCCGCCGGCACCTCAAGCACATCGCCCATCCGATCCTCGGCGACGCCACGCACGGCAAGGGGCCCCTCAACCGCTGGTGGGCGGAGCGGCTGGGCCTGCAGCGGCTCTGGCTGCATGCATGGCAACTCACGCTGCCGCATCCGGCGACCGGGCAGCGGCTGGTGCTGCCGAGCGGTCTCCGCCATCCGCTGCTGGACGGCACCCCAAGGCAGACGGTACCGGCGCCCACCGCCCCGCCGGAAGCGGCAGGCCCCGGCGCAGCGGATGGCGCCGTGGCCGCGGACCTGCGCGACTGGCAGCTCCGGGTGCTGTCGCTGCCGTGGGTGCATTGCCCGGGGATCGACGGTGTGAAGGACTGAGGGCCAAAGCACGTCGGACACGTCCTACCTCGGTTCGCGCCTGGCGCCGCCCTGCCTTGGCGGGCGGGCGCGGCACAGTCGTCGCGATTCCGGAAACCGACGCCCCGTCATGCCACCCTGCCCGCCCTGTTCTCTTTGCCACGCGGCATCCGCGGGATGCTTGCGCCACCCGGCCGCAAAGGCGCGGCCATGACGGAATGGTGGGAAATCATCGCCGCCACCGCGGCCGGTGAGTTCTCCGACCTGCCCGATCTGGAGCAGGCCACGCGCATCGCCGTGCGGCTGGGCATGGCCGCCCTGCTGGGCGGCCTGCTGGGCTGGGAGCGCGAATACCGCGGCAAGGCGGCGGGCGTGCGCACCCACATGCTGGTGTCCATGGGCGCCGCGATGTTCGTGCTCGTCGCGGAACAGGAAGGCATCGCCCCGGCGGACAACAGCCGCGTGCTGCAGGGCATCATCGCCGGCGTGGGTTTTCTCGGGGCCGGTACCATCCTCAAGAGCGACGGTGCGCACCAGATCCGCGGCCTCACCACCGCGGCCGGCATCTGGCTCACCGCCGCCATCGGGGTGGCCGCGGGCCTGGGGCGCGAAGCGACCGCGCTGCTGAGCACCATGCTGGCCCTGCTGGTGCTGGGCGCCGAGCCGGTCCTGCAGCGGCTGCTGCACGGCAAGCAGCCGGCACAGCCCGCGTCCGCCCCGGAAGCATCCGGGGAACGCGCGGCCCAGGCACGGTCGCGCCCGCCGTCCTCCGGCTCGGACAACGGCAGCGAGACCGGCTCCACGGGGGGTGGACCGCCGCCCCGGTCCTGATCTCTCCCCTGCCAGGCGCGCCTGCGCAGCGCGGGCCCATGCTCCCGGGCCGGTGCGCCGGCAGAGGTGCCACACGCCGCCCGTCGCGGTGCCTTCAGTCGCCGGCCCCGGGCTCCACTTCCGAGAAATGCGGCCCCGCACCCGCGGCGCCCAGGCTGTCGTCCGGATTGCGCAGCGGGCAGGCCTTCAGCGACAGGCAGCCGCAGCCGATGCAGCCGTCGAGCTGATCGCGCAGGCGCGTGAGCGTCGCGATCCGCTGATCGAGTTCTTCACGCCATGCGGCGGAGAGCCGGCGCCAGTCGGCCACCGTCGGCGTGCGGCCTTCGGGCAGGGCCTGCAGCGCATCCGCGATGGTGGCGAGCGGCAGGCCCATGCGCTGCGCGATCTTGATGACGGCCACGCGCCGCAGCACCGAGCGCGGGTAGCGGCGCTGGTTGCCGCCGCTGCGCACGCTGGCGATCAGGCCCTTGGCTTCGTAGAAATGCAGCGCGGACACGGCCAGGCCGCTGCGCGCGGCGACCTCGCCCACGGTGAGGGAGGGCACGGCGGCACCGGCCAGGCCGCGGGACGGCGCACCGGATGGGAAGGCGGCGGCGCCTCGGGAAGAGGAGGAAGGCATGGTCCTGTCGCGCCATCGAGGCGGCAAAAAAAGCGGTTGACCTCAAGTCTAGTTGAGGTTCGATACTGCGGACATGACGCACGCAATCCCCTCCCCGGCCGCTTCCGCAATTTCCGCCACCTCCGCCACCGCTCCCGTCCTCACGCTGCGCAATCCGGCAGGGCTCTACGATCCCGCGCCCAACGGCTATTCGCACATCGCCATCGTGGAAGCGGGCGCCCGCACCCTCCACATCGCCGGCCAGGGCGGCGAAGACGCCTCCGGACGGCTCGCCGAGGGTTTCGAGGCGCAGGTCCGGCAGGCCTTCGACAACCTGCGCACCGCGCTGCATGCGGCCGGCGCGGCACCCCGGGACGTGGCCCGGCTCACGGTGCTCATCGTCGACCATTCGGAAGAGCGGCTGCGCACGCTGGGCGCCGCACTGCGCGAGGGCTGGGCCGGAGCACCGCTGCCCGTGTGCACGCTGATCCCCGTGCCGCGCCTGGCGCTCGACGGCATGCTGTTCGAGGTCGATGCCACGGCCGTGCTGCGGCCGGCATGAACGTCCGCGGTTTTCCTCCACACTGTCCCTCCGAACGACACACCGTGACATCATCGATTCCCATGCCGTCAGGCCCTTCCACGCCGCCCTCCCACGACACCTCCGCGCCCGCCGCCGGGCTGTCCCTGCCCGTGCTGCTGCTCATGGCCACCGCCTGCGGCCTGTGCGCGGGCGCGAACTATTTCAACCAGCCACTGCTGCATTCGATCGCGGTGCACCTCGGCGTGGGCGAGGCGACCGCCGCGCTCACCGTGACGATCGCGCAGGTGTCGTACGCCGCGGGCCTGCTGCTGCTCGTGCCGCTGGGCGACAAGCTGGAGCGGCGCCGGCTGATCGTCGGCCTGATGGTGCTCGCGGCCTGCGGCCTGTTCCTGAGCGGCTTCGCGGACAGCTTCGGCGCGCTGGCGGCCGGCACGCTGATGACCGGGCTTTTCTCGGTCGCGGCGCAGGTGCTGGTGCCCATGGCGGCCACGCTCGCGGCCCCGGGCCGCAGCGGCCGCGCGGTGGGGCTGGTGATGAGCGGGCTGCTGGTGGGCATCCTGGCCGCGCGCAGCGTGGCGGGGCTGCTGTCGGGCATCGGCGGCTGGAGCCTCGTCTACCGGGTGGGCGGCATCGCCATCCTCATCGTGGCGTTGGCGCTGTGGTTCGTGCTGCCCACGCTGCGCACGCCGCACCCGCCCAGCTACCTGCAGGTGCTGCGCTCGCTGGGAACGCTGGCGCGCCGGCATCCGCGGCTGCGCAGCCGGGCGCTGCTGGGCGGCCTCTCGTTCGGATCGGTGAGCGTGCTGTTCTCGACCATGGCGCTGATGCTCGCAGGCCCCGCGCACCGGCTGGGTGATGCGCAGATCGGGCTCGTGGGGCTGGCGGGCGTGGCCGGCGCGCTCATGGCCAACTGGGCGGGCCGCATGGCGGACCGCGGGCACGAGCAGTGGACGACGCGCGCCTCGGTCGCCCTGCTGCTCGCGAGCTGGGCCGCGCTGTGGCTCGGCGGCGCCAGCCTGGTCTGGTTCATCGTCGGCGTGCTGGCGATCGATCTCGCGCTGCAGGGCGTGCACATCAGCAACCAGAACGTGATCTATGCACTGGCCCCCGAGGCCCGATCGCGCCTGAACGCGGTGTACATGACGTCGTATTTCGCCGGGGCCGCGCTCGGCTCGGCCCTGGGTTCCGCCGCGTGGCAGCACGGCGGCTGGGGCGCCACCTGCGCCGTGGGGACGGCTGTGGCGCTGGCGAACGGTGCCGCGCTGTGGCACGACGCGCGGCTGGCAGGCCGTGGCGGGGTGCGGCCCGGGGCGGTGTGACCCTGCCGGAGGGTGGAAGACAACCGGAGGCCCGGGGGGCTCGCCAAGGTGACGCATCGAAAGCGCATGCTTCCACCGACTGGCGGCGTGGTCCGACACGCCCCACCACGGTCGAGCCGGTGTAATGGCATCTCCAGGAGGCCCCGCACGCCGCGCGGCCGGCCCACCAACCCATGCATTGCGAGGAGGACCGACCCATGCACGCAGAAAACGCGACCATCCACGGCGAAGTGACCTACCGCGAGGGCGACGGCATGCCCATCGCCATTCCCGAAGGACCAGTGGAACTCACCCACGCGGACGACAGCGTCACGCTGAGCTGGAAGGAACACGAAGAGAACGCCGCCGGCGTGGCAGCCATCCCTCGCCACGAATTCGACCGCTATGTGAAGGAAGGCGGAATCGTTCCGGAAGGCGGCAGCGGCGGCGGCGACGGTGACGGCCACGCCGACGGCAGCGACGGCTCGGGCGCCCCGGACGGTGGCGGCGACGGCGGCGACGGCGGCGACTGACCGTCCCCGCGCACGCGCTCCCGCCGGTCAGCGGATCGAGAGCGCGGCCGCCGCCTGCGCGAGCTGATCGCGTGCCGCCTGCAGATCGGTCTCCAGCGACCGGTCCGGGCGCCGGATGAACGGGCAGGTCAGGACCGCCAGTGCCTGGCCCTGCGGCCCGCGCACCGGCATCGAAATATCGATCACGCCGAAGGCCTGCTGGCTGTCGCCCTGCCACCAGCCCTGTGCCCGGACCTGCTCCAGGATGCCGTGCAGTTCCGCCGGCTGCATGGGTGCCTCTTCCCGCGCCTCCTGCAGGGCCTGGTGCTCGGCCAGCATCTCGGCGCGGCGCTGTTCGGTCTGGAACGCCAGCATCACGTGGCCCGAGCCCGTGTCGATCAGGCTCACCCGCACGCCCAGCCGGATCGACAGGCCCCAGTGGCCCGGTCCGTTGACCTGGGCCACCACCGTGATGTCCCCCCTGTTGTAGACGCCCAGATGGCAGGACTGCTGCGCCGCCATGGCGAAGCCTTCCATGACCGGCAGCGCCTGCGACACCATGCGCTCCATCGGCGGATGGGTGTGCCCCAGCACGAAGAGTTTCAGGCTGAGCGCATAGCGGTCGCCCTGCGGTGAGCGGGTGACGTAATCCCGCGCCACCAGCCGTTCGAGCATGCGGTAGATCTCCCCGGCACTGCGGTCCATGGCCTTGACGATTTCGGCGCGCGTCAGGCCATGGGGCTGGCCGGCCAGCAGCTCGAGGATGTCCAGCCCCTTGTCCAGGGCGGGAGCACGGTAGCGATCGGTTTCTTCTGTCATGGCGGGCTGGAAGTGGAATGGAGCGGCCTGCGCCGGACGTCCGGGCGGCACGGTGGTGCGGATGCTCTGGCCATCGCGCGGGAACGATCCGGCCGTGCCGCCGTCGTGCGGGCACCACGACAGCAGGGTATCCCCTCATTGGCGCAGCAGGGGGCCGGTTTCTACATTATTCACCAGTGAACTAAAAATTCATATATGCATCAGCGGGGCCTTACCGGGCCGCGCGTGGGACTGCCGTGACCCCAGGTCGGCGGTCGCAAGGCTTTCCGGCGCGACGCCCCGTGCCCGGAGCGGCCGGCGCTCATGCGCGCCACAGGTGGGGGTGGACGCCGGGCCCGGCCCGGTTCTTTTCTCGACAAGCAAAGTTACTACAACGGAGATAAGTCATATGCATACGCCTTTCAAAAAAACCCTGGCGGCCGGTGCTGTCCTGCTGGCTGCGGCCGGCGCGCTGCCCGGCGCCGCGCACGCGCAGTCCAACGTCACGCTCTACGGCCGGGTGGTCGCGGGTGTGGAACACATCGACAAGATCGCCGACCCCGTCACCGGCCAGACGAACTCGCTCACGCGCGCTGCCGACAACCAGTGGGGCACGAGCATGATCGGCTTCCGCGGCAAGGAAGACCTGGGCGGCGGCCTGAGCGCGGTCTTCAACCTCGAAGGCGGCTTCAGCGCCACTAAGGGAACCACCGGCTCCGCGTTCTTCAACCGCCGCTCGCTGGTGGGCCTGAGCAGCACCAGCTGGGGCACGCTGATGTTCGGCAAGAACCTCTTCAACAGCAACGACGTCTGGAACATCGACCCGACGGGCCAGCAGTTCATGAGCAGCTCCACGCTGGTGCGCGGCCGCAACTGGCCCGGCGTGAACAACCTGATCGAATACACCACGCCGAGCTTCGGCGGCTTCACCGCCAATGTGCAGGTGGGCATGGGCGAGCAGACGGGCTCGAACAAGCAGTTGCGCAATGAAGGCCTGTCGCTCGCCTACGTCGCGGACAACCTGGAACTGCGCGCCATGCTCAACAGCCGGCGCGACGCCAACGGCAACCACAGCGACGCCTACGTCTATTCGAAGGACGCGATCCTGGGCGGCACCTACCGCATCGGTGCGGCCAAGCTGTTCGCCGCCTACGAGAGCATCTCCGCGCCCGACGCCGCGGCTGGCGCGCCCAGCAAGCTCAAGCACGGCTGGCTGGGCGTGCGCTACGACGTGACGCCTGCGCTGACCCTGATCGGCGCGGGCTACCGCGTCAGCGCCAACCGCGGCAACGGCAACGCGACGCTGCTGATGGTGGGGGCGGACTACTACCTGTCCAAGCGCACCTTCCTGTACGCGTCGCTGGGCGGCGTGAACAACAGTTCCAGCGCCAACTACGCGGCCGACGTCACCGTCAACGGCCCGGGCGCGGGCGCATCGCAGCGCGCCGTGTACTTCGGCATGGGCCACTCGTTCTGAGGAGGGCCCGGGTTTCCACTTTTCATTGCGAGCCGATAAAACGGCATTGGGGCTGCCATGCGGGACGTGGCAGCCCTTTTTTCCGTGGGGGTTCCCGCCGAGCCCGCCAAAGCGAGTACCTCGCAGGCCGCAGCGCCAGGCCCGCAGGGCCGATGGCGACCGCCGTCAGCTGCCTTCGCCGTCGCCGTCGCAGGATACGCCCCCGGCGGCAGACCGCCCGCCCTTGCGGCGCGACTCGCGCTCCGCTTTCCTCGCCGCACGCGCGGCTTCCTGGACCTCGGCCGCAGCGCTCCAGGCCTCGAACTCGGGCGGTGTCTCCAGGGTGATGCGGCCGAGGACGGCGCCGCGGAAATCCGTCATCACCAGCTCCGCCGCCTTCTGCAGGTTGACGCGTCCTCCGGACATGACCGCGCCGCGCTTGCGCGCGATGGCGGTGAGCAGTTCGTCGTCGTGCAGCGCGGCGATCGCGTCCGCGTCGAGGCCCAGCCGGTAGCGCGCGTCCAGCAGCGGCGCATAGTGGCGCTGCAGGTAGGCCAGCAGCTCCAGCGCCACCTCTTCCTCGTCGTAGGCGTTCCTCCCGACGGCGCCGCTGGCCGCGAGCTTGTAGCCGCTCTCCGGAATGGTGATGCGCGGCCAGAGCATGCCGGGGGTGTCCCACAGATAGAAATCGTCGTCCAGGACGATGCGCTGCTCCAGCTTGGTGATGCCGGCCTCGTCGCCCGTCTTCGCCTGCGTCTTGCCGGTGATCGTGTTGATCAGCGTGGATTTGCCGACGTTGGGAATGCCGCAGATCAGCACGCGCATCGGCTTGGCCATGCCGCCGCGCTGGGGGGCGAGCTGGCGGCAGGCGTCGATCAGGCGCCGCGCCGGGGCCGTCTCGGAGGCGTCCAGCGCGATGGCGCGCGTGTCGGGCCGGGCGTTGTACCAGTCGAGCCAGAGCGGCGTGCGGGCCGCATCGGCGGTGTCCTGCTTGTTCAGCACCTTGAGGGTGGGACGGTGGCCCGTCAGCTCGGCCAGCAGCGGGTTGGCGCTGGAGCCGGGCAGGCGCGCGTCCAGCAGCTCGATCACGACGTCGATGTCCTTGATGCGCTCGCCGATCGCCTTGCGCGTCGAATGCATGTGACCGGGAAACCATTGGATGGCCATGGAAGGGAAACTCTCTATCTATCTGTCCGTCGTCTTGCGTTGCGGGAGGTCGGCAAGGCGCGCGGGCCGCGGGCGGCAGGGGTACGGGATCGCCACAGGCGGATGCGGCGGGCGCGCAAGGATAATCCATCGATCCCGCGCGCCGCCCGTGCGCGCCTTCCAGAAAAAAGCCCGCAGGCCCGACGCCCCCGGGCCGATTGTCCCAGACCGCCATGCCCCCTGCTCCCTCCCGGCCGCCGCAGGCGCCCGCCCCTTCCGCCGCCGACCGCAGGCAGGCGTCCGAACTGCTCTTCAAGGGCGTCACCTGCGCGCTCATCGGCATGGTGATCCTGCTCGCGCCCTACTACGCGCGCTCGCTGAGCGTGCGCGACCTGATGGGCCAGATCCACGTGGTGGGCTGGTTCGCGCTGGTGCTGGGCCTGGCTTTCATCGGCCGCTGGGGCTGGCAGCGCTGGCGCAGCGGGGTGCGGTGACCGCATCCGGCGATAGCCCCCTGCGCACGGCCGAGGACGCCGCGCGGGCGTTCGCGGCCCTGGCGGCTGCCGCGCAGGTGCGCGGCGTGGCGCTGCGCGCGCCGCCCCGCGCGCCCGACACCTGCTGCGGGCGCGGCTGCAATGGCTGCGTGTGGGAGGGTTTCTACGCCGCCGCGCAGTGGTGGTGCGACGATGCGCGCGAAGCCCTCGCGGCCGGGCCGATGGACCGGCAGGCCCCGCCGGCGGCGTGAGCCGCGCCCCGCGGGGCTTGCCGGCTCGGCAGAAATATTCCCTGCGGGACAGTACGCGATGCACTGCCGCGTTATTCTCCGTGGATGCACCACCCCGCAACACCTTCACCCGCGCAGGCCGCACCCGGCGCCCCGACGGCGCTTGCGCACGCACCCGGCTCCAGGGCCGGCCAGGCACCCTCGCGGCGCCTGCAGGCGGTGCGGGACAGCGGGCTGCTCGACTCCCCGGCGGAGCCCGGCTTCGACAGCCTGACGGCGACGGCCGCGCGCCTGCTCGGCGCGGCCGCCTGCTTCATCTCCATCGTGGACGAGCAGCGCGACTTCTACAAGAGCCAGTCCGGCTTTCCCGAGCCGCTGGCCACCGCCCGGGAGATGGCGGGTGCCACCTTCTGCCACTTCACGCTCGACCGTGACGACGTGCTCGCCATCGACGACACGCACTCCGATCCGAAATGGCGCGCCGTGCCCACCGTCGGCAGCCTGGGGGTGCGGGCCTATGCCGGCGTGCCTCTGCGCTGGGCCGGCCAGAACATCGGCAGCTTCTGCGTGATCGATACGGTGCCCCGGGCCTGGACGCCCGACGAACTCGAAACGATCCGCCAGCTCGCCGCGTCGGCCGCGCGCGAGCTGGACCTGCGCGCCGCCGTGGCCGAAGCCCGGGAGGCCGCCGCCATGGCGCGCGCCCAGGCGCTGTCGCGCGAGAGCGTGCTCGCCGTGGTGGCTCACGACCTGCGCACGCCGCTGCAGGTGCTGCAGCTGAGCGCTGCGCGGCTGCAGCGCGGCCGAGATCCCCAGGAGAACGCGGTCCTGCAGCGCATGCTCTCGGCCGTCGGGATCATGACGGCCATGGTGGAGGGGCTGCTGAAGCCGTCGGAATCCCCGTCCACCGTGCAGGCGATCGCGGTCGCGCAGCTCTCGGCCGACGCGGTGCACATGATGGCGCCGCTGGCCGAGAAATGCCGCACCGCGCTGTCGCTCGGCGACCTGCCCGACGCGGTGGTGCGCGTGGACTATGGCCAGATGGTGCGGGTGCTCGGCAACCTGATCGGCAACTCCCTCAAATACTCGCCCGAGGGCAGCTGCGTGCGGCTGTCGGGCGCACGGGCCGACGCCCCCGGTGCGCCGTGGGTGGAGCTGACCGTGGCGGACAACGGCGTGGGCATGACGCCGGAAGAAGTCGCGCAGGCCTTCGACCCGGGCTGGCAGAGCGAGCGGGCACGGGCCCGCAACGATGGCGTCGGGCTGGGGCTGGCCATCGTGAAATCCCTCGTCGAGTCGAACGGCGGCCGGGTCCGCATGGAAAGCCGGCCGGGCGAAGGCACGTCCGTCACCATCGCGCTGCCCTGCGCCTGAAGCCGATTCAGCGGCCGGCCACCATCTTCAGGCCGAGCGCCACGAACACCGTGCCGGCGATGCGGTCCAGCCAGAGGCCCGCGCGCGGCCGGCGCTGCAGCCAGCCGCCGATCGCTCCGGCGAAATAGCCCAGCAGGCCGAACAGCACCGCCGCCTGCAGCGTGAAGACCAGCCCCAGCACGCCCAGCTGCCAGGCCACGGCTCCCTGCGAAGGCACCACGAACTGCGGCAGGAACGACAGGAAGAACAGCACCACCTTCGGATTGACGGCATTCGCCACCAGGCCCCGGGCGAACAGCGCGCGCAGCGGCCGGGGCGGCTGCCCGGCCACGTCCATGCGCGCGCCGCCCGCGCTGCGCAGCGCCTGCACTCCGAGCCAGACCAGGTACGCACCGCCTACCCAGCGCAGCACGGTGAACGCGGTGGGCGACGCCGCGATCATCGCGCTCACGCCCACCACGGCCAGCAGCGTATGGCTCAGGCA
>Ga0308159_1002354_pt1 | contig 22089 bp, 18 predicted proteins | sample PhyCR1_FD_201040 | JGI IMG/M metagenome (GOLD analysis project Ga0308159, IMG submission 201040) | Phyllosphere microbial communities from UC Gill Tract Community Farm, Albany, California, United States - DLSLC.R1 | ecosystem: Host-associated > Plants > Phyllosphere > Unclassified | place: USA... | reverse complement strand
TGATGAATGCCCTCGAAGTACTGCGCGACTCTTTGTATTTTTTCAAACGCCATCTGGGCAGCATCGTGCAGTTGTGCCTGCCGCTGGTGATCGTCGAAGCTTTCTTGCAGCAGGCGGTCGATCACGCCAGCGGGCCGGATACCTTCGCCGGGGTCAGCATCATCGTCGGTCTGCTGGTGTATCCGTTGTACACCGCGGCGCTGATCCTGTTTCTTGATGCCCGCAGCCGTGGCGAGTCGCCGCGCAACCGTGACCTGCTGGCGATGGCCGCGACCCTGTGGCCGCGCTTCGCCCTGCTGACCGCACTCAACACCTTGCTGATTCTGCTTGGCCTGTCGTTGTACTTCCTGCCGGGCCTGATGCTGATGGTCATGCTTGCGTTCGGCGAGTACCTGCTGGTGCTGCGCGGCCTGGGCCCGTTGCAGGCGATGAAGGAAAGCCTGCGCCTGACGCGTGGGCATTTCTGGCGCATCCTGCTGTGCATTCTCTGTGTGATGACCCCGCTGTGGCTGCTCAAAGGCGCAACGCTGGCGGTGTATCCCGAGCCGCAGAACCCGCTGATCGCGGTGCTGATCGACAGCGCTCACAGCTTCCTGCAACTGTTCACCAGTGTCGTCCTGTTCCGACTGTTCATGCTGATCAGCGAATTGCCTGACAAGCGTGACGGAACGATCTGACTGCGCAGCGCTTGGGCTTCGCGCCGCCCGTCAGGTATGCTCGGGGCCACTTTCTGTAACGCTATAAGCCGAGCCATGACCCGTCTACTGCGCTACTCGTTGTTGTTCGTTGTACTGGCCATCGTGGTGATCGGCGCGCTGATCTTCAGCCTGACCTGGCGCCCCGACGCCCGCGAAACCCTGCCGGTCAGTTGCACCGCAACAGCCCCGACACTGGTGCCGGGCCAGGCGCTGAAGGTCATGACCTGGAACGTGCAATACCTGGCCGGCAAGCGTTACGTGTTCTGGAACGACCTGGCTCAGGGCAACGACGAAGCACCGACTGCCGAGGACATGGCGTTCAGCCTCGATGAAGTGGCGCGGGTGATCCGCGATGAGCAGCCCGACGTGGTATTGCTCCAGGAACTCGACGACGGCGCCAAGGCCAGCGACTACCAGAACCAGCTCAAACTGTTGCAGGAACGGGTCGCCGATCTGTATCCGTGCAGCGTCAGCGCGTTCGACTGGAAAGCCGACTTCGTCCCCGAGCCGCAGGTTTTCGGCAGCGTTGGCCGACAATTGGCGACCCTCAGCCGCTATCGCATCGAACACGCCGAACGCCTGCAGTTGCCGGTCGCCGACGCCAATCTCATCAGCCGCCAGTTCCAGCCCAAGGATGCCTTGCTGGCCAGCAAACTGCCGCTGAGCGATGGCGGGCAATTGACCGTCTTCAATACGCATCTGGAACACGCCAGCCAACCGGACGCGACCTTGCAGGCGCAAGTGAGCGCGGTGGCCAAGGTGCTCGACAAGTACGAAAGCCAGGGCTTGCCGTGGCTGATTGGCGGCGACTTCAATCTGCTGCCGCTGGGCCAGTACCGGCGCCTCCCAACCGAGCAGCGCACGCCCTACTCGGCCGACAGCGAGTTGCATCTGCTCTGGGACAAGTACCCGATGATTCCCACCAACAATGAAGCTGGCGGTATCGACCGCGCCAAGTGGCTGACCCATTATCCCAACGATCCCGGCCTGAACGGCCCGGACCGGACCGTCGACTACCTGTTCTACAGCCCGAAGATCAAACGGCTCGAAGCGCGGGTGCGTCAGGACGATACGTTGCGCATTTCCGATCATTTACCGGTGATCGCGCGCTTCCTGTTACCCGCCGCGCCTTAGCCCCGCGGCGGTATTGTGGTGTGGTCCAGGCCGCGCACTCACGCCATCGAGCGGTACGGTGTGCCATTCAGCTCAGTGCACTTCTTCCAGATCATCGTGCAGCAGGCTGAAGATCTGCCGTTTCATGTCGATGAACGAGCGCTCCATGACCATGTCCAGCGAGCGCGGGCGGTCGATCGGTACGTCCAGAATCTGCTTGATCCGCCCGGGTTTCGCGCCCATGACATAGACGCGGTCGCCGAGCAGGATCGCTTCGTCGATATCGTGGGTGACGAACAGCACGGTTTTCTTGCTGTGGCCCCAGACCCGCAGCAACAGCTGCTGCATCTGCAAACGCGTCTGGCTGTCGAGCGCGCCGAAGGGTTCGTCCATCAGCAGAATCTGCGGGTCGTTGGCCAGCGCCCGGGCGATCGCCACCCGCTGCATCATCCCGCCAGACAGCTGTTTGGCGTAGTTGTCGGCGAACCCGCTCAGCCCCACTTCATTGACGTAGTAGTCGACGATTTCCTTGCGCCGCGCCGCCGGCATGCCGCGACGCTTGAGGCCGAACTCGACGTTCTGGCGCACGGTCAGCCACGGAAACAGCGTGTAGCTCTGGAAGACCATGCCGCGATCAGCCCCAGGCCCCTGCACTTGCTGGCCGCCAACATAGATCTCGCCGGCGGTCGGCTCGGCCAGGCCCGCGGTCAGGTACAACAGGCTCGACTTGCCGCAACCCGACGGCCCGACCAGCACCGCGAACTGCTGGTCCGGCACTTCGAACGAGACTGCTTCCAGCGCGGTGAAGATACCGCCGTCAGGCTTTTCATAGCGCAGGCTGACCTTGTCGACCTGCAGGCGCGGAGCCGCTTGCGCGGTGGCCGCAACGGGTTCGATGAAACGATGATTGGCAGCAGTCACTGAGCCCATGCGGCAACCCTCAAACGGAGAAAGCGAAACAGTTGATCGGTAACCAGCCCGAGCAGGCCGATGATTGCGATGGCGAGGAAAATCACATCGACCTGAAAACCGCGCATGGCTTTCAGGCTCAGGTAACCCAAGCCACTGGACGCGGCGACCAGCTCAGCCACGACCAGATAGGTCCAGGCCCAGCCCATGGTGACGCGCAAGGTGTCGAGCACGCCCGGCACCGAGGCCGGGGCGATCACATGCAATACCGCATCGCGGCGGCTCGAGCCCAAGGTGTATGACGCGTTGATCAGGTCTTTGGAAATGCCTTTGGAGACGTCAGCGATCATCACCAGTTGCTGGAAGAACACGCCGAAAATGATCACCGACACGCGCTGCTCCAGACCGATGCCGATCCACAAAATGAACAGCGGCACGAACGAGGTCACAGGCAAATAGCGAATGAAGTTCACCATCGGTTCGAGAAACGCCTGAACGATGCGAAAGCTGCCCATCAGCAAGCCCAGTGGCACTGCCACCAGCGACGACAGGATAAAACCGACCATCACCACTTCGACGCTGGCCCAGACATGCTGGCCCAGGGTGCCGTCGCGGCTCAGGCGTACGGCGGCTTCGACTACCGCTCCGGGTGTCGGCAGAAACATGCCCGGCACGATCCCACCGTAGGACAACCCGGCCCACAGGCCGACCAACAAGACCCAGGCCAGGCCGCTGGCGCTCCACACCAGTTGCACCGGCAAGGCGGTTTTCGGCGTCAGGCAGCGGCTCAGCCACGATTTGCGCTTGAACATGACAGCACCTCCTAGCGCGGGCTGACGAAGCGGTTGTCGACCAGGTCGTCGTTGCTGACGCTGTAAGGTTTGCCCTGCAGTTCGCTGGCGGTTTCGTTGGCCAGTTTGATCAGCGCGGCGCTGTCGCCCGGTTTGCCCGGTGCGCCGAACAGTTTCTCGCTCATGGCCTGATCGTAGAACCGCACGCCTTGCGCGGCGGCGGCCAGTTCCTTTGGATCGGACAGGTAACCGCCGACGCCTTTGGCCATGATCCTGTAGGCGTCTTCGGGATGATCCTTGGTGTACTGCACCGCTTTGTACAAACCGGCAACCAACGCCTTGACGTCTTCCGGCTGCTTCTCGATCACCGTGCAGTTGAGCGCCACCACATCGACGATCACCCCGGGCGTGCTGCTGCTGTCGATCAACACCTTGCCCTGCTGCTTGTTACGCACCATCGACAGGTGCGGCTCCCAGGTCACCGCAGCCGGCACGCGACCGGCGATGAACGCGGTGGCGGCGTCGTCGGCGGTCATGTTCTGCACGGTGATGTCGCTCATGCTCATGCCGTTTTTCTTCAGCAGATACGAGAGCCAGAATTGCGAAGTCGAGCCTTCGTTGACCGCCACGGACTTGCCCTTGAGCTCCTGCAAGCTGTTCACGTCCTTGCCAACCAGCACGCCGTCGCCGCCGTGACTGTCGTCCAATGCCGCGACCGCCTTGAAGCAGAATTGCGGGCGGTACTTGAGCACTTCATCGATGGTCGAGGCCGAGCCGGACAGTTGCCCGGACGCTTGCGCGGCCATGTACATCGAAGCCTCTTCGACCACCGGCAGCTCGACGGTCAGGCCGTTTTCCTTGAAGTAGCCGAGGTCCCGCGCCAGATACAGCGTGCCGTAACCGACCCACGTGGTGTGGCCGATCGACAGCGTGCCGGCCTGCGCGCCGCTCGCGACTGAAGCCGCGAGCGCGGTGATTGCCAAAGGATGAGAAAGACGAATACACAAGGACTTGATCATGGAGCACTCCCGACGCTGTTGATTTAGTTTTGTCATGGGCAGTACGCGCGCCGGCCGCTGGGCAGTTGCTGCCATTGGTCTCTGACGGACACTTGGGCGGGCAACTTCGGTCGGGCAAGATCGATGGTGGCCCATGTGCGCGGTGAGGAAAATCAGGAAATTGTTGGCTGCAAATGATGAAAAAACTGGGTAGTGCGCACTGCTAAAGGGCGAGCATTGCGGGGATGCGCAAGGTGGGTGCAGATCGGGAATTTTCAGTGCTGGCTGGATTGTCTTAGCTGGCAGGCCAGCTCCCACAAGGGTCTGCGTCGCACCCATTTGGTGTGAACACCACTGAAACCTGTGGGAGCTGGCTTGCCAGCGATGGCGGTGGGTCAGTCAGACTTTTCCAACTGACACAGCGCTTTCGCGAGCAAGCTCGCTCCCACAGTGGCCCATGTAATACCGAATATCCCTGTGCGAGCCTGTTCGCGAAAGGGGCGGACGCGGTATCAGCGCAATTGAAACCAGGTGGTTTTCAGTTGGGTGTATTTGTCGAACGAATGCAGCGACAGGTCGCGGCCGAAACCCGACTGTTTGCCACCGCCGAACGGCACGGTCACATCCAGCGCGTCGACGGTGTTGACCGACACCGTGCCCGCGCGCAATTGCCGTGCGACGCGATGCGCCCGATTGAGGTCATCGGTCCACAGCGACGCGGCCAGTGCATAGTCGCTGTCGTTGGCCAGCCGAATCGCCTCGGCCTCGTCATCGAACGGCAACACCGCCAGCACCGGGCCGAAGACCTCCTCGCGAAACAGCGGCATGTCGGCCGTGACTGCGGTGAAAATCGTTGGCTCGATGAAATTGTCCGAGCCGTTGATCCGCCGCTGCCGGCCGCCACACACCCGCGTCGCCCCCGCCTGTTCGGCATCGCCAATGCTGCGCAGGATGCTGGCGGTCTGCCGATCATCGACGATTGCGCCGGCACGGCTTTGCGGGTCGAGCGGATCACCCGGCAGCCATTGCTCGGCCTGGGCCTTGAGGCGCGCGACGAACTCGTCATGAATCGAGCGCTGCACCAGCAACCGCGAGTTGGCCGAGCACACTTCGCCCTGATTGAAGAAGATGCCGAAGGCGGCTTTCTCCGCCGCCAGATCCAGATCCTGACAATCGGCGAATACCAGGTTGGCACTCTTGCCACCGCACTCCAGCCACACCTGTTTGAGGTTCGATTGTGCAGCGTACTGCATGAAATATTTGCCGACCTGTGTCGAACCGGTGAACACCAGAGAATCGACATCATTGTGCAAACCCAAGGCTTTGCCGGTCTGCTCGCCAAGCCCCGGCAGCACGTTGAGCACACCCGGCGGCAACCCGGCTTCCAGCGCCAGTGCGGCCAGGCGCAACGCCGAAAACGGTGACTGCTCGGCCGGTTTGAGAATCACCGAGTTACCCGCCGCCAGCGCCGGCGCCAGCTTCCACGCGGCCATATCCAGCGGGAAATTCCACGGCACCACGGCCGCTACCACGCCGAGCGCTTCACGGGTGATGGTCGCCAGCACGTTGGGCGCACTTGGGGCGATCTGGTCGTACAGTTTGTCGAGGCTTTCGGCGTACCAGCGAAACACGCCGGCGGCGCCCGGCACGTCGATGTTGTAGGCGTCCATCACCGGTTTGCCCATGTTCAGCGAGTCGAGCAGGGCCAGCTCTTCACGGTGCTCAAGCAGCAGATCGGCCAGGCGCAGCAACACCTGCTTGCGCTCTGTCGGCGGCCGTTGCGACCAGACACCGGCGTTGAACACCTGCCGCGCATTGCGCACCGCCGTGTCGACATCCGCCTCGCCACAGGCGGCGACATTGGCCAGACACTCACCGGTCGCCGGGTTGATCGCAGCAAACGTCTGCCCCGACCGGGCCGGGCAAGGTCGGCCGTCGATCACGGCCTGATCGGGAAATTTCAATGCAACGGCGCGGCGCTGCCACTGTGCGAGTTCGAACACGACGCAGACTCCTTGAGCGGGATTTGCCCCGATGGTCGCGCAGGCCCGCGCGGGCTAAAACCAGTAAAAACATCTTCGCAGGCAATAAAAACGCTGGGCAATCACTTCGCCCAAATGAACCGCGAGCGGCTATGGTTGAAGCACAAGAACATCGTCGCGCAACGGACGTGGCGGCGCACAAATTGCTTGGAAGTCGAGTCCGCTCGTTCAGAGGTTTGTTGTGGCCGCTTACAATCTGCGTCAGTTGAAATATTTCATCACCACCGTCGAATGCGGCAGCGTCGCCGAGGCTTCGCGCAAGCTGTACATCGCCCAGCCGGCGATCTCCACCGCGATCAAGGCACTCGAAGACAGCTTCGCCGTACAACTGCTGATCCGTCATCACGCGCAAGGTGTTTCCCTCACGCCGAGTGGCGCACGCTTTCTGCGCAAAGCTCAGGAACTGCTGCGCATGGCCAAGGAGTTCGAACAGAACGCCCTCGCCGACAACGACGTAGTCGCTGGGCAGATCGATATCGGCTGTTTCGAAACAGTAGCGCCGTTGTATCTGCCGCAACTGATCGCCGGGTTCTCGGCGCTGTACCCGGGGGTGAAAATCCGCATCCGCGACGGCGAGCAACAGGAACTGGTGCAGGGCCTGACCTCGGGCGCGTTCGATCTGGTGATCCTCTACGAACACGAACTCGACGCGACCATTCAGACCGAACCGCTGATGCCGGCGCAACGGCCCTACGCACTGTTGCCGGCCGACCACCGTTTCGCCCAGTACAAGCAGGTTTCGCTGCGCGACCTGTGCCTTGACCCGATGATCCTGCTCGACGTGCAACCGAGCCGCACCTACTTCGTCAGCCTGTTCGAAGAACTCGGCCTGACCCCGCGCATCGAATTCAGCTCGCCGTCGATCGAGATGGTGCGCGGCATGGTCGGTCAGGGTTTCGGCTTCTCGATCCTGGTGACCAAACCCCATTCGGAATGCACCTACGACGGCAAGAAAGTCGTGTGCGTGGACATTGTCGAAGACGTCACCGGTTCAGGTCTGGTCGCCGCCTGGCTCAAGCGTGGGCAACTGACCAAACCGGCGCAGTTGTTCGCCGACTATTGCCGCGAACAACTGACCGCGAAGACCGCTCACATTCCGGGCGGAATATAACCGGGGACATACCTGACATTGGTGCACTTGCCATGCAGGATCCGTCCATCTTCGATCAGAAACTGCGCGATCTTCTTTTGCTGGTTGATCTTCGCCTGCAACTTGCAATCGGAACTGTGGCCGACCTGTTGATAGTGTTCGGTGTACACCATGCCATTTCCGGTATGGGTCATTGAGGTCCCGGCCGCTTCGGTGGTGGTCCAGCTCGCCGACTTGTACCAGGTCAGCACGGCCAAGGGTTCGCCATTCGGGCCGACCTCCTTTTGCATCGAATCGGGCGTGCCGAACAGATCCAGTGCCTCCTTAAGATCGCGCCCTTCCCAACGGCTTTGCGCAATGGTCGAACAGCCGGTCAAGAACAATCCCGCCAACAGGGCTGTCAGCAATAAGCGTGTGCAAGTCATGTGAAGTCCCGGCTTATTTTTTCAGTTCGAGGAGGCTGTCGATGTTGTCCATCATCTGGCTCTTTTGCTGAATCGGCGCGAGCTTGAAGAACATCTGCTGGAGCATCTCGATCATCTGCAGGTATTCCATCTTACCTACGGCAGCCATATCGTTTTTAGCGCGACTGCCCGGTTCGCAGGCAAACTTCAGCGCCTGCTGAACCCAGAACTCTTTCGGGGTCTGCCATTGATTGGCAACTTTCAAATGACGCAGGGTGTAAGCGAGACGCTCGATGGACTGGCCGTTGATAAAACGCACCTTGCCCGTAGAGCACTGCGCTTCGAGGTTGTAGACGTCGATCATCGGTTTGCCCGGTTCTTCGTAGACCAGGGTGACCGCGACCATGGTCGCGCCTTTGGTTTTTTCCGAAGGCACCACCGACGTCGCGTCCGCCACGTACATGATGTTTTTCTGAGCAACGCCGTTGCCGTAAATGATCCACCAGTCGCCAATCGCATTGGGCTCTTCGGCCATTGCCGAACCGGAGGCGGCCAGCAGCGCAGCCGACAAGAAGAACAACTTCTTGAACTTGAAAAAAGATGACATGGGCAGTTCCGTTCCTTGGGCACAAGTTGCCAGGCAGCAACACTTGTTATTGTTCAGGCCGCGATTTTGCGAGCCTGCACAAACAAGGGCAATTAGCACGGATGGGCTAATGGCGCGCTGCCATCCTGGGTCAAGTGCCCCGAGGTTTTGCCCGCGCCGTGGCTTCGGCGACCAAAGGGTCGTCCGGCCAATAATGTTTCGGATAGCGGCCCTTCAGATCCTTTTTCACCTCGGCATAAGTACTGCGCCAGAAGTTGGCCAGATCCTGAGTGACCTGCACCGGGCGCCGCGCCGGCGACAGCAGATGCAACTTGACCACCTGCCGCCCGCCGGCAATGCGCGGGGTGTCGGCGAGCCCAAACAACTCCTGCAAGCGCACCGCGAGAATTGGCGGAGACTCGCTGTAATCCAGGCGAATCGACGAGCCCGACGGCACGCTCAAATGGTGCGGCGCCAGCTCGTCGAGCTTTTGCGGCAGCGGCCACGGCAGCAGATTGCGCACGATGCTCGACAGGTCGAGGTTGGCAAAATGGCTGAGTCGCGAGACTTTGCCCAGATACGGCATCAGCCAGTCTTCCAGAGTGTCGAGCAGCGTTGCATCACTGACATCCGGCCACTGGCTGTCGTCCTGATGACTCAGATCGAGCTGGCGCAACAACGCCACTCGCGCCTGCCACTGGCGCAGTTCCGGGGTCCACGGCAACAGCTCAAGACCTTTGCGTCGGACCAGATTGACCAGCGCCTGACTGCGCGCATTTACATCCAGACCGGTTAGCGGTTCGCGGCTGAGGATCAGCTCGCCGACCTTGCGCTGACGCTCGGCACGCAGCACGCCTTCGCGCTCGTCCCAGTCCAGTTGATCGACACTGTGCACCTGTTCGGCCAGCACCGAATCGAACAGCGTCGGATCGAAATCCGCCGCCAGATAAATCCGCTCCTCACGCTGTCCCTGACGGCTGCCAAGGTCAGCGATGACGATCCACGGCTGTTTCATCAGGCTGTCGGCTTCGGCGAACAGCGCGGCGCGACCGTTGGCCAGGCGATATTCCGCGCCGCCGGCACGCCGTTGCTGGGCGACGCGATCCGGGTAGGCCAGCGCCAGCAAGGCGCCAAGCCAGCGCGGATGTTCGGGATCGCTGACCGGCGTGCTGGCCTTGCCGCGCAGGTAACTGCGATATTGCCGCGCCAGTTGCCGTGCGCGCTGCACCCCGCCCTGCGCACCACGCGCCGCACGGTCTTCACCCGAAAGCAAGGCCAACCGACTGTGCAAATCCGCGCCGGCGCCACGCAAGATGTCGCGCTCGCCGAGCAGCGCCGCCACATCGCAGGCCATGTTCGCCAGGCCCAACGCCTGACCGCGCAACAGCAAATGGCCGATACGCGGATGCGCCGGCAGTTCGGCCATAGCCTGGCCATGCGGGGTCAGCGCTTCGCGTTCCAGCGCACCGAGGCGCTGCAACAAATCCTGCGCCTGGGCATACGCCGCCGCAGGTGGCGCATCCAGCCACACCAGTTCAGCCGGCGTTACGCCCCAGCGGCCCAGTTGCAGGGCGAGGCTGGCGAGGTCCGCCGAGAGAATTTCGGCACTGCCGTAAGCGGCGAGTTGTTCGTGCTGATCCTGCGACCACAAGCGGTAGCAGACGCCCGGTTCGAGTCGTCCGGCGCGGCCGGCACGCTGGGTGGCGCTGGCCTTGGAAATGCGCTGGGTGTCGAGGCGGGTCATGCCGCTGCCGGGATCGAAACGCGGCACCCGCGCCAGCCCGGCATCGATCACCACACGCACGCCATTGATGGTCAGGCTGGTCTCGGCGATGTTGGTCGCCAGCACCACTTTGCGCTGACCGGGCGGCGCCGGGTCGATCGCCGCACGCTGGGCATTGAGGTCAAGTTCGCCGTGCAGCGGGCAGAGCAACACATCGCTGCGCGAACCGATGGCGTCGGCCAATTGCTGATGCACGCGACGGATTTCCGCCTGCCCCGGCAGGAACACCAGCAGGCTGCCGGTTTCATCGTTGAGCGCTTCGAGCACGGTTTGCGTGACGCGCTGATCGATGTACTCGCCAGGCTGAAACGGCCGGCCCCAGCGCATCGTCACCGGATACATGCGCCCTTCGCTGCGCAGGATCGGCGCGTCATCAAGCAACCCGGCCAGACGCTCGCCTTCGAGCGTGGCCGACATCAGCAGAATCTTCAGCGGCTGTTCAGCGCGAAACAGCTCGCGACCGTTCAGACTCAGGGCCAGCGCCAGATCGGCGTCGAGGCTGCGTTCGTGAAACTCATCGAAAATCAGCAGACCCACGCCTTCCAGCGCCGGGTCATCCTGCAGACGGCGGGTGAGAATGCCTTCGGTGACCACTTCGATGCGCGTCTTCGGGCCGACCTTGCTGTCCAGACGAATGCGGTAACCGACGGTTTCCCCGACCTGCTCGCCCAACTCGTTGGCCAGACGTTCTGCAGCGGCACGCGCGGCCAGTCGGCGCGGTTCAAGCATCAGAATGGTCTGCCCGGCGAGCCACGCTTCATCCAGCAAGGCCAGCGGCACGCGAGTGGTTTTACCGGCGCCGGGCGGCGCTTCGAGCACGGCTTCGTGGCGTGACGCGAGGGCTTCACGCAGGGCAGGTAAAACATCGTCGATCGGCAAAGAAATCATGCTGGCTCCCAAACAGATCGGCGAGTATAACGGCGAACTGTTTGGCGTAGTCTGAACTCAAAACAGTAGCCGTTATTGTTCAGCTCTCAGGAGACATTTCCATGCGCTTACCTTTTCGCCTGATCGGCGGTGTTCTGGTCGCCACCCTGCTCACGCAGATCACTGCGTGCGGGTCGATTTTCTACCCGGACCGTCGCGGCCAGATCGACGGCAAGATCGACCCGGCGATTGCCGCGCTCGACGCTGTCGGCCTGCTGTTCTACATCATCCCCGGGCTGATCGCGTTTGCCGTCGACTTCGCTACCGGCGCGATCTATTTCGAACCGGGCCACACCGCGCAGGTCGATCCGGCCAGGCTCAAGCAAGCCATCGGCGCGGACGGTCAGGTCGACAAGCACAAGTTGCAGGCGATTCTCGAAAGCGAGTTGGGCAGAGACTTCCCTCTCGACGACCCGCGCCTGATCCAGCACAAGGGCAGCACCCAGCAACTGGCGATGTTCGGCCTGCAACCTGCGGCATAAAAAGGAAGATCGATGACCTCCAGCCCCGAACACGCCCGCCTGCTGCGGCTGGCGACCCGCGCCTCGGTGGCGGTGGCGTGCACGCTGATCATCGCCAAAGCCATCGCCTGGTGGCTCAGCGGTTCGGTGAGCATGCTCGCTGGCCTCACCGACTCGGCGCTGGATGGCGTTACCTCGATGCTCAATCTGCTCGCGGTGCATTACGCGCTGCGCCCGGCGGATGACGATCACCGTTATGGCCACGGCAAAGCGGAATCGCTGGCGGGCATGGCGCAAGCGTTGTTCATCGGCGGCAGTGCGCTGCTGATCGCGTTTCAGGCCTACGAGCGTTTGCAGACGCCGCAGCCACTCGGTGCACCCTGGCTGAGCATCGGCGTGATCGTGTTCTCGTTGCTGCTGACTGCAGCCTTGCTGGTGTTGCAGCACCGGGTGATCAAGCAGACCGGCTCTAACGCCGTACGCGCCGACTCGCTGCATTATCGCTCGGACATGCTGCTCAACGGCAGCATCCTGCTGGCGCTGGTGCTGGCCGGGTTTGGCTTCGAGCAACTGGATGCGTGGTTCGGCCTGGGCATTGCTGCGTACATCCTGTGGAGCGCGATTCAGATCGCCCGCGAGAGTTTTTCCGTGTTGATGGACGAGGAACTGCCGACCGACGTCAGCCAGCACATGCTCGAACTGGCGTGCAGCGTGCCGGGCGTGCTGGGCGCGCATGACTTGCGCACGCGCATCTCCGGCAACCACTGGTTCGTGCAGTTGCATCTGGAGTTGCCGGGAGAGTTGACGCTGTCAGTCGCTCACGGCATCAGCGATCAAGCCGCCGACGCCATCCACAAGGCCTACCCACGGGCCGAAGTGCTGGTGCACGCCGATCCGCAGGAAGTGGTACTGGCCGCCAGGGCTCAGTAATTGACTTGATAACCGCGACTGCTCAGGCAGTTGCCCTGTGCCTGGCGGTACGCCTGAACCACTTCGGGCGCCGGCTGATAGGTCGCGGTGCGCGGGTCGAAACCGCTTTGCTGCACTGCGTATTGGTAGCACTGATAGCCGTCCTGCTGGACCTGCTCTGGCGATTGGCCGTTGGCCGGGTAGGCTTCGACGTCATAGCCTTGCGCCTGCGGTTGCGGCGGTTGCTGTGCCGGCGGCTCGACCACGACATAGTCCTGCGTCGCCTCCTGGTAGGCGTAATAAGAGCCGGCGGCGAGGAACAGCAGCGAGCCGCCGATCCATACCTCGCGAGCGTAATCCGGCAAGTACTGGATGCGAATGCCGCGCGGCGGCTGCACGACGATGTAGCGTGGGCCTTGCGGGCGATACCAGTAACCACCGGAATAGAAATAATCCTGACCCCGATACGGCACGCGGTAATCGCGATCCGGGAAACGGTCAATCACATGTCCCGGGCGATATTGCGGCCCCGGGCCCCAGCCATTGCCATGCCCGTTCGGACGCCCCGGCCAGCGGTTGTCGTTAGGCCGGTTGTCGGTCTGCCATTGCTGATTGTGGTAACCGTTCTGCGGGCGTTCGTCGCGGTAGTAACCCTGACGCGGTTCCTGGGCCTGACGCACGGTGTCGGGACGCGGCTGGATCGGCAGACTGTTGGCCGGCAGTTGCGGCGGCGGCGGAGGCTGGCGCACCGGATTGGGGTTATACGCCGGGCGGTTCTGGTCGCGGTTCTGCCAACCGTGGTCATTACCGTTGTGTTCGAACTGGCGGCTGTTGTCGCCACGAATGATTTCGTTGTTCTGCGGCCGCGCCTGATTCTGCGGCGCATTGCCCGGCCCGCGTTGATCACCGCCACGGCCCTGACCGTTGCCCTGATGCTGTTGGCCACGAGCGTCGCCATCAGGCCCACGATTCTGTGGCTCGTCGGCAAGCGCTTGCGCACTGACACTCACACACAGCAAACCAACACCGGCCAGACGCCAGATGCGCGAATTCATGTTGTTCCTCACTGCGGGGAGCCTGTCATTGGGAGGGCTTGTTGCTAAGACTCGCAACAGGCCCACCGGGTTCTGCGACAGGTTATCAGTCGCGCGACTTATTTATTGAGGCGGCAAGATGAAATCGCCGGCAAGAAAAAAGGGAGACCCGTCGGCCTCCCTTTTAGAGAACTGCGTCCTGGCTCGACGCTTTTGACGTCGGCTCACCTCACGCCGTCTTCTGGACAGTGTGCAGCTCGGGGGCCAGCACAACCCCGGTGGGGGTGGCGGCCGCGGCGGGCCGGATTGGGCGGGCCGCGTGGACTGTGTTACCGAGCAGTGATTCTGGTGATAAGCATAGGCCGGACGCCGCGACAGAGGATTGCGAAGATTGCTCAAATAAACACCACTTGCGCAATTTTTAACCCTGGATAGATAATCCGCCGCAATAGTTACAGCCAAGGGCAGATTGATGAGCAAACTCGACCGTTACGACCTGAGCATTTTGGCGGAATTGCAACGCGACGCCCGCATCTCCAACCAGGAACTGGCCGAGCGCATCGGCCTGTCGCCCTCGCCTTGCTCGCGCCGGGTCAAGCAACTGGAAGACGACGGCTACATCTCGCGCCAGGTTGCGCTGCTCGATCGCAAGATGCTCGGGCTGAGCCTGACGGCCTATGTGCTGATCGGCATGGACCGGCACACACCGGAGCGTTTCGAGAATTTCGAAGCGGCGATTCGCACGTTGCCGCAAGTGCTGGAGTGCAGTCTGGTGACCGGCGTGGATGCGGATTACCAGTTGAAGGTGGTGGTGCCGGATATGGATCACTATCAGAAGTTGCTGTTGGGGCATTTGACCCGCATCGAGGGGGTTACAAGTGTGCGGTCGAGTTTTGTGCTGAATCAGGTCTTGAACAGCACTGAATTGCCGCTGACGCATTTGCGCAGTTGATCAAAAGCTCCCCTCACCCCAGCCCTCTCCCGGAGGGAGAGGGAGCCGACCGTGGGTTGCTCAAGATGTACGCCGACCTAGACGTTCTGCTGTGAATCCATAATCGACTCGATATTTCAGGTCGATGTATGACGCCAGACACCTCGGTCAGTCCCCTCTCCCTCCGGGAGAGGGCTAGGGTGAGGGCAACCATTGCGGATCAGACCCAGATCAATGCCACCCCACCCACCATGCCGTATACTCCCCGCCGCCCTTTCAGCCTGCCCCGCGCCGGAGATTGCCAATGGATCCAGCACTGTTAGAAGAATGGATGATGACCGGTCTGGTCAGCATCCTGATCATTTTCATGGGTTTCATCGTCTGGGATCTGGCGAAGAAGTCCAAGGCCGGGCGCTTTGGCTCGTTCATTCTGTTTTTCGTGCTGGGCCTGGGCGTGGCTGCGTTCATCATCAAGAGTGTGGTGATCGGCCTGATCGAATCCGGCGCCCTATAAGCGCGCCGGCACTTCTTTCCACTGGCCCTGATCGAGCCCATCGAGCGTCCAGCCACCAATCCTCACGCGCACCAGACGCAACGTCGGCAAACCGACCGCAGCGGTCATGCGCCGTACCTGACGATTGCGCCCTTCGCGAATCACCAGTTCCAGCCATGAAGTCGGCACGGTCATGCGAAAGCGTACCGGCGGATTACGCGGCCACAGGTCCGGCTCGTCCAGTTGCCGGGCTTCGGCGGGTAAGGTCATGCCGTCGTTCAACTCGACACCGTCACGCAAACGCTGCAACTGCTCGGTAGTCGGCACGCCTTCGACCTGCACCCAATAAGTCTTCGCCAGTTTGTGCTTCGGATCGGCAATGCGCGCCTGCAACTGACCGTCATTGGTCAGCAGCAACAAACCTTCGCTGTCACGATCAAGGCGTCCGGCCGGGTAAATGCCGGGCACATCAATGTAATCCTTGAGCGTCGCCCGCCCCTCACCGTCGCTGAACTGCGTCAGCACATCGAACGGTTTGTTGAACAGGATCAGCTTCGGCTCGGCCGGCGGCGCTTTTGCGACACGGCGCGGCGATGAAGGCTGAGGCTTCGCGCCAGGGCGGCGGGAAGGTGGACGCGGGGGACGAGACATGGGCAAAACAACATCTGGCGATCAGGGCTGGTAATGCTAGTGCCCCGACCGCCAAATGACCACGACTAACCGTTAACGGAACGGCGGCTCGTCGAAGCTGCGCAGTTTGCGCGAGTGCAACGAATTGAGTTCGGTGCGCAGCAGATCCACCGCTTCGATGCCGATCTTCAAGTGCTGGCTGACCGCGCGCTCATAAAAGGCGTTGGCCGAACCCGGCAGCTTGATTTCGCTGTGCAGCGGTTTGTCCGAGACGCAGAGCAACGTGCCGTACGGCACCCGCAAACGGTAACCCTGCGCGGCAATCGTGCCGCTTTCCATGTCCACAGCGACAGCACGGGACAGGTTGATCAACGGCCGTTCCTGGGCCCAGCGCAGTTCCCAGTTGCGGTCATCGTAGGTCAGCACGGTGCCGGTGCGCAGGCGTTTTTTCAGGTCGTCGCCCTTCTCGCCGGTGACATTCGCTGCTGCCTGCTGCAGCGCCAGCTGCACTTCGGCCAGTGCCGGGATCGGGATATTCGGCGGCACCACGCGGTCGAGAATGCCGTCGCGACGCATATACGCGTGGGCCAGCACGTAATCGCCGATGGTCTGCGACTGACGCAGGCCGCCGCAGTGGCCGATCATCAGCCAGCAATGCGGACGCAGCACGGCGAGGTGGTCGGTGATGTTCTTGGCGTTGGACGGGCCGACGCCGATGTTGACCAGCGTCACGCCGTGGCCATCGTTGGCAATCAAGTGATAGGCCGGCATCTGATAACGGTGCCAGACCACACCGGCGGCGATGGCCGAGGCTTCGCCGTGGTCCATGCCCTTCTCGATGATCACGTTGCCCGGCAGGACCATGCGCACGAAACGCGGATCGTTGCGCAGTTGCTCCAAGCCATGAACGATGAACTGGTCAACGTAGCGGTGATAGTTGGTCAGCAGGATCCACGGCTGCACATGGCGCCAGTCACTGCCGGTGTAATGCACCAGACGGCGCAGCGAGAAATCCACGCGCGCGGCGTCGAACAGCGCCAGCGGCAGCGGATCGGTGTTTTCCCAATCGTAGAGACCGTCGGCGATGCCATCGGTGGCCGCGGACAGGTCGGTACTCGGGAACACCCGCGCCAGCACCGCAGCAGTGACGCCGGAACCGGCCAGTTCATCGCCCTGCTCGACCACGTACGGGTACGGAATGTTCTGCTGGCTGACGCCGACTTCGACGGTCACGGTGAAGTCGTGCATCAACGGCGTCAGCTGTTCGAGCAGGTATTTGCGAAATGCCGCCGGGTGGGTGACGGTGACGCTGTAAGTGCCGGGCAACTGCACTTTGGCGTAGGCGCGAGTGGTCTGCGGGACTTCGCCCTGGCAGTGGTAGGTCAGACGCAGTTCGGGATAACGAAACAGGGCACGCTGTTCGGCGTCGGGTTCGACGCGGTCCTTGAGGTAACGCTTGAGCGCCGAATTCAGCGCAGTGGTGGCCCGCTCATGCAGCTCAGCCAGACGATCCACGGCTTGTTCGGCGGTTTGAACGACAATAAACGCTTCGGTCACGATCAGCTTCCTGTGTTCTGACTTGCAGAGCTTCATCTTGCCTGCATCGTCGCGTCACGGGAACAGTGGCGTTGTGGGTGCAGCCAATTCTTTCAGGCGAAGCGAATCCCTGTGGGAGCTGGCTTGCCAGCGATGAGGCCGTCACATTCAACATCGATGTTGACTAACAGACCGCCATCGCTGGCAAGCCAGCTCCCACAGGGTTTTGTGGTGTCGGCAAAATTGAGGTCAGAAAAGCTGTGGGGTCGAGCGTGCGACGATCGCCTCGACATCCAGCCCTCGCGGCAACGCGCCGTAGGCTCGGCCGCCGCTGCTCAAACGGCTGGCAATGAACGCATCGCTGACCGCCGAGTTTCCAGCCTCAAGCAACAATTTCGCCTGCAAACCGAGGGCGATATCTTCGGTCAACTGCCGCGCCCGATACTGAATGTCACTGGTGTCCTTGAACTGTGCCTGCAACTGCTGGATATGCGCGGCCAGACGCTGGTCGCCGTGACCATCACCGAGTTCGCTGAACAACACATCCAGCACACCCGGCTCTTTCGACAACGCGCGCAACACGTCGAGGCACTGCACGTTGCCCGAGCCCTCCCACGTCGAATTCACCGGCGCTTCACGGTACAGCCGCGGCAGAATGCTGTCCTCGACATAACCGGCACCGCCCATGCATTCGGCGGCTTCGTTGATCATTGCCGGCGCGCGTTTGCAGATCCAGTATTTGCCCACCGCCGTGACCAGCCGCGCAAACTGCGCTTCGTGGCGATCATCGAGATGATCGAGCGCCTTGCCCATACGCAAACTGAGCGCCAGCGCGGCTTCACTTTCCAGCGCCAGATCGGCCAGCACGTTCTGCATCAACGGCTGTTCGCTGAGCAGCTTGCCACCGACCTTGCGGTGCGCGCAGTGATGGCTGGCCTGGGTCAGTGCCTGGCGCATCAGCGAACTGGAACCGACCATGCAATCGAAACGGGTCATCGCCACCATCTCGATGATGGTCGGCACGCCGCGGCCTTCTTCACCGATCATCCACGCCAGCGCACCACGAAATTCGACTTCGCTGGAAGCATTGGACTGATTGCCGAGTTTGTTTTTCAGACGCTGGATGTAGAACTGATTGCGCGTGTCGTCCGGGCGATGGCGCGGCAGCAGAAAGCAGCTCAAGCCCTTGTCGGTCTGCGCCAGGGTGAGAAAGGCATCGCACATCGGTGCCGAGCAGAACCACTTGTGCCCGACCAGTTCATACGCCTCGCCCGGGCCGCTGGCGCCGACCGGATAAGCCTTGGTGGTGTTGGCGCGCACATCGGTGCCACCCTGCTTCTCGGTCATCGCCATGCCGATGGTCACGCCGGCCTTGTGCGCCATGCCGACGTTGCGTGGATCGTATTCAGTGGAAAGGACTTTCGGCAGCCATTGTTCGGCCAGGTCCGGCTGCAAACGCAGGGCCGGCACGCTGGCAAAGGTCATGGTCAACGGGCAACCGCTGCCGGCCTCGGCCTGGCTGTGCAGATAAGTCATCGAAGCGCGCGCGACGTGGGCACCGTCCTGCGGATGAGCCCAAGGTAATGAGGTAAGACCGTGTTCGATCGCACTGCGCATCAACTGGTGATACGCCGGATGAAACTCCACCAGATCGATGCGATGGCCATAGCGGTCATGGCTGGCAAACACCGGTTTGTTCTGGTTGGCGAGGAAACCGGCCTCCATCAGCGGGCCACCGGCGAGCGCCCCGTAGGCATCGATCCGCGACTCGGCCCAGTCGGCGCCAAACCGCCGCGACCATTCCTGCAACGGCAGGTCGATACGGTACAGATTGGTGCCGTCCAGCGACGGTGGCTGATTGGTGACTTCGTGGGTTTCGGCGAACTGGTGCAGGTTCATCGCGGCGCTCCTTGATTCGGCAGAAGATCAGTAAAGCACCGCCCCCACGCCGATCAAAGTGGCATATCCGCCGAATTTGCGGCGCTTTTACCCTGCTCTCAGCACAGCACGCGACGCTCCAGCGCGGACTGCAACTCTTCGAATTTCACCGGTTTGTTCAGATAATCGACGGCCACGCCGGTAGCGCACAGGTCGCGCTCGGCCTGCAGCGCAAGCAGGAACACCGGCAGGTGCGCGCAGCCTGGCAAGGCCTGAATCTGGCAGCACAGCGAGGCGCCGTCATGGGTCGGCAACTGGCAGTCGATCAGCACGGCGTCGACGCTCTCACGCTGCAAACAGGCGAGTGCCGCCGCCGCGTTGTCGGCAGTGCGCACGCGAAAGCCGAGCTTGAGCAACATGCCGCGCATCACCAACTGATTGACGCTGTTGTCGTCCACCAGCAACACCGTGCAATCCTGCGGCAAGCGAATCCGCTCTTGGGTGGAAGCGAAATCCGGCGTCGGTTCGACCACCGGCAACTCGAACTCGACGTCCAGTTGAAAGCGGCTGCCGCGCCCTGGCTCGGAGCGGTGGGTCAGCTTGCCGCCGAGCAATTCGACCAGTTGCCGGCAGATCGCCAAGCCGACACCGAGGCCGCCGTATTCGCGGGTCATCGAACCGTCGAGCTGGAAGAAGCGCTGATACATGGTCGCCTCACCCAGGTCGCTAAAGCCGATGCCGGTGTCGATCACCGCAAACGACAGCGCCAGGCGGTTATCCGTCGAGGGTTTGCCGGTCACGCGCAGGGCCAGACCACCGACGCGAGTGAACTTGATCGCATTGTCCAGCAGGCATTCCAGGCATTGCGCGAGTTTGGCGTTGTCGCCGTGCAGACGATCCGGCAGCGTTGGCAGCACATCGACCTTGAAGTCCAGCGACTTGCTCGCCGCGTTGCCCTCGAATTGCACGCGCAGTGCCTCAATCACCGCGCGCAGGCTGAAGGAGCCCGAGGACGCCTTGAGCTTGCCCGCCTGCAATTCGGTCAGCGTGAGGATGCCGTTGACCATGCGCATCATGTCGCGTGCGGAACCGGCGGCCGTCTGCTGATATTGCTCGAGTTCCGGGTCCATCTCGACGGTCTGCATCAGTTCCAGCGAGCCGATCACACCGTTCATGGGCGTGCGCAGTTCATGCGTCAGGGTCGCGAGGAATTCGTCCTTGAGCTGGTTGCTGTGGGCCAATTGCTGGTTGAGCACTTCGAGCTTCTGCCCGGCGTCGTACAGCGTCTGCGCCTGCTGCTCGCGCATGGCGTTGATGCGATCGGCCAGCGCCAGCGACAGCAGCGCCACTTCGATGGCCGAGCCGATCTGGCTGGCGTACATGGTCAGGAACACGTTCGGCAGCAGGCCCAGCACCATCAGCGTATTGACGATGCCGCCGAGCAGGAACGCCGACCAGGCAATGATGAAATAACGCGCCACACGCAGGCCGCGCCACCAGGCGAGAATCCCTGCGGCGAAAATCACCACGGTGAAGGTCAGCGCCAGTGTCGTCGCCAGACGCAGGGCCAAGGCGTAACTGGTCATCAGCGACAGGCCGATCACCACGGCGCTGAAGACGATCAATCCGATCAGCAGGCGATCGAGCCAGCGACTGTGGGTGTGGGTCTGCAGAAAGCTGCGGGCGAACTGGCTGCCGAACAGGCCGGCGCAGCCGATGAAAAATGGCGTGGCGGCGTTGGCCCACCACGGGTTGTCCGGCCAGAAATACTCGACCGCCGCGCCATTCACCGACAACTGATAGAGGCCGAACGAGCCGATGTAGAAGATGTAATAGAGGTAACTGGTGTCGCGCACGCTCAGGTAGATGAACAGGTTGTAGACCAGCATCCCCAGCAGCACGCCATAAATGATGCCGAGCACGTACAGGCGCACGGGTTGGTCTTCGAGATAAGCGGTGCTCGACCACAACGTTACCGGGGCCTGGATCGAGCCTTCACTGGCCAATCGCAAATACAGCGTCTGTTGCTGATCGGGCTTGAACGGCAGGTCGAACAGGTAGTTGTTCTGACGGATCTCGCGGCTGGCGAACGGCAAGGCATCGCCGGTCTGGCGCACCAAGCGATAGTCACCGGCGGCGTCGGGCAAGTACAAATCGAGATGATCGAGCGGTGGATAGGCCAGCTCCAGCAGCCAGGTGCGCTGGGCGGCGGGGTTGCTCGGACGATAATGCAGGTCGATCTTCAGCCAGAACGCCGAACGCGAATAACCGGCGTTGAGCGTGGCTTTGTCGTGCGCCTTGAACTGGCCGGCGGCGGCCTGTGCGCGAACATCGGCGAGGCTCGCCTGACCACTCGGGTCTTCGAACACTTGCAGCGACTGGCCCAGCGGCAGGCTTTGGGTGTATTCGTCGAATTCGACAGCGCTCGCCATGAAGGGCAAGCAGAACAGCAACATCAGCAAATAGCGCATTGAAGCCCCAGCGTGGCTCGTCCGGTTGTGTCAGGAAGCCCCCCATTCCCTTTGAGTAGACGTAAAACCGGTATTACCTGTTATTGGTTTGGATCCAGCCTAGCATAGCCGTTGATGGCCATTAAGCACCATCGAAACTTTTCCTACAAAGGCTCTAGAACGGGCGTTTCAGAGCAAAGCTGCGGACTAGAGCTGTTGAGTCGGTCAAGTTGTGACAATGCGCTCGGTTTCTCTGGCCAGGATATCGGCCAGACGCAACGGCACTGAACCCGCAAATCAGCTTTGGTGGTAAGCTCGCGCACCATGAATATCTACAGCTCCCGCCCCGTTGTCCTCTGTCTCTCCGGCCACGACCCCAGTGGTGGCGCCGGCCTGCAGGCAGATATCGAAGCCCTGCTCGCGCAG
>Ga0308159_1002351_pt1 | contig 22097 bp, 25 predicted proteins | sample PhyCR1_FD_201040 | JGI IMG/M metagenome (GOLD analysis project Ga0308159, IMG submission 201040) | Phyllosphere microbial communities from UC Gill Tract Community Farm, Albany, California, United States - DLSLC.R1 | ecosystem: Host-associated > Plants > Phyllosphere > Unclassified | place: USA... | reverse complement strand
TGATGGATCATGACTGGAGAGTCGCTTTCTGCCAGCCAATATTCGTAAAGGGCATCCCGTGCATCTTGCCAGCTGTCTTCATTCTGCATGTCTCTGACCGAGTCGAAAAATCCAGGCTCCGGCTGATTCATGATCCAATCAAGAAATATGACTGCAGGTATGCGATTTCTTAAACTTTCCACCAAATCAATAGATACCCAACTGGCATGAGCAACGGAAACAGGCACTATCCGGGTTAAGCCAAGATGTTTAATTAGTGTTAAAGCATCTGATAATAACGCCTCACCGTCAAAATCCTGACCGTTGGTCGATGATTTTCCATGACCACGCCAGTCTATAGTGACAACGCGGAAAAAAACGGCGGCCAGCTCAGAGAAATCTTTAAAAACGGTTTTTGGTTGGCACCAGCCAGGCATGAGGAGCAGAGTCGTATCACCCGTGCCAATATCCTGATAATCAATATCACCATAATTTGTATGTAAAACCGGCATATTAATTTCTCTTCATAAAGTGAATGAACAACTAACCTATTCTCTCCCGCATCACTAAAAAAGCATTTACTAACGTAGTAGCACTTATGTCATGGTTTATCAGAATGGAGTAAGTGATTTACGGGCTGCTTTTGGGCTGGGAATGTAAACCTGATCACTTCCGGAAAGGATATACGGCTCGCAGTATCCGGCAGCGTCAATCCTTAAGACTTCAGGCCACTGCGATACTGATTCCAGCGTACGTATAGCATGTACGGATAACTTTCCGCAGCCTGTTCTCTGGCGTCTGTCAGACACCATGAAGTTGTTGAGTCACTCAAAAATGTCCGCTTCTGGCACAAATCAGACATGCTTGCGGGACAAAGTCCGCTATGAGCGAAAAGCGGACATTGGCCGTGTGCTAAAGAAGAAAATTGCGTGGTGTTAATTCCAGAATGGAACGAAATGCAGCGGTAAATGCAGCCGGACATGAGAAACCCAGTTGGTAGGAGACCTGCTTAATTGAGATGCCATTGGCGAGGAGATCTAATGACGCACAAATTCTTGCTCTTTGCTTCCAGGTTCTGAAGCTGAAGCCCGTATCCTTAATAAACATTCGCGAAAAGGTGCGTTCAGACATATTGGCAATATGGGCCAGATCGCTTAGAGACGCTTCCCAGCGGCGACTGACCAGTAACTCTTTGGTTGCCCTGTTTAAGCGCTCATCATGCGGCATAGGTAGCTCCGCGGTCAAAGGCGTTGCCTCACTGAGAATTTCTAAAATTAACAGCGCCATTTTACGCTGGCTCGGTCCAGTGTAGTCGGCATTGAAAAGCCCGGCTATCAGCTCTTTCACCAGTGCGGTGGCTGTAATCACATGCACCTGGCGACTCTTCGTAAAATTCAGGCATTCTTCGATAAGACTGCTACTGAAATAAATAGCCCGTAAGTCGGTGTGGGATAGCAGGTTGTAGCTGTGAATCTGCAGAGGCGGTAGCCACAATGCCCGCTGAGGGGGTATCACCCAACGATTGCCCTCTGTTTCAACCAACATAACGCCCCTGGTAGCAAATAACAGCTGTCCTTCAATATGATGATGAGGAGGATCGGTCTCTCCGCGTTGATAGCTGATGGCGGTGCTAGACCATCCCGTCGCTTCATCATGTCTTGGCGCTTTATCTATGCTACCTGGCATTTCAAATTTAGTTCCTGCAGTTATCTTAGTTGGACTCACCCGATTCATAACATCCCGGCAGGGTGAAACTTGAAAAATTGAGGTTAACATAAGCATTACAGGAGCATCTTTGAATGCACGTTCATTTCATCATCCATGAAAGTTTTGAGGCTCCCGGCGCTTATGAGACCTGGGCCAGGGGCAAAGGTAATCACGTCACATATTCACGAGTTTATGAAGGCGAGGCACTGCCGTCCAGCCTGGATGACATCGATTTTTTGATTGTTATGGGTGGCCCACAGGATCCGGCTACCCTCCCTGAACAGTACCCGCATTTTGATGCAAAGGCTGAGCAGGCAGTCATCGCATCCGCTGTGCGCGCAGGTAAAGCCGTTATTGGCATTTGCCTGGGTTCCCAGCTCATTGGTGAGGCGCTCGGTGCTTCTTTCGCACGCAGCCCGGAAAAAGAGATCGGCAAGTTTCCTGTCTCTCTGACGCAGGCAGGGCAACAGCATGAGCTGTTTGCACATTTCGGGCACACGCTTGAGGTCGGTCACTGGCATAACGATATGCCTGGGCTGACGCCCGATGCCACGGTCATAGCCTACAGTGAAGGCTGCCCGCGTCAGATTGTCGCCTACAGCGATTTGGTGTTCGGTTTCCAGTGCCACATGGAGCTGACACCGGAAGTGGTCGAACTGCTTATTGCCCACTCCGAAAAGGATCTGGGCCGGGCGGGTGAATACCGCTTTGTCCATACGCCTGCACAACTGCGTGCACATGATTACCGGGAGATGAACCAGGCTCTGTTCACATTCCTGGACAAACTGGCCGGGCGTTACAACCAGAGCCATCAATGATCGTCTTTTGCGCAGATTATCCTGCTCAAAAGAGGCAATTCTGAAACTAACAGTGCAGGTAACACTATGACTGAATCGCCAGCCGCCCTTCTGACGATAGCCGGCGCTATCCTGGTAGGCGCCATGAGTCCCGGGCCAAGCTTCATCATGATAGTACGTACTGCCGTCGTCTCATCTCGCCTCAGTGCGCTGTCCGCCGCCGCAGGCATGGGCGTGGGATGCATGATTTTCTCAGTCATTGCGCTGGCCGGGCTGCACTCTCTGCTGGAGCTGGTTCCCTGGCTGTATGCCGCGCTTAAAACCGCCGGTGGGGTTTACCTTCTCTGGCTTGGCTGTGGCATGCTTTTCAGAACGGGCGACAGCCTGGATCTGAGCCTGGGAGGCGAAAACGCATACCGTCCGGGCCGCGCGTTTCTTACCGGTATGGCGACTCAGCTCAGTAATCCGAATACAGCAATTGTATTTGGCAGTATTTTTGCTGCGCTGCTCAGTCAGCATATCTCGCCCTATCTTTACCTTTTGTTGCCCGGTATGGCGTTCTTCATTGATGCAGTCTGGTATGGCCTGGTGGCATGGCTGTTATCGGCTGAAAAGCCACGTCTCACCTATATGAAATACAAATCCCGGCTGGATAAAGCGAGTGGGCTGGTGATGGGGTATCTGGGGATCCGGCTCCTTCTGAGATGATTTCTGTCAGTGTTAGGCTCTCCCTCTGTTCTTAAGTTAACTGTGAGCAAAATTACTTTGAAAGACCTTTTCCGCAATGTCAGTTTTATCGCTGGTTTCATGCTGGCATGTTACCTCCCCGCTGCAGTTGCTGCTGGCACGGTGGCGTGTTCATCTTCACAAAAACTGTCTGAATGCATTAAGCAGGTCGCCGGTGGCGGCACGGTACTGCTCGGTAAAGGTACCTGGTTTCAGGACAGCAGCCTGTTGCTGAGCAGCAATGTGGCACTTCAAGGCGCGGGTCCGGGTACGGTTATCACATGGAGTCCTGCGGTGAGGAGCACCATTAATGCGCCGCTGCTCTATACCACTGTCGCCAGCCACGTCACGATAAAGGATGTCAAACTGGTCGGCACCATTGACCAACGGTCTGACAGTCAGGATTTGAGGAATAATCAGATTGGTCTCTTTTTTAACTGCAGCGGAGACCCGACCGCCGGTGAAAAAACCGGCTGTAATGATATTACTCTTCAGAACGTTGAGGTGGAGAACAGCAGCGATGGGATCCATATCAAAGGCGCCAGTCATGTCACGGCGACGGATCTGAAGTTGCATAACAATGGCAACACTGAGAATGACTATTTTCACAATATCTACCTTCGCCGCGTCGCAGATGTTCGTCTAATCCAGACCGGAAAAAACAGCGGAGGTTATTATGCCAGCCCACGCGGGCACGGCATTCGTGGTTCGCACCTGATCAACGTTTATATGAGCGATCTGGAGGTGCATGACAATGCCGATTACGGTATCCATATGGACACCGTCTTTAATGTCAGACTGCATAACATGCACGTTTATCACAATTGCCTCAGCGGTAAGCCTGACTGCCAGCAGATAAAATGCTTTGGCCCCCAGTGTGATGTTCATCTCAATGCACTGGCTGAACCAGCGTCCATAATCTCCCAATAAATTTTGTGCGCTTTTGGCACAGCGCTGCTGTTGCAGCCCTGACAAGTTAGACTTCAATCGACTCTGATATCTCCAGGGCATCATCTACTTCGATGCCTGGGTAACTTACTGTGCTTTCGAGTTTTTTGTGACCCAAAAGTAACTGGATCAGACGAAGATTTTTCGTTTTTTTATAGATCAGATATGGCTTGGTTCTGCGCATGGAATGCGTACTGCAGAGCGTTTCATCAAGACCCAGCTTCTCAATCCATCCATGAAAAATACGGTTATATTGCCTGGTTGAGATATGTCGTGAAGAACCGACGCGGGACTGGAAGAGATAGTCGCTACTACGTAGATGAGCCATATTAATCCACGCGGCTACAGCCTCTCTGGTTCCCTTAGTCAGTTCAAACTGAACGGGGCTTCCCGTTTGTTGCTGCAGCACTGTGGCTCTGCCCGAAACAGAGTGCCCATAGACCACATCAGAAACTTTTAGCTTAACCAGATCACAGCCCCGAAGTTTACTGTCCAGAGCCATGTTAAACAGAGCCAAATCGCGGACTTTTCCTTCCCGCTCAAGACGGATACGAATCCCCCAGATATGAGAGAACTGAAGAGGCCGTTTCTGGCCGATAATGCGGTTTTTGTTCCAGGGGGGATGTTGTCATGTTCAATCTCCATTGGGTTAGGAGATGTGATTATGAGTGTCCCGTATGAGCGAGAAGAGGACTTTTAAAAAGTAGTATTTGATAGATTGATTGCAGGGAACTAAATGATTAGCATCTGCTCTTTCGGACAAAGAAAATGACTGTTAACGATTCCCTCTTCGCATTCTCTCTCGCAGCACTGTTACTTACCCTGACTCCCGGCCTTGATACGGCACTTATTCTGCGCACCGCTTGTGCTGAGGGCGGCAAAAAGGCTTTTAACGCTGCGCTTGGCATTGATGCTGGCTGTTTTGTATGGGGCGCGCTTGTCGCGTTAGGTCTTGGTGCTCTTCTGGCGGTTTCAGAGATGGCTTACACCGTGCTCAAAGTTTGTGGCGCGGTCTACCTGAGCTGGCTGGGCTTACAACTGCTGATACGTCCTCGATCTTCTTTCAGTGATAGTGATGACAACAACGTTTCTCAGGGGAGCTGGTTTATCAGAGGAATGCTGGGGAATGTGCTCAATCCCAAAATGGGCATTTTCTATGTCTCTTTTTTGCCGCAGTTCATACCTGCCGGTCACTCACCTTTAATATGGACTTTTATCCTGGTCAGCATCCACGTAGCGATCGGGACTATATGGTCAGTCACTCTCATTTTATCCACGCATTTTGCGTCAGCCGTATTGAAGAAAAGTCGCGTTGTCCGGGTGATGGACAGAGCAACAGGGGGCTTGTTTTTATGCTTCGCGGCTAAACTTGCTATTAGCACGAGATAGCCTTGGACTGGCTGGCGTCGTACGCTTCTGGCACAAAGCGGATTAGCGTCTGGCTAACGTCCGCTATGAGCGAGCAGCGGACACTCGCGGGTACTTTTAGAAAGCCCAGCGGCAAGGCATCTGTCAAAGGCTTACAGACTTCACACTAGCAGCTTGCTGATGTTGTCAGCAGCAACAATGCTTCGTTATAGAGAGTTTTTTGATGCAGTTCAGAAGTCAGTTCTCTTCTGGCAATCAGCATCAGATTGAGTTCACGGAGAGTTAGTCTTTTGCCGGTTTTGAGATGTTCCAGAACCAGGCACCCGATAATCTCTTCGGCGCTATCATATTCCAGTTTTACTAAACCGGGCGGGAACTTATGTAGCGGTTTAATGCTCAGATTTAAGCCGCTGGTTTCATCATAATCTTTATCATCACTACCAGACATAATATACCGTCACTTTTAGATAAGTGATCCGTCCATCCGGGTATGAATCGACGGGGAAAAGATATCTGTAACGTAAGTGCCGTGTAGATTCCCTGCAAAAGGTGGCGCACACAAATAATATCGAAAATGCAACATTAGCAGAGTGTAAATAGAAAATCTGTTAGCCATTTTTTAATGGGAAGCTAGTTAAACAAGACACTGAGAGCTTTCAGGATCAGTTGATATCAAACAACCTGACAACTTTACGCTAGCACTGAGTAGGTTAGCCTGTAAATTTTTAGTTCAAATTCTATTTCAGTGCAAGAAAAAAATATCATTTATTGAATAATTAATGTCATATATATTTGAAATTAATGTATTTTTATAAATCGCATCGCTGCGTTTAAATATCGGGGTAACTGCTCTTAACTTCTTCTTTAAGTTCGGTGTAGCAATGTTAATGGTTTGATTCGTTCTCTATCACAAAGATGAAGGTTAGTATAACCGACCATGCTTGAGTGCCAGTCTCAAATTCAGGAGCAAACAGATATTGTTGATGAAAGACACGCCAGACGGCGTGGGCTTACATGACTATTAAGAAAGTTCTTAAAAAGGTAAAGGTAAATTTGTACAGTGTTTTTTTATTTCGTATAAATTCCACCAAAAAACTTTTGTTTATAAACGATAAAATAATGCATATAAACGAACCGGAAGTGAATTTTTTATCTGCTGATTTGAGTTCGCGCATTTTTCATATTCGCGATTATTTATCAGAGCAACCACAATTAAAAACTCAATAAAGGCTAGTCTTTAAATAAGGAAGCAAAAATGACTAATCGTCGAGGTGGAAGTGGTAATTTTGCTGAGAACCCACAGAGGGCAGCAGAAGCGGGAAGAAAAGGGGGGAAGGTCAGCAGTGGAAATTTCAAAAACAACCCTGACAGAGCGATTGAGGCCGGGCGTAAAGGCGGCTTAGTCAGTCGCCGGGGTAAAGCGCAGGAAGCTAATGTGTAAACCTGCCATTCAGGGGGCGGAACTTTTTGCAGGGATGCAACTTCCTAACAATCCCGGCCGGGGCCAAATATGCTCCCTTTCTTCTAAGCCTCAGCTCCTCCTGTTTTTATAGTGTAGAGCCTTTCACCCAGGCAGTTATTCACGTGGAGAGGGGGGGTATGTTTAGAGTGGTCATGCCAGCATATTAAAATCAGAGTGCGCAGCAGGCAGAGCTATCAGTAAAGATACGTATTTCAACAAATCCGAAAAAACAGGCCCGGTTTCGGGCTATTTTTTCCGAAACAACCTGATAAGGATGATCACCATTGCCGTAATGGTAATCATGGCGCTCATGGCAGCGCCGCCGATCACCCAGTGTTCGTATTCTTCAGACCTAAAGAAGGTAGTGATTAATTCCGGCATGATAAGTCCCCAATCACGGTTATTCCCGATGGCGGCAGTGTCTACTCTACACAAAAGTCATGCAGAACGAAGGATGCCACTGTGAGCTGTGGATGGCTTCTGGCACAAAGCGGACTGGCGTCAGACTTGTTTCCGTTATGGCCTCACAAGCATGTCTTCAAACAGCCATGCAACGGCACCTGAGTCCCGGAATGATGAAGTTCTCAGCCACTCTCAGAAGAGGCCTGCCTAATAAAATTGCTTGTTTCTTTATTACACCCCGGAAAGCCCTGTTGTGTGTATAACCAGGCCCGCTATCGCTGCGGCAGCAATAACGTGCGTAACCTTCCATTTGAAGCGAAAAAGCGCAATAGCAGAGGCTACAGCAATGGCAGCGGCCCACGGGTCGATACTGCCGGCTGCGCCTGCCGGCCAGACAATGTGCCATATAAAAAAGAGAGCCAGATTGAGGATTACGCCCACTACGGCCGCAGTAATGGCCGTCAGAGGAGCCGTAAACCCGACATTGTTATGGGTGGTTTCAATAAACGGCCCGCCGGTGAGAATGAAGATGAATGATGGCAGGAAGGTAAACCACGTTACCAGGCAGGCGGCTACTGCGCCTCCTAAAAAAAGAGCGTCAGTGCCGAACACGGCTTTTGTATAACCGCCCACAAAGCCGACAAAGGTCACGACCATAATCAATGGACCGGGGGTCGATTCACCCAGCGCCAGACCATCCATCATCTGCCCTGCCGTCAGCCAGCCATAATTCGTTACTGCGCCCTGATAAACATAAGGCAGAACTGCATAGGCACCACCGAAGGTCATCAGTGCAGCTTTAGTAAAGAACCAGCTCATCTGCGTCACCGGATGGGTCCATCCCAGCATCAGCGTCAGCATGCTCATAGGGATAAGCCAGAGCAGCACGCCAGCAGCAATGACTTTTGCCATGCGCATCCAGCTGAAGACGGCATGCGCTGGCAGCGGCGTATGATCGTCGATGATGGCAGCCCCATATCCTTTATCCTGGGCTTTATGACCCCCACCGGCACTGAACTTGTCCGGCGCTATACGTCCACCAATAAATCCGGTAACTGCGGCGACCAGTACAATCAGGGGAAACGGTACGTTCAGGGCAAAAATAGCGACAAATGCTGCTGCGGCTATCGCCCAGTGGGCACCATTTTTCAGGGCGCGCGAGCCGATTCGTTGTGCCGCCTGCAGCACCACCGCCGCAACGGCGGGTTTAATGCCGTAAAAAATTCCAGCCACTACGGCGACATCACCCCAGGCAATATATATCCAGCCCAGCGCAATCAGAATCAGCAATGATGGCAAAATAAAAAGCAGACCGGCGACAATTCCGCCCCACGATTTATGCATCAGCCAGCCGATATAGGTTGCCAGCTGCTGCGCCTCCGGGCCGGGTAATACCATGCAGAAATTCAGTGCATGAAGGAACCTCTGCTCCGATATCCAGCGCCGGTTTTCCACCAGTTCCTGATGCATAATCGAAATCTGACCTGCCGGGCCGCCAAAGCTGATAAAGCCGAGCTTCAGCCAGAAGAGGATAGCCTCTCTGAAGGAAACAGAGAGCGGCGCAGCGTTATCTTCAGCCAGAGGGAGTTCCATCATTTTGCTCATTGCCAGACCTCATTTCAAAAGACATCAGTAAACCGTCAAACAGCGAACAGGCTGTTGCCAGCAGTTTGTCATCGTCCGTAATGCTTTCGCGCAGGCCTGCCAGAATGCTTTCCACACCTGTGGCATCCGGAGGCTGTACGCCTCCGATATCCAGATAGTGAACAAGCAGACCCATGTCGTCGGGTATCCTCTGCTCCAGCCCGAAGCGTCTGATGAGCACCTCAAAGGTGACCAGGTTATCGACATGGCTGAACATGGCGCCGTCAAAGTCAAAGCCCACCACATCCGGAGGACAGGTTCCCGCGTCTTCAAGCCAGAGGAAACGCGCATCATAGTCAATGAAACGCCGGATAAGCCAGGCGCTGGCAAGCCGGTCAATCCAGGGGCGGCTGCGTGTCGCCCAGATCCGGCCCTGGTAATCCTCCCGGCTGAGTCGCGTCAGTGTGCCCGGCACGGCATGCGGTTCCCCTGGGGATATCAGCTGGTTTATCTCCAGCTCCATAGAGGCAAGAGCCGATGCCGCCTGCTGGCGGGCTTCGCCCGGGAAAAAGTCAATATTTCCGAGCCTGTCGAATTCCCTGCGCAGCTTACGCAGCTTTTTAAGTTCTCCCGGAAGACCGTTAGCCTGAAGTGCGCTCCGGAATGCGCCGAGTTTTTTTAAAATTTCCCCGTATTGCTCAGAGCGATCAAATAGCGGCTGGAATCCCTCCTCCTCAGAAACGTCAGCAGTAAAGACATAAGCCGCTCCGCCTTCATCTTTTATCTCCCGACACGTTGTCAGGAAGGTTTCATATCCTTCCTCTGCGTCGGGGACGAGATAAACGCCGTCGCGCAGTACAACAGCACCACTGTTTTTAAGAGTCCGCCAGACACGCATACGTAGCGTGGACTGGGCCGTTGTGAGCGTAAGTACTAATATGTGCATTTTCATGATGTAGACATTACTACAAAATGTTTTAAACACTACATATTTTTATCGTAGCATGTGTCATTAAAAGGATGTGTATACGGCTGACTGGGGACAGGGGGAATGGGAGAGCTCACCAGACTGACCCTCTGTAAGTCTGGCAGCAGCAAAATTATTTCTGTCTGGTAGTAAGCGTTTTCAGACGAGCCGGAAGCACCCTCTCTGCCTCTTTGCGATGGTAGGGAGAAAGTTTGCGCCAGTCCCGGGTTTCCTGGCGAGTACGTCCACAACCTTCGCACCAGCCGGTTTTACCGTCAAACAGACATATATCAATGCAGGGCGATTTCACTGCCATATCAGGCCTCCCGGTAACATGAGTTAATTTCAGATACTGATGGCGCGTAAAAAACGCGCAAAACCCTATCTTTACCGGAGCCGTCATATCGTGATCCAGGCATGATAAGTTGCACGTGGTCAGAAAAGACCATAAAATTGATTCCATATACTATACCCCAGTATATAACCAGACTAAAAGGAAATCGGTAATGGCGCATATCCTCAACAATCAAAAAAGCCTGCTTACCCGCGTACGACGTATTAAGGGTCAGACGGCCTCGCTGGAAACAGCCCTTGAGTCGGGCGAAGAATGTCTGAAGGTGTTGCAGCAGGTGGCGGCGGTACGCGGTGCCATCAATGGACTTATGAGTGAACTACTGGAAGGCCATATACGTGAACATCTGATGAATGAAAACGCCACGCCACAGGAAAGAAATAATGATCTGGAAGAAATCGTAGCCGTTATTCGTTCTTACTTAAAATAAGTCATCAGACACGACGATGTTCTGACGGCTTCATGTTAACTATCGGGGATAACGATGCTCTGGCTAATATCAAAATATGCGATAACTGCATTTATGGTGGTGCTGATTTCAGAAGCGGCGAAACGCAGCGATCGTCTTGGTGGCTTGCTCGCCGCCTTACCGCTGGTCACCGTCCTCGTGCTGATATGGATGAAAGTGGAAGGACAAACGCAGGAAAAAATTGCGGCTCATGCCTGGTATACGTTCTGGTATGTGGTTCCGACACTGCCGATGTTTCTACTGTTTCCGATTCTTTACCAGCGAGTCGGATTCTGGCTCACTCTGCTAGTATCCTGCGTAATTACCATTGTGCTTTTTGCTCTATGGGCAATGTTAATTAAGCGGTTTGGCATCATACTTTTATAAAGGTAAAAGTCGGTTTTTTGACTTAGATTGTTTAAAATTTTCGATGCTGGAAACGTCCGCTTCTGGCATAAAGCAACCGTTCTGGCGGCGACTTATTTAAACAACACGGGGAACAGCTTTTTCCCCGTGTCTGGCAGGAATATACCCGCCGCGCGTTCTTCATAATTACGGTTGCTTGCTGTTACCCAGCACTTTGTTAATCGCTTCGGTCCCACATTGATCGTCGGATTCTGCGCCGCCGGTGCCCGCCATGCCGATAGCGCCGATCCACTGGCCGCGATATTGCACCGGTACGCCGCCGCCAAGCAGCAATAGCTCATTAACCGTATTCAGGTTGACGCTTTCCGGTGAGGATTGCGCCTTTATGGTCAGTTGTCTGGTCGGCGTTTTGGTGGAGAGCGCAGTAAACGCTTTACGCCATGCCGCCTGAGTGTTGTGCGGTCCCACGTTGTCATCCCGCATCAGCGTGACCAGATTTCCGCCCCGATCCACCACGGCGACTACGCCCTGACGATTCATGTTATGGCAGGCAGACAAGGCCTCCGTTGCCAGTTGATTACTCAGCGCCTGCGTCATGTCATAGACGGAGGCTGGCTCAGCAGCGAGCGCCACGGCAGGTCCGGTTGTCAGCATCAATGCCAGCAGTAAACGTTTCATTTATTTCAGCTCCCGCGATAGGTGGAATATCCGTACTGGCTCAGCAGCAACGGAATGTGATAGGTGGTAGTGGTATTGGTGATATGGAACTCCACCGGGATTTCGGGGAAGAAACTCTGCTGTTGATGTGCCGCAAAATAGTGACCGGTTTTAAAAATCACCCGATAGTCACCCGCCTCAAAGGGCTTTGCTGGCCAAAGGGCATCAATCCGGCCCTGCTGGTTAGTATTGGCGGTATTAAGTACTTTCCAGCTTTCCCCCTGTTTCTGCTCAAGCATCACCTCAACCTCTGAGGCCGGCAGCCCGGTTTGCTGGTTCAGTACGTGAACGCTCAGCGGATTTTTACTGGCCGCGAAGGTGACCGCGGGAACGGCAAGCAGCGTGGCGAGGGTCAGGGCAGTGAGGCTCTTTTTCATTTTTTAATACTCCGGTGTTAATCACCCCGCTGTTATACCTGTACGGTTGTTCGTTCTGCCTGTCAGAAAGATGACCATATTGTCATCTGGCGCTGAAACGCTGGGGCGGTCATAAATTTCATGGCAAACTGCGCCGATGAAACTATTACTGATCGAAGATAACCAGAAGGCGAGCGCCTGGGTGCGTAAAGGGCTGGAAGAAGCGGGCTATATCGTGGATTACGCCGCAGACGGACGGGATGGCCTGCATCTGGGGCTGTCACACCCCTACAGCCTGGTGATACTGGATATTATGCTGCCGGGAATGGATGGGTGGCAGGTGCTGAAAACCCTGCGTACCGCCAGTCAGATTCCGGTGATTTGCCTGACCGCCAGAGACTCAGTGGATGATCGGGTGAAAGGGCTGGAACTGGGGGCAAATGATTACCTGGTTAAGCCGTTCTCTTTTGCGGAGTTGCTGGCTCGGGTAAGGAATCAGCTCCGCCAGCAGCAGCCGCACAGTAGCGTCCTGCGGGTAGGCGATCTGGTGCTGGACTCAGCGCGCTTTCAGGTTGTGCGTGACGGTGTCACTCTGACGCTGACGCGCAAAGAGTTCATGCTGTTATGGCTGCTCGCCAGCCGTCACGGTGAGATTCTGCCCCGGACGCTGCTGGCCAGCGAAATCTGGGGTGTTAATTTCGACAGTGAAACCAATATCGTTGATGTTGCTATCCGTCGCCTGCGCCGTAAAGTCGACGATCCCTTTCCTCAAAAGCTCATCACTACGGTAAGGGGCATGGGATATTGCCTGTCAGAAAAAGGAGGCGAGGGTGACTAGCCCTTCTCTGACGCTGCGGCTGACGGCGATTTTTACGCTAATCATGGCGATGGCCTGTGGCGGCATCAGTCTGATTCTGTATAAAGCGTTACGCAGCGAACTGGTCTGGCGGGACGATCAAACGCTGATTAACCGGGCGGCGCAGTTAAGACAACTGCTTGAAGATGGTGCCCATCCCAGCTCGCTGCCTCTCTACTTCAATCGGATGGTCGATATCCATCAGGACATTCTCAGCATCCGCTCGCAGCATGAGCAAAACGTCAGTATTAATCATACCGGGATAACGTTGCCTGCGATCCCGCCCACGCCGGTCAGCACGCCACCCAGTGAGAAACAGCTGCACCGCTGGATCAATGCAGATAAGACGGAAGCGTCGGCGTTAAGCCTGCAGGCAAACTCCTCGCTCGGGCCGGTAACCATTACGCTTGCCCGGGTCGCGCGGGAGCGGGCATTGATGCTGGAGCGTTATCGCCAGCAAAGCATTCTGGTTTCACTGGCGGCCATTTTGCTGTGCGCCGCTGTCAGTCCGCTGTTGATTCGCAGAGGGCTAAGGGCGATCGGCCGGTTAAGTAAGATCGTGGCTGAAACGGCCAGTGACCGGTTAAATCAGCCCGTGCCGCTTCAGGCTATCCCGCAGGAGCTGCTACCGATTGGCAATGCGCTTAACGCTATGCGTCAGCGCTTATCCACGGACTTTATCCGTCTGACCCAGTTTGCCGACGATCTGGCGCACGAAATCCGCACGCCCGTTAATGTGTTACTGGGCCAGAATCAGGTCGCGCTGGGTCATGAACGCTCAGCCGCTGAATATCAGACGCTGCTCGAAGGCAACATTGAAGAGCTGGAGAGTCTGTCGCGTCTGACTGAAAACATTCTCTTCCTGGCTCGCGCCACGCACCACAATATCAGACTCAATAAACAGGACTTCCTGCTGCAGGATGCGCTGGAAGCGCTGATCGACTTCCTGGAACCGGTTGCGGAAGAGCAGGAGAAGGTCATTGAGCTGAGCGCCGCAGGCCGCCTCACCGCGGATAAAATGCTGTTCCAGCGTGCGATGAGTAATCTGTTGATCAACGCCATTCGTTACTCACCAGAAAAAGGCACGATTCAGGTCAGTACCTGTCATCACGCTGACTACGTTGAGATTGAGGTGTTGAACGCGGGCGAAGCGCTGGAGGAGCCTGAAAAATTATTTGAACGGTTCTGGCGGGGCGATAACGTCCGTCATACGGCGGGAAGCGGGCTGGGACTGTCGCTGGTGCGCGCAATCGCCGCTTTACATGGCGGAAGTGCTTATTACCGGCATGAGAACGGGCACACTATCTTTGGCCTGCGCCTGCCCCGAAAGTGAGCGCCTGTACGAAAACCTTATCGGTGCTGTTTTGATGAAAGCAGAGGGGGGATGAAAGTGATCTGCGGAAGTCATTAAGTCAGAAACAGCCACCCCCCCTTGCCTGTTGCACGCTACCTTACCGGCACGGTGGTCAGGTAGCGTCAATTGTCAGAATATCCCTCGTCACTTTCTCCGGGAAATTCAGGCACCACTGAGCATACTGGTGAGATCCTGCGGGACCCATGTTCGCTGGAGTCTGCATCGGCACATGACGGTGAACCGTTTAAAGGCTGGCCCCTTCAACCAGCACAAACGTCCCGTGCGCAGCCCCTGCACGCAACATCCTGGCAGCCTGATACGCAGGGCTTTCATAAAAACCTTTGGCTTCGGCAAAAGATTCGAACTCAAATACCACATGCCGTTCATGCCCCTCTCCCTCCAGATTTTCATACTGCCCTGACCAGGCAACGATCTTCGGATTAAACGCCTGCATGGCTTCGCCTGCAGCTCTGGCATAGTCAGCGTATGCGACAGGGTCCGATACGGTCACGTGAGCGATTAAATAACCTTTGTTCATTTCTCTTTTCCTTCCTGACAGGGGGTAAAATCCAGTGTAAGGCAGCACGACTGGCGTGAACCAAATCCGGAATAGGGGTTAATTTTCAAAGCTTCCTTCGGGTCAACGGATTGAGTGGTGAGTAACAATCTTCTCTTTGAGTTCTTTCCGATACCCTGAGCCATGTTTGCCGCGGAGCCGGCAGTGATCTGAGCCAGTGCTTATGTACATAAACCTGCATGGCAGTTCGCAACGGCGTTAAGCCTTCAGAGAGACGATTCCCCTTCATAACGTTCAGATCGCGTTCTGCAATATCCGCGGTGTGAAAGCAGTCTATTACCCATTAATATGGTGATAAATAACGTAAGAATTAACGCACTGTTACTCCTAAGGGGAACAATGAAAAACCTTGAGGCGCTGATTATTTTTGCACGCGTGGCGGAAATGAAGAGTTTTACTCAGGCAGCTGAAAGCCTGGGTATTCAGAAAGGACGCGCCTCATTAGTGGTGCGCGAACTCGAAAGGGAGACAGGCGCGACGCTTCTGCATCGCACCACGCGAACAGTGCAATTAACGGAAGATGGACGGGCTTTTTATTCACGCGCACGCGATCTGCTATCGGAAGCCGAAGAGTTACAGTCCATGTTCTCTCACGAGGGGATGTCACTGCGGGGAAGAATACGCGTTGATATGCCAGCCGTGCTGGCACAAGGCGTGGTGATCCCCGCGCTGCCGCAGTTGCTGGAGGCACACCCTGAACTGGAGATCGAGCTTTCAAGTACCGATCGGCGCGTTGATTTAGTGCATGAAGGGTTTGATTGTGTCATCCGTCTGGGGCCAATCGTTGATGACACGCTTATTGCCCGCCCGCTGGGAAAACTACGCATGATTAATGCCGCCAGTCCCAGCTATCTGGCGCGCTTCGGAGTACCGCAGACAATTGATGACCTTCTCAGTCAGGGCCACCAGATGGTTCATTACCTGCGGAGCTTTGGTTCGAAGCCAGATGGCTGGGAGTATCCGGCGGATGACGGCTATCAATTGCTGATGTTACCCGGCGCCATAAGGGTCAACAGCGTACCAGCCTATCATGAGGCGGGCCTGGCCGGGCTGGGCTTGATCCAGGGCGGTTACTCCACACTGGCACCCTATATTGAGCGCGGTGCGCTGGTTGAAGTTCTTCCCGATCTGCGTCCTGAGCCGCTCAGTGCCTCTTTTGTTGTCGCACACCGACGAAATCTGTCGCGGCGTGTCAGAGCCTTTATGCACTGGACAGAAGAAATTCTTAAACCTTATTTTGACAGATAGCACAGTGATTCTTACGCCAGATAAAAATATAACAACAGGGTATGTGGCGAACCAAACCAGAAGTACAAATTTAATCAGCGCTATGCTAATATTTCCACGCTTATTAAAGCGTCCTGCCATGCGTAAAATTTTTGGGAACGCAGTATGATCGATAAATATCAAATTCATCATGAAGTCGATGTGCTGCTTTTCATACGCCACATCTGCAAACTCGTTTATACGGGACTTATTTTGCTGCTGCTTATTCCTCATATTGCCAGTGCCGAAATAAAAGATGACAAAGCCAATGATATCGTCAGTGGTATTATCAGCTTCACCCAATGGAACGGCTTAAAACAACCGCCTCAATTATGTATTTTTTCTTCAGCCCGGCATCTCTCCTTGCCGGACACAGCCTCCTCTGCGGCAGCCACATTTACCGTTGTTTATCTTGCCAGCGCAGGCGAGCTGCCGTCGCACAGATGCGACGCCGTCTATTTCGGCGATCAGACGTCACAACAGCAGGTGGACCTGATTCAGCAGTTTAAGGGCAGAGCCGTCCTTACCCTCGCGGAGAACAATGCGGATTGCACGCGGGGCGCCGCGTTTTGCCTGATTTTTCATCCGGGCCATACGCTTTTTTCCGTTAACCTTGATTCGCTTGCCAGAAGCGGTGTCAGGGTAAGTCCGGACGTGCTTTTGCTGTCCCGCGAGAGAAGCGAATAAAATGAAATTCGATAAATTAAAAAATGAAAAATCATCGATACGCAATAAACTGCGAAAAATAAGCACCATCAACGCTGCGGTGATATTACTGTTGTGCTGGCTGTTGCTCTCCTCCACGTCGCTGCTATTTATTAAAAATTACGAGAAGCGAAACCTTGAATTAATCGGCGCAACCCTCAGCACCACGCTGACCGCTGCGACCGTTTTTTCCGACAGTTACGATGCGCACAATAAAATTGCCCGGCTCGGCAATGAAGGGATGTACGCGTCTGCGAAACTGGTCACTAAAGATCAAATTGTTCTGGTCAACTGGCATGCTCAGCAGGAGCAGACGGGCTGGTATTCGCGGTTATTGCGTGAGTGGATTTATCTTAAACCGCTTAACGTCAGTATCATTCACTCTGACGTTGCTGTCGGTACATTAACGCTGGAAGGCACCGTGACCGGCGCGGTGAGTTTCATTCGATACTCCTTCATGATTCTGACCAGCGGTATGCTATGTGTACTGATTATCTCCCTTTTGCTGAGTGAATTTCTGCATCGGGGTATGCTCGCTACGCTGCGCAACATTACCAGTTCGATTCACTATGTGATTCATTCCGGTGATTTTTCCTTGCGTATACCGGAGAGCACGACGAGTGAGTTTCAGCTATTTTCAGATGACCTGAATTCGTTGCTGAGGGAAATGCAATCGCTGAAGGCTTCGCTTATGCGGGATAATCGCTCGCTGGCAGCCAAAGCGCTGGAGGATCCGTTAACCGGTCTTGCAAACCGCAGCGCCTTTGCTGCTCACCTTTCCCGGCTTCTCGACCAGCAATATGCTGAGGAGCGTTTTGCCTTACTCTTTCTTGATGGCGATCGCTTTAAAAGTATCAATGATAACTGGGGCCATGCCGCCGGGGATGAGGTATTAAAAGCGATAGCTGCACGGCTGTTATCACTGGCATCTGAACAGGATTTAGTCGCCCGGTTAGGTGGGGATGAATTTGCCATGCTGGTGAGCAGTCAGGTCAGCGAGGAGCAATTACAACAACTCATGCAGGACATCCATGACCTCATCATGGAAAAAATCATTCTTGCAGAAGGTACGCCGATAAATACCTCGGTTACCATTGGCTACGCCTGGTCACAACACGGCGATACGGTTGAGTCTATTCTCGAACGCGCTGACATGAATATGTACAAAAATAAGCGAACAAAGAAGGCTTAAAGATGAAAAAGAATATTTCCCTGATGCTGCTTATTTTGGCGCTGGTCGGTTGTCAGTCTAAAGAACGTTTTAGTGAGGCGCAGATCGCAGCGATGAAGAGTGCGGGATTCACTCAAAATAGGGAAGGCTGGGGATTAGGCTTATCAGACAAGATCCTGTTTGGTGTAAACGAATCAGAACTTACACCCTCCAGCAAAAGTAACATTCAGGGGATGGCAAAAAACCTGGCGTCGACCGGTATTAAGCATGTGCGAATTGACGGGCACACCGATAATTATGGCAAACCGGATTATAACCAACAGCTATCGCTAAAAAGAGCTAACGCAGTCGCGGCACAGTGGGCGGAAGGGGCTGCTATACCGCGCGAAAATATTATTACACGTGGATTAGGCATGAGTGCACCGGTTACCAGTAACAATAGCGCGCAGGGACGCGCGCAAAATCGGCGTGTGGCAATTGTGATTACTGCGCCGTGATAATGAGTTAACAGTGGGCTGTGCCGCGCGCTCAGGCCGGCATGACTCCATGTCCTGCCTGGCGGCTTTATCCTGTTACCGATGATGCGTGAAGAGCCGCTGGAAAAGATGAAACGGAGAGGAAAATGCACGGCGGAACCCGCCGTGCAGTGTTGCTATCAGCGATAAAACGCTGGTCTTACTGGCATAGTGACCGGCACAATCTCACCGGAAGTCTGGGCCGCGACGCAGGCATCAGCGGCCACCGCGGCGGCGTAGCCATCCCATGCGGAGGGACCGGTCATCTCACCGCTGATGACGTTGTTGATAAATGCCTGTAACTCCACGTCATACGCATCGATAAAGCGCTTTTTCCAGTCAGTCAGAATGGTGGTGGAGAGCTTAGCCGCGCTGCGTAGCTGCACAGAGACCGGTTCCGGCAGGCGGGCAATGCCGCTTTCACCCACCACTTCACACTGAATGTCATAACCATATTCACAGTTCACGAAGATTTCGACATCAATGCGCGCCCCTTTGGTGGTCTCAAGCAGCACGATTTGCGGATCGCGCAAGTGTGACGACGCCTTACGGGTTTTACGCGGGAAGATCACCTGCACGCTGGCATAGTCATCATTCAGCAGCCAGCGCAGCACATCGAGTTCGTGGATCAGCGTATCGGTGATCGCCATGTCGGTGGTGTAGCTGTCGCCCACTTCCGGGTTACGGTGTGCGCAGTGCAGCATCAAAGGCTCGCCAATTTCGCCGCTGTCGATCACTGCTTTTAGTGCGCGATAGCCGCTGTCATAAGGGCGCATAAATCCGACCTGCACCAGCTGACGTCCGGCCTTAATTTCTGCGTCCACAATGTTCATGCAGCCCTGTGCGGTGACCGCCAGCGGTTTTTCGCAGAACACCGCTTTACCCGCCTCAATGCAGGCCAGCACAAAGGCTTCATGCGTCGGGCCCCAGGAGGTAACCAGCACCGCATTGACCTGCGGATCGTTAATCAGATCAATCGCATTGTCATAAATGCGCGCTTCCGGCGTCAGCTCGTTGACGATTTGCTGGCAGTTGTCACGGTTGATATCGTTAAGCGCCACCACGCGCGCATTCTGTAACACGGTGCTGCAACGGCGGATGTGTTCGCGACCGATTGCGCCGGTGCCGATGACGCCAATATTAATAGTCATGATAATTCCTTAAGCTGAGTGGTTTAACAGCTGGATGCTGTCGCGAATTTCGCGGGCAATGTCCGCTTCCTGCCAGCTGTTCATCACTGAGGAGAACGGCTCAAAGGCGTAAAGGCCGGTGTAACCCATCTTCTCCAGTCGCTCGACCTGCTGCTTGCTGCGCAAGCGGTCGTCCGCGCTGAGCATGATGCGTTCTTCGTCGGTAAGCTGATTAACCGGGCGCGGGTCGGTGACGCCGGAGAGGTGAACCAGACCGATCTGCTGAATATCGATCTCCTGTTCGAAAGTCTGTTCCGCATCTTCAAACAGATGATGATGGAAGGTATCGATCAGCAATCTGAACGGCACTCCCGCTTCATGGATCAGCGTCTGAGCCTGAGTCGCCGAACGCAGCGAGCTTTGCGGGAAGCCCAGCGGTTCCACCAGCCCCTGAATACCTGCCTCAGCGAACAGCGGGGCCAGGGTTTTCAGCGCGTTTACGGTATCGGCAGCGCTGATCGGTGTACCGTCATTAAGCGGGCAGAGCACCAGCGATTCAGCGCCGACCGCCTGCGCATCACTTAACAGCTGGCGGGTGCGTTGCAGCACCTCTTCATTCAGCTGATTAAAGGGATAGAGCGCATTGATGGTCACAATCCGGATGCCTGACTCACGCGCCAGGGCTTTTACCTCATCGCTAGTGAGATCGTCGGTGACGCGGCCACTGGGCATATCATTACGCAGTTCGACATTATGGATACCGAGCTGGCTGACCAGTTTAAAAAACTGCGGAAGGGTGAGGCTGGGCGCAATTTTACGGTTGATGCAAAAGCGCGCGTTGGGAATATTCAGGCTCATAACAATTTCCTTGAATGTAGGGGTACAGTGTTAATAGCAATCGGGTAGTCAGCGTAATGACGCGGGCCGTGAGTTATTTAATACGGATGTTTCAGGCACTATTTTTTGCCGTTGCCGTTATAAAGCGCATAGAAATAGTGCTCGACCTGCTCAAGACTTCTTCCCCGGGTCTCGGGAATAAACTTCACAACAAAAACAGAACCGCCGATGCCGATAGCCGCGAATATAAAGAAGGCTCCGGACAGACCAAATGCGGCTAATAACAGCGGGAAGGCCATGGAGATGGCGAAATTGGCGATCCACAGTGAGAAGACAGCACCACCCATACAGATGCCACGCATCCGGGCGGGGAATATTTCTGACAGCAGCAGCCAGGTAACGGGTGACAATGCGCCCTGCTGGAAGCAGAGAAACATCAGCATGCCCGCCAGCACCAGATAAGCCCGCAGCAGGTTGACCGTGCCGTTGAGGTATTCCGGCATCAGCCAGCAGACCAGCCCGATAAAGAACAGGCAGCAGGTGCAGCCCATCTGTCCGATTAACACCAGCGGACGACGTCCCACTTTGCCGATTAACCAGATACCCGCCAGCGTCATCACCACTGAAATCACACCATTGGCAATGGTCGCGAACAGCGCGGCATCGTTGCTCAGTCCGGCTGCGGTCAGCATGGTGGGGGCGTAATACATAATGGTATTCACCCCGGTCAGTTGCTGAATAGCGGCAATACCCACGCCCAGCAGGAAGATTTTCATCAGCCAGGGTGTGGCGAGATCGCGCAGGCGGCCTTTGCCCCGCTGACGGTTCTCTTCGATGGTTTCCTCAATCTCTTCCAGTTCCCACTCGACATCGTCGGCGGCACGGGTTTTTTCCAGTACCTCACGCGCTGCCTGACTGCGACCTTTCATCACGTGCCAGCGCGGGGTTTCAGGCATAAAAATCATGCCGATCCAGAGCAGAACAGCGGGGACAATCGACAGCGCCAGCATCCAGCGCCAGGTGTTTTCTCCGCCCCAGATATCGTTAAAGGTGGCGTTGGAGATGTACGCCAGCAGCTGACCGCTGACGATCATCAGCTCCTGCAGGGTGACCAGCTGGCCACGTTTGTTGGCGGGGGCGATTTCTGCGATGTAGACCGGCACGGTCGCGGCAGCCCCCCCCACGGCAAAGCCCAGAAAAAGGCGAGAAGCGATCATCCAGGTGACATCTGGCGCCAGGGCCGAGCCGACAGCGCCAAAAGCGAAGATAAGCGCCAGCGCAATGATAATGCGTCGTCTGCCGAGGCCATCCGCCAGATGACCGGCTGCCAGTGCGCCGAAGGCTGCTCCAAACAGCAGGGAACTGGTGACCAGTCCGGTGGTAAATGGGGTGAGATGCAGATCGCCGCGCATAAACAGCAACGCGCCCGAGACCACACCGGTGTCATAACCAAACAGCAATCCACCCAGGGTGGCGACCAGCGCAATAATCTTCACAAAAGGCTCGG
>Ga0308159_1002350_pt1 | contig 22107 bp, 29 predicted proteins | sample PhyCR1_FD_201040 | JGI IMG/M metagenome (GOLD analysis project Ga0308159, IMG submission 201040) | Phyllosphere microbial communities from UC Gill Tract Community Farm, Albany, California, United States - DLSLC.R1 | ecosystem: Host-associated > Plants > Phyllosphere > Unclassified | place: USA... | reverse complement strand
TGCAAGGGCAGATCGAGTCGATGCGCAGCGACATGGCTCGCATGACGGGCCAGAACGAGCAGCTGACCCGCACCGTGTCGGAACTGCAACAGCGCCAGACCGACATTGACGATCGCATGAAGAAGAGCGAGCCGTCGAAGGTCACCGTGGACGGCCGCGAGTTCTCGGCCAATCCGCAGGAAAAGGCCGATTTCGACGCCGCGCTCGGCGTGTTCCGGAGCGGCCAATTCGCGCAGGCGCAAACGTCGTTCGCGGACTTCGTCAAGCGCTATCCCCAAAGCGGTTACAACGCCTCGGCGCTGTTCTGGCTGGGGAACGCACAGTACGCAACTCGCAACTACAACGAAGCCATCGCGAACTTCCGTTCGATGCTGTCGCTTGCGCCTGACCACGCCAAGGCGCCCGAGGCGGTGCTGTCGATTGCAAATTGCCAGATCGAGCTCAAGGACACCAAGGCCGCGCGCCGGACGCTGGAAGACCTCACCAAGGCTTATCCGCAGTCTGAAGCCGCGCAAGCCGGTCGCGAGCGATTGACGCGCCTCAAGTAGCCCCACGGGGCGCTTTCCATGTTCGAGCCCGCGTGAACGACACACTCGAAGCATTCGTCGTGACCTCCGACGCCGACTTGGAACGCAGGTTCGGCGGTCTGGCGCGCCTGTACGGCGTGTCGGGGGCTGCCAGGATCCAGGGCGCCCACGTCATGGTGGTCGGCATTGGCGGGGTCGGCTCCTGGGCCGCGGAAGCGCTTGCGCGCAGCGGCGTCGGTCGGCTGACGCTGGTTGACATGGACCATGTCGCCGAATCGAACATCAACCGGCAGATTCACGCGCTCGACACCACGGTGGGGCAGTCGAAGATTGAAGCCATGCGCGAACGCATCGGACACATCAATCCCTCCTGCCAAGTGCTCGCCGTCGACGAGTTCGTCGACGCCGATAACTGGCACGCTATCGTCTCGGCGGCGACGGCCGCCCATGGTCCCCTGGACGGGCTCGTCGACGCCTGCGACCAAGTTCGCGCCAAGATGGCGATGGCCGTGTGGGCGCGTTCGCGCGAGAGAATGGCTATGTCCTTCATCACGGTCGGCGCGGCGGGCGGCAAGCGGCATGCGCACAAAGTGGAGATCGAGGATATTGTCGGCGTGACCCATGACCCGCTCCTGGCGCAGATGCGGCAACGCTTGCGCAAGGCGCATGGTGCGCCGCGCGACGGCAAGAAGATGGGCGTGACCTGTGTTTTCAGCCGCGAAAGCGTTGCACCTCCCGACGCATCCTGCGCCATCGAAGGCGACGGATCGCTCAATTGCCATGGCTATGGTTCTGTCGTGAGCGTGACGGCAACCTTCGGTCAATGCGCGGCTGGTTGGCTGTTGGATCGAATCGCAGTCAAGAGCACGCTATAATCTATGGCTTTGCTGGAGCACTGCCAGCAAGATCGATCGTCAGATCGGGACGTTAGCTCAGTCGGTAGAGCAGCGGACTTTTAATCCGTTTGTCGTGGGTTCGACCCCCGCACGTCCCACCAACTACCATCACGGTTTCTTGCTATAGAAATCGTAGCGCTTCCAAAACTATTGGACGCGCTTTCCAAAACCCCTCCCAGGCTGGGAGGGTGTTTTGATCCTCCTCCACCTCACCGCACCCCAGTGGAACGCTCGCTTCGCGAAGACTTTCCATGGTCAAGCACGTGGCGTCGTCCAGTCTGGCTTCGACGAATACTTCTTCGAGGGAAGGCCGGGAACTGAGGGTCTGCCTGTGATCCCCAAAGACTTCATCGACAGCACCACTGAATTCCTGATCGAGCATGGCGACGACCGTGCCCAGCTGGAGTTCATCGCGTGCATGATCATCAAGAACGGCATCCCGCCGATGTTCCTGGGCAAGATCGTCGAGCGCCAGCCGGGCATTGGCCGGTGGCTTCTTGAGATGATCGAGCGGCAGCGCAAGATCGTGACTGACTTCCTGGCTCTGCACGATCTGCCGGGCCATCCGACGAAGCCTCCTCCCGATCCCTATACGCCGTATTTGGGGGCCTGCCATGCTGCCATTGCTCGCCTGCGCGGGCATGATCTGCTCGGAGAAATGGAATGACGGTTCAAGAAGAGCATTGGCTAATGAAGCACATCGAGACGCCCCTGAGCGACCTTGCGCTCGTCGTGCGGATCGATCACGAGGTTCGCTTGGTCGAGCTTGTGGCCGATCGCTTCGACAGCTGGCTCGTAGGTCAGCTTGTTGTGCACTCGATGCCAGCGAAAAGCGGCGTAGTGGCTTTCTTCGACAGCAGCCGAGTCCACGAGCCGAATACGCCGAGCGACTGGCGCGTGGTGTATGTGCTTGCTGGCGTCCGGCTGAACTGCGAAGTGGGCCGGTTCTACGATCACGCCCGCAAGCGTGAATCCATCACCGTCGTCCTTGGTGAATCCGCAGACGCCCCGTAAACTTCGGGGCATGTAGCGACGCCTCTTCATCCCACCTTTGACCTCGAGCATCTTGCGTGCTTTCGTGCGCACTCGCGGCCAAAGGAAATTGAGATGAAGTTTGGAATCCTATTCGCGAGCCTGTGCAGCATCGCGACCCTCGCTGACGTTGCATGCGCTCAGCCCACCGCCCCCGTCTCCACTTACGCTCAGATCGCCGCTGACACCCGCGCGCTCACCAGCGAGTACGAGCTGATGAATCGCATGGGTGCCCGGCCTGTGGTGCTCGACCTGGTGCCCTTTGGCGGCGGCAGCGACAGCTTCTACCAACGCGGCAAGAAGAACGACGAGATCGCATTCGTGTGCCCCAACAAGGGATACAAGGGCGGCCCCACCAAGGGGATGATCGTCCGGACTGAAGCTGGCGGCGACGGCGGCCGCTTCTACCACCTGGACAACTGCTCGAGGAAGTAAGCCATGCCCAACACCCCACAACCGGGTGTTGGGCTTGTGCCTTTCGCCAAGTCCAACGCCGACCCGTTCGCGGAATTAATGCAAGCAATCAGGGATGAATCACCGCTGAGGTGCATTAACTGCTGGCACCGGCAAATGAATCACCAAGCCTGTGAAATGTGCGGGGCAACCGCATTTGGAAGGATCGACGATGCCGAATAATCTTCGTGCACGGAAAGTATTCGATTCCGAAAATGGTGTTCCGGGGCTGGAGGGGAGCGGGGATTTACGTTCGCGAAAATGCCTCGTTGCCGGAAATAATCGTTGCCGAAAATCTTCGGACACGGAAAACAGCGGCATCGGGGCTGGCTCATCTGACTCCGCCTACAACTGGCTCATGCGTGCGGGTGGGGGCTCTTCTTTCCCCTGGCTTTCAGCCGCCCGCCAACCAGCACATGACCCTCCTGGTGAGGCTCCTGTCTCCCAGCACACGTCGTCTGGCTGTGTGCCGATCCATGGCTGCGATGCCCTGCCCGAGCTCTTGCAGAGCTCTGGCAGCGCTGTTCGGCAGGTGTGCTGGGTGGTGCTTGTAGGCACCTCTTTCGGCGGCCATCGCTCGGCTGAAAGTGACACGTTCAGCGATGCGAATAAACAGGCTGAATGGCTTCATTCGACGTCAAAAAAATGTCCCTATGCCTATGTTAATGGGAGTTTTTGCCGGTGTTTATTGGAGTTACCAATTGGAGGGTCCGGTGGTAGTTTATTGGCGCTGAAAGGTGGATGCAAATGAACGTTGAGGCGAACGATCTGGCATGCGTGTTTGGGCCCTGTGGCGAGTCCGGGATGATCGGGCGGGTGCTGTGGCCGCACGACGTCTCAAGCACGCTCGGCTTCCGTTGGGTGGTGCGGTTCAAGACGATTGGAGAGTGCATCGTGGCGGACGCGCACATGATGTGCCTGACCGTCGATCCACACCAGGATCCATCGGCGCGGGAGCTCTTGGACTCTGCCGGCAGGCTGGCCTGGGACAGGTGGTCAGCCCCTCCCGCGGTCGACCTGTGACGGAAAATTCTGCTTCAACTGCGACTTAAATTGCTGAGGGAGCAATTTACTCTGCAACCGACGCAACTCATTCTGCTTCCAATGCAATTCATTCTGCATCGGATGCAGAATGATCGATTGTTGAGGCGAATTCCCCATCAAAGAAGGTTTGGGTGACGGAGGCCAGGAGGTCCGGGGGTTTGGTGGTTGATGAGGGGCGGGATTATGTAGCCCTATTAACCTCGATCACAAAGACGCTTAGTGCACAGGTGCACTTAAGGAAAAAGATAATGGCGTCAATTTTGGTGGTGGTGACTTTTCTGGCCGGATCGACGTGGGGTCCGGTAATAACAATGACGCCAACAGTTAATGCCGAATCTTGTGGCGCATTAAAGTGGGAAATTGCTCGCCAAATAACAAACACCGCCCGAACTAATGTCCAGGGCGGTGCGTCGATCAGCAAGCAGGATGACGACTTATTGGTCGTCGCTGGAAGTCAGGGCACTCGCGAAATGGCACGCCTCAGCTGCAAACAGGCGTAGGTCAGTAGGTAAGCAGCAGACGATCGCTCCGTGGTGATCGTCGCCATTCTGGTCGGCCAGCTGAAAGCGCTTCGGCACCGACGAGCCCAACTGCACGAACACCTCGCGTTCGAATAGGCCTTCAGGAATCGGCAGGCCCACAGTCTCAGTGCCTGACCTCTTCGTGCCGTCGATCGACAGCGCAACGAACACGCCGCGCTCGCGCAGGCTAGCAGTGCAAAGGAACAACCGCTCAAGCTTGAACGCCTGGGCGCAGTACAGAATCGTCTGGCTGTCGGCGTACGGTGGGTCCATGTAGACCAGGTCGCCGGCCTGGGCCTGGGCCAGCACCTCTTCGAAGTCACCATGCACGAATGTGGCGCCGCGCGTGCGGGCAGCACAGATCATCGCGCGTTGGCGGAAGTTTTCCGATGGCATCGGCCGGTGAGGCCCGCACGGGGTCGACATGTAGCCATCGCCTTTGCGCAAGCTCACCACGCCGCCGTAGGAGACGCGGGACGGGAACAGCAAGTCGGCACCGTACGGGCCGGCGTTGTACGAGACTTTCATGCTCAACGATGGGATGTACTGACCGCATACGATTTAGCCCAGAAACAGCTTCGTTCATTGCCGGAACGCTGCGCAAAGCCGCTACGCGATGCTCCGATGTCACAGCAAGTCCCTGCACCTTGTCGGACTTCGCCAGCCTGTCGACCTGGCCAGGGCTTGCGGCACCCAACAGCCAGGCTGAACGGAGCACTGCCTCGTACTACAGTCGAAGTATTGCTGCCGCCGAATTCATTGCGCCGGCCTGCGCGGCGGCACGTAGCGCTGCAGCATGCTCGACGGCAATGAGCGCCACGGCTTCGGCAACCTCGTGCCGCTACTCCCGGATAGCCAGGGTCAGCAGTCCATCCGGAACCTGCAGGACCAGAGCGCCCTCAAATTCCACAGTGCGGCCGAGGAGTTGATCGGTGGAGGAGTGCGGCATAGACGTAAGCTCTCGTCATCAATTCAGGACGCGCTTTTCCCACCTCCGGCGGTGATGATCGTCGATCCCCTGTTGTACCCAGGCGCCCAGTCGCTCAGCGTGCTCAATCGCCTCGAACAGCTTTTCCCTGCTGATGTGGATGGTTGCAGAGAGGAAGTGGCTTGAGCTTTCATCGGCGCCTTCGTCAGCGGGGCGGACGAAAAAAGGCCTGGGATAGGCCTGCAACGACTTGTCGTCGTGCGTCAGATGATCCAGGACAAGGTCCGAATGCTGCGCGCGGTTGCGAGCCAAGACGACCTGTTTCAGTACATCTAGGTCGGCAGGACAAGCCGACCAGTCAAGCTCGAAGCCCTCACCAAAACACGCCACGTAGCCTGCGATGAAGCCTGATTCGAAAGCCTTCTTGAAGCACTTCGCGCAGGGTGGTTCAGACCATGTTCGTCGCTCCCAAGTAACGAAGAACTGCTTCAATGCATCGGACAGCATTGAAACCGCGGCACGGCTAATCAATTCATGCTCGACGTCAGCCTGGAGCCACTCTGCGAGAAAGGCTGGCTCGCCACTTTGGTCGTACGGAGGATCATCGAAAGGCGTGACGGCATGCTTGATGCGCCGCTTTGTCTCCACAAAAGGCGCTGACGCTGTATCGTAGAAGTGCCGGATAAGGTCCGTACGTTGCTTGAGGAAGAAGTAGACGTCCATGGACTCAGGCCACAACGGTCACAGTTCCTGGTCATCAGCCGTTTCAGCTACGCCGAGAGGCTGCGCTGCCAGGGCGCCGGTGCTGGACATCAACCGCAGAATTTCTCGAAGCTTCTCCAGCAATTCGTCGAAGGTCAGCACTGTGACGTCCTTCGAGCTGTGGCGAAACAGATCGAGAGAGCGCTTCTGTTCGACTGTGGTTGGCGTCCTTCCTGCAACTACCACGCAGTGGACGGCAGCAGCGTGCGTGTTCTTGAGGGACGGATCGTGTGACTTCGCGAGAAAGTTGGCCATCAACTGGTAGCGTTGGTCGAGCGCCTGGGCCATCGCGCTTGTTAGGTCTTTGTGTGGGGCATGCAAGTCTCCGCGAAAGGTCTTGTTTTCGATGAGCGGCGTCGACGGCCGCTTGATTTCAATGACTGCGAGGCTGCCGGTGAAGCGCTGAGCGAAAAGGAAGTCCACAATGCTCTCGCCGGCGCCCTTCAGCATTGTTCCGCCGACGTATGCTTGCTCTTCAACTAAGAAGACTGGATGCGCAAATGCCAAGCTGAGGACGAAAGGATTCGCCTTAAAGAAAGCCTGCCACTTCGGCTCGGGCAGGTTCTTGGTAAGCATCTCCTCAATCTTAAGAATGAGCTCCTTCAAGGTGACATGCTCGATGACGGACTTGAGCTTGAATAGCTCGGCTGGCTGCTTGGCGGCCAGCTTCGCGGCGTCCTCGCACACGACCGCAGCTGCGGCCAGTGTGTCGTTCTCACTTCGGTTCTGTGACCGGCCACCCAGCTTGACCAACTCGTAAATTTCACCCGGCTTAACCTTGGCAAAACGGCGCTCGAACTTCTGCGGTTCTGCCTCGTGAAGCAACTCATTGAAGGCAAGCAACCTACGGTCGCGGAGGGACTGAGCGCGAGCGCGATTAGTGATTGAGTCGATGGACCGCTTGATGGCCGCGAAGCGGTCCAGGCCGAGTTTGAACTTGGGAAGTTCTACGGACGCACCATCCCCAGGCTCAATCACCAACTCGGTGACTCCCTCGATTCCGAGGATCGCATCTGGGATGAGCCGGTACTCCCATCTAAAGCCCAGGCCGTACTTTGCATGCCGACCAAACCCTGTCGGAAGGTCGTCAAGCATGCCGTCGAAGTCGTCAATGTCCTCTGGGAGATGCCAAGGAAAATCTTCGTCACCGAGCACCGTGATGGTGGTCAACTCGTCGTACTTCGGTGTGAGGAATGCCGGGCGATACGATGCCGACACCAGCGGAAACATGGTGAGCGCGCGCTCGGTCACCCTTGCAAGAAGAACTGACTGCGGGATCGTCTCCGTCTCGTCGTTCAGGCGTGCCTCGCCGTGCGCGTAGACCTCAACACAGTCCTCCCCAACACGATTGATTCGTCGGAGCGATACATGCATCGCTTCGGCATCGGGCCTAGTTCCAGGCTCCAGAACGTCGGTCGGCTCCGACCGATTGGAAAGCTCAATGTCGAGGTCCTCAGGTTCAGTCTGATCTTCAATAGCCCGTGTCATCTACTGGTTCCCCGTGCTCGTTGTCTTTTCAATCTCAGGCGACCACTTTGGAGCGCTGACATTGTCAATGTGTGCAGTTAGCTCGGACGCTCTCCGGGCGTCACCTACGAAACCGCCGGAAGTCGATGACATCACCGGCATTTCGGACAGGGCTAGCTGAACCCTCATCTCTCGCTCTGGAGTCTCTAAGCATCGCTAGGTCCATAACTTGACCTGGCGCTTCAAAGTAACGCTCTCGAAGGTGGCAAAGCTTCTCAATGTCTAAGGTGGATGTGCCAAGGAAAAAAGGAATACGCTCCGCCGACAGCACACCCTCGCTAACCAGAAGTTCGATGCTTCGGCGAAGTAGTCGCGGTTTCTCGGGTGTCCATGCTTGGTCTCCCGGCTCTGACTTGACTCCCCAGCGTGCTGACCTTCGCTTGAACAACGCCAGCTTTTCCTCATCGCTCAGGATGCGCAAAGCATGGAGGCGCATGAGCATTGCGGCAACAGAAGCACCCCATCGCTGCTTCAGGGAAAGCAGGCTATCCAAATTCACCGGCAGCCTGACCTCATCCGCAAACGTCTGCGCCGGGAGAAGCAACGCACCAGCAAATTGGTGCGCTTGCCTCTCCATGAGGTTGTAGGCTTCTTTGTCAGGTGGAGGTGGAAGGTCTCGATGGAGAACCAGGTGCCCAATCTCGTGAGCGAGGTCGAACCTGCTCCGGAATGCGTTTGCCTTGTCAGCCGACAAATGCACGAGGGGGCGACCACCAAGCTCTTCACTCCAGCAAGATAGCCCCTCGATGACCGGAATTTCGGTCTCCTCCCGCACAACCACTATGCCGGCACCTTCCGCTGCCAGCAGCAGGTCCTGAATCGGACCCTTGCCCAACTGCCACAGTGCGCGGCACTCTTCAGCTGCGGACTCAATGTCGGCGCCGGTAATCTGGTGCGCGCTTGTGAAGTCCCGCTGTGGAAGGTTCAGGCGAGGAAAGTCAACATGCTCCGACAAGAGCACCGCGACCTCCTGAACCATCGTTGTACGAGCTTCAAGCCTCTCTCGACCAGATTTGAGAGCCGACGCGTTGCTTCGGAAGAGCGGCGCAGAAACGCGCTTCATCGGCAACCGGGTGAGCCACTCCGACTTCACATTGAGCACGCTGGCCAAGCGCTGAAAGGTCTCGGCTTCAGGAGACTGGTCGCCCTTACACCACTTCGTAACGGTCGACGCTGCAACACCGACCAGGGCAGCAAGCTGCCCCTTGGTCAAGCCGCGAACCGAGAGCAACTGCTCGAGCCGCGCCGGTTGAAGGTCATCAATTCCCTTGGTCATCACCAGTTTTCTTGTTTGGAACGCTCTTGAGTACAGGCTTAGCGTTGTCGGGCTGGACCACAGTTTCAGGAGCTTCGTATAGCGCCAAAATCTTTGACAGAGGTTGGATGTACAGCCACGACCGCAAGTCGGGCGCCGGCAGGGCCACCATCACCGCGGTCAGCTGAGACAAACCGTTCTCGTCCTGACCATCCATCACGCCGAGAATGAACAGCGTGGCCTCGGAAATCTCACCATCCGAATTGGCGAACAAGTCGTTCTGCACATAGCGTCGCTCTATGGCAGCGTTGATCTTCGCTAGTTGTGGTCGCGTCTTTCCGCGTCGAAGATCAACCCACTTATGACCGGGAACATTCAACCGCGCGACGTTGAATTTACCCAGCCGCCCAACCACGACACGGTTACCGCGCAGTGCTGTGGGTTTGCGCCATGTGCCTCCAGCGCAACGAACATTGATTCGTTCAAGGCGAAGTGTTTGTCCTGCCCGCCGGCAGAGCGACGGTGACCAGGCGCGAACCGGGCCCCGTATTCGCGACCCTTACGGTCTCCGTCCCGGTACGCGTCTTCGAGCGCCATGAAAGCGTCCTTAGCGATGTTCGCGACGATCAACTTCTCAAGCTGGGCTTGGCCTTCAATTGCACTCATGATGGTGGTGAATAATTGCCGATGGCGGGAATTATGCCTGAAAAAGTTTCGTGTAGTATGTGATAGATGCCTAATTTTAGCGTTTATCTGTTTTTTTGTACAGGTACTGAGGTCATTGATTGAACAACCCCACGCTACGCAGTCAGCGCAGCTATGGGTCCGTAAATTCTTGACTCCTGCTGTGCACGATCCTCCCTCTGAGGCAAGCTAGGATGTTGCCCCTCTCAGCCAACTGGAGCCTTTGTGTCACGTATCCGTCGTCTTGAGATTCGGAACTTCCGGTCCATCCAATCTATGGATTGGACCCCCTCCGCCGGCGTCAACTGTCTCATCGGGCCGGGCGACAGTGGCAAGTCCACCATCCTCGACGCGATTGACCTCTGCCTAGGAGCGCGTCGCACGAGTGCGTTTGGGGACATGGACTTCTTTTCCATGAACGTCGACGCGCCCATCACCATCAGCGCCACGCTTGGGGACCTACCTGCGTCGCTGATGGACATTGACGTGTACGGCGAGTTTCTGAGGGGCTTCAACCTGACAACCGGGTTGGTAGAGGATGAACCAGGGGTTGGCCTCGAGAGTGTCATTACGCTGCGCCTGCAGGTGGCGGCCGATCTTGAGCCCTCTTGGTCACTGTTCTCCGCACGTGCGGAGCAGCAACAGCTTGAGCGCACGCTGCCCTGGAAGGAGCGCTCTGCTTTGGCGCCGGCTCGGATAGGTAGCTTCGCGAGTTCCAACCTGTCGTGGAGCCGCAGCTCGGTCCTCAACCGGTTGACGGATGAGCGGGTGGAGCTAAGCGCCGAGCTCGCGCGCGCGGCAAGACAGGCAAGAACGAACTTCGGGAATCAGGCGGCGGCCCATCTCACCCAGACGTTGGACGTGGTTCGGCAGACTGCGCACAACTTGGGCGTTCCGGTCGGTGCGATGCCTCAGGCACTCCTGGACGCACACTCCGTGTCGATTGGCGACGGTGCCATCGCTTTGCACGGCGAAACAGGGATTCCACTCCGCTCACTAGGGACAGGTTCAACGCGGCTGCTCGTGGCTGGCCTGCAGAGGGCGGCGGCCGGTTCTGCGCCGATTGCGCTGGTCGACGAAGTCGAGTACGGACTGGAGCCTCATCGACTCATGCGATTCCTCGATTCTTTGGGCGCGAAGGAGGTGGCGGCACCTCCCTTGCAGGTGTTTTTGACGACGCACTCGCCTGTCGCCCTGCGCGAGCTGTCTGGTGGTCAGCTGTTCGTTGTCAGGCCCGCGGGTGGCCACCACGTCGTCAAGCCTGCGGGAACTAGCAATGAGGTGCAGAGCACCCTTCGTGCCGATCCGGAGGCGTTTCTAGCAAAGTCGGCCATCGTGTGCGAAGGGGCCAGTGAGGTTGGCTTCGCCCGCGGGCTTGACCAAGCTTGGGTGCAAGCAGGCCATCGCTCGTTCTTGGCCCTCGGCGGTTCGTACGTCAACGCTGGTGGGGGAAGCCCGGACAACAGCTTCGCCCGAGGAGCCGCGCTGCTGAGCCTGGGCTATCGAGTGCTCGTGTTCATAGATGCTGACAAACCGTGTGCCCCAGGCGTGGCTGAGGCGTTTGTGGCTGCCGGCGGCCAGGTGCTCACGTGGCGGCAGGGTTTGACCCTTGAGGATGAGATGTTTCGGCATCTCCCTGATTCTTCGCTGGACTCGTTGTTGGCGAAGGCCGAAGAGGTCGTTGGCGCGGACCTGATGAACGACCACGTTCGTACGAAGTCCCAGGGCCACCGTACTTTGGCTGAAATCAGGGCCGAGCGACAGCAAGGAGCCTACCTGCCCGCAACGCGTGAGCTTCTCGGCATCGCCTCCCGTATCCGGAACAATGGGTGGTTCAAGTCGTTGACGACCTACCAGGAGGTCGCGAAAGACATCGTCGCGCCGGCCTACGGCCCCACCACCGAGGCGGGGTTCAAAACCGTTATCGAGCAGCTCTGTGGCTTCACCAGTGCCGCCTGAAATTGACCTCTTAGCTATTGCGAGGGGCTCGGTCACAGCTCCGGCCGGGTGCGGCAAGACCCAGCTGATTGCAGACACCCTCACAGCGCACGCGCATCCGCGTCCAATCTTGGTGCTCACGCACACGAACGCCGGAGTGACGGCCTTGCGCGCCAGGCTGAATCGCGCTGGTGTTCCGCGCTCCGCCTACCGCGTCTCGACCATCGACGGCTTTGCAATGAGGCTGATCGCGCGGTTCCCCGGCAGAAGCGGGCACAACCCTGCGATTCTGGAACTGCAGCGTCCCAACACCGACTACCCGGCGATTCGCGACGCGGCGCGGCAACTGCTCGTAGCTGGACATCTCCGTCAGCCGCTGAGCGCGACATACGCGAGGCTGCTCGTTGACGAGTACCAGGACTGCAACCTAGTTCAGCACGACATCGTCTCCGGGCTCGCGGAGACTTTGCCAACCTGCGTCCTCGGTGACCCGATGCAGGCGATCTTCGGCTTCGGCGCGAATCGCTTGGTACATTGGGACAACGAGGTCCAAGTTGCGTTCCCGGCCGCTGGTCAGCTCGGTACACCGTGGAGGTGGCGCCTTGCAGGTGCAGACAACCTTGGGAACTGGTTACTCGGCGTCAGACAGCAACTACAGGCAGGGCAACCAGTTGATCTGCGTACGGCGCCAGCCCAGGTTCGCTGGGTGCAGCTAAATGCGGGAACAGAAGTCCAGCAGCGTCTGGTGGCCGCCAGGACCGAGGCACCGAATGCGCAGGGAACTGTGCTCATCATCGGTGACGCCCTCAACGTTCAGGGGCGCTACCAGCTAACGAGTCAGACCCCTGGCGCAATGACCGTCGAATCCGTCGACCTGCGCGATCTAGTCAGCTTCGCTGGCCAGTTCGACCTGCGGGGAGGCCGCCCCCTATCGCAACTCGTCGAGTTTGCTTCGAGCGTGATGACTGGTGTCGGCGCGGCCGCGTTGCTGCCCCGCGTCGAGTCTTTGCGCAGCGGGCGAGCCCGGACCCCGCCGACGCCAGTTGAGGCAGAGGCCGTGTCTTTCGTCGGGGAGCCGACCATGGAACGCGCGCTGCGCGTTCTCGCAGCCTTTTCTAACCAGCCGGGCTCGCGCGTGTACCGCCCGGAGGTATTGCATGGGTGCCAGTCCGCCATGCAATCTGCCGCGGGAAGCGCTACCGACCTGCTGAGCGCTGCGATCCTGGCTCGCGAACGAAACCGTCACCGCGGACGCCCCATAGCGCGACGCTCTGTGGGCAGCACACTACTGCTTAAGGGCCTTGAGGCAGACGTGGCGGTGGTTCTTCATCCTGAGCTGATGACCGCGCAGAACTTGTACGTCGCGCTGACGCGTGGCGCGCGCAACGTCGTTGTCTGCTCCCCGACTCCCATCCTTACGCCGGTTCGCGCTAGATAGGCGGTCGGCCGCCCCGACGCGAATGAGCTTGTCTCCGCGCGCTCGCGGACTGCAGGGGAGAACTTGTTCGTCTTGTTCACGGCTCAATCCCTTCAAAGAGTTGAGCCTCCTCAAACCCGAGGCGGTTCAGTTCTCCTGAAAGCTGCCTCTTGCGACCAGCGACTTCTGGCCCGATAGATGACCTTCGGCGCGGCAGCGCAGCCGGCCGCCCTCGCTGCACGTCAGAAAATGAGCCACCGATGTCGGTTGAAGGACAGCAAACTGAAGTGGACCCGCCTGTGGGTGCGCGCAAGTCAACGACGGCAACTGCAGCATTGCCGTCATTCGGCAGCCGGGTTCGAGCCCCTGTTTCGTAGCGAGAGTCGAGAATCGTAGACTGATGGTCTGACAGCTTGGGAGCCCTATAATCCGATCAGTTTAAAAGCTTGCCTGCTCTGCTGTACGTAGGTGGGACCGGAGATTTCCTCGGTGGACTAATCGCCTTCATCGTTTGTTCCGTAAAGGTTCAGGCGAGCCTCTCATTCAAAGCCAACGCCAAGAAAGGGAAACGCAAATGAAGATTGAAAAGATCCAGGTGAAATGCACTGTGAACGGCGCCAAGTCTTTGGGGGTTAAGGCGTTTAGTCCACCGTGATGGAAAAGAAGGTTTCGGGACGTTCAACAACATGAGGGCGAGAAAGACTCCCCCGCCATTCAAAAACACCTCCGTTCGGAGGTGTTTTTCTTTGTTCGACATACGTGAGAACGTGTTTCTCTCGACGCTTGCGCGCCACTGTCTCGAACCTCGAAGGAAATGAGTCGGTCTGAAATGGCCGGTATGCTCTTTGCAGTAAAGGACCGCGCCTAGTTAGTGCGAAACGTGTCGGCGTCAAGCTCGATGACAAATTCAGACTGATAGCCGGCACTCGTTGATGGCCATTCCAGCGTCCGCTTGGATCTCAGGCTTTTTGTAGACCCGTAGACAATGTAGACCGCATTCTCGGACTCCCATGGAAAACAGGCACAAGCACAGAAATACTCATGCGAACACAAAAACACGGTCTACAGGTCTACATCGTCTATAGATTCTTATAAGTGATTGTTGTCATTGAGGATTCTTCTGTAGACCAAGCTGTAGACGAATGAAAACCTCCCATGTTTCTGTAGGGAACAACCGATGCTGGCTGAGCACGGTGCGAACCATCAACGGCCTGCGCACCAACTCTGATCCGCGACGTGCGTCGGCCCGCCGCAGTTCTTGCGCCAGCCCGATGAAGCGGCGAAGTTGATTAGCTTGTCAGCGCGCCGGCCATCTGCTTCGCGGAAGCGGCTACTGCCGCTTTGTGCACAAAGCAGCCATCCAAGTTGGCGCTCCGATGACCGCTACGCAGCGGGAGCTGTCCTCCATGATCGGCTGCGGTACTCACGGTGACCGGCATCGAGCAGTCGTTCGCCGAAGCGTAGATGCGCTGGATGAATGTCGTCTTTCTGGCGAGCAGCCGCCGATGAGTCGACGCGTGCCGCATCATCACCACCTATGAAACCGAATCCCGAGCCTGTGGGTGTAGCGACCGCGCCCAAGCATGTGGCGCCGAAGAACCCGCTGACCCCGAAGAAGCTGTTGATGACGAAGTGGACGGCGGTGAAACCGCGCAATCGCGAAAAACACTTCGTCGTCACGCGCGTCATCGAACCCGAACCACCCTCGATGCGCGTCGAGCAGGTCGAACTGGAGGCCGTGCATTCCAAGCAGGTGTATCTAATGCACTGGCGCGAGCTGACCGACACGAGTCTTTGGTGCCAAGGCTGGGTGTGACGCGAGGTCGTCTCGGGCGTCTGCTATCCGTGCATGGGATTCACGCTATTGACCCATTGCAGTCTTTCAACTCATGAAGACGACCGATTACCGCACCCAACAACACGCCCCTGGCCAGGGGCGTGCTTTTTGAGATTAGCTTCCACGGAGAATTTTCAAATCGTTGGCGACCGTGGCTTGGGAGACGCCAAGCAGATCGGCGATTTCAGTTTGGCGGAGTCGGTGCTCTGTGTAGAGCTGATGTTCAAGATTGCGCCGCTCAGCAACGGATAGCGCGTTCGCATCGAAGCTCGTGAACTGCTGCAACGCACCGTTGGCTTGCACGCGCGAGGAAAAAACTTGGCCATCGGGCTTGCGGACATGAGCGACAGCAACACCTGCACCACCGCGGATGACATAAGTGTCGCGGTGCGGGTCAATGTTCAGGTTCATTGGGACAAACGACTGCTGCTGAAGAGCACTGCTCTTCTCTGGAGGGATAGGATCGCTCGTGGTGATTTCAAAGGGTGGCATACAAACTCCTGGTTGAATTCATTGTTTTTAATGAATTTGATCAATCCTATCACACACGAGTTGTATGTCAACCCACCTAAGCTCGATGACTGGGTGTGTTGTTTCAGAAAACTTCGATCTGTCGGGTGTCCGCTCCTGGCCGAGGCTGTGTGAAAACTCGATGCGGTGGGCGTCGCTCCGAAACTCGACCTCTCAGATGGGCTCAGGTTGCGTTTTCTCGGATGCGCCAAGGGGTCAAAGACCCCTGAAAACATGGCTCGACGGAGTTTTCACACAGCCTCGGCCGGCTGCGAACATCCGCCTCGGCCGTGGAATCAGATCGGGATCTGAATAGGATCACGAGCCAAACGACCGCTCGCCGTCGTGGCGGCGTGCTGGCGCTGCCGGCCAAGAGCGACTGCCACCTCCGCGCTCGAAGCCAGCCTGTCGACCTTGCAGGCATAGCCAGTCCCGCTAACCCTGCTCTCGGGTCCAAAATCCTGCAACCGTAAACTTATTTCGCCTATGTCGACGACACCCTTCACACCAGATCTCCTTCAAGCCATCAGTGACTGGCAGCGAGGTGGTGATTCGAAGCAGGTCAAGAAGCGGGGGGAAAAGCTCAAGGCACTGTGCGCCGGTCTGCCCGACGAGTACCGGTCCGTCCCTTCCGCCTGCTTCCGCCAATTGGCCCTCCAAAAGGCCAGCGTCTGGGATCTCGTTGCAATGGACTTCCTTCCGGAAAGGATCTCTTCGTGGACGCTTGACTCCGATGTTGCCAAAGCATTTAAGGGGGGAGTGCCGCCGGACGGTTGGCAAGGGGTTGTCCTATCGATCAAAGCTCCGCCCAATGGGGTCATTGTGAACCTGTGGAAGCTATACGAGACGCGCGAATTTCTAGACGCGCTCGATCATCACAAGCACGCCATAAGCGGTTTCTCCGAGGGTGCCGGACGGTACCGTGGGACTCAATGCGAGATCGTCCTTGAGGTCGATGCAGTCAGCCAGGACGACATCTATTCCCTCGGCGGGTACTCGAGCCGCTTTGACGACCTCGTGAGGCAAGCTGCTGAAATCATCTACGGCAGGGCCCCGACGCCAGCCGAGGTGGCAGAACTGGAGTGGAAGTCAGAGCACCTCCGCGCCACGGCGGGTCCACGTTGGTTGGGTTACGACGGGACCAAGCGGGTCCTGCAACGGACCAAACCAGCGGCTGCAGTTCTCCGTAGGGTCAAGAGGCAGGAGTTCGACGGACGCTGACAGCCTGCAGCGCGTCCCGCCGATGAAGTTGGACGGACCGTACCTGACGTCACTGAAAGCAAGTGGACAAACCGGGGTTGGAGATGACACGGTGACCGGAACAGATCCATTCTGGATCGCGCAGCGCAACGGCCAAGACTGGTGTGACGAAACCGTTTTGTCAGCCATCGAATGGCTTACTTCATTTGTAGACAGCGGCGACTGGGCTCATGCTATCCGCCAACAGCGACAAGCCTCTCATCATTGACCAGCCCGAAGACAACCTCGATGGCGAGTTCATCTACTCCACTTTAGTTCCGGTGCTGCGGCGGGCGAAGGAGCGCCGGCAGGTCACCCACCCCCTTGCAACCCACGCGGTGATGCCAACGACGGCTGGTCGCCAGGCGTACCTGATCGATGCCCGATCGGACGCGTGGATGGGTCAGCAGCTGTTCGACATGCGCAAGGCCATCCTCTCGCATCGTGTTTGCATTAGCCCAAAGCTGTACCTGCAGCGTCACAACCCGTCGGCCCTGGCGTTAATCGAGGACATCTTCACCAAGCTCGACGGCAAGGGCCGGTGCATCGTTCCTTGGTGGGTCGCTCAGTTCAAGGCGTCGACGCCTGAGGTGAAGGAGGTTTTCTTTGGCCTCGACTCTGCCTACTGCGCAGAGAACCTGCGCTTGATGGACGAGCAGGAAGAGCAAGCATGAGCCGAATCACAAGCATGGACGTGTTCCGCCGCGCCCGGGAAGCCGCTCAAGCGGTCGAGGAATCGCGCGAAGAAGAGATCTGGGTGCTGCCGGCCGGCCCGGTCACTGACGAGCAGATGGCCAGGGTGTTGCGCCTGGTCGCCAGGGAGTCGGCCTACGACGCGCTGGCGGAGATCGACGCTGAAGGGGAAGAGTCGTGAGTGCAAAGAAGAACTACTTCTGGAGCGCGGCCGCAGTGCGCATGCGTCAAGAACAGGCTGACCGAATCACCGACTGGGCCTTGGCATTCTTCGTTCGCTCATGCCCGTCGGGCATCGCCACCGTCGCCGATTTCCTTAAATCCCGACGCGCGATGGCTCCGCCGTCCAGGCAAACGATGACTGACAAAGACATTGCCTTGCGGGTCTTCAACCGCCTGACAGTGCAACGTGGAATTCTGGAAGTTGCTCGGATTTGCCCAAGCCCAGACGGCCACCCGTACAGCGTCGCCTCGGCGTGGCGTCTGAGCACGGGCGGTCATCGATTCCTTCAAGAGCAAGCCTTGAAGCCTTGTCCGTTCTGCGGCTTCGAGGTCGGTGAGGACCTTGACGACGTTCTTTATCCGAGTGGCTCGTGCTGGCGCTATGAGGAGTTCGGAGACTCGACTTACCGTCATTACATTTCGCTTCGCGACCGCAAGCCGGGCGATGGCTTCTGCTGGTCGATGCACTGCACCGCAAGCGCGGGCGGCTGTGGAGCCGAGGTCGGTGGGCATTCTGCAGCCGAGGCCGTTGCGGCCTGGAACCGCCGTCCCGTCATGGAGTCCGCATCATGAGCGCCACCAAGGTCGCGGAACGAATTGGTCGCTCCTGGTTCTTTTTCCTGGTGAGAACCTCTTGGTCGTGAACGATGTTCCGGTACCTCCGCTGGACGGCGGATGGCGGTCCATAGAAAGCTGGCCAGGTGCCGTTCGCGATCTTGAGCGCGTTTGGCCAGCCGGGTACGAATTCTCGGAGGATGCCGAGGAGTCCCTGTACTTCAGGCCGAAGCTTGGGGAGCGTCAATGCGCTCCCTGATGCGCCACATCGCCCAGCCAAGCGCCCTGGACGCGGCCGACGACCTGGAGGCCCTTCTTGGGCTGGAGATCGCCACGCTGGCGAAGAGGGCTGATGCTGGTGACCAGTTCGACCGCGAGCGCGTTGCTGCCGTCGTGGCGCTGAAGAAGCTCGGCAGCTACGTCGAGATGCTGCCCGTTCGCGTGGGTGCGACCCACGCATTGGTGACCAGCCGGGGGGTTTATGTTTTCGCAATCTGAAAAAACAAACCCTCCGAACCTTGCGGCGCGGAGGGCTGTCCCAGCTTGGTCACTTACCACGGCAACCAAGCCGGATGGAGGAAACCCAATTCCTTCAGGCGACATTTTACGTGGACGGGAAATCTGCGTCAACGAAAGTATTTTCGGCAACGCTGGAACATTACGGCAACGTTTGGGCTACAGTACACGTTACGACGTTTACCTGAAAGAGCCCGATGCCCAAAGTAGATCTGCCGAAGATGTCCTTCGCACAGCACGACACGCCGATGAGCCCCTTGAGGTTGGTGATCCGTGGTTCGTCTGTGATGGAAGGGCGTTCGGCGTCGCTGATGCGCATTCGTCCGTCGCTGCTGAAGCGCCTCCGGGCGGTGGCCATCGGTCCGACGTATCTGATCATCGATGTGCTGCTGCAGGCCGCCCTGGCCGAGCTGGAGAAGCCTGGCAAGCAGCACGACATCGCTGCAGAGGATCTGGACCCGACACCAGAGGACTTCGCGTTGCTCGAGGAAGAGATGCGTCCCAAAGCGCGGCCGGGTGGTCGCAATTCCAAGGCCAAGGCGTCTGAAGATGAGCCGGCTGTCGCATTACCTGCTGGACGACGAGCTCGAGGACCTGTGTCGTCCAAAAGTTCAGTTCGCGGCGATGCAGCGGCATCTGAAGTTGCTGGGGATTCCGTTTCTTCCAAGCCCAAACGGAAGGCCGATGGTGCTCCGGTCAGTAGTCGACGCAAGGCTCCTGGGGCTGCCCCTACCAAATCAGGTGGCAAAAAACATTGAAGCAGAACCCGACCGGGACGCTGCTCGTAAATTTAGACAAGACAAGAGAGCAAGCAATGGGTCGACCACGCAAAAATCCAGACCAGGGGCTGCCCAATAGGCTCTACCTGAAGAGCGGACGGTTCTACTACGTCCATCCGATCACGGAAAAATGGGAGGGGGTCGGCACCGACCTGGCCGCGGCCAAGCGCATCGCCCTGGCGTACGCCTCAGGCGGCATCCCGACAGGCTCCATGGAATTCTGGCTGCGCAAGTTCCTCGTGCGCTGCGAACAGCGTGTGGCCGCCAAGACGTTCGCCCAGCGAAGCCTGGAGGACTACACCGACAACGTCGAGGACATGGTGCCGTTCTTCGGGAAGATGGCACCAGCGCTCATCAAGTCGCGCCACATCAGCGAATACCTGGACGACCAGCTCAACGACGGCCGCGCCGTCCGCGGCAACCGCGAGATCGCCTGTCTGAGCGCCTGCATGAGCTGGATGGTCGAGAGAGATCATGCGGGGCTGGAAGTGAACGTCTGCAAAGGCGTTACGCGTAACCCAGAGTCGAGCCGGACAAAGTACGTCTCCGACGAGGACTTCCGAAAAGTCCACGAACACTGCTCGCTCGTCGTGCGCGTGTGGCTTCAGCTCATCTACATCACCCTCCAGCGGCCGTCAGACGTGCTCCGCTGGACCTGGTCCGAATCGATCAAGACGGTCGACGGCGTGGAGGTGCTGCAGTTCCATCAGTCGAAGACCGGTGTGCAGATCACGATCGCCCTGAGCCAGGACATGAAAGACCTCTTCGAGTCGGTCCGACTCGACCGGGCGAAGCAGAAGAAGGCCGCGTCGAGCGATTTCCTGATCTGCACGGAAGCGGGCGAGCCTTACACCTTGAGCGGGATCGTCAGCATGGCTTCAAGGTACATCAAGGAAAGCGGCGTGGACTTCGCGCCCTACGATGCGAAGGCCAAAGGCGCCACGGACATGTTCACGAGCCAGTCGCACACGATCGAAGAGATCAGTCAGCTGTGCGGGCACAAGAGCATCACAACCACGCAGATCTACATCCGAAAGCACATCAAGAAGACCATGATCAGCAACGGAAAGGATCTAAAACTCTCGAGCGCTCCCCGTGAGAAAAAGGCGAAAAAGAGCAAAAGTTTTGGAAAGGAAACGATGCAAGTCGTTGCTGTACAATGAGAAAACAGGGTTTGAGCAGCGGACTTTTAATCCGTTTGTCGTGGGTTCGACCCCCGCACGTCCCACCAAATTCCGTTATGAATCAAGCACTTCGAGCAGCAATGCCCAGGTGCTTTTTTCTTGCCTGAGCCTCGTTGCCGAGTCGGTTCCCGGCACCTAGGTTGCGAGGAGTGCCTGAAGATCGGCAGCGACGGAGTCCACGTGCGGCGATGCCGCAGTGGCGGGCACGTCGGTTGCTGTGGCGATTCGCCACACAGGCACGCGTGGGCGCACTTGCACGCCACTGACCGCCCCGCGCGACGCCCATGCCTGGAATCGATTCCGTCGGGAAGAGCGATTGCATCTGCAACATTGCCTCCATCATTGAAATCACCCGGCAATCAGGTCACCGCAAAGTTCATCTCATGGACCACGGGTTGCGCATCGGCCGGTGGCTCATTCCCTCCACCCGATGCAACTGAAAGTGATCCGATGAACACGACGCTCGACGCCACACGCGCTCGCCGCGAGGCACCACTGCACACGCCAACCGGCCTTGGCGCCGAAGCCCGGCGCGACATCGGCGGCGGCCTTGCCGCCTTGCTGGCCGACAGCTTTGCGCTGTACCTGAAGACCAAGAACTTCCACTGGCACATGTCGGGTCCACACTTTCGCGATTACCACCTGATGCTCGACGAGCAGTCCGATCAGATCTTCGCGATGACCGACCCGCTGGCCGAGCGCGCCCGCAAGCTGGGCGGCACCACGCTGCGTTCGATCGGTGATATCTCGCGCCACCAGCGTCTGTCTGACAACGATGCGGTGTTCGTCACGCCTGAGGACATGCTGGCCGAACTGCGCCAGGACAACCTGCGCGTCGTCGACTTCATGCGTACCACCCACGCGATGTGCGATGGCTACGGCGACGTGGCCACGGCCAGCCTGCTGGAGGTGTGGATCGACGAAGCGGAGCGCCGCGCGTGGTTCCTGTTCGAGAGCGGCCGCGAAGGCTGACACACGGCCTGGCGCCTGACGCCGCTTGCCCGCGCTGCTTTCCCGTACGGCCTGCTCAGTGCAGCACCTGCACCGGGGGCTCGAAGACATAGCCCGCGCCACGTTCGGTACGGATCATCTTGGGCGCGGAGGCATCGATCTCGATCTTGCGGCGCAGCCGCAGGATTTGCACGTCGATGGATCGGTCGTACACCTCCGCGCCATGCAGGCGCGAGAGCTCGAGCAACTGATCGCGCGAGAGCACGCGCTGTGGCTGTTCGCACAGCGCCAGCAGCAGGTTGAACTCGCCGTTGCTGAGCTCCACGCGCTGGCCCTCCGGCGAAGTCAGGCGCCGCGCGAGCAGATTCAGCTCCCAGCCGGCGAAGCGGAAGGCGCGCCGCTTGGTGCTTCGCCCGGCAGGCGCGGTTTCCGAGCGCAACTGGTACCGGCGCAGCACGGCGCGGATGCGGGCGAGCATCTCGCGGTTGCTGAAGGGCTTGGTGACGTAGTCGTCGGCAGCGATCTCCAGCCCCATCACGCGGTCGGCCTCGTCCTGCTTGCCGCTGACGATGATGACGGGCAGCTCGCTGGTGTCGCGCAGGCCGCGTGCGAGCTGCATGCCATCCTCGCCGCCCAG
>Ga0308159_1002349_pt1 | contig 22111 bp, 29 predicted proteins | sample PhyCR1_FD_201040 | JGI IMG/M metagenome (GOLD analysis project Ga0308159, IMG submission 201040) | Phyllosphere microbial communities from UC Gill Tract Community Farm, Albany, California, United States - DLSLC.R1 | ecosystem: Host-associated > Plants > Phyllosphere > Unclassified | place: USA... | reverse complement strand
ACACGAATCTTGTGGACTTGGCAGACGCCAGCATCTTTGCCCTTATGGGCTCGCCGACAAAGGCACGAGAGTACGTATTTATTAATAGAGCGGTGCTGCGGGGGGTGTCTGCTGCTGCGCTTCGAACAGGTGTTTTCCCTGCTGGCTCCAAGCTGCTGGTGATTAATCAGGGATTTATCAAAGGCGCCGGAGGCGCTGGCGGTACAGCGGGTGCGGGCATGCCAGGCAATCACGGGCTTTTGATTGAGTTCGCCACAACCTTGGATAACTCTGCCGGATACATACGAGGCGGTGGCGGCGGTGGAGGCTTGGGACAGCACCGTACTTTTAGATCAGATGGTGCCACCCAAACCGGCTACGGCGGCGCAGGCGGCGCTGGCGAGGGCGTTAACCCGGCAAAACCTGGAGCAGCGGGGCAAGCGATATCGGACGACGGTTCTGGCGGTTACGGCGGCGTAGGCGGCGCAGCCGGCGTGGCTGGTTCGGCGGGCTATGTCGGGTGGTCAAACACTACTTATGCCACTTACGGGCCGTGGGCCGGTGGTGCGCCAGGTGCCGCGATTATTTCGGGGGGTAATGCCTTAACTTTCGTGGCGGGTAATTCTTCTGATCGTGTAAAGGGGGTTGTATCTTGAGCAAATTTTCAATTGTCTCAATCTCTCCGGAAATGGGGACGATGGTCATTAACTGGGGTTCGGTAACCCTGAATCACTTTATACCTGCCGAGTTAGCTGGGGCTGATAGCCTTTCGGTCGCAGAGATCGAGGCGCAAATCGAGGCGATGCGCCCTGTGGCGCCTGAGCCCGTGAAAGTGCCGGCAGCTTTGGCTGCAATGGTTCAGTCTGTAGCAATCGATCCGGATGCGCGTGAGCGAGCTTGGCGAGACGGGGTTATATCGTCGCTGATCGAGTCTAGAGATCGCCACCGCGATGAGGTCGAGCTGGGGATTGATTCGACTCTCACAGCCGAGCAGTTCGCTGAACTGCTGGCTTATATCCAAAAGCTGCGCGAGTGGCCTCAATTGCCAGAATTTCCCGATCAGTCAAGGCGGCCACTGTCTCCGGCCTGGCTAACTCTTTAAAGCTCCGGTAAATCCGCCGTCATCGGCATCGGCAACAACGCCAGTTGATCACCCACCACCATGAACAAGCCCCGCGAGTCGGGGCTTTTTCTTGCGCGTCCTGTACCGCGCCCCGCTACAGTGCCCGCCGCTCGCCCCGCTTGCGCGCGCGCGTCACTCTCAAGGCTCACTGAAACGGGATCATGCCCACCAGGAGCTGCCAAATGTCCACCGACTACCATCACGGCGTTCGCGTCCTCGAAATCAACGAGGGCATCCGCCCCATTCGCACTATCGCCACCGCCGTGGTGGGCATGGTTTGCACCGGCAGTGACGCCGACGCAGCTACCTTCCCGCTCAACACCCCGGTCCTGCTCACCGACGTGCTCACTGCTTCCGGCAAAGCCGGCGAGTCGGGCACCCTGGCCCGCAGCCTGGACGCCATCGCAGACCAGGCCAGCCCCGTCACCGTCGTGGTGCGCGTGGCCGACGGCGAAGGCGCCGACGATGCCGCCAAGGAAGCGAACCAAACTACCAAGATCATCGGCGGCGTTACCGCCCAAGGTCAGTACACCGGCCTCAAGGCCCTGCTGGCTGCTGAAGTGCAGCTCGGCGTGCGCCCACGCATCCTGGGCGTACCGGGTCTGGACAACCTGACCGTGACCACCGAGCTGGCGGCCATCGCCGAGAAGATGCGTGCCTTCTCCTATGCCAGCGCCTGGGACTGCGAGAACGTCTCCGAGGCCATCGCCTACCGTGAAGGCTTCGGCTCCCGCGAGCTCATGCTCATCTGGCCGGACTTCGTCAACTGGGACACCGCCACCAGCGCCAATTCACCGGCCTCGGCCGTCGCTCGCGCACTGGGTCTTCGCGCCAAGATCGACGAGCAAGTTGGCTGGCACAAAACCCTGTCCAACGTGCCGGTCAACGGCGTTTCGGGTCTGTCCAAGGACATCTTCTGGGACCTGCAGAACCCCGCCACCGACGCCGGTCTGCTCAACGCCGCGGAGGTCACTACCCTGATCCGTCGCGAAGGCTTCCGCTTCTGGGGCAACCGAACCACCAGCGCCGACCCGCTGTTCGCCTTCGAGAACTACACCCGCACCGCCCAGGTGCTGGCCGACACCATGGCCGAGGCCCACTTCTGGGCTGTGGACAAGCCCATGCACGGGAGCCTGGTCAAAGACATCGTCGACGGCGTGAACGCCAAGTTCCGCGAGCTGAAAACCGGCGGCTACATCATCGATGGGCAATGCTGGTTCGACCCGGCCGCCAACGACGCCACCACCCTCAAGGCCGGCAAGCTGTTCCTGGACTACGACTACACCCCCGTCCCGCCGCTGGAAAATCTGCTCTTCCGCCAGCGCATCACCGACCGCTACCTCATGACCTTCGCCGAGAGCGTCAAGGCCTGATCCCATTCACCCGCGCGGCCCCGGCTGCGCTGTAGGAGCGCTACACCATGGCCCTAGCCAAGAAGCTCAAGCACTTCAACCTGTTCAACGACGGTAACGTCTACGGCGGCATCGCCAAGACCGTCACCCTGCCCAAGCTGGCCCGCAAGATGGAGGCCTACCGCGGCGGCGGTATGGACGGCCCGGTCAAGGTCGACCTCGGCTTCGGCGATGACGGCATCGTCCTCGCCTGGACCCTGGGCGGCTGGGACCTGCTCGCTCTGCGCCAGTTCGGCGCGGTTCGTGCCGATGGCATTGCTCTGCGCTTCGCCGGTTCGGTCCAGCGCGAAGACGATGGCCGCACTAGCTCCGTGGAAATCTCCGTGCGCGGCCGGCATGAAGAGATCGACTTCGGCGAGTCCACCCCGGGCGAAGACACCGAGCACCAGATCAGCACCACCTGCACCTACTACAAGCTCACCGTAGACGGCGAGGTCATCACCGAAATCGACCTCCTGAACTTCGTGTTCATCGTCGACGGCGAAGACCTGCTCGCCGAGCACCGCAAGAACATCGGCCTCTGATCCGCCACCTGCCGGCGCCCGCGCCGGCATTCCCCCCCTGAACCAAGGAGCACCACCCCATGCAGACCCCAGAAGCCAAGCACGACGACAGCACCACAGCTGCAGCGGCTGCACCGGCCCCAACCAAGAACCCCAACGAGGAAGTCATCAACCTCGACACCCCGATCATCCGCGGCGAGCAGAAGATCGATCAGGTAACACTGCGCAAACCCATGAGCGGCGAACTGCGCGGCGTGACTCTGTCCGACCTGGCACAGATGGACGTGCTCGCCCTGCGCAAGGTACTGCCGCGCATCAGCACGCCCAGCCTCACCGACATCGAGGTCGGACGCATGGATCCGGCGGACCTGTTCCAGTGCGGGCTGGCTATTGCAGGTTTTTTGCTGCAGAAGTCGGCGAAGGAAGCTGTCCTCGTCGCATAGAAGACGCCATGGCCGACCTGGCCATGGTCTTTCACTGGGGGCCAGCGGACTTGGACCCGTTGCCCCTGTCGGAACTGATGGAATGGCGCGAGCGGGCCAGAAGCCGCTGGGAGAAAAGCGATGGCCAATGATCTGAGAATGGAGGTGATCCTCCAGGCTATCGACCGCGCCACCCGCCCCATCCGCGCAGTGATGCAAGGAAGCGTCGGCCTCGGTCGTGCACTCAAGGAGTCCCGCGACCAGCTCAAGCAGCTGCAAGCAACGCAGAACGATGTCAGTAGCTGGCAACGCCTGCGCGCCATCAGCGCCAACACCGGAACCGCCCTCCAGGGCGCGCGTGATCGAGTGAAGGAACTCGGCCGCCAGATGGCTGCCACCGGCGCGCCGACCAAGCAGATGACGGCGGACATGCAGGACTCCATCCGCGCCGCCACCACCCTCAAGAAACAGCACCAGGAACAGCAGGCCGAGCTGCAGGGGCTACGAAGCAAGCTCAGCGCCGCCGGTATCAGCACGCGCAATCTCGTGCAGGGCGAGCGCGAATTGCGCGACCGCATCGCAAGTACCAATCAACAGATCAGCGAACAGACCCAGCGCATGCAGCGCTTGGCGGCCCAATCCAAGCGCCTCGCCAACGCTCGCTCGCAGTATGACAAGTCACAGCAGCTTGCTGGCAGCATGGCCGCCGGCGGCGCAGCGGGGCTCGGTACTGCCTACGCCATTTCCAGGCCTCTAAAGGGCATCGTGGACGCATTCGCGCCGGCCGAGGACGCCGCCACCCAACTTAAGGTGGCCATGATGGATAGCACCGGCCAGGTCCCGGCCGACTTCCAGAAGATCAGCGACTTGGCCACCAGTCTGGGCGACCGCCTGCCCGGTACCACCGCCGACTTCCAGGACATGATGACCATGCTGCGCCGTCAGGGCATCAGCGCCCAATCAATCCTGGGTGGTACCGGCGAGGCAGCCGCATATCTGGGTGTCCAGCTGCGGAAGCCTGTGGCCGAGGCCGCCGAGTTCGCGGCCAAGATGCAGGACGCCACCCGCACCAGCGAGAAGGACATGATGGGTCTGATGGATACCATCCAACGCGCCTTCTATCTGGGCGTCGACGACAACAACATGCTCCAGGGCTTCACCAAGCTCAGCCCGGTCATGGGCATCATCAAGAAGGAAGGCCTGGACGCGGCCAACACCCTGGCACCGCTGCTGGTGATGATGGATCAGACCGGCATGGCAGGAGAGTCCGCGGGCAACGCCATCCGCAAAGTGTTCCAGTCCGGTGTGGACGAGAAGCGCTTCACCAAGGCCAACGCCGCACTCGCCGAAATGAAGGCCGGCTTCAACCTCGACTTCACCAACGGCAAGGGCGAGTTCGGCGGCATGGACCAGCTTTTCGCCCAATTGGAAAAACTTAAGAAGCTCACCAGTGTTCAGCGCACAAGCGTGATGAAGGAGCTGTTTGGCGACGACTCCGAGACGCTACAGGTAGTCAACACCCTGATGAACAAGGGACTAGCCGGCTACCAGGAAGTCGCCGACAAAATGCGCGACCAAGCCGACCTGCAGACTCGCGTCAAAGAGCAACTCGGAACCCTCACCAACACCATCGAGGCAGCCGAAGGCAGCTGGACCAACGCCATGGGCGAGATCGGCGCCACCATTGCGCCCGAGCTCAAGGAACTCATCAACGGTTTCGGCGAGCTCGCCGTCAGCGTCAAGAACTGGGTCAAGGAAAACCCCGGCCTCACGGCCGCCCTCGTCAAGACTGCGGGTGGCCTGGCCATGCTGCTGGCCGTCGGCGGCGGCGTAACTTTGATGATGGCCAGCTTCTTGGGTCCCTTCGCCATGGCCCGCTACGCGCTCACCTTCTTCGGCATTAAGAGCCTCGGCGCCGTTACCGCCCTGAAAGGCCTGGGCAGCGCCTTGCTGTGGGCCGGCAAAGCCGTGCTCTGGCTCGGCCGCGCGCTGCTGATGAACCCCATCGGCCTAGCCGTTATGGCCATCGCCACAGCCGCCTACCTAATCTACAAGTATTGGGACCCCATCAAGGCCTATTTCCTGGGCCTGTGGGCAGAGGTGAAGGAAGGCTTCAACGGTGGATTCGCCGGCATCGCCGCGCTGATCCTCAATTTCTCCCCGCTGGGCCTGTTCTACCGCGCCTTCGCGGGCGTCATGAACTACTTCGGCGTCGAGATGCCCGGCAAGTTCAGCGAGTTCGGCACCATGCTCATGCAGGGCATGGTCCAGGGCATCACCAACGGCCTAGCCGCAGTGAAGGGCGCTATCACCGGCGCCGCAGACAACACCATCACCTGGTTCAAAGAGAAGCTCGGCATCCACTCGCCGTCGCGCGTCTTCGCCAGTCTGGGCGGCTTCACCATGGCAGGCCTGGAGCAAGGGCTCGTCAAGGGCCAGCAGGGGCCGCTGGCTGCAGTCACTAACATGGGCAAGCAAATGGTTGCGGCCGGGGCCATCGGCTTCGGAGCTGCCGGCGGCACCATGGCCATGGACAACCGCCCACCGCTGTCGGCCAATTCAGGCAGCGGCATCGTTGTCCAGGGCGACACCATCGAAATCAACATCAGCGCTACCCCGGGCACCGACACTGACGGGCTGCGCAACATGCTCAACCAGTTGCTGGACGAACGCGAGCGTGCCAAGGCCGCCCGCATCCGCTCGCGCCTGGGTGACCAGGAGTAAACCACCATGATGATGACCCTCGGCATGTTCGTTTTCGGACTGCCTACGCTCGCCTACCAGGAGCTTCAGCGCACCACTGAATGGCGCCACGCTTCCACCAACCGCATCGGTACCAACCCGGCCAGCCAGTTTCTGGGCCGCGGCGAGGACACCATCACGCTGCCCGGGACCCTGCTGCCCGGCCTGGTCGGCTCGCCCCTCAGCCTTGACGTGCTGCGCAAGATGGCCGACACCGGCAAGGCGTGGCCCCTGATCGGCGGCACCGGCCGCATCTACGGCACTTGGGTTATCACCTCGATCAGCGAGACGCAGCAGGTATTCTTCGAGGACGGCACACCGCGCCGCTACGAGTTCACCATCAGCCTCAAGCGCATCGACGACGGCCGCATCGACATGCTCGGCAGTCTCATCGGCTCGGTCGGCGGCATCCTGCGCGGTGCTCTCGGGAGTCTGCTGTGAGCCTACTGAATCAAGCCGGCGAGCTACTCGGCCAAGCCGGCCAGAAGTACCGCGAGCTCACCGCCTATCCGCGGCCGATCTGCAAGGTCGTGGTCAACGGAAACGACATCACCGCCCTGCTGCTCGGCGGGCAGCAACCGCGCCTGATCAGCATCGAGCTCACCGACAACCGGGGACTGGAGGCCGATCAGCTCGACATCACCCTCAGCGACCACGACGGCCTGCTCGCCATCCCGCCTCGGGGCGCCACCGTGCGCCTCTGGCTGGGCTGGGATGACACCGGCCTGATCGACAAGGGCAGCTTCACCGTGGACGAAACCGAGCACAGCGGCGCACCGGACACGCTCAGCATCCGCGCCCGCAGCGCGGACCTACGCGGCGGCCTTAAGGCAAAGAAAGAACGTAGCTTCGACGCCACTACCCTGGGCACGGTCATCGGTGCCATCGCCACCGCCCAGGGCCTCACCCCCGTGGTCAGCGCCGTGCTCGCCGGCATCGAGCTGCTGCACCTGGACCAAGCCAACGAGTCAGACGCCAACCTGCTCAGTCGTCTCGGCCGAGAGCATGATGCCATCGCCACCGTGAAGGCCGACCGCCTGCTATTCCTGCCCACCGGCAAGGCCACTACCGCAAGCGGCCTATCCCTGCCCCACGTCACACTCACCCGGGCAGACGGCGATCAGCACCGCTTCCTGCAGGCCGACCGCGACTCCTATACCGGCGTGAAGGCCTATTACTACGAGGTGAACAGCGCGGAGAAGAAAGAGGCCATCGCCGGCGGCAGCGAGAACATCAAGGAATTGCGTCACAGCTTCACAGACCAGGCCAGCGCATTGCAGGCCGCCCGTGCAGAGTGGAACCGCCTGCAGCGCGGCACCGCCACACTCAGCTACACCCTGGCCAGGGGCCGCCCGGAGCTGATCCCGGATCAGACATACAGCCTGACCGGAATCAAGGCGGAAATAGCCGCCATCATCTGGCTCGGCGGCAATCTGCGCCACAGCTTCACGCCCGATAGCCTCACCACCTCCATGGAGCTTGAGTCCCAGCTACCAGACGGCGACGAAGTGGGCGACTTGGCCGATGACGAAGGCGACTTCACCAGCCTCGTAACCTGGTACCGCGACGAGAAGACCGGCCAGCAGCATAAGGTCACCGAGGGCGACCAAATCAAGCCCCGCCGCCTCACACACCTCTACCAGAGCAAGGCATCCGCCAAGCGTGCCCTCGATCGAGAGTGGAAGCGTATGCAGGAAAAACAAAAGACCCCGTAACGGGGCCTTCTTGTATCAATCGGGCATTGAGCCCTTCGCGATCAGCCCCTCTACTGCCCGGCGGATGAACCACTGTTCATGCGATTCTAACTGACGATAGAGTGTCATCAGAAGCCACTCTTCAGGGGTTAAGCACTGCTCCCCTGGTGACGCCGAATTCAGTTCGTCCGGACGGTCAACAGCTATCGTTTCCAACAACATCTGCTTACTCCTTCATTGGCAGAACTCCGACGGTAATGCCAATTCCAAATATGCAAGCAGGTCCACTTTAGGGATTGTTCACCAGGTCTCCACCAGCAGCTTTGATGGCTTCAAGCAGCCTGATTTGCCCCTTGCCACCGCATTTGGTGTCTGGGTCGCCCTCGAACACATGGGTGGTGAAGTGCTGGGCGCCTGGGTGATTCACGGTGTGCGTGCTGATCGCCTGAGGGCTGTGGTTCTTCGCCACGTTCACCGTACGGCCCAGGCCCATTTCCAGGCCGGTCGCCGGCTGGCGCGATAGTTTGATAATCTTTTCGAGTCTGTTATCAGGGAGATTGGCAATGGCCAGTAGAAAGCTTAAAGCGTTCCGCGAGTGGTTCACGCCGCGTAGGAATCTATGGACAGCAGTAGGCCTGTTTGCAATTGCGATTGTGGTGCCAATTGCCTTTCCGGGAACGAGCGTTACTTGGCTCATAGGGCCGGCGAGCGTTTTTTTAGTGAGTTGGCTCATTCCCGATACGAAAGCAAAGCGATAGGGATGCGCCGGTTGGCGTGATTCGTTGATATGGGGTATTTGTTGGGTGATCGGGCCCGAACAGGACAGGGATATGGATCAGTGGAACTGGTGGTTGTTAACGGCGTTGTTTGCCCTGCAGGCGTTCTACGATTCGCTTTACCGACTCCCGCAATACCGGCAGAAGCTTCACGATGTGACCGAAGATCGTGATCGACATAGGGAGGATTTAGCAGAGCTACAGCTTCGCTTTGACCGACTCGACGCCGAACACCTCGAAACCCTTGACCAGCTGTATCGAATCAAGGACCCCGACTATTACGCGGCACTGGATGCCGGAGATGCTCAGGCGCTTTACGAGATCGACAAGAGGCGCGGATTGGTTTAGCAGCTTAGCCGGCAGCGCGCTTGAGCTGGTGGTGAGTTGGGTGGCAGGTTCCGCAGCGTAAGCGTGCCGCCTGCTTCGTCATACTCGATCTTGTCGCCCAACAAGTGCGCTTCGAAGCTTATCGACATACCTTCAGCCCTGCCGGTGAAGCGCCGGAATTTGTTGAGCGTCTTCCTGTCCGGCGGCAAGGTTCGGAAATCCCGGAGTCCTTGGACTTGATGAAGTCGTAGAAGCTCTTCGGCCGATCTTCGTCGATCCCTTCCTGGCAGCCGATGAAGTCGTGAAAATAGTCGTTGAGCTCCCGGCCCTGCTTACCCCTCAGATACGGGATGTACTGCTTCGACTGGTTGTTGGTCTGCCATTCGCTGATGTGTATGCGCGCGGCCAGGCGGGTATGGTCCAGGTCCAGGCGCTTAACCGTCGTCAGGGCAGGCCGACTGGTGCCAGAGCAAGCACGACCGTGGCGGTCACAAAAGAGCGGCGCAAAAGCGAAAGTCAGGCAGGAGTCTGGTAATCCTTGAAATCCATTTCTAGATCCTTCTTTGCTAGACAGTTTTGCTGACTGCGGATAGGCCCGCAGCCATACGTGTAAGCGTGTCCTGGTCGGATTCAGTAAGCGTGCGGAATGCCTGCAGGAGGCTCGTTTCCAAGGGACTCAACGAGCCAGCGGCAGCCAGCAGCCGGACGCCCGTTACGACGAAAAGTACATCAACACCGTGAACGGAAATCGCCGACAGGTAGTTGAGGTCTGGGGTGCGTTCGTTCTTCTCGTAGCTCCCCTGAGTGTTTCGATTTACGCCACCAAGCTGCGCAAATTCTTCCTGTTTTAAGCCCAGTCGCGAGCGCTCTTCGCGCAGGCGCTCACCTGCACTCAATGATGGTAAATCCGAGGATGCACAATTTTTCAAGCAAAATGCCTTTACAAGCCCAAGTTGTTGGGCATAATGAAGCTCACATGAACACGATTGAACACATAGGAACACTATGCCTGCCCCCCTCACACCCGATCAAGTCCGCGAGCAAATGGACCGCCAAGGCGTGTCCATTGCCGACTTCAGCCGCAAGCATCGCCTGAACAAGAATTTGGTCAGCGATCTGTTGAACGGGCGGAAGAAAGGCAAACGCGGTGAAGCCCACCGTGCTGCAGTATTGCTCGGCATCAAGGAGGGCACGGTCGCACAGTAGTGCGGCCGGCTCAGGGGGAAAACGAGAACATGACACGCCCAATTCTTGATAGTCGCCGCAAGGCCGTGATGGCCGCCGTCGGCGCCTTCCCGGGCGGCCGCGAGTGCGCCGCCGCTCACTTGGGGCTGGACCTCAAGCAGTTTGACAACAAGCTTTACGAGAACACCGGCCACCGCCCGCTGACCGACGAGCAGGTCCGCCAGCTGGAGCGGGTAGGCGGTACCAGCTACCTCCCCGACTACTTGTCGGGCCTCTACGGCGGCGTTTTCGTCCCCATGCCGGACGATACCCCGCTCGACAACCTGGACCTATACCAGCGCTCCCTAGTCACCGACGTCGCTGAGGGCCGGGTCGACCAGATCATCGCCAAGGCCCTAGCAGATGGTCGTCTAGACGAAGCCGAGCTCGCCGACATCATCGCCGCCCACCGCGCGCACATTGCCGCCCGGCATGCCGAAGTGGGAGCGGTTATCACTTTGCACCGGAAAAACCCGGGCAATCAGGAACAGTAGTAGACGCACGAGGCGGCGTATTTTCTGGCTTCGGCCAATGCCGCACTCGCGGAGGGGAGAATTCATGAGTAGCAATCACGGCGGCGGTTACAAGTGCCTCTGCCCGGCATGCGGCAGCCGGATGCGTATCCGCAATTCGGAAGAGCAAACACCCATCTTCAAGACCATGTATGGCGAGTGCACCAACCTAGGATGCGGCGCGACCTATGGCGGCTCCCTGTCGTGGGAGTACGAGCTAACCACCTCGGGCCTGGACCGCCCCCGGGTTCGTCTCCCGGTTGCCCCCTCGGTAAAGCGCATGCAAGCCATCCGCGACAGCGCTGAGAAAACCAACCAACTCGACATGCTCGCGATCCTGGAGGCCTAAACCATGGAACTCGACCAGTCCACAGCCCCACAGCTAGACGACTACCGCACCAGTATGCAGCGCAACGCCGCTGCCTTCATCGAGCGCCACCAGCAGGAACACCTGCACGACGACAGCCTGTTCGACCGCACTGTCAACCACCTCGTCGACGTATGGGATGTGCACGTGTTTATGGCCGACCGCCTCGTCCACCTGGCCATGACTGAGCGCTTTCCCAGGGAAAGCCGCTGGTTCGGCATAGACATGGCCAGCGGCCGAGACCTGTGCGTTTTCCACGACCACCGCACCCACAAGATCGTGCCGGTACCGCGCTCGGAAAGGCTGCATAGCTTCCTGCAAGACCTGGCCAACCCGGCCCCACGCTAACCCACAAAAGCCCAGCCCCACTCCCGTGGGTTTGGGGAAGTTGCACCCGCAATCCGAGGAGGCGCCATGCAAAACGCCGTTGCGATCCAGCTGGACCTGCCCAAGCCCTGGGCTGAAGCGCTTCTCAGCAGCCTGCGCGCCGAGTTGCGCCGGAGCATGACCGAGCACTGGTATGACGACCGCTACCGAACCGTCCCGGCAGGCCTGCGCAGCAACCGCATCCTCGACGACTACCCGGCCCTTGCCGGCCATAAACGCACCATCGGCGCGCTGCAAGCCGCCCTTGCCGCCAATCAGTAAGGCAACTCCATGACGATGCAAGAGAAACTCAGGGGCGAGGTGCTCCGCCGGATTGAGTCCGACTTCGGTCTCAAGCATATGACCGGTACCAACTACATGCGCAAGGGCAGGTGCCCGGCGCATAAGTGCGGAAAGAACACCCTGTACACCTTCCACGACTCGCCCTGGATGCTGATCTGCGGACGACCGGAAGCGTGCAACCACCGAGTCCACGTCAAGGACCTCTACAGCGACCTGTTCAACGACTGGAGCGAGCAAGCGCCGGCCACCGCCGAGGAACCAACCGCCACCGCACGCGCCTACCTTCAGTTTGCCCGGGGATTCCGCCTCGAGCTCATTGACGGCTGGTTCACTCAGGAAAACTACTGGAGCCGCGATATCGGCGCCGGCAGCGCCACCGTGCGCTTCCCTCTGGACAAGGGCGGCTACTGGGAAAGACTGATCGACCGCCCCGAGCGCTTCGGCAAACAGAAGGCCCGCTTCAAACCGGGCGAGAGCTATAAAGGCGTCTGGTGGTGCCCGCCTTCCCTCACGTTGGTGGACGTCGACGAGCTGTACATTGTCGAGGGCATCTTCGACGCCATAGCCCTGCTGCACCACGATACCCCTGCCGTCTCCATGATGAGTAGCGCCCCCTTCCCCGAGGAGTCGCTCCGCGCCCTCAAGAAGGCATGTCAGGAAGCGGACAAGCGCCTACCACGCCTGGTCTGGGCGCTGGATAACGAGCCAGTGGCCAAGGCCAACATGCGCCGCTGGGCAAAGGAGGCCCGCGCTCTGGGCTTCAAGTGTGAGGCTGCTGTCATCCCGCAGCGCGGCTCCAAAAAGGTCGACTGGAATGACCTGCATCAGCGCTGGACCTTCATCGAGGGCGACGACGAGCGCGCCAAGCGCATCGAGCAAGACCTCGACGAGGCCCGCCACCAGGGCGCCCTGCTGCTGGCCGACTCGGCCGAGGAAAAGGGCCTGCTCATGTACGAGTGGGACGAGCGCAAGGAATTCCACTTTACCTACCGCTCCCGCCTGTACTGGTTCCACCTGGACCTGGAGAAGTACGAGCGCGCCGCACGCGAGCTGGAAGGCTCTGATCGCCAGGAAGATCAGTTGCTCAGCGACAAGCAACGGCGGGACAAGGCTCTGCGCCAAAGTACTTCCGTGGTGCGCATCGCCAACTGCAATTTCCAGGCGCTGTACTACATGCGCAACGACGTGACCCAAGAGGCCTGGTACTACTTCCGCGTGGATCGACCAGACACCCAGGCCATCAAGACAACCTTCACCGCCTCGCAGATAACTGCCGCACCGGAGTTTAAAAAGCGTCTGCTCAACGAGTGCAACGGAGCCATGTTCACCGGCACCCCGCAGCAGTTGGAGCGCATGCTCGGCTTACAGCTCGACAACCTCAAGACCGTCAACACCATCGATTGGATCGGCTACACCCGCGAGCACGGCGTCTACGTGTTCAACGACCTGGCCATCGCCGGCGGAAAGGTGCACAAGCTCAACGAGGAGGACTTCTTCGACGTCGGTAAGCTGAGCGTGAAGTCGCAGAGCCAGTCACCTGTACTGCACATCAATCCAGACCTTAGCGCCTACAACGAAGGCTGGTTCGAACTGTTCTGGAAATGCTTCGGCGTGCGCGGCGCTGTGGTCCTGGCCTGGTGGCTGGGAGCCCTGTATGCGGAGCAAATACGCCATATACATAAGTCCTATCTGTTCTTGGAGCTGATCGGCGAAGCCGGCTCCGGCAAGACCACGCTGGTAGAGCTGCTCTGGAAAACCACCGGACGCACCGAGTACGAAGGCTTCGACCCTTCCAAGGCCACCCCGGCCAGTCGGGCGCGGAACTTCGCCCAGGTCGGCAACCTGCCGGTCGTGCTGATCGAGTCCGAGCGCGAACAGAAGGAAGGCGCCCCGGTGAAGCACTTCGACTGGGACGAACTCAAGACCGCCTACAACGGGCGCAGCGTGCGCTCCACCGGCGTGAAGAACAACGGCAACGACACCCGCGAACCACCATTCCGGGCCGCCCTGCTGATCGCCCAGAACAACGCAGTCAACGCCTCAGAGCCGATCCTCCAGCGCCTGGGCCATGTGCACCTGACCCGCGAACACCAGACACCGGAAACCAAACTGTTCGCCGAGCAGTTGGAGCGCATGCCGGTTGAGCAGCTCAGCGGCTTTCTGATCAAGGCCCTGCAGCCCGAGGCTCAAGTCCTCAAGCTGCTGGACGAGCGTACCTCTGGCTACGAGCAGCAACTGCTGGCCCTACCGGGTATCCGTACCGTGCGTATCGCCAAGAACCACGCTCAGTTGCGCAGCCTGGTGGACGCCCTCCAGCTCGTGGTGCCGTTGAGCGATGAGCGCGCCGATCTAGTCCACGCTGAGGTAGCGCGCATGGCCCAGGAGCGGCAGGAAGCTATCAACGCCGACCACCCCCTCGTGCGCGAGTTCTGGGACATGGTCGAGTTCCTCAACGGCCCTCTGGGCGATGCCGGCGGCAAGCTGAACCATTCCCGCAAGTCGGCCTTCTTCGCCATCAATCTCAATGAGTTCGTCGAGACAGCGGCCAACAAGCGCCAGCAGCTGCCGAACCTCAGCGACCTTAAGCGCGTGCTCAAGACCAGCAAGTCGCCGAAATTCCTGGAAACCAACAAGCCCGTCAACTCAGCCATCGCCGTCGACACCCACGGCTCCGCAAGGACAGTGCGCTGCTGGCTGTTCCAGCTCGTTTAACCCAACCCCGGCGCGCCAACGCCGGCATCAACCCCAAGGAGAAGCACCATGCAAGACGACAACGACCACTTCTACCAGAGCAACCGCGTCGACACGCTGGTCACCCTGGTCGTCAGCGGCCTGACCCTGCTGGTCCTCGCGCTGGCCGGCTACTACGCCCCGTCTCTGCTAACCGTGGCACTGCACTAAACCCACCGCCCGGACGCGGCAACGTCCGGGCAACAAACCCAAGGAGAAGCACCATGCAACTGAACGTACAACGCGGCGCACCCGCCACCGGTAAGACCATCCGCCTGCGCCAGATCGCCAAGGCCGACGGGCAAAGCGAGCAAGAGATTCTGGTAGGCCGCCACTGCACACCGGACGCATTGGCGCGCTCGGTACGGTGGCTCGCGGGTCTAGGCGCCAATGTCATCTGCATCGACGAATGCAGCGAAGAACAGATTTCACTTTTGCAGGTACTGCAGCGCCGCCTGCCGGGCAACCTGACCATCCACGCCGTCGTGGCGAACTGAGGGGACAACCATGTCGAACTACTTCTACAAGTCCGAAGCCCCAGAGGTGGTGGCCATCGTCCGGGAGTTCTACCAGGCGAAAGACCTGCTGAATGAGCAGTTGGCCAAGCTGGGCGAGCTGTTCGGCGGTGCTATCGCCCCGATGCGCGACATCACTTCGCACTTCGCCGGCGGCGTGAAGCTGTCCGCCAGCCGCGATCTGGACGTCCACTGGTGCCGTCCTGACGACTATGGCTACCGCAGCCTCCGCCAACAGGCAGTACTACCCAAGGACATCACCAAGGAGCAGCGTGCAGCTATTCGAGCCGAGCACGAGCGCCTGCGCGAGTTATGGAAGGAACACTGCCCGCCTCGCCTGAACACCCATGGCTACTGGGGCAGGCTGAATGTGAACACCGGCAACCTGATGCTCGGTGGAGGTATCAAGTTTGAGCACCAGGGCGTGGCCTATTTCTGCCTCGGTTTCGATATCAACCAGGCCCAGCACGAAGCCAACGTCGCAGCCGGCAAACCAACGGCCGGCTGGATCACCGGCGCTGTGGAGATTCTGCCAAGCGAATACGAGGCAGCCCGTGTGGCCAAGTTGGGAGCGCGCGCATGAGCACTCAACTACTCGCAGACCTGAACATGCTTTTCGCTTTCGAGGACGTGGCCACCGCCAACAAGTGGCCGACGGTGCGCAACGAGGCCGACACCGGTTACGTCGATCCGATCACTCAGGCGCGCTGGGAAGGCTTCGAGCTGGCCCACGGGCCGCACGGCTTACGTCCCGAGGGGCAGCAGCTGTACGCGGAAATCAAGAAATCGAGCAAGTACGCGCACCAGGCGACCTGGGCAAAGAGCCAGGGGCAGTACCCGTTCCCTGTTCGAGTCGTAGATGACAACGGCGGCCTGTATTGCGTCGCTGGTGGGCCGGGGGGCGCGTATCGCTTGGCGGACGTGAACCTATACGTGATCGAAGGCGGCAAGAAAGTCCGAGTGCGTTAACCACGCGAAGGCCCCGCCGAGCGGCAACTCGGCAGGGCCTGCCCCCAAGGAGAAGCACCATGCATCACTTACAACAGCACCACCGGTGGCCATTACTGGCCATGGTCACCGCACTGGCGGGGGTAACCGCCACGTCGGTGGCTCTGGCCATCATCGCGTTGATCGACAACACCCTGCTCGCCGTCCTGTTCGCCTCGGCCGCGGTGATCTTGGATCTGTTCAAGTACGTCGCCTGGCCGCTGGCCCTCGGTCTGCTGCTCATGCGCCGAACCCTGTGCGCGCTGCTGATGATGGCCTGCGCGCTGGCCATGGGCGCCGTTTCCGGCTGGGCCACTTATGACCGGCTCATGTCCTCGATCATCAACAGCCGCGCCGAGCACCAGGCCCGCCAGGAACAACGCCAAATCGACCTGGTGGAGCAGCGCGACGCAGACGCCGCCCGCATCGGGCAGCTCGACAGCGATGCGGCAGCTGTCCATCAGCAGGCCAACGCACTGCGCGAGAGAGGCATGGTCACCCGTGCCCTGGAGCTGGAGACAGCCTCCATGGCACGCATCGACGCCGAACGGGAGCGCGCCCAGGCGCGGCGGGACCAGTCGTCGCAAGAGCTCACTGCCCTGCTGGCCCTGCCAGCCAAGGCCGCGGGCCTGCCTCTCGAACTGGCCACCCTGCTCTGCCTCGGCTTCGCGGCTGCACTGGAGATTGTGCCGGCCTTGATCCTTTCCGCCCTACGTCCAGCCCACACGCAGGAACGCGCCCCAGCACCAGTAGCAGCGGAACAGGAACGGACCGAGGAACAGCAACAGGAACGCCAGAAAACGGCGCAGGTACCAGCAGCCAGCGAAGGGCTGCCGACCGATTTGCTGCAGCTCATAGCCAGTACGGAAAGAGGAACGAAGGTGGCAGTGCGTCAGGTCGCCAAGGGTCTGCGGATAGGCAGTGACCGAGCCACCAAGCTGATGCAGAAGGCCGCCGAAGCCGGCCTGCTGAGCAAGACCGCCGCCGGTTACGTGGCGGCATAAAAGATGGCCCCGGAGGGCGGCAACCCTCCGAGACCGACCAACCCCAAGGAGAAGCACCATGCAAGTGAACCCCAAAGAAGTCAGCGTCGGAAAGGCTACCACCGAACGCACCCGGCCGGCGATGGCTAGCCACCGCCTGGACCTGCCCAGCATCTGCGATATCTGCGGCAACGCCCGCTCGACCCGCAAACATGCCCAGTGCAGCCGCATCCGCCAGCAGACCAAGCAAACCGAGTGGGAGTCCCTCCAGGCCGAGAAACCAGCAGCCAAGCAACAGAAGGGGCGCCGATATGCTCGTTAAGCGCACCCTCAAACACTTTCATATGTGCTGTGGCCTAGGCGGCGGCGCCAAGGGCTTCAACCGAGCCAAGCCCGTAGTCGGCAACATGCAGGCCGAGTGGCTGTGCGTCGGCGGCGTCGACGTAGATCCAGCTGGGCTGCGCGACTTCCAGCGCTTGGCCGGCATCCCCGGCACGCTGATGGACCTCTTCACCCGCGAGCAGTACACCGCCTTTCACGGCGTCGAGCCTCCGGCGGAATGGCGGGAAGCCACTGCCGAGGACGTGCGCCGTGCAGCCAACAACCAAGACCCGGACGCGGTATTCATAAGCAGCCCCTGCAAGGGTGCGAGCGGGCTGCTGTCGGAAACCATGAGCCTCACCCCTAAATACCAAGCCCTCAACGAGCTGACACTGCGCTGCGTCTGGCTCATGTGCGAGGCCTGGAAGCACAACCCGGTCAGCCTGATCGTGTTCGAGAACGTCCCGCGCCTAGCCACCCGCGGCAGGCACCTGCTGGACCAGATCGGCAAGCTCCTGGAGTTCTACGGCTACGCCGTAGCCGAAACCACCCACGACTGCGGCGTGATCGGTGGCCTGGCCCAGAGCCGCAAGCGATTCCTGCTGGTGGCCAGGCACATCGAGAAGGTGCCGCCCTTCCTGTACGAGCCGGAAAAGAAAACCCTCAAGTCGGTAGGTTCGATCCTGGGACGCATGCCCATGGCCGGCGACGTGGAAGCCGCGGGCCCGATGCACCGGGTTCCAGCGCTGCAATGGAAAACATGGGTGCGCCTGGCCTTGGTCGAAGCCGGTAAGGACTGGCGATGCCTGAACGATTTAGCGATCAAGGACGGCTATCTGCGTGACCTGATCATTGTTCCGCAATTCCGGGACGGCTTCCTGGGCGTACATGAATGGAACGAAACCGCCGGCACCGTAGCCGCGCGCAGCGGGCCAACCAACGGCAAGTTCTCGGTAGCAGATCCACGGGCACGAGCTGGGGCCTTGCAATACCAGCAGTACGGCGTGCGCCGTTGGGATGAAACCAGCGGCGCGGTGATCGGCGTCAAGTCGCCCGGGCAAGGCACGTTCAGCGTCGCCGATCCGCGCGACCCAGGAATCGGGCACGCCAAATACAACGTGGCTCATTGGGATGGCGTATCGCGCACTGTCATTTCGGGCAGCACCACGGGCCAAGGCGCGTTCGCAATTCAGGATCCGCGCCACATGGGCGCAGCGAAACACTCTAACGAGTTCCGCATCGTCCCTTACGAGCGAGCAACCCAAACCGTCACCAGCGCTCACGGCACAGGCCAGTGCGTAGCCGACCCACGCCCTGGCATGGCCAAAGAGAAGGGCGACGCCTACCTCACCGGCGGGCACTACGGCGTTGTCGGCTTCGACCAGCCTGCCGGCGCAGTATCGGCCAGCGCCTGCCACGACAACGGCCGCTGGTCTGTGGCTGACCCGCGCATGCCGACGGCAACCGACCGCCTCACCTGCATCATCACCAGCCTGGACGGCACCTGGCACCGCCCGTTCACCACCCTGGAGCTGGCCGCGCTGCAAAGCCTGGTCGACCCGGAGGAACAACTCGAACTGGACGGCCTCAGCGACCAGTCCTGGCGCGAGCGCATCGGTAACGCCGTACCGCCCTCGGCGGCCGAAGCCATTGCCCACGTCATGGGCACCACCCTGCTACTGGCCGGTGCTGGCGAGACCTTCATGCTCAGCAACATGCCTATATGGGTTCGCCCGGTAGCCGTCGGCCTGAGCGTCGCCCAACGGGAGAACAGCCATGCGTGAGCTTCCAATTCCATTCGGCACCCCGATGACCGCCTACCGCCCCTTACTCCGTTACCACGGTGGCAAGTGGAAACTCGCCCCATGGATCATCAGTCACATGGCCGCTCACAAGACCTACGTCGAGCCATTCGGCGGTGGCGGATCCGTACTGATTCGCAAGCCACGCGCCTACACCGAGGTCTACAACGACCTCGATGGCGATATCGTCAACCTGTTTCAAGTCGCTAGGGACCACGGACAGCAATTACAGGAGCTGCTGCGCCTCACCCCTTTCGCCCGGGGCGAGTTCGAGATCAGCTACAACACGACGGAGGATCCTCTAGAAAGAGCGCGCCGGATGATCGTTCGCTCGTTTCAAGGGTTCGGCAGCTCCGCGGCAAGCGGCGAGCGCACGGGGTTCCGCTCGTCATCCTCGCGCTCGGGCACATCGCCGGCAATGGACTGGCGCAACTACCCGGCCGCACTGGAGGCCATCATCGACCGTCTCCAGGGCGTGGTGATCGAAAACCGCGACGCCGTGAAGGTAATGGCGCATCACGACCGGCCGAGCACCTTGCACTATGTCGATCCGCCCTATGTACATTCGACCCGCAGCACCAAGGTCCGACACAACGACACCGGGAAGAGCTATCGCCACGAGCTCAGCGACGAGCAGCACCGAGACTTATCTGAGGCGCTTCACGAGTTGGAAGGCATGGTCATCGTCTCTGGCTACCCCAGCCCCCTGTATGACGAGCTGTTCCAGGACTGGCACAGGATCGAGCGCGCTGCGCATGCCGACGGTGCGCGACAGCGCGTCGAGTGTCTATGGCTCAACCTTCGTGCCTACCAGGGGTTGGCTCAGTTCGACATCTTCAAGGAGGCCAACGTATGCGCATGCTGATGGTCCAGGGCGGCCGCCGCTGTGGTCGCTTTAAACGCCTGCTGCCGCTGCTCCAGTACGCCCAGGGCAACGGCTGGTCAGTCGTTTACACCAACGGCGAACACCTGCGCTTTACCAAGCCTGAGCGGCCAATCATCCACACCAGCAGTACGCCGAGCGATTGGCGTGCTGTCCACAACGCCTTGGCCCTCCTGGCCAGAGCCGACCGGATGACTGTGGTGGAGCTTTCGCATGGGGTGGCCATCTACCATGGCTGACCAGGACGAACGCCAGCACATGCTGGAATGCGAGGCCAGGTACTGGCTCCGGCGTGGGAACACCACGCCGGAGAAGGTGGCCGAGCTGAAAGAAACCCACCTCAAGAAGCGCGGCGAGCAGGCCGTCACCCGGCTGATCGAGGAAATGCGCAACCAGTGGCGTCGCCGCCACGAATGGCTAGGGAGGGAGCATGGGTAACGACGTGCGGCGAGAAGGCCGGAGCTACGATTCTCGGCGGTGGCCACAGGCCGTCGGCAGTACACTGGAGGCCCAGCCATGAGCGAAGTCTCCCGCGTGCTGACATTCGACGACCTCAAGCGCATTACCGGATATGCCCGACGGGCAGACGTGGAGCGGACCCTGCACGAGCAGGGCATCCGCATTTTCCGGGGCCGCACCGGTCCCTGGACCACCGTGGAGCTAATCAACCAGGCCGGCGGGCTGAAAGCCGGCACCCAGGAGCAGTACGGCGTCGAGATTCTATGAGGCGATCCAGGAAGAACAACCCCAATATCCCCCAGCACATCGACCAGGCCGCTATACCAGCGGCCGTTTTCTTTGACCACCGAGGCAAGGGAACCTGGTACACCCTGCACCGCGATGAAGCCGGCCGGCAGCGCCGGCAGAACATCGCCAGCTGTTCGGCCACGCTGGCCGAGCTGCACAAGATCATGGAAGTCCGCAACGGCATCGACCGCGAGAGCCTGAACCACCTTTGCGAGCAGTACCATGACAGCGCCAGGTTCAAGAGGCTCGCGCCGAAAACCCAGGAGAGCTACACCTGGTCGCGCGACGTTCTGGCCAAAATTCCCACCAAGCTGGGCAAACCCCTCGGCGAACTGGCCGTGCGCAAGTTCACCCCTGCGCTGATCCAGCGAATCATTGACCGGATCGCTGACGAGGGCACGCCGTCTAAGGCTGCCCATGCGCTGCGGTACCTACGCCTGGTGATGCAATGGGGCCGCAACCGCGGCTATCTGGACAGCAATCCGGCCATGGGCATCGAGGCGCCTGTAGAGCGCAAGCAGCGTCGGCTGCCGTCGCATGACGTGATGCAACGCCTGATCGGCCGCGCCCGCGAGCTGGGCCAATTGAAACGCGGGCAGAAGGACGCGGTACCACCGCACCTGAGCTACGTCATGGAACTGGCCTACCTCTGCCGGCTGCGCGGCATTGAGGTCGTCACCCTGACCGACGCCAACGAGTTGGCCGACGGCGTGCTCACCAACCGACGCAAGGGCAGCCGTGACAATGTGGTCACCTGGACGCCGCGCTTACGAGCCGCCTGGGACGCTGCGAAGGCCCGCCGCTCCCAAGTATGGAAAGCCCGGGGCACGGCCGTGCCGGTCAATCCCGAGAAACGCTTCATCATCACCGCCGACCACGGCGGCCCGTTGGGCAAGTCTGGCCTAGACACCGCCTGGAACCGCTTCATGCGTAACGCCATCGTGGCGGGCGTCATCACCGCCGAGCAACGTTTCGGCCTGCACGACCTCAAACGTCGCGGCATCACTGACACCCCAGGCACCAGGGCCGACAAGCAGGAAGCCAGCGGCCACCGCGACGAGTCCATGCTAGACATCTACGACCTGAGCATCCCGAAGGTCGCCCCCTCTGCTCTCTGATCCCCCGAAACCTGCGTAACAAGCGCGCCGGACTCCGCATGGAATCCGGCCGTCAGCGCTGCCATTACGTAACAAGCCGGGACCTAAGTGGCTGACCAGCATGCCGAAAATGGTTTTCTTGTAATCAGTAGGTCCCGGGTTCGACTCCTGGTGCCGGCACCATACAAGGTTCCATAGAAAGCTTTCAAAATCTCTGGACCCCCCGAAAAACCCGCCTTCTGGCGGGTTTTTTCGTTTTGGCGTTCCATCGGTTTCCGTCAGAAACTGGTGGATCC